>OGOU01000095.1_pt1 | contig 88528 bp, 64 predicted proteins | sample 1552721 | NCBI WGS metagenome assembly OGOU01 (sample SAMEA2580176, study PRJEB22360) | human gut metagenome | biome: human gut; feature: human-associated habitat; material: faeces | place: Denmark | collected 2008/2010
TCCAATTCGCCCCAGCCATGATAGCTCAGCCGCAAAGGCGCACCGGAATAAGAAATCCCTAAAATAGCCGTAGCCAAAGCAATCCACGCAATATATTCTCCCCGGAACCAAAAAATCACCGCACCGAAGCCCAGCGCCACGAAAGAGAACACCAGACAAGCCACCCGCAACTGTGTAAGGGTTGCCGTCCCCGACGTAAGATAGCTGCATTTTGCAATCCTTGCCCGGATTCCTTCACCCGCCATTTTATCCCGAAATTCGGTGCCTTTTTCCCGGTAATCGAAATAATCGTCAAACAAATTCATCCCCAGATGCCCGAACAAGACACCGGCCACCGCCATCGATGCCAAAGACAAGGAAAAACCAGGACTTCCTGCTGCCATACATACCGCCAACACAGCCGGAAGCATACTTTGAGGCAAAGCTTTAGGACGAGCATTGTTGTACCAGGAACCGATTACACCCATAACAATAATTATATTTTATATCTTTTCATTGATTTTTGCAAAGAACGGAAAGTTCTACCAAATAAACAAATTAAAAACGCCGGGAGAAAAAAAGCTCTTCTCTTCCCGGCGCCGTATGCCGATATCGGTATCTAAACGATTAAATTCCTTCCAGATTTTCCAGAGTTTTCACCGTTTCGGGATTGGAAGGGCGTGTCATGTTTGCCGAAATGATGTTTCCCTCCCTATCCAGCAAAATAAACCGGGGGATAGAACGTATCCTATAAGCATTCATAAATTCCTCATCGCCTCCGTTATGAAGCTGGATGCCTCCAAGCCCGTCTTTCCTCACCATCTTTTCCCAGTCCGCAATTTTCTGGTCGCAGGAAATGCTGACAAAAACAATGTTCTTATCTTTAAATTGCTGTTCCAGTTTCTTCAAGGCCGGAATTTCCGCCCGGCAGGGAGGACACCAGGTAGCCCACACGTCTATCATCACATATTTCCCGGCAAAATCCTGCAAACCGACTTCCTTGCCGTCTATATCCGCAAACCGAAAAGCCGGAGAAGCCTGTCCTTTTTTCACTTTAGCCCACTCGGCACAAATTTCTTTAAACTTCGCCCGGTCTTCCGGAGAAATAACTTTGGCATTATAAAATGCTTCGTATTCAGGTAAATCGTCTATTCCTGCCCGGGAAACATAATCTGTAACGAACCGATTCACCAAAAAAGATACGACAGCAGGATTATTCATGTTTTTATCGATATAATCCAACTTTGCTTTTAAATGTGCCAAAGCATTTTGGGTTTCCAGATCTTTGATGCTATACGTCTGAACGAAAGCGGCTAAAAGCGATCTATATTCATCCAGTATCAACAGGGATTCATCCTCCCGGATCAACGACCGCATCCGGTTGTAATAAATTTCAGAAGGTTCGAAATCCTCTTGCCGGGTATAGTAAGCATGATAGCCCGGATATAATTTAAAATTGTTATAAATCAGATAATGGAGGCGTTGCTTTTCTATATTTACAAATTCGTCACTGAATCCCAAACTATCCAGACGGGCATATTCGGCCTTTTCCATATCTTCCAGAACTTGAATAAATTGCGTCTCATCCAATTTAAAATCGGGATATTCCCGGTGTTGTTTATTCAGGTATTCGTTCACAGCAGCCCCTGCCCCGGCAAATTCGGGCATAACCTTTCTGCCTTTAAACCCCAGGGATACATCGAAGCTTTTGTCGGGTTCCAAATACAGAGGCAATTTCATAAGGCCATACCTCAGCTCGGCATAACCGGCTTTGAAACCATCTGCCAGAATCACCGCAGCAGAGCCTGTGGAATCGAGGGCCAGCCGATAAGTGGAATCGGGAGTGTAAAGCGAAGGATCGCCCACGGCTTTACCGTTTATATGTACGGAAACAGTTGTTATAGGTGCTTTGGAGCAGGCTATTCCTAAAGATATAATACATACGATCAAACAAAATTTTCCCATATTTACTTTTTTTAAATTAACTAAACGAAGATTGCTGTGCACATGAAAGAGCACATCTAAAATAAGAAGCTTTAACTTTAATTTAACCCGTTTTGCTAATTTATTTTGCACTTTTACAAAGAAATTTCTTAAAAATTATAATTTCGCTATGGAACGGCCTTTTTTAAATGACGATCCGTTTCAGGCTGAACGATAACACATAAACAAACTATATAATTTACGAAAAATGAATAAGAACGAAGCTTTAGAATACCATGAATCCGGCCGTCCCGGCAAGATCGAGGTAATCCCTTCAAAGCCACACAGCACCCAGCACGATTTGTCGCTGGCCTATTCTCCCGGCGTTGCCGAACCCTGTCTGGCTATTAAACAAAATCCGGCAGACGCCTATCTTTACACCGCTAAAAGCAATTTAGTCGCCGTTATTTCAAACGGTACCGCCGTTCTCGGATTAGGGGACATCGGTCCGCTGGCAGGCAAGCCCGTTATGGAGGGGAAAGGTCTGTTATTCAAAATTTTTGCCGACATCGATGTTTTCGATATTGAAGTAAATACCAAAGATGTCGATAAGTTTATCGAAACGGTTAAAATGATCTCTCCCACTTTCGGAGGAATAAATCTGGAAGATATTAAAGCACCGGAATGTTTCGAGATAGAACGCCGCCTGAAAGAGGAACTCAACATCCCGGTGATGCACGACGACCAGCACGGCACGGCGATCATTTCGGGGGCAGGCTTGTTGAACGCCTTGGAACTGAACGGGAAAAAAATAGAAAACATCCGCGTCGTTGTCAATGGAGCCGGAGCTGCGGCCATATCGTGTGCCCGCTTTTACCGGAGCTTAGGAGTCAGACGGGAAAATATCATCATGTGCGACAGCAAAGGGGTGATCGGTACCCACCGAACCGATCTGAACAAGGAAAAACAGGAGTTTGCCGTCGATACACCGGCGCGCACTTTGACGGAAGCTTTAGCCGGAGCCGATGCTTTCTTAGGATTGTCGGTTGCCGATATTCTGGACGAGAAAATGATTCAAAGCATGGCGAAAGATCCGATCGTCTTTGCTTTGGCGAATCCGAATCCGGAAATATCTTACGATAAAGCGATCCATTCCCGCCCGGATATTATTTTCGCCACCGGACGATCGGACTATCCTAACCAAATCAATAATGTACTGGGATTCCCGTACATTTTCAGGGGAGCGTTGGACGTACAGGCCAGCAGTATCAACGAAGAGATGAAATTAGCCGCCGCCCACGCAATTGCCGAACTGACCAAAGAACCTGTGCCGGAAAATGTAAAAATGGCCTACCACGACCAAACGCTGAGTTTCGACCGGAACTATATTATTCCCAAAGCTCTGGACAATCGATTGATCAGCTGGGTTGCCCCGGCTGTAGCGAAAGCCGCTATCGATTCGGGTGTCGCCCATAAAAACATTGAAGACTGGGACGAATATCGTGAGAATCTGGAAAAACGGGTAGGACATGAAAACACGCTCATGCGCCTGATGACCCACAAGGCCAAAGCCAATCCCAAACGAATCGTATTCGCAGAAGGCAATAACCTCAGAATACTGCTCGCTGCCCAGGAGCTCGCTACCGAAAAAATCGCGTACCCGATTGTGATCGGCAATACAGCCGAGATCAATGAAAAAATGGCGAAGAACAGATTGAAAATACCCGGACTCACCATTTTCGATCCAAGTGTGGAGCGGGAAAGCATAGAAAAATACACAGCCTTATTTTACCAGAAAATGCAGCGTTCAGGCATTTCCACCCGGAAAGCCAAACTAAGCATGCAGGATGCAAACAACATCGGGTTAATGATGCTGGAATCGGGAGAAGCCGACGGCTTTATCTCCGGTGTCAATTCTCCGTATAAAGAAGTGCTCGACATGGCGAAAGAAATCGTCGGGCTACGTCCTTGCTGCCGCTACGCAGCAGGTATGCACATTGCCACGACGAAACGGGGAACTTATTTCCTGGCGGACACGACGGTGAACAGCCACCCGACGGCAGAGGTGCTGGAATGTGTCACCGTCCTGGCCTACGAAGCAGTAAAGCAATTCGACGTAGATCCGGTTATCGCCATGACTTCTTATTCCAATTTCGGGGAATACCGTCAGGGCAGTCCCGAACAGGTGCAAACCACCGTCCGCGAGCTGCATAACAAATACCCGGAAATATTAGTGGACGGAGAGATGCATGCTTCTATGGCTTTTAACAAGGCATTACGCATGAAAGAATATCCATTCTCCATTTTAGGCGACAAGGATGTCAATACGATTATCTTTCCGAATCTAAGTTCGGGTAGCGTAGGCTTGAGCATGTTACAGGAATTGGGCGGACACGAGATCATCGGCCCGGTATTGCTGGGAATGAATAAGCCCGTACATATCCTTCAAATGGGATGCAGCGTCCGGGACATTGTTCACATGGCGACGATCGCCGTGTCGGATGCGCAAAAAAATAAAGAGCAACTGGATATGTGCAGAATATAATCCAGGCCGGACAGCCCGGAAAGAGAGCTCCGGAGGCTCGAATCTTTCATCAGGCTCCGGAACAAAAAATAGGTTTCCAAATGAATTGGAAACCTATTTTATTTTTCAATACGCCCAGGGGCGATACCTTCATATCATCAGGATTTCACCGGAATTTTCTCCACCCTTCTCTGATGCCGTCCTCCCTCGAATTCGGTAGTCATAAAGCGTTCCACGATCTCCTGAGCTTCTTCATAAGGAATGAAGCGGGCAGGCACACAACATACGTTCGCATCATTGTGTAAACGGGCCAGCCAGGCAATCTCCACCGTCCAGCACAAAGCACCCCGCACCCCCTGATGTTTATTTACCGTCATGCAAATACCGTTTCCGCTTCCGCACAAAGCTATGCCTCTTTCAAACTCTCCCGATTCCACCGCCGCAGCCATCGGATGAGCCGTGTCCGGATAATCCATACTTTCAGGAGAATAAGTTCCAAAATCTTTTACTTCATAGCCTTTCTCGCGGAGATACTTTAATAGTTTTTCCTTATATTCGTAACCGGCATGGTCACAAGCAATAGCTATCTTCATGTCATTCAGTTATTTAAACAGTTACCACTGTTCTGGGTTATACTTCATCACTGCAAAGTTAAATTTTTATCTTTTAACCGGGCAATAAAAAAGCGGGTATTCTCGCAAATACCCGCTCTAATATGGTCGGCAACCGATCAAAGAATCAGTTTGTAACCTTTTCCGTGTACGTTGATAATCTCTACAGACGGATCTTTCTTCAAATGCTTACGCAACTTGGTAATGTAAACGTCCATACTTCTGGCATTGAAATAATTGTCGTCGGCCCAAATGTTTTTCAGGGCATAATTTCTTTCCAACACCTTATTCACATTCTGACACAATAATTTCAACAATTCAGATTCTTTCGTAGTCAGTTTCTGTTCTTCTTCTCCATCGAACAAGGTCTGTTTTTTAGAATTGAATGTCAGTTTTCCAATCTTAAAAATTTCCTGCTCGTCTTCCGGTTTCAATCCGGTAGAACGGCGAAGCACAGCTTCGATTCTCAACAGAAGTTCTTCCATGCTGAACGGTTTACTCATATAATCGTCAGCTCCCAGTTTAAATCCTTCCAGCACATCTTCCTTCATGGCTTTAGCGGTAAGGAATATGATCGGAATTTCACTATTGATCTGACGAACTTCCTTAGCTAAAGTAAAGCCGTCCTTTTTAGGCATCATCACGTCGAAGATACACAGATCGAAAGGCTGGTTCAGGAAAGCCTCATAAGCTACTTCCCCATCCTCACACAAGACAGTATCAAATCCCTTCGCTCTTAAATATTCTTTCAAAAGCATTCCCAGGTTTGTATCATCTTCTGCTAATAAAATTTTAATTTTCTCCTCCATAACTATTTAGTTTTAAATAAATTCTCTGAAAAATATACGATTTTAGAAAAATAAAGTTCTCTTTACTTTTTGTTTTTTTGACGTTAAAGGTAAAATTATATCAAAACGGCTGCCTTTTCCTTCCGCACTTTCCACTAAAATCCTTCCTCCATGTGCTTCAACAACAGTTTTTACATACGAAAGTCCTAAACCGAAGCCCTTCACATCATGCAAATTACCCGTCGAAACTCTGTAAAATCTTTCAAAGATTAGCTTTTGCTCTTTTGCTGCAATTCCTATGCCATTATCTATCACGCTGATAATGATTTCATCACCTTTATTGCGAGTGTAAACGCTGATTTCCGGGACTTTGGCACAGTATTTAATTGCATTGTCCAGTAAATTAGAAATCACATTGTTGATATGCACATCATCAGCGTACACCTCGTCACGTTCCGCTTCCAAATGACTGTAAAGCTGTCCTCCTTTATCCTCTATCCGCAAGCTGAATTTCGTCAGCAAATTTTCCACTACCTCATTCAGGTTGATATTTTTCAGCTTCAATTTCATTCGTGTTTCGGTAAACAGGGCTGTCTGTAAGACTTTTTCTACCTGAAAAGTCAGCCTCTTGCTTTCATCCCGGATAATTCCGGCAATATGATCGATAGCCTCCGGCGAATTATTCACCACTCCATCCTTCAACATCTGGGCTGCCAAAGAAATGGTAGCGATCGGAGTTTTAAACTCATGAGTCATATTGTTGATGAAATCGTTCTTTATAGCCGACAATTTCTTTTGGCGTATGATCACTGCAATACAGAATCCGAAACACAGCACCAGTAACATTGTGATGATCAGGCTCGGCAGCAAAAGATAAACGGACGACAGTAAATCGTGAGTTTGATCGGGAAAGATCAGGAATAGCGTTCCCTGGCTTTTCGAATTTCCTAAAAACAATTTCCGGGTATAGCTGTAATCCGAATGCTGATTAAAAAAATTATCCGAAGTCAATATAAATTGCCCGTTTTCTTTGATCGCGAACTCGAAGCTGACCTTGATTCCTTTATCCAACAGGCGATCGGCGATGACCTGTTTTAGGTCGATGCTTTTCAAACGCTCTTCCAGATTTTTTTCCGGTTCTGCGGGGATCGTAACCACGAGGTCGTAATCTTTTCCCAGCTGCTTCTGTAATTCCTGGCGGGATCTCTGAATAGAACTTTGCAAATTGCTGTTCTGTCCGAAAAACTCACGCATATTATCCACGGCAGCCCCGTATTCCATAGGACTTGCCCCATAGCCGATAGAAATCTGAATATCGTTCTTCATCGGGTTGCCCAACCCCAAAGGCACATCGTGCACCATTTTAGACCCTTCCCATTGCCGGGTACGATTATCCGATATACTTTTCCCCTCGTTCCGCTTTCCTTGTTCCTCTATATATGCGATCACACCGTCCATAACCTTATTGACGGTATAGTCGAATTGAGTTTTTTTCAACTTGAAAGCCGTACGGAAATAACTTGCCTGCGTAAAGATCAATCCCAACAGGGAAGCCCCCAGCACAATGCCTAATATTATAATCTGCTTCCTTCTCATACCCACAAATTTAACATTTCAATTTTAACACTTTGCATACTTAACAGACTTTAACCTATCACGCTATTTTATAACAGGCTCAATCAACATAAAATGTAAATCGGTGAACGCCAAACGCAAACTTGTGCCTGGCGGTAATTTAAAGAGAGGGAAGATTAAAACAAAGTCATTTGTTCCCCTTCGGGGCTTCTCATATCTTTACCCAAATGTTTATAGGCTAATTCGGTCACTTCCCGGCCTCTGGGCGTGCGCTTGATAAATCCCTCTTTGATCAGAAAAGGCTCATACACTTCTTCCAATGTCCCGGCATCCTCTCCCACAGCCGTAGCGATCGTAGTCAGACCGACAGGACCTCCTTTGAACTTCTCGATAATCGTCAGCAGAATTTTATTATCCATCTGATCCAGCCCATACTTATCGATATTGAGGGCTTCCAGTGCATAGCGGGTAATTTCATGATCGATATTCCCATTTCCCTTCACCATGGCAAAATCGCGCACACGTCTCAACAAAGCATTGGCAATACGGGGAGTTCCCCGGCTTCGTGAAGCAATTTCTTTCGCCGCCTGGCTGGTAATCCCGATATTTAAGATCGAAGCGGAGCGGTTGATAATCCCGGATAAGATATCGATATCGTAATATTCCAAATGGCAGTTAATCCCGAAACGGGCACGCAAAGGAGCTGTCAGCAATCCGCTGCGGGTAGTGGCTCCGATAAGAGTGAACGGATTGATCTGAATCTGTACCGAGCGGGCAGCAGGCCCTTTATCGATCATAATGTCGATCCGGTAATCTTCCATTGCAGAATAAAGATATTCTTCCACCACCGGACTAAGACGGTGAATTTCGTCGATAAACAACACGTCGTTTTCCTCTAAATTCGTCAGTAATCCCGCCAGATCGCCGGGTTTATCCAACACCGGGCCGGAAGTGACTTTTATTCCCACCCCCAGCTCGTTGGCAATGATTGTCGATAAAGTAGTTTTCCCCAATCCCGGAGGCCCATGCAGGATAACATGATCCAACGACTCTCCCCTCATCTTGGCTGCCCGGACAAAAATTTCCAGATTATCCACGATTTTTTTCTGTCCCTGAAAATCACCGAAATTCAAAGGCCGTAAAGCCCGTTCAAACTCTTTATCCGTCTCTTTCAAACGGTTATCTCTGATATCAAATTCACCCATAATTTCAAAACATCTGAGTTCAAAAGTAGGAAAACAAACTCTTAACTCAAAGTGCTGAAAAGGAATCGTATAAAAAAAGCCATTTTTACAAGAACATTCACACCCTTTTATCCGAAATACTCAGACAGAAGGAAAAATAAATAACTTTGCTTTCTCAAAAACGAACGAATGAAAATCAAATTACTGGCCATTTTTGCCTGCTTGCTATGGGGATCGGCTTTTGCAGGAGCCAAAATAGGTTTCACTTACACCACTCCGCTCCATCTTTCAGGCATGCGTTTCACCCTCGCCGGCCTGCTTTTAGTGCCTTTTTTACTTTGGCAGGGCGTAGATTGGAAAGCCAACCTGAAAGAATGGCGGTATATGGCGTTATTCGGCCTATTACAAACTTTCATTCAATACGGCCTGTTTTTCATGGGATTGAATTATGTACCGGCGACAGTAGCCGCCATTATCATCGGAGGTGGGCCTCTTTTTGTCGCTATTATGGCGCATCTTATGATATCCGACGACAAGCTGACGGGACGTAAAGTCTTTTCCATTATTTTAGGATTGACAGGGGTGGTTTTCATTAGTGTCAGTAAAGGACTGACTTTAACCACCACTCATTTATTTTGGCTGGGTATTTTTTTATTGCTGATCAGCAATATCACCGGGGCATTGACCAATATCATCGTAGCTAAAAACAAAAGCCGGGTATCTCCGGTCATGCTGACTGCTTTTGCCAATTTTACAGGCGGGATTCTACTCTATATTGTGTCCTGCTTTACGGAAGATTATGCGCTCCAGGCTTACAACCTGAAATTTTACGGCGCATTGGTATGGCTCGCCCTTATCCCCGCTGTGGCGTTTTCCATCTGGTACACCTTATTGAAACGCCCGGAAACAAAAGTTTCGGAACTGAATATATGGAAATTCATCACGCCGGTATCGGGTGCAATCCTGAGCTGGATCTTATTACCGGGAGAAACACCCGATCTTTATTCCATCACGGGCATCATTATCATTTCCTCCGCCCTGATCCTTTTGCAGCTCAAACCGTCCCGGCAATCCTAAAATACGAATAAATTCTTCTGTTTTAAAGTAATTATCCCAGCAATACGTTTACGTCTTCCTCGATTTTCCGAATCGCTTCATACGCTCCGTACTTGATATTTTGTTTTAATTGAAGATCTACGCTATTCCGGTTCCGGTACAACTCGGAAATCATTTCCCTGGTCGCTTTCCGGTTATTTTTCTCCTGCCGCAGGATAGCCTTACAGACTTCTTTACAAATAACACTGACCATATCATAAAGATTATGCCCCCTCACAAATAAATAAGCCGTTTCAGGCCTCAATCCCAAAGCCTCGTATTTTCGGCGGATCGTTTCAAGGTCGGCATTCGGATATTTCCGTCCCAGATAATTCTGCTTCCGTTCCACCCTCATCCGTAAATCGTCCAAAGCACGCGACGCATTATCATGAATCAGGGTATGCGGCCTGTAATCACTTAAAGAAATATAAGTGGTAAACTCATATTTAGAAAATCTCGACGGGTCGGAATTCAAAAAATATAAATGCCAGATAAATAAATCGTAAATAATGGTGGAAAATTCGGTCAGGAAGCGCCGGAAATTAAATACATTGTTTCTAAAATGCGTCACCCGGCTACACACATCGTCCAGCCCCTCGGCAAAACAATGATGATTTTCAAAAGAGTAGGTATAAGTCTGTAAAACAAAATGTTTTACGTGAATCCGTTTTTCACGCATCAGGTACCGGTAATCGCTGTCGATGCAAATGAAAAAACCGGGACTCAAGAAATCGTAATATTTCAGGCATTGGGTAACCCCGCTGGTTTCATGCCCGAACTCATTGCGGGAACCGGCAACAAAATGGAAACGGTCGTTAGGCCGGAAATGCTTAAAAACAGTGCTCCAAAAAAAAATATCGTCTTTATTCTCTACATGCACCGCAGCCCTGCATTTCAGCATTTTTGCATCCATAGCAAAACGTTTTGCGGCATTAGCAAAATGTATCTCTTTATTTTTATTTTCAACACGCACACCAAACATAGAAAAAAACGCCAAACGCCCGGCAACATCGAATACCGGTGATATTAAAATTAACTTTTATCATTTTCACCCTTAAAACCGGGCACATTCTTCCCCCACTTTTATACCTGTTTTATAGGACAAAAGCTTTCGCTCCCCCGAAACCCATTCAGACAGAAATATTTTATTTTTTCGGCCTCACCAAATCTTCCACAAACACCAGCTTATCGCCCCAGCCATCTCCGAAAAGACTGGGAGAATGGGTTGAAGTAATAATCTGGCAATTCGGATTCAAAAGGCGTATTTCTTCGAAAAGCCTGTATTGCCACTCTATATGCAAAGATATTTCCGGTTCGTCCATCAATAAAATATAAGGTTCTTCCTCCATTAAAAATACCTTTAATAGAATAAGCAATAATTGCTTTTCACCGGACGACAATTTATACAAAGGAATAACCTCTCCATTGTCCTTAAATATCAAGTGGTTGGTATGAGGATCGATTTCGATCACCTTTTCTGTCTTGGCAAACAGGCGATCGACCGTCCCGAAAAGTTTTTTGATCCTGTCATTGATCTTAACGGCCTGTCCGGGAAAATTCGTCGCCTTCAGGCGGTAGTCCGAAAATGAAGAATTTTCACCTCCAATGTCATAGACAATCGAGTGTAATTCGCTATATAACTGGCTATATTCTTTCCCGGCTTTCGGGCGATCACGGAAAGGAATGTCGAATGTACTGATTTTCTGATATTTCAGCCTCGACAAATAGACTTTTAAATCCGCCACCGTCGTTTTAGGATTATATTTTATTACATAATCGTCGATAGCGATTTCGACACTCACCCCATAGTTTTTCAAGCGTTTCACATCAGCCCTGAGAACAGAATCGATGATATTGAACAAAGTGGTCTTTCCACTCCCGTTTATACCGATTAAAATATTTACATCGGCATTCAGGTCTTCCCATAGAAAATCGTACTTATTCCATAGGTTCCTGATCTTTATACTACGAATCACATTCTTCATAAAGGCAAATTTAAAAAGCCGACATTTTCCCTTATGGGCGTTGTCTTGAACAAAGATAAGAAAGGAAAAAGGAAAAACAAACAGCCCGAACGAATAAGTGAAAGCAGAAAAGATATATTTTTGCACTCGGAAAAAGCACAGGCCTTTTTACTATATATCATGAATAACCATATCTATATCTGACATGAAAGGATTATACACAATCGGACTACTGATCACCTCCAATATTTTCATGACCTTTGCCTGGTACGGGCATCTGAAATTACAGGAAACCAAAGTGATAAGCCATTGGCCTCTTATCGGAGTGATCGTTCTTTCCTGGTTCATTGCCTTTTTCGAATATTGCGCCCAAGTCCCGGCAAACCGGATCGGCTTTGCCGGAAACGGCGGCCCTTTCTCGCTGATGCAGTTAAAAATCATTCAGGAAGTGATCACTTTAGTTGTTTTTATCGTCTTTTCAACCCTGTTTTTTAAAGGCGAAAGTCTGCAATGGAATCATTTGGCCGCTTGCGTCTGTCTGGTTATGGCGGTATATTTCGTGTTTATGAAATAACAAATACCCCACAACACCGCCCGGTTATTTCCACACTATAAGCCAACGCAGAAAAAACTCCCGGAAGCCGAAATGATTTCGAAGCCCACAGGATACAACCTTTTTACTTGTATCGCGTTTTAATAAATACATTTTCAAAATCAGCAGAATCGTGGGGAAACCGTATTCAAAAATTTAAAGCCATCATGCGTTTACAAGAATTGATATTCAGATTCCGGTCGGGTTTTCGATTTATACGAATGTTACCCCAAAGATTAACCGCGGTCATTTCTCTTCTGACCTCGATAGCCGCTTTATGTTTATTGGTATATGAATTCGGTTTCAGGTTCACGCCTGAAACACGCCAGCAAATATTTGTCGCTTATCAGGTCTTTTTACAAATATTCCTTTATACTGCCGCGATACGTATATTATTAAATCCCAAAGGTTTCCGGCATGAAAAAGGATTTTGGATAGAAGTCGTCGTCATATTTACACTGATCGGATCGGTCATCATTAGCGGTATATTGGAAGAAAAAAACATACCGGTACTGAATAAAATAAATCATATCGTCAGCTATATACTATTAATTTTTATCAGCACCGTACAAGTTTCCAAAGAGATCGTAGCCACCTTGCAACGACACCTGAAACCCGAACTGATGTTCGCTTACAGTTTTCTGTTTATCATTTTACTGGGAGCGTTCTTACTGATGCTCCCCAGGGCTCATCGTGGCGATCTGGAATTTACCGATGCCCTGTTTACCTCCGCCAGTGCGGTATGCGTCACGGGATTAACCACAATCGATATCTCCTCGTCCCTAACAGTAACCGGGCAAATTATCCTCATTTCACTCATACAGATCGGGGGGATCGGCGTAATGACTTTCACCAGTTTCATTGCAATATCTTTTTTCAGCCAAACTTCTTTTCAGGATCAGATGGCCCTGAAGAGCATTTTAAACGAAGAGTCCATGAACAACATCTTCAAGACCTTATTTTATACCTTATTCACCACTCTATTTATAGAAGCGGCAGGCGCTTATCTGCTTTGGACACAAATCAGGGGAGTACTCGACAACCTTATCCCGAATAAATTTTTCTTTTCCCTCTTTCATTCTATTTCAGCTTTTTGTAATGCCGGATTCTCTACCTTATCGGAGAACTTATGCAGCCCCGTTGTAAAAAATCTTTATGGTTTTCAAAGCTGGATCGCCATATTGATTATTTTAGGCGGCATCGGTTTCCCCATCGTATTCAATTACGGCAGGCTACTCAACCATAAAATACGAAACCTGTTTTATAGATTGACGGGTTCTTCCCGGCGTATGCCTTCACACGTAAGAATCGTAAGCACCACTACCCGGATCGTTATTGCTTTCACCCTGATTCTGTTGATCGCCGGAACGATTCTATTTTTACTGTTCGAATACAACAACACGCTAAAGGATTTATCTTCAGGCGAAAAGCTTGCAACCTCATTTTTTGCGGCCGTAACTCCCCGTACAGCCGGGTTTAATAACCTTCCAACGGTTTCATTTTTACCTCAAACCATTTTCCTGACTTTAATTCTGATGTGGATCGGGGCATCTCCCATGTCCACCGGAGGAGGTATAAAAACAACGACTTTTGCGGTAGCTCTCAAAAGTATATATAGTGTCGTACGGGGCAAAAAGCAGGTGGAAATAGCCAACCGGCAGCTCACTCCGGAAACCGTAAACCGGGCAGGAGCGATCATCTTCCTTTCCATCCTTTGGACCGGTTTAGCGACTGTTCTTATTTCTATCACCGATCCTCACGGAACAGTTACGCAAATATTGTTCGAAGTGACTTCTGCCTTAAGCACGGTGGGGCTTACTCTCGATTTCACCCATTCCCTCAGCGATGCAGGTAAAATCATTATCAGCATTACGATGTTCGTAGGGCGGGTAGGACTCATCACCTTGCTTTTGGGTATTTTCCACCAGCAACCTGCAAAAACATACACTTACGCCAACGACACAGTCATTCTTTAGGAAACGGACAAATTATAACGAAGATGGAAAGATCCCGTATAAATAAAAACGGTGTAATCTCTAAAAGCAACGGAATCCCCGGTTTTATACAGAATTAAAATCATCGGCCTCTTATACTTCCGATGCCTGTAAACGGAAAGAATAAAAATATCAAACGATCTAAAATATAAATGATAAACGTATGAAATGTATTATTATCGGACTTGGAAATTTCGGTATGGCTTTGGCTCAGCGCCTCACAGCGATGGGGTATGAAGTGATCGGAGTGGATAAAGACATAGAAAAAGTAAATCTGTATAAAGATAGTATCAAAAATACCATCAGCCTGGACATCAACAACGAACAAGCCGCTAAAAACCTGCCCCTGAAGGACGCCGACCTCTGCATTGTCACGCTCGGCAAGGATGCCGGTGCCTCTATCCTGACGGTTGCTATCTTAAAGCAAAATCAAGCTAAACGAATCATCGCAAGAGCTATATCGGAATTGCATAAAACGATTCTGCAAGCAATGGGAATCACAGAAATCATTCAATTGGAAAAAGAGTATGCAGACTTTTTCGCCAATAAAACAGAACTGACCACTTCGATCTATTCTTACCGGGTCACTCCCGAATATTATATTTATGAAATGAAACTACCCTCTGCTTTCATCGGACAAAAGCTAAGCGACATACAACTGGAAAAAGATTTTTCCCTCAAGCTGATAGCCGTCAAGCATTACCCGCAGGAAGAAGGCAGGCTTCAGCCTTCCATGGAACTTATCGAAAATCCGCCGGAAGATTTCATCGTCAGTCAAAACGACGTGTTTATTTTATTCGGCAAACAAAGCCGTTTCCGCGCTTTGGTACGGTAACCTCTTCAATCGTCGTCGTCCAACTGAAATATTTCTTCCACCGATTTACCGAAAAAACGGGCAATTTTTAAAGCCAGGACGGTGGAAGGAATAACAAAAAAACGGCTTCCGGTTTATCCGGAAGCCGCCACATAGATATAAAATTGTTTCCTACTATTTTCCTCTAATAGCAGTGATACCCGGAAGTTCTTTTCCTTCGATATATTCCAGCAATGCGCCACCACCGGTCGAAACATAGCTAACTTTGTCGGCCAAACCGAATTGATTGATTGCAGCCACCGAATCGCCACCACCGATCAAAGAGAAAGCCCCTTTTTCGGTTGCTTTTACAATGGCATCGGCAATAGCTTTTGTTCCTTCTGCAAACTTAGGCATCTCAAAAACACCTACCGGACCATTCCAAAGAATTGTTTTTGAAGATTCGATGATCTTTGCAAATTTTTCACGGGTAACAGGACCGATGTCCAATCCTTCCCAACCGTCAGGAATATTCATCGGATCGCAAAGCTGAGTATTTGCGTCATTGCTGAACGCATCTCCGATCACAGCCTGATCCGACAATACCAGATTCACACCCTTTTCTTTGGCAGTTTTAATGATATCCAGAGCCAGGTCGAGTTTATCTTCTTCGCAGATAGAACTTCCGACATGTCCGCCTAAAGCTCTTTTGAAAGTATAAGTCATACCACCCCCCAAGATCAGGTTGTCCACCTTATCGATCAGGTTCATAATAATATCGATCTTAGAAGAAACTTTCGATCCACCCATGATAGCCGTGAACGGACGTGCCGGATCTTTCATCACTTTATCTACGCTGTCCAATTCGCCCTGCATAACATAACCGAATAATTTATCGTTCGGGAAAAATTTAGCGATCACAGCCGTAGAAGCATGCGCACGGTGAGCTGTTCCGAAAGCATCGTTAATCCATACATCCCCCAACTGAGCCAATTTACCGGCAAATGCTTCGTCGCCTTTTTCTTCTTCTTTGTAAAAACGAAGGTTTTCAAGCAAAAGCACCTCTCCCGGTTTCAATGCAGCAGCCTGTGTTTTTGCGCTTTCGCCAATGCAGTCGTCAGCAAATTTCACCGGAGTACCCAATAATTCTTCCAGATGTTTCTGAATATGCTTCAAAGAGAATTTATCTTCCGGGCCATTTTTCGGACGTCCCAGGTGTGACATCAAAATCACGGAACCACCGCCGGCCAGCACTTTCTTGATTGTAGGAACAGCCGCCCGCATACGGGTATCGTCGGTAATTTCAAATTTATCGTTCAAAGGCACATTGAAATCCACACGGATTAAAGCCTTTTTTCCTTTGAAATTGTAATTTTCAATTGTCTGCATAAGGATTTTTTTTAATTATACGCTTTTATCAAAATTTGATGATAAAGTTATAAATTAATTGAATCACCCCCAAACATTTTGGGCGGCAACACAAACAATAATATACTCAAACGATTGAATATAGCCTGTTTCCGGCCAGGGGATTATAGATTGAAAACATCTTTTACGATGTAAAGACGAATAAAACGGGATTATTTTCTCTTTCTTTGAAAGAAATCTTTTACCAATGCACTGCATTCTTCCTCCAAAATTCCCGCCACCACTTTCGTACGGGGATGCAATACGGGCGGAATCAAACGGCCATATCCCCGGTGAGGATCGGAAGCCCCGTAAACCAATTCGCCCAACTGTGCCCACGCTAAAGCTCCGGCACACATGACGCAAGGCTCCATGGTCACATACAACGTACATTCATTCAGGTATTTCCCGCCTAAAGCGGCAGTAGCACAGGTAACCGCCAGCATTTCGGCATGAGCCGTGACATCGTTCAGCTTTTCGGTTTCGTTATGCGCCCGGGCGATCACTTTTCCCCGGCACACGACAATGGCTCCCACAGGGATCTCCCCCTCTTCCTCCGCCCGGCGTGCTTCTTCGAGTGCCTTGCGCATATAGGTTTCGTGAGTGATTTCCATGGTCAGACCAAAGTGGCTATAAGCTGGATAAATACAATCAGAAAAACCATGGCAATGGGATAAACGGTCGCATACGCAACGCTGGGCGCATCGCTTCTCGTCATTGAATCGGCAGCCGCTAACCCCGGAGTGCTGGTCATTCCCCCGGTGATCGTTCCCATTAAATCGAAAATATTGATTTTGAAAACCAGATGCCCTATCAAAACAGCAACGATCATCGGCACCAAAGTAATGGCAAAGCCTACCCCGAAGAGCATCCAGCCGCTCTCCTGAAAGGTCGGGGCTAAACTTCCCCCCGCAGACGTACCGACTTCCGCTAAAAACAACAGTAATCCCAATTGGCGCAACAATTGATTGGCAGAGCCGGACATCGACCAGATGATCGGCCCTGTTTTTCCGATGGCACTGAGCACCAGCGCCACGATCAACACTCCTCCGGTAAGCCCCGGAGAGAAGGAAAAACTATCGGAAAAGGATATATTGATTTTTCCAAAAATAACTCCCAATACAATACCCATTGCAATAGGGAAGAAATCGGTGTCCGACAAACGCTTCTCGTCATTGCCCAACAAAGCGGACAATTCCTTGATACTGTCCTGATGTCCCACTACGGTCAATTTATCCCCGAATTTCAACACCAGATCGGGTTGTGGCGACAAGTCGATACCACTTCGCCGGATCCGGGTTACGGTACAATTGAAATTACCCTGAAAATTCAGGTCGCCCAAACTTTTACCGATCACCTCTTTATTGGTCAGCAACAACAGGCGCAATTCATAGGATTGCGCCAAAGGCAAATCGATAGCGACACGCTCGCCCACCAGCAATTCCAATTGTTCCAGCGCAGCGTCGTTTCCTACCGCTTTCACTAAGTCCCCCTCACACAATACAGTGGAAGCAGCAGGCATTCCGGTAACTCCTTCATGCTGAATACGGGAAATAACCGCCCCGGTCATGGTGCGCACTTGCAGTTGCATTAAAGACTTTCCAAAAATATTGGCATTGGAAATGCGATATGTGGCGGTTTTCAATCCGGGATGCTTTTCCTGATGCTGGCTTTCCAATTTCTTCTCCTCTGCCTGCATATCTATACCCAACATTTTAGGCAGCAACTTCACAAAAAGGATCACTCCGATCACCCCGAAAGGATAAGCGATACCATAAGCGATAGAAGCCGAAGAAGAATCGGTGGCATCGATAGCCGCAGCCAAACCGGGCGTACTGGTTAAAGCCCCGGCTATCAGCCCTACAATATCGGGAGTGTCGATTCCCAACAGGTATTTGAACAATATTCCGGTCAGGCTTGCCGATCCTACGATTAGCAAGGTGATCAATATCAATGTTTTCCCTTTGGAACGGAACGAATCGAAGAAACCCGGCCCGGCTTGAATACCAATGGTAAAGATAAACAGCACCAACCCGAAATTTCCCAATTCCTTAGGGATGACCACACCGAAATGACCGAATAGCAAAGCAATAAAAATGACGGCGGAAACATCTAAGGAAATTCCTTTAAAATTAATCCGGCCAACAATAAAGCCTAAGGCAACGATCAGAAATAAAGCGAAATAAGACGATTGTAAAAGACCTTCAAACATATAATTTAATGTGTCGATTTATAAATTACCCGCGAATCCGTGCGGGTATCCGGCAACATTTTCAATTCTGCCCGTCGCAGAATTTTTGCAGTTCATCCCAATATCCGGGAAAAGATTTTGTAACGACTTCTTTATCTACGATAACCATTCCCCGATGTTTCAAGGCGGCAGGGGCAAAAGCCATAGCCATACGGTGATCGTGATAAGTGGCGATCTCCGGTTTACCTGCTTGTTTGCAAGTTCCGTCCCAACTCAAAATATTATCGCCTTCAATGTTCAGGATATATCCTAATTTTTCCAATTCGTCGGCTAAAGCCTTCAGGCGGTCGGTTTCTTTGATCCTCAAAGTTTCCACCCCCGTAAAGCGGAAAGGCACGCCCATAACGCAGCAAGCCACGGTGAACGACTGTACCACATCGGGCATCTCCACAAAATCGAACTCCAGCTCAGAAACCTTCGGTTTCCCGGCAGCAATCACCACTCCTCCGGCTTCGAAAGAGGTTGAAACCCCTAACTTTTCCCAAACCCCGGCCTGCCCCGAATCTCCCTGGGTGCTATGCTGTAATAAACCGGGCATCCGGATTTCACCCGCACCCGAAACGGCAAGCAACTCATAAAAATAGGAAGCAGCGCTCCAATCCGATTCTACCCGGAAAGCCACCGGAGTATAAGGGCAAGGCTCTACAACAATTTCCGATTCCCGAAAAACGACTTTCGCCCCGAACTCCTCCATAATGTGACGGGTCATTTCAATGTAGGTTCGCGATACGATCTTACCTGTCAGCCTGATCTTCAAACCGTTCGCCATATAAGGAGCGATCATCATCAAAGCCGAAACATACTGACTGCTGACCGACGCCGGCATCCCGATTTCTCCCCCCGTCAGCAACGAGCCATGTATCCGCAAAGGCGGACATCCCGGCTTTCCGGTATATTCGATACGTGCCCCCAATCGATTTAAGGCATCCACCAGGACACTGATCGGACGTTGTTGCATCCGTTCCGACCCGGTTATTTCCCAACACCCTACAATACGCGATAAAAAAGCGGTCAGGAAACGCATAGCAGTACCGGCATGCCCGATGTCGAAACGATTGTCGTTCGAGTTCAACACCCGGAGCATGGAATTCGTATCGTCGCAATCGGCGAGATTCTCCACCGGCAGAACACTATCGGCAAGAGCATTGATAATTAACACGCGATTGGAAATACTTTTGGACGCCGGAAGCCGTACTTCGCCGTTCAGAACCGTATTTTTAAAATTCAAGGCTATATTCATTTTTCAAATATTGCGGGTAAATCAGCCTCAAACGGTCAGCTGTTCCAATGCACTCAATATTTCTTCTTTACTGCAATAATTATCGATCTCGAATTCCCCGGGGCAACGTAATAAAGTGAAATTCACCCCATCCTGTTCATTCTTCTTGTCATGCAGCATCAGGCTGTATAATTTTTCCGGTCCGGCCACCGCGCGGTAACGGGGAAATCTCTCTTCCACCAACCTGCGCACAGCCTCGTAATGCCTGGTCTCGAATCCCAGTTTTTTCATGGAGAGATATAATTCGACCACCATTCCATAAGCTACGGCATCACCATGATATATTTCCATATCCTGTTCGATCGCCACACTTTCGATCGCATGTCCGATCGTATGCCCGAAATTCAAAGCTTTCCGAATACCCTTTTCTTTCGGGTCGGCTTCGACAACCGCCGCTTTTACGGCCACCGACTTACGGATCAATTCCAGAAAATCGGATTCCCCTACTTGTTTCAAATCGGCATTCATCACCTCTGCCAGCGCTTCCTCTCCTGCAAGTAAGGCATGCTTCAACATTTCGGCATATCCCGACAACACCTGTCTCAAAGGTAAAGTTTTCAGGAAAGTATTATCGATAATCACCAATTCAGGAATAGAAAAAGTGCCGATCTCATTTTTCAGCCCGTTGAAATTAATTCCGGTTTTTCCTCCCACCGATGCATCCACCTGTGCCAGCAAAGTAGTAGGGATATTGATACAGCGGATTCCCCGCTTAAAGCACGAGGCCGCAAAGCCCCCGATATCCGTTATCAGCCCGCCGCCGATATTCACCAGCACAGAATTGCGTTTGGCTCCCTGACGGCTTAATACCGACCAGATCTGTGCAACGCTTTCCAATGATTTATGATGTTCTCCAGCCGGAACAGAGATCAGGTGGGAATCCGTAAATCCACTGTCCTGAAACAAACCGAGACAATGTTCCCGCGTCGTATCGTCCACCAGCACAAACACTCCGCCGGGTGCTGTCGTTTGAAGGCTCTCCCGGAGAATACGCCCCGCTTCATGGGTAAAAACTATATTTTTCATAAGTAGAAGTTTATCACAAAGGTAATTAGTTCATAGCAAATTTTAAAAAGTAGGCAACAAAAAGTATTCCTTATCTTTCATTTATCGTTTTACTCCGGCATTATCGATTAAAATCACTTTCTTTTTCCAACTATTTCATAGTTAATAAAATTATTATTATATTCGCTAATTCCTCACCTTAAACCTTAGCGATATGATTCCGGAAAGCGCCATCCAAACTCAGGTAGCCGTGACCATGCTACCCAGATTCAACTCCCGGCTCTATCTGCCGCTATTCGAACAGTGCGGAGGAATAGAGGGCTTTTTCAAAGAAAGTCCGGCAGCTCTGGAAAAACTCTACCGGGCGACTCACATTCCCCTCCGTTCCCCCGATCGCTCCCTCGCTCTCGAAAAGGCAAAGCGGGAATTAGAGGACATGGACAAACACGGCATACACATTTGCTCTATCGAGCACCCCGGTTATCCCGAATTACTGGCACATTGCGAAGACGCTCCCCTGGTATTTTTCTACAAGGGGACATTGGATATCAATGCCTGTCCCGTCCGTTTAGCCATCGTGGGGACCCGTCATGCCACACCCCGGGGCGAAGCAAAAGTGGAATCTATCCTGACAGAGCTTTCCCGGTCAGGACATCGTCCCGCCATCGTCAGCGGCTTGGCTTTCGGCATCGATGCTGCGGCACACCGGGCCAGCCTCTCCAATCATCTGAAAACCTATGCCGTATTAGGGCACGGGCTGCACATGATCTATCCCGCAGCCCATAAAAAACTGGCAGAAAAAATCATAGAAACGGGAGGGGCGCTGATTTCCGAATTTCCTTGTTGTGCCAAAGTACTGCCGGCCAATTTCCTGCAACGAAACCGAATTATCGCGGGCATGAGCCAGGCCACCCTGATTGCAGAATCGGCAGAAAAAGGAGGAGCCATGACCACGGCCCGGATCGCTCTTTCCTATAACCGGGATGTTATGGCGCTTCCGGGACGGCCGGAAGATAAATGGTCGGCCGGATGCAACCGCCTGATTAAAGAAAATGTAGCGGCTTTAGTCGAAAGTACCACAGACATTGCAAACATTTTAGGATTGAGCTGTTCTTCCGCCCTTCCCCTGCAAACCACACTCGGTCTTTTCAGCACAGACGATAATGAAACGGTAGTGCTCAAGCTGCTTTCCGACAAAGAAAATATGCGCATGGATGAAATCGCCGTTGCAACTCACATCCCCGTGAACGAACTATCCGCCCTATTCTTAAAATTAGAACTGGAAGGAAAGGTCATAGCCTTACCGGGAAAAAATTACAGTGTCTGTTAATTCAGGTTACCTACTACCCGCTTTTTATTTCCGGCGCGCTTCACCAACTCCTTCGCCTCGATAGCAATCTGTTTTCCGACAGGCTTCCCTTCACGGAAAGTTCCGACAATCAACCGGGTTGCATTCCGGGGAATCGACAACGGACGTTCATACTTTACGGAAAAAGTATCCACATTCGTATTATCGAACGTATAGTAAATATCCAGATCGTCGAGCTCTGCCGAAAGTTCGATCTCTACCTCCCCGGCCTCATTCCGATAAGGGGTAATAATCGCATTATACATACTGCGGGCATAATTCGTCCCGGCATATTCCGCCCGGTTAAAATGCTCTTCCACCCGCCGGATAAAATCTTTCCAGCTCCGGACATTTTCAGGCGACCACAACACCTCGGCCAATGCCCAGCCTCTGGGCCATGCCATATATTCGGCATGCCGGAAAGTGGGAATCGATTCACTCCACAGATTACCCTGTCCTCCTAAAATAAATGTAGAATCCACCCCCTGCGGCACAGGCTGAAATGCATACGAATCGCTCAAACGGCACATAGAATAAGTTTCGGGCTCTACGGTCGGTTCCCCCTGATACAAATCCAGATAACAATGATTATCCGGAGTCATAATCACATGATGTCCTTGCTGTGCAGCCTGAATACCTCCTTTCATTCCCCGCCACGACATAACATTCGCCTCCGGAGCCAATCCGCCGTCATGGATTTCGTCCCAACCGACCAAGCGTTTCCCTTTCGCCTTCAAAACTTTTTCCATCCGGCGGATAAAATAACTCTGCAATTCATGCACATTCTTCAATCCTTCCTGCTGCATCCGTTCTTTACATTTCGGGCATTTATTCCAGAATCCTTTAAAACATTCATCTCCCCCCACATGGATATAAGGCGAAGGGAAAAGGGCGGCCACTTCCGAAAACACTTTCTCCAAATATTCGAACGTTTTATCGTTTCCGGCACAAAGGCTATTTTCGTCTATTCCATAAAATTTATTCCCGACATTGATATATTCCGGCGCCTTAAAACAAGCCAATTCCGGATAAGCGACCAAAAAAGCCAGACTGTGGCCGGGCACATCGATCTCGGGCATAATCGTAACATACCGTTCACGGGCATATTCGATAACCTCTTTAATATCTTCCTGGGTATAAAAGCCTCCATAAGATACCGGTTCGCCGGGCTGCTGCGGCTCCCGGGTCCACCAGTCGCCCACCCGTTCCGCACGCATAGCCCCTTTACGGGTCAGTTCCGGCAACGACTTGATTTCGATACGCCATCCCTGGTCATCCGTAAGATGCCAATGAAATACATTCATTTTATATTCGGCAATTTCATCGATAAATTGTTTTACTTCCTCTTTGTTGAAATAATGGCGGCTAACATCGAGCATCATACCCCGCCAGCCGAATCGGGGCACGTCCTTCACTTCCACACAAGGAAGCGTCCAATCCATCTGTTCCACTCTCTCCCGGCTTTTTACCTGAGACGGCAACAATTGTAATAAAGACTGCACGCCATAGAATAACCCGGCAGGGGATGCCGCAGTAATAAGGATTCCTTTTTTCCCCACAGAAAGACGATACCCTTCCGCACCCAGGTCCCGGTCTCCGGTCAGCTCCAGCCGGACAACCCCTTTACCGGAAGCGGCAGGGGTAAACCCGATTCCCGATGCAGGCTCTATTTTACCGTTCAGATACCGGACGATCGATTTCAATTCATCATTAAAAGGGACACAAACAATCCTGCCGCTACGCAATACATATTCTCCCTCTCCCTGCACCAGGCTGGAAGGTACGGGAATAATACTCACCTGCCGTTCCCCGGCGAATAGATTTGCCGCAAAAAACGCCACGACCACAAAGGTTATCAAACACTTACCTAATAACTTCATAATTTACAACGCTTATAATAATTTGTTCTCAAATATACTGCTTTCTAAATAAAAAAGAAGAAATCCGGACCCAACAGATCGGACAGTTCTCCGGTCTTTATTTTTCAATCGAAAAAACTTTCAGATTATCAACTAAAACCATATTTCGATAACAATTCAAAAGCAAAAGCGACATTTATTAGCAAAAAATTGATTTGAAAAAATTTTACTATAAAAAATAAATAAATAAATTTGACATACGAAAACGTTTGAAACACATTTTTTGACTAAACAACATACAACATGAAACCGGAAATTAAAGCATTCATGGACGCCCTGAAAGCAAGGACGGTAGGTGAAACAGAATTTCATCAGGCAGTAGAAGAAGTTATTGAAACCGTATGGGATACCTATCAATCGAATCCCAAATACAAAGCCAATAAGATTCTCGAAAAAATGGTAGAGCCTGAAAGAGTGATTATTTTCCGTGTCCCCTGGATCGACGACAAAGGAGAGGTACAGATCAACCGGGGTTACCGCGTACAATTCAACAGTGCGATCGGCCCGTACAAAGGCGGTTTGCGCTTCCATTCGTCGGTTACGCTGGGAGGCTTGAAATTTTTAGGATTCGAACAAACTTTCAAGAATTCCCTGACGACTCTTCCCATGGGAGGGGGCAAAGGAGGATCGGACTTCAATCCCAAAGGGAAATCGGACAATGAAGTCATGCGTTTCTGTCAAAGTTTTATGACCGAACTCTGCAAGCACATCGGCCCGGATACGGACGTTCCGGCAGGAGACATTGGTGTGGGAAGCAGGGAGATCGGATATCTGTTCGGACAGTATAAAAGAATATGTAATGAATTTACCGGAGTGCTCACCGGGAAAGCCCGGGAATTCGGCGGTTCGAGAGTACGCCCGGAAGCCACCGGATATGGAACGGTTTATTTTGCTCAACACATGCTGAAAGAAAAAGGCGACGACATCAAAGGTAAAACCGTAGCCTTGTCGGGTTTCGGGAATGTTGCCTGGGGAGCGGCTGAAAAATTAGTGCAGTTAGGCGCTAAAGTCGTCACCATTTCCGGCCCGGACGGTTACATTTACGATGAAAAAGGATTGACGCAGGAAGGGGTGGACTACATGCTCGAACTCAGGGCGAGCAACAACGACATCGTCGCACCTTACGCCGAACGGTTCGGGGCCAAATTCTTCCCCGGCCATAAACCCTGGGAGGTGAAATGCGATATAGCTTTTCCGTGTGCGATACAGAACGAATTGAACGAAGAAGATGCTAAAAAATTAGTAGCGAACGGCTGCCGGATGGTGGTGGAGACCTCCAACATGGGATGTACCGCCGAAGCCGTAAAATACCTGAACGATCACATCGCTTTTGCACCGGGCAAAGCCGCCAATGCGGGAGGAGTTGCCGTATCGGGACTCGAAATGAGCCAAAATTCGATGCGTTACAGTTGGACGGCCGAAGAAGTAGATGCCAAACTATCGCAAATTATGAAAGAGATACATGATACCTGCGTGAAATTCGGCAAAACCGGTGATAAAATCGACTATGTAAAAGGGGCGAATATCGGAGGCTTTATCAAAGTGGCAGAAGCCATGTGCGCCCAGGGGCATGTATAAATCTTCCGAGCTGCAAAATGCGACGAATGACATCCCTCCTGCGAGGATTATCCTCGCAGGAGGTGTTTCAAACCTTCACCCCTCATCTATCTTCACCCGGGACTTATCCCGTCCAGGTAGGCCGATATCAGCAATTTCTTCCGGCTTTTCCCGAAATATCCATTCCGGGCTCACCGGTAGCGGACTCCGGTTTTCTGAATAAATGTAAAAGCTTATGCCGGCATAACTTATCGTTCGACTTTTTTATTATCTTCGTTCCAGAAAACAGCAAAATAAAATTCTAAAGGCTTTTCGCCGGAACAATCACTATAAACATTCCGAATATGTTTATCGACACACATTCACACATCTACGAAGAAGAATTCCGGGAAGACCGGACTGCAACGGTGCAACGTGCACTGGAAGCAAATGTAAAATATATTGTTTTACCCGATATCGACAGCGAATCACGCGGGCGTATGCTGGCTCTGGAAGCACAATATCCCGATATGATGTTTCCATTGGCAGGACTTCACCCGACCTCTGTTCACGAAAATTACCGGGAAGAACTGACACAGGTAGAAAAACAGCTGGGAACCCACACATTCTACGGGATCGGTGAATGTGGCATAGACCTCTATTGGGATAAAAGCACTTATAAAGAACAGATCAAAGCTTTTGAACACCAGTTAGGACTGGCTAAAGATATGAACTTCCCCATAATCATTCATTCCAGGGAATCACTACCGGAAATATTCCAGGTATTAAAAAAACATCCTCACGTGAAAGGAATACTGCACTGTTTCCCCGGCAACGAGGAAGAAGCCGTATTAGCCTGTGAAATGGGACTCCTGTTAGGCATAGGCGGGGTGGTGACGTTCAAAAACAGTGCCATGGCAAAAGCCGTACAAAAAGTAGGTATAGAACACCTTGTACTGGAAACCGATTCACCCTACCTGGCACCCGTTCCTTTCCGGGGTAAACGGAACGAAAGCGGCTATATCCCCCTGATTGCCGCCAAAATAGCAGAACTGACAGGAGAAGATATAAAAAAAATAGAAGCGGTAACGACACAAAATGCCATGAATTTATTTAATTTGCAACTTGAAAACAGAGGAGATAGCTAATCGTTTTTCCGGTGACCCGAAATCATTTTCCCGGTAGTTTAATTACGACAAATCGCAAATGGAGAAATCCGTACTCATTATATACACAGGCGGAACGATCGGCATGGTAAACGATCCGGAAACGGGAGCGTTATGCCCGTTCAACTTTGAGCAGATCGCCAAAGCCGTCCCTGAAATCAAAGAATTCGGCTTTACGATCGACAGTTATACCCTGCCGGATATTATCGACTCGTCCGACCTGAAACCCGATCTCTGGGAAAATCTTTGCAATATCATTACAAAGAACTATGAAAAATATTGCGGCTTCGTCATTCTGCACGGTACGGATACAATGGCTTACTCTGCCTCGGCATTGAGTTTTATGCTGGAGAACCTGACCAAACCGGTTATTTTCACCGGCTCGCAGTTGCCCATCGGCACCATCCGAACCGATGGACGCGAAAACCTGATCGCCGCTCTCGAGATAGCCGCAGCTTATCTGGAAGATAAGGCAATCGTTCCGGAAGTGTGCATCCTATTCGGGGATAAACTGTTCCGGGGCAACAGAACGACTAAAGTCAATGCAGAAAGCTTCGACGCTTTTCAATCGTTCAATTATCCTCCGTTAGCGGAAATCGGTATCCATATACATTATAATTACGGAGCTATCGATTACACGCCCCGCACAGGGGAACTGTCCGCCTTCACCCCGATGAACACAGGTATCGCCATTCTGCAACTATTTCCCGGCCTGCGACCGGAAGTAATCGAAGCGATCGTTAATACACCGGGCATAAAAGGAATTATTTTAGAAACTTACGGTTCGGGAAACGCACCGACGGACAAGGTATTTCTTTCGAAAATAAAGGAAGCCGCAAGCAAAGGAACCATTATATACAACGTCACCCAATGCCTGGGCGGTACGGTGGAGATGGGAAGATATGAAACCAGCAGAAAATTATTAAAATACGGTGTGTCAAGTGGATATGATATTACCATGGAAGCGGCGATCTGTAAAATGATGCATTTATTGGCCAAATGTCAAGACACTAACGAAATAAAAAAATACTTAAATTCATCGATTAAGGGAGAAATTAGTATTAATCGTGTTGGGTTTTAACATTTTTTTTGTACCTTGCCGCGTCTTTTGGTGGGTATAATAGGCCACACAAAGGTTTGCATAAGGAGAACGTAGAAAACGAGAGTTAAATTTTAATTATTAATAAACTAAAAATCAGTTAAATTGATCATGAGAAAATTATTTGCACTAATAGCAGTTTTAGGTATGCTTACTATTGGAGCATCAAAACTAATGGCTCAGGAAGAAGAAACAGCTGCTGCTGACGTTCAGACAACACAGACTGCAACTTCTTTCGATGATGAAGTAATTGAGAGCACAACCCTGCACGCAGCCATCAAACAAAAATTCATCGAAGGTGGTGCCGGATTTATGGCGGCTGTTGTATTGTGTTTGATCTTCGGTCTGGCAATCGCTATCGAAAGAGTAATTTATTTGAATCTTTCCGACACAAACACCAAAAAATTCATCGCAGGTTTCGAAGATGCCCTGAACAACGGAGGACTGGAAGCAGCAAAAGACTATTGCCGCAACACCAGAGGTCCGGTTGCAAGTATTTTCTATCAGGGACTTTCTCGTTACGATCAAGGTATAGACATGGTTGAAAAATCGGTTGTATCTTATGGTTCCGTACAAATGGGACTTTTGGAAAAAGGTTTGACCTGGATCGGATTGTTCATCGCTTTAGCCCCGATGTTGGGATTCCTTGGAACTGTAATCGGTATGATCCAGGCGTTCGATAACATTCAGGCTGCAGGAGATATGAGCCCGGCATTGGTTGCAGGAGGTATCAAAGTGGCTTTGATTACAACCGTAGGTGGTTTGATCGTAGCTATGATTCTGCAGGTATTCTATAACTATTGTATCGCAAAAGTAGAAGGCATCGTAAACAACATGGAAGATGCTTCTGTAAGCTTATTGGATATCTTAGTAAAACACGAACAAATAAAGAAATAAAAAACCATGGATAGCAAAAAAATACTAAACATTGTCACGATTGCAATGTTTGTTATTACTGCGGTGTTGTTAGGTTTATTCATGTTTGGAGGGAGTGTTCCCAACCAACAATACGACACCCCGGTATATACGGCAGCTTTCCTGAACTGGGCTTATGTTCTGTTCGGCATTGCAATCATCGCGGCATTGGTATTCCCGATTGCCCGTTTATTTACCCGTCCGAAACAGGCGATGAAAAGCTTTATCGGCTTGGCAGTAGTTGCAGTGATTATTCTGATTGCTTATGCCCTGTCGGACGGAACACCGATGAAAATTGTGGGTTATACTGGAACCGATAATGTTCCTTCCGTATTGAAGTTTTCAGACACCATATTATTTACAATGTATTTTCTGTTCGGCGGTGCATTCTTAGCAATCGCAGGTTCGGAAATTTATAGAAGAATAAAATAACTACTTCCTTTTGGAATAGGTAAAAAAACAAGAATATGGCAAAAAAAACACCAGAAATTAATGCCACTTCAACTGCTGACATCGCGTTCTTGTTACTCGTGTTCTTTTTGGCTACCACAACCATGAATGTGGATTCCGGTATTTACAGAAAACTCCCGCCCTATCAGCCGGAGAATATGGAAGCACCGAAAGTCGCCACCAGAAACGTTTTGAGAATATTGGTGAACAGAGATGATCTTTTGTCTGTAAACGACGAAATCACCGACGTTTCCAACCTCAAAGAAAGAACCAAAGAGTTCATTCTGAACCCGAATAACAGCGAAGACCTACCTCAGAAGGATCTGAAAGAAATACCTTTCTTCGGCAAAGCTGAAGTGTCCAAAGGTATTATTTCACTCCAAAGTGACAAGGGCACATCCTATCGGATGTATGTGGCAGTACAAGACCAATTGACGTCGGCCTTCAATGAAATGAGAAATATGAAATCCAATGAAAAATGGGGAAAGAATTACGACGAGCTCGACGAAGAGCAGCAAGAAGCGATTCGTCTGTTAATCCCGACTCAGATTTCAGAGGCTGAACCTAAAAATGTAAAAAAATAATGGGAAAATTTAAGAAAGACGGTAAAAGAGAAGTGCCTGCTATTTCAACGGCTTCTTTACCTGACATTGTGTTCATGTTGCTGTTCTTCTTTATGGTGAGTACCACGATGCGTGAAGTGACTTTGATGATCCAGAACAATATGCCGGAAGCGACTCAGGCTGTGAAACTGGAAAAAAAATCGTTGGTCAGCAGTATTTACGTTGGTAAACCGACCCCTCAATATCAGGGAGCTTACGGTACAGAACCAAGAATTCAGCTAAATGACAGTTTCGCTACACTGCAAGATATTGCCGCTTTTGTCGCTGCAGAACAGGAAAGTCGTAATGAAGAAGACAGAAACAGCATTATCAACAACCTGAAAGTACAGGAAGATGTGACGATGGGTATTGTTACCGACATCAAACAAGAATTGCGAAAAGCAAACTCCCTGAAAATCAACTACGGTAGTAGAAAGAAAATCAATTAAGATAAAAAAGGAGGACAAAATCCTCCTTTTTTCTTTTAATTTTGCTACTTTTGTAGCGCTTAAACGGTTCCGTAGTTCAATGGATAGAATGAAGGATTCCGGTTCCTTTGATTGGGGTTCGAGTCCCCACGGGATCACAAACCGAAAAGTAAAAGCTCTCTGATGATTCAGAGAGCTTTTTTAATAAATATCTACCTGAAAAATCGTTCGTTCATTTGCCGAATCCTGTTTCCAGCCCCGCAAATTATTTTTAGGACTACATTAAATCTCACCGTGACGGTAATCCGCCCCACTCTGTGCAACCGATTTTCTAAATTTCTTTACTTATAAAACAATAATTTACGTCAAAATGATTTGGCAAAGTGACAGATTTTGACGAATATTGTATCAGATTGCGAATGTAGCAATTGTGTTTTAGGCGTTTAATCTCTATTAAAAGAATTATAATCAGGGAGATATGCAATTTTTGCACAAAAAAACGTGCAATATTTTGCCTATTGGTAGAAAAGCGATATTCAAATATCCTGCTTAAACACTCCTATGATAGGGAAAGAGACTATAATAAATCAAACAATAATTAAAGGAAAATCATGCGTAAAATCACATTGGGTTTAATCGTGTGTTGTTTGGCCTTACAGTGTTTTGCCACTCAACCACCCTTAAAAGGCTTCCATTATGCCTCAGTAGAAACTCCGACGGGAAATGAATGGCAATCCCCGGAAAATATAGCGTTGAACAAAGAACAGCCACATGCTTATTTCTTTTCTTTCCAGGATGTAGATCATGCCCGGAAAGTATTGCCGGAAAATAGCAAATATTGGCAATCTCTGAATGGCGACTGGAAATTCAACTGGGCTCCCGATCCGGATTCACGTCCACAAGATTTCTATAAAACAGAATTCGATGTATCGAACTGGGATAATATTCCGGTTCCTTCAAGCTGGAATATATATGGCATTCAAAAAGACGGCAGCTTAAAATACGGTGTGCCCATCTACGTAAACCAGCCTGTGATCTTTCAGCATCAGGTGAAAGTGGACGACTGGCGCGGAGGGGTGATGCGTACGCCGCCGACCCACTGGACGACTTATAAACACCGTAACGAAGTCGGTTCATACCGCCGGGATTTCGAAATTCCGCAGGACTGGGACGGACGCGAAGTGTTCATCAACTTCGACGGAGTTGATTCGTTTTTCTACCTTTGGATCAATGGACAATACGTAGGTTTCTCTAAAAACTCCCGGAACACGGCCAGTTTCAACATCACCAAATATCTTCAGAAAGGGAAAAACGTAGTTGCTGCCGAAGTGTACCGCAGTTCCGACGGTTCATTTCTGGAAGCACAGGATATGTTCCGCTTACCGGGTATTTTCCGCACGGTAGCTTTGCATGCAACACCTAAAGTACAGGTAAGCGATTTAAGAGTGATTCCGGATTTGGACGCGACCTATACAAACGGATCGCTCGCCATTAGTGCAGACATCCGTAATTTCGGGAAAAAAGCAGTGAAAGGCTACAAATTAGTTTACACACTTTACGCGAACAAATTATATTCGGACGAAAACACCCAGGTAGCGAACGCCACCGTTTCGGCAACGATCAATCCGGTGAAACCGAATGAAACGCTGGAAGCGGAAACCGTAGAACTGAAAGTACAGAAACCGAATAAATGGTCGGCAGAAGCACCTTACCGCTACACTCTGGTAGCAGAATTGAAAGATGCCAAGAATAGAACGATAGAAACCGTTTCGACCATCGTAGGATTCCGAAAAGTGGAAATCAAAGACACTCCGGCTTCCGAAGACGAATTCGGATTAGCAGGACGTTACTACTACATCAATGGCAAAACGGTAAAATTAAAAGGCGTCAATCGTCACGAATCCAATCCGGCCGTGGGACATGCAATCACCCGCGAAATGATGGAAAACGAAATCATGTTAATGAAGCGCGGTAATATCAACCACGTACGTAACTCGCATTATACCGACGATCCTTACTGGTATTTCTTATGTGACAAATACGGCATCTATCTGGAAGACGAAGCCAATATCGAATCCCATGAATATTACTATGGAGCAGCTTCGCTTTCTCATCCGGCGGAATGGGAAAACGCTCATGTATCCCGTGTTATGGAAATGGTTCACAGCAACATCAACAATCCTTCTATCGTGATCTGGTCGTTAGGAAACGAGGCTGGGCCGGGAAAGAACTTCGTTACGGCATACGATGCCCTGAAAAAAGTAGATAAATCCCGCCCTGTTCAATATGAGCGTAACAACTCTATCGTAGATATGGGCTCTAACCAATATCCGTCTATCGGCTGGGTACGTGGCGCCGTTAAAGGAAATTACAACATCAAATATCCTTTCCATATTTCGGAATACGCCCACTCTATGGGAAATGCATGCGGAAACCTGATCGATTACTGGGAAGCGATGGAATCGACCAACTTCTTCTGCGGAGGAGCGATCTGGGATTGGGTGGATCAATCCATGTACAATTACGACAAGGAAACCGGAGAACGTTATCTGGCTTATGGCGGTGATTTCGGCGATACCCCGAACGACGGACAGTTCGTGATGAACGGGATTGTATTCGGCGACCTGGAACCGAAACCACAATATTACGAAGTGAAAAAGGTGTATCAAAACATAGGGGTACAACCTATCGACGTGAAAAAAGGAACATTCGAAATATTCAACAAACAATATTTCACAAACCTTTCAGACTATGATGTGAAATGGTCTCTTTATGAAAATGGTAAAGAAACCCAATCGGGCACACTGGCTGTTCCGCAAATCGCGCCCCGCACTAAAGCTACCATCACCGTGCCCTATGCTTACGACAAATTGAAAAACGAATCGGAATATTTTGTAAAGATTCAGTTCCTGCTAAATAAAAACATGCCCTGGGCCGATAAAGGTTTCGTCACGGCAGAAGAACAAACCTTAGTGAAAGAAGCCACCCGGCGCCCGGCGATCAACGAAGTGGCGGCACAGGCTGGCAAACTGCAATATACCGACTCGAAATCCAACATCAAAACGGTAAAAGGCGATCGTTTCGAAGCTAAATTCGATGCGAATACCGGAAGCATTTACAGCTTGACCTATGACGGGCAAACGGTTATTGCCGACGGCAACGGTCCGAAACTGGATGCCCTGCGGGCATTTACCAACAACGACAACTGGTTCTATTCCCAGTGGTTCGACCGTGGTTTGCACAACTTGGTACATAAAGCAACCAATAGCACCATCTTCACTAAAAACGACGGAACGGTCGTACTGGCGTTCACCGTAGAGTCGCAAGCTCCGAATGCAGCTAAGATTTTGGGAGGAACCAGCTCAGGTAAAAATAAGATCGAAGAGCTGACAGACAGAAAATTTGAAGACAGCGATTTCAAATTTACGACCAACCAAATCTGGACGGTTTATCAGGACGGCTCTATCGAATTGCAGGCCAGCATTACGTCGAACCAACCGAATATGGTGCTGCCGCGTTTAGGATACGTTGTGAAAGTTCCGCAGCAATATGCAAACTTCACCTATTACGGCAGAGGCCCGATCGATAATTATGCCGACCGGAAAACCGGACAATTTATCGAACAACACAAAAATACCGTAGCAGGCGAATTCGTTAACTTCCCGAAACCCCAGGATATGGGTAACCACGAAGACGTCCGCTGGTGCGCCCTGACCGACAATGCAGGCAAAGGGGCAGTATTTATCGCAACCGACCGTTTGTCGGCCTCCGCTCTACAATATTCTGCGCTCGACCTGATTCTGGCGTCTCATCCTTACCAGTTACCGAAAGCCGGAGATACTTATTTACATCTCGATGCGGCTGTAACCGGATTGGGAGGGAACAGTTGCGGACAAGGCGGTCCGTTAGTACACGACCGGGTATTCGCCGGACAGCACAATATGGGCTTCATTATCCGCCCGGCAGGGAAAGACCTGACCACCACAGCCAATGTCGCCCCGGCAGGAGAAATGCCACTTTCCATCACCCGGAATGCCGCAGGAGTTGCAGAAATCTCTTCTTCTAAAGCCAATGCAGTAATTTACTACACTTTAGACAAGAGCAAAGCGAAAGAATACAGCGAGCCTATCCCGTTGCGTAATGGCGGTACGGTAACAGCCTGGTTTAAAGATTCACCTAAAATCAAAACCAGCATGACCTTCAAAAAGATCGAAAGTATCCAACCCCAGGTGATCTATGCCAGCAGCCAGGAAGCAGGCGAAGGAGACGCAGCACACCTCACGGACGGCGATCCGAACACAATCTGGCACACGATGTATTCGGTTACGGTAGCCAAACACCCGCATTGGGTAGATCTGGACGCAGGAGAAGTGAAAACGATGAAAGGATTTACTTACCTGCCTCGCCAAAACGGAGGAAACGGTAACATCAAAGATTATACGATCCAGGTAAGTATGGACGGTAAAGAATGGGGAGCTCCCATTCAAAAAGGCAGATTCGAGAACAACCTGAAAGAGAAAAAAGTGATGTTCTCCAAACCGGTAAAAGCCCGTTACCTCCGCTTCACTGCGTTGAGCGAACAAAACGGACAGGATTTTGCCTCCGGTGCAGAACTGACCATTTTAGCAGAATAACAGCTGCATCCGGATTAGAATCTTAAAATTCTATTGATAAAAACGGAGTTGTCGGGAAACCTTGACAACTCCGTTTTATTTCTCTGTACGGGTTCCCGAAACAAACCATTCTTATTCTATAAAAAACGGCAGCAATCCGGCCTTGCGGCAGGGCAACACAAAAATTCTTTTTTCCGGGTGATTTCAATCCGATAAAAAGATATAACTTTATCGGGTAGAATACACGGTTATATGTCATCTGGATATTTTAAGCAAACTAAATCGAAGATTATTTTAAGCTATATACTGCTTTTCGCACTAAGCTTTATAGCTGTGGTTTTCATTTATAAAGAAGTAACCCGCCTGACTGTGGGAGAAGAGGGTGTGAGCGAAGCCAATCAGAAACTATTTATCATCGGCAACACCATTGCAGAACTTTACGAAGCAGAAACATTAAGTAATGTGTTCCTGCAAACCGGCTCGAACAACTCGTTCCGAAAATACATCGGTAACATGGAACAGGTGGAAAAAAACATCGACTCGCTCCGCCATCTGACCACCCAGGAAGACCAGCAATTGCGTCTGGATTCGATCAGTATGCTACTGGGACGGAAAACGAAAAATCTGGAAGCCTTGATTCGTGCCCGTAAATCCCTGACCTCAAATGAATTTTACGACAAAGCGATCGCCAGCATCGAATTGAGCAGAGACTCCATAGAGCAGAAAGCCGAAGTACGCCAGCGTGTCATCACGACAAGAGACAGTTCCTATATTGTCAATGAAAGAAAACGCCGGGGATTCCTGGGATTATTCAACTCCAGAGGAAAGCAGGACTCTACCCTTCAGGTCACCATTTCCAAACAAACGATACTGGACACGCTCGACAAAATCACCTCGCTGCAAAGTACGGACACGGTAGTGAACATCCTAAAGTCCGTATGGGAAGAAGTACAAACCAAACGGGAAAATATTGTCCGGCAAATCAACCGTACCGAATATAATATTATCCGGCAAAGTACCCACATCACCGATCAGCTTAGACGAATCCTGGGAGAGTATGAGAAAGAAGAGATCAACAACTCATTCCGTAAAATCATACAGCGGGAACAAGTGGTGAACACCACCACCAACATCATTGCCTGGATAGCTGTTGCGGCTTCGCTGATTATCGTGTTTTTTTCTTTCTTTATCCTGCGGGATATTTCCCGCAGTCAGCGTTACCGCCGCAAACTGGAAGCCGCAAACCAGTATGCGGAACAATTACTGGAAAGCAGGGAAAAACTGATTCTTACCGTAACCCATGACATCAAATCGCCTTTAGGCTCTATTATAGGATATATCGAATTGCTCGACAATACGGAAGTAACCAACCGACAAAGCTACTTCCTGAAAAATATGAAAGGCTCTTCCGAACACATCCTGAATCTGGTCACCAATTTATTAGACCTCTCCAAGCTGGAAAGTAATAAAATGCCATTGGAAGAAGTGGTTTTCAATCCTGCCCATCTGTTTCAGGAAGTATGCGACAGCTTTATGCCTTTGGCAGATACTAAAAAGCTACGGTTGACCTGCAAGATCGGCAAAGACTTAGACAGCGATTGCAAAGGGGATGCCCTGCGCATCCGGCAGGTACTTTCGAATATTCTGTCGAATGCAGTAAAATATACCAACAAAGGGACGATCTATTTTAGTGCGGTTACGGCAACGACCGACGACAAGATCATTCTGAAGATCAAAGACAGCGGCCCCGGAATGACTCAGGAAGAACAGGAAATGATTTTCAGGGAGTTTACACGCCTATCGTCTGCATCGACCATAGAAGGCACCGGATTAGGCCTTACAATCACCTTAAAGTTGGTGGAGTTGCTGAATGGAGAAATAGCACTGGAAAGTGCTCCGGGAGAGGGCAGCTGCTTTACGATCCAATTGCCTTTAAAACGGATAAAACAGGTGGAAACACCGGCAACCGCCCCGCAACGGCTTACCCCGGCGAAAGAAGAAAGGCAGCTTTCCCAAAATGTATCCAATCTCCGCATTCTGCTGGTAGATGACGATCCGTTACAACTCGAAATGACAAGTGCTTTGCTTCAAACCAGAGGCATTGCGGCAGATACGACGACCTACCCGGATAAAATACTGGAACATTTGCAATCCCAAAAATATGATGTCGTCTTTTCGGACATCCAAATGCCGGGAACCGACGGTTTTGCATTGGTACAGCTCATCCGCCAATCCGGTTTTCCGGGAGCGGCAACCATTCCGGTAGTCGCTTTATCCGCAAACCCGGATAAAACGGAAGCCGAATACCAGCAGGCAGGTTTTACGGCTTATCTGAATAAGCCTTTCACTTCTGTGCAATTATTTGAAGTATTGGAAAAAGTTTCGGGCAGAATATTGCAAACTCCGGCCCCCACGGGGGCAAATGTTCAGGAAGACCTTGCAACAAACGGCTATACCTTGAAAAACATTATGCTTTTCACAGATAACGACCCGGAAGCTACCCGCAAAATCGTAGAATCGTTTATTCACGACACACACCAAAATATCGATTTATTCAAAGGCTATCTCCAAACGGACAACTACACGGCGATTTTCCAATTGGCTCACAAAATGCTGCCTATGTTCCGGCAATTGGAGGCCTCACCGATCGTGGAGCTATTGCAAAAATTAGAACGTTCGAAAGAAACCGGCCCAGAAGTCAAAGCGACGGTGGAAGAAGTAATCCGGTTAAGCCTCGAATTAAATGAAAAGCTGGCTACTCGATAGAATAATATTTGAGTTTATTGTAAAGGGTTTTCCGGTCGATTTTCAATAGACGGGCTGCTTCACTTTTATTATTATTGCATTTGGCAAGAGCTTCTTTGATCAGATCGAGCTCATTCTTCTGACGCTTGAGCGCTAAATCGTCCTCCTCGACTATCGTTTCGGATACCGCAGACAATTCTGCCGGAATATCGTTTACGGAAATAAACGGGGACTGGCATAACAAGGTGGCCCTCTTTACCACATTTCTCATTTCCCGGAGATTACCCGGCCAATTATAATTCTTAAAAATCCGGATAACTTCTTCATCGAAACCGATCACGTCTTTCCCCAATTCCGTATTTGAATTTTCAAGGAAATGATTGGCAAAGACAGGAATATCCTCCTTCCGGTCGCGCAAGCTGAGAGCCTTTAAAGAAAATTCATTCAACCGGTGATACAAATCTTCCCGAAAAGCACCTTCTGCCACCGCTCTCGTCAGATTTTCATTGGTGGCCGAAATGATCCGCACATCAAAGCCGATCTCTTTATCGCTTCCCACAGGTTTTACTTTCCGCTCCTCCAAAGCACGTAACAACTGCACCTGCACATCATAGCTCAGGTTTCCGATCTCGTCCAGAAAAATAGTTCCCCCGGAAGCGGCTACGAAATAACCCGTCTTATCGGTGACGGCTCCCGTAAAAGCTCCTTTCACATGTCCGAAAAACTCACTGGCGGCCAAATCTTTGGGAATCGCCCCACAATCGACGGCAATAAAAGGGGCGTCTTTCCGGCTGCTTTGCGAATGGATCAACCGGGCGATATACTCCTTCCCGGAGCCACTCTCCCCGGTGATGAGCACAGTCATCATCGTAGGGGCGACCAAACGGATATATTCATACAATTTATCCGCCTCCTGGCTCGTGCCTTTGATATAGGGAATCTCTTTCGTTTTCTTCGCAACGCTTTTATTCCGTTGTAACGGTTCTGCTTTCCGCTCCAAAGCCTCCTGAATTTTCTTTAAAATCTCGTCCGGAATCACCGGTTTTGCCACATAATCGAAAGCTCCCAGCTTCATAGCGAGGACAGCCGTCCGAATGTCGGCATAACCCGTCATTAAAATCACCTGTGTCCCCGGACGTACCGACTTCACGGACTTCAATAAATGAATACCGTCTTCATCAGGCAAACGGAGGTCTGTCAAAACAATATCATATTCAACCTCTTTGACTTTTTTCAAACCTTCTGCACACGAAAAAGCTTCGCTTACCGAAAAACCTTTCTTCGTTAGCCAGGTTTTCAGCATCAGGCAAAAAGTCGTATCGTCATCTACCAATAAAATCTTTACCATATACCCGTTATTTCATACAGCGAAATTAATAAAAATAACGGGTAATTAATAACGAATTTTCTTCTATTATGAGATCGCCACTCCTGTAAACACTTTTTTACCCCAAATACAGTTCCTCCGGCTACTCATATCTCAACGACCGGGCAGGCTTGCTGAATACGGTCTTTGCTGTCTGCCAGCCAATCGTAATCACAGAAATCACAAATAAAAGCACAACCGGAAGCCCGAAAAACCACCACTCCCATTCTACCCGGAACGGATATCCTCCCAGCCAGCTCGTCATAATCAGCCAGGAAAGCGGTAAGGCAATCAAGACAGCAATCCCGATCAATAGCAAAAACTCATGTCCCAATTGATAAAATAAATTCAGGTTAGAAGCTCCCAGCACTTTGCGTATCCCCATTTCTTTGGTACGCAACGTACAGGCAAACATGACCAATACCCATAAACCGACACAGGAAATAAAAATGGCGAGTCCGGCAAAAAGAGCGACCATCAGGCCGAACACCTCGTCCTGACGATATTGCTGATCGAAAAAATTATCCAAAAAGAAATAATCGAAACTCGAATCTGCAAAATACCGTTCCCAGGTTCTATGTGCTTTTTCAACCAACAGGCGCGGATTACCGTCTTGCATCACAATAGAGATATAACGCTGTTTAAACCAGGGAATATGCTCATGCTGGAAAAACATGATAGGTGTATAATCCTTATTCAGGGATTGCTGGTGAAAGTTTTTAACCACCCCAATCACCTGCATCGGTTCTTCTACGGTTTCAACCGAAATCAACTGTCCCAAAACCTCATTGTTATCCGAAAAGCCCAAATTACGAACGGCCGCCTCATTAATCACCAGCTTATCGGTATCCCCGCCGAAATCTTCCGAAAATATCCGGCCTGCCACAGGTTCCAGATCATAGGCTTTCAAATAATCCTCATCACAAGCCAGCATCTCATACAAACGGTTTTGCCGGGTGACATCGTTCGCCCGGCGAATTGAAAGGAACATTCCCACTTCAACTCCGGGGATAGCACTGGACACCGTCACCCCCTTCACTCCGGGCAGTAAAGCCAATTCCCGTTTCACGGCCTGCAATTTCAACGACATATCTTCGGTATATCCGGGAGTTTTCAGGACCAGTACCTCATTCGTCCGGACTCCCAAAGCCTTATTGCGCATAAAGTTTAACTGTGCAAAAACCACCAAGGTACAACATATCAATACCATCGAAGCGGCATATTGAACGACGACCAGAACTTTCCGGGTAATTCCGGCTTTGTTGGAATGTACGAATTTTCCTTTTAACATTTTCATCGGTTTCGTCCCCGACAGAATGACCGCCGGATAAAAACCGGATAAAAACACCCCCATAGCAAAAACAAACACAATCAGCAAACTCCAGGCACTCCGGAACCATACCCACAAATCGAGTTCACGTCCCGTCAGCCGGTCGAAGGCAGGCAATGCCACTTCCAATATCCCCAAAGCCAGCACAAACGCAATGGCATTATTCAACAAAGCTTCAAACAGAAATTGAGTTATCAATTGTTTTCGGGTCGCTCCCGACACCCGCCGGATTCCGACTTCTCTGGCACGTTCCATAGAGCGGACTACGGTGAGATTGACATAATTGATCCATGCGATGCAAAGAATTGCAATAGCGGCGACAATCAAAGCCACCATCGAAGAACGGTTTCCCTTCACTTCCGTTTCATAAGCTTTGGGAGGAGAAAGATGAATATCTTCCAACGGCACCAATTCCACTCCCCATATCTTATTCTTCAAAGCTTCGTCCGTCTTGTATTTTTCCGCCATTGCCGGAAATCCGGCCTCTATCTGCCGGGCCTGTTCGGGAGTTCCCACCACAACGTATGTATAAGTTTCGTGCCGGTACCAGTACTCGTGTAAAAATTTCGGCAAGGATAAGTAAGAAATCAAAAAATTGTAACGAATGTGCGAATTGGACGGCATTTCTTTCATAACACCAGAAACCTCACACGCCAACTGTTCTTTATCGGCCTTAAAAATCATAATCTTACCGATAGGATCGGCTTCCTTAAAATACTTTTTCGCAATCCGTTCCGTTATCACCACCTTATTCGGGGCATCCAAAACTTTGTCGGGGTCACCTTTCACCAGCTCGAAATCGAACACCCTGAAAAAACGGTGATCCGCATAAGCGATCTTTGCTTCCCGATTGATCTGGTTTCCGTATTTCACAATTTGTTCCGGCTGATATTGGCTTCCTACGCGTGTATAATCCTTTATCCACGGAAACTCCTGTTTCATGGCAGAGCCATATCCAAACGAACTGGTCGCCCAATTATCGGTCAGCTCGTTCCCCTCGTGAAATGTGCTTTCCACCCGATATATATTTTCCCGCTCCGAGTGCATGCCGTCGAAACTATACTCAAAGATCACATAAGTCAATATCAGCAAAGCGGCAGCCATACCCACCGTTAATGCAAATATGTTGATAAAGCTAAACCCTTTCTTCTTTTTCAAATGACGCCAGGCACTCGTCCAATAACTTTTAATCATGGGCTTCATAAGCAAACTAAAATTACAAATTCGATTCCCGGACAGGATTCAAAGTTTCAGATACAATCTGCCCGTCCGACAAATTGAACACCCGGTGTGCGTATCCTGCATCACGCAACGAATGAGTAACGATCACGACAGTCGTCCCTGCCTTATTTAAACCGCTCAACAACTCCATTACCTCTTTTCCATTCACGGAATCGAGATTTCCGGTCGGCTCATCCGCCAAAATCAGCTTCGGACGGGTAACGACAGCCCTGGCGATAGCAACACGTTGCTGCTGTCCACCGGAAAGCTGCTGGGGAAAATGTCCGGCACGGTGTAGCATATTCACCTGTTCCAGCACTTCATTCACTCTTTGTTTTCTTTCTGTCGATCTCATATCCAGGTAGATCAAAGGTAGTTCAACATTTTCAAAAACAGTCAGTTCATCGATCAGATTAAAACTCTGAAATACAAAACCGATATTCCCTTTCCGGAAAGCCGTCAACTGGCTTTCTCCCATCCGGTCGATCTCCAGATCGTTGAAATAATACTTCCCCGATGTCGGAGAATCCAGTGTTCCCAAAATATTCAGCAAAGTTGATTTTCCGCACCCCGAAGGCCCCATAATAGCAACAAAATCACCTTCGTTAATTTGCAGGCTTACTTCATTTAAAGCCTTCGTTTGCACTTCTTCCGTAGAAAAAAGCATCGACAATTTTTCTGTCCTGATCATATTTATTTCTATTAAATTATTCATTTCGCAAAACACGCATCGGCCGTAAACGCACCACCCGCCATATCTGCCTTATCACAGTGAGAAAAGCCACCAGTAGCAGCAACAGAAAAGCCACAGCATAAATCCAAACCGGGATGGAAATATGAAACGCATAGCCATCCAACCAATTTTCCATAAAAAATACGGCAACCGGAATTCCTATCCCGGCAGCCAGCAGGGAAAGCCACAACAATTCTTTGGTCAATAAGATAAAAAGATGTTTCTTCGCGGCTCCCAACACTTTACGGATAGCCACCTCTTTCATCCGGGCAAGAGTGGAAAACAAAGTCACTACCCATAAACCCAGGCAAGCGACGAATATCGCCAGCAAGGCAGCACTGGCAAAAATCCAGCCGAAATTACGGTCTGCCCGGTAAAGATTATATTGCAACTCATCCTGGAAAAAATAAGAAAACAACGAACCCGGAAAGAAATCCAGATACATCTGTCGCACCTCTTCCAAATACCGGGGTGTGACCTTCCCTTCTACGGCAATAGAGATATAAGGCGTCGCGATGATCGGCACCCTCTCTTTCATAAAAAAGAGTATCGACTTATACGGAATAGCCAGCGATTGCTGATGATAATTCTTTACCACTCCGATAATTTGAAGCGGTTCGTCCAAAACCTCCATTTTAAGTTGCTTTCCCAAAGCATCCTCGTTCGAAGCATATCCCAATAGACGAACCGCTTCTTCATTCAACACCACACGATTCAGCTCATCGCCGAATTCTTCCGAAAAACCACGCCCGGCCACTATCTTAAATTCATAAGTATTCAAATAATCATGATCCACGGCAAACATTTGTACCAGTTTCACCTGCGAAGGATCACTTCCATAAGGCCGGTTCGTAAAATAATTAGCGACTTCCACGCCCGGAACAGCTCCCGACACCGAAACCTGGCGGATATAGGTTTTCTGCTTCAATTGTTTTTTAAAAGCTTCTATTTTAACCGGTAAATTTTCGGTATATAAAGGATATTTCACCACCAAAATCCGGTCGGCAGAAGCAAAAGCCGTGGTCTCCTGCATATACTGCACCTGACGCATAACGATAAAAGTCCCGCTGACCAATACAAAAGAAGCGGCAAACTGCACGACAATCAATGCCTTGCGGATTACATTTCCCTTGCGGCTATGCAACAATTTGCCTCGCATGACATCGGAAGGACGTACCATATTCAGCAAAAGCGATGGATACAGCCCGGAGAATAAAGTCCCGGCAACGGTCACAACCAATATCCAGCCTACAAAATCCAAACTCCATAGCCTATCTCCTATAAAATCCTGTCCCGCCAATCTGCATACCACAGGCAACACCACTTCCAGCCATCCCCATGCAATCAAAGCCGCCGCTAAATTTATTACGCCTGCCTCGGTCAGACCTTGCAGGACAATTTGTTTTCGCGAAGCCCCGAAACTTTTACGTACGCCGAACTCCCTACCCCGTTCTAAAAAACGGGCTACGGTCAGATTTAAAGCATTTACCCAACCGATTAGCAGCAAAGCCACCGCCAGAACAGCCAAAATATAAACAGCAGAGCGATTTCCCTTCGTTTCTTTCTCATAAGATTTTTGAGGAGTGAGATGAATATCTTTTAAGGGGATCAACTCGACCGCCCAGGTCTTATGCTTCAAAGCATCGGTCTTATATTTATCGGAAATAGCCCGGAACCCTTTTTCCACACTCTCAGCACTACTCCCCGGACGCAAACGAACATAAGTGTACACGCCATGGATGTACCAAATATCCTGACGCTCCTTAGGAATAGTGGAATAAGAAAGTAAGAAATCATATCGAATATGTGAATTGGCAGGCATATCTGCAATCACCCCCGTGACCTCAAAATTTTGTTCTGCCGAAGCAGTACGGAAAGTCAGAATTTTCCCTAAAGGATTACTATCCCCGAAATACCGGTAAGCAGCACTTTCTGTGATGACCACCGTATTCGGACGCACCAATTGCCCCGCACGCTCTCCCCGGATTATCGGGAAATTAAATATCTCGAAAAAAGAAGGCTCGGTATAGCAGTAACGTTCTTCCGCAAATTGCCTGTCTTGGTAGGTCACCACCTGTTCCCTGTCCTGAGCGGTCAGGCGGACATATTTCTCTATTCCCGGAATTTCACGGCTCATGGCCGGGGCATGGCCGAAAGCAGTTGTCGCCCAATTATCGGTAAGCACTTCCCCTTCATACAACCGGCTTTCCACCCGGTAAACCCTTTCACCGTCATGAAAAGAATCATAACTTAGCTCGAATCTCACATATAAGAATATGAGCAAGGCGGCTGCGGTACTGACCGACAGACCGAACACATTCAGCAAAGACAAGGATTTCCTTGTCCGCTGGCTTTTTATCATCTCGGCAAAATAATTCATATCCGGTTCATTTAATAATCAAGCGTTCGTTATCCCCGAAAGTATCATACCCTGACGTAACCACCTGTTCTCCTTCCTGCAATCCTTCCAACACCTCGTAGTATTGCGGATTTTGCCGCCCGATCCTGATCTTCCGCCGCCGCGCCGTCACGCCATCTTCGTCCAGCACATAAATCCAATCCCCACCCGTCACCTGGAAAAAACTTCCCCTCGGCACTAATAACGAAGTCACCGGATCGCCCAATTGCAGGTTAATATGATACGTCTGTCCGGCACGGATATTTTCCGGGCGGTTTCCTGTGAAAATCATATCGGTTTTAAATTGTCCCTCTTTCACTTCAGGATAAACCTTCGTCACCACCAACTGATAACTCCGGCCGTCCCGTTCGAATCCGGCAGGCAGTTCCGGCATCACCCTCTCCACATAATGCTCGTCGATCGGCGCCTGAATTTTCAGGTCGGCAGTAATCACCTGTCCGATGCGCTCTCCCGCATTGATCGACTGCCCGATTTGAGCATCCAGATTTCCCAATTGCCCATCTACCGGAGCTTTTATTTTTAAATTTTCCAACCGCTCGCGCACTAAAGTCAGACTACGTTTCATATTGGCGATATTTTCATCCAGGCTTTTCACCTGCATCTCCCGGAAACGCTCATCCTGAACAATCCGTTCATCCACCACCTTCAACTGTTCCTCTGCCAGAGCATAAGCCTCCTGAGCTTGCAAATACTCCTCTTTCGCCACCAGTTCTTTTGCAAACAACCGTTTATACTGCTCTGCCCGCCGCTTTTTCAAAGTCAGATCGGTTGCCAGCCCGATACGTTCCTGTTTCAAACGTAAACGCTCCTGTTCCATATTGATACGGGTATTCCGCAATTCATTCTCCTGGTAAGCCAAATCCGCTTCGCTTTGCATAATACTGATATTCAGCAGGGGATTGCTCAAACGCAAAATAACATCCCCTTTTTTGACCATAGTACCTTCCTCCACAATCCTTTCTTCCACTCGTCCGCCTTCCACGGCATCGATATAGATAATCCGGCTGGGCATCACATGCCCGATCACCCGGATATAATCGTTGAATTCTCCTTTTTCGACGGTTTCTATCGTCAGGCGGTCACGCTCTACCCTCAGGGCAGACGAAGTATCCCGAAACACCAAATACAGCACCAACACAACCAATAAAACGCCACCTCCGGCATACCCCCAGTGCTTCCGTCTAAATCCTCGTTTTTTTTCAATAATCGTGTCCATATTTCATCGTTCATTTTTTAACTCTCACCAAAGGCTCTCCCTGAAAGAAATCCACTGTTCTCCGCTTTATGCCATATTGCAATTGTGTCCGCATCACTTCAGCCTTCGCGGTGAAATAACGGTTGCGTGCCTCCATTAACTCAAACACCGGGATCAATCCCTCTTTCCACTTCTCTTCGGCCTGCCGTAAAGCCATTTCTTCTCCGGCGAGCGTTTCCCCGGCGTAACGGGATTCATCCACAGCCGCCTGCAAAGAAAGGCAGGCATTCTCTATCTCCGAAAATAAGCGTTGCCGTTCCATCTCTGCCCGGTTTTGTTCCTGCTCCAATTGTAAACGTGAAATCCTTACCTCTGTCGTGTTTCGAAAACCTTTCAGAACAGGAATAGAAAGAGTGATACCGAAATATTGATTCAAATGGTTATCCAGCTGCTTTTTCCAACCCACTTTTCCCCCCGTTTCATCCCGTTCCGTATCGTAATAGCCGGAATATACCCCGATTTCTCCCCACAATGCAGGAGAAAGTTTCCCGACAGCCATAGCCCGTTTCTTTTTTGAAGCCTTCAAGCGTAATTCCATCAGGCGGAACTGCGGGAGGAAATTTACAGACTGATTATAAACTTCCTGAGCAGAAAGGGGTACCGGAACAAATTGTTTACTCTCCGGCAAAACGATCTGTACGGAATCGGACGGCGGTAGCCACAGCAATTGTTTCAACTCCAGCAGAACCATACGATAAGCATTCCGGCGGACGGTTTCCTGGTAAACATCGGCACTGACACGGGCTTTCATATCCTGCAAATCGACGGTAGCCTTCAACCCCTCTTTTACAAATTCTTCCGCCTGCCCCAGATAACGTTCGCTTAACCGGCGCTGCTCGATAGCCAAAGACAATAATTGTTCCTGAAAAAGTACCCGGTAAAAAACCTCCATCGCACTAAAAGCCACCTCATTCGCCCGATAACTTTCCGTCCATTCTCCGATTTGCCTGTTCACACGCTGGAAAATAATCTTATTGATCCTTGTAAATCCTTCAAACAAAGGGACCGATATATCCAAACTCAAATTACCTTCCACAAAATCCTGGGTTGCAAAAAGATTGGTACCGGGATCGACAGCTCTTCCCAATCTTTTTCCTATCCGGGTTTCAGCGGTCACCTCCGGAAGTACCTCCCCGATAGCCGCCACATATTCATTTCGTGCCACCCGGCTTTCCAAACGATCGTTTCTTAACCGGCGGTCGGCCTCCACCGCCTGCCGGATACATTCCTCCAAATCCAAATGTAACTGTGCACACAAAGACAACGGAAACATAAATAAAACAAACACCCAAAACAACTTCATTCACAGATATTTTTCATTTTATGATTTATATGCCAAATACCATACCAAAACACAAAACTTTAAATATCAATAGATTAAAAATAAAATTTTCGTAAAATGTCCAATAATTGTACAATCTTTCTGTCACAATTCTGGACAAAAACACTTTTCTTCTCCCCGTTTCTTCCGCATCCGCTTTTGCCGTAACGATAAAACCGTGATTCTTCCCACATCATAACACTTGCCCGATAAATAAAATCCTTTTATATACCACTTCCTTGCCGAGCTCCACGGTATCGATGAATGTAAAATTTATTTTTAACAGATTATTCTGTCCACATTTTTGACACTCTTTTGTTTAAATCGATCTGCATATATACATTTACAAATAAATTCGGCACGATATGATTTCAGATACTTTGCTTTTGGTCGATGATAACGAAGATGTATTGAACACCTTGGAATTGTTGCTTTGTGATGAATTCAAAGAAATACTCACCACCAACCGTCCCGACAACATTCTATCCTTGTTGTCGTCCCATCGGGTGGATGCAGTCGTGCTGGATATGAACTTCTCATCAGGAATAAACACAGGCAATGAAGGGCTTTACTGGCTAAAACGTATTCATGAAATAAAACCGGAACTCCCGGTTATCATGCTTACAGCCTATGGAAATGTAGAATTGGCCGTAACCGCCCTCAAAAACGGAGCGGCCGATTTTATCCTCAAACCCTGGGAAAATCAAAAAATGATCGAAACCCTGCGTTCGGTCTGCCAAACACAACGGAAAAAAACGGAAAAGCCTCAAAATTCCTCCGCCCATAAACCGGAAACGATCATCGGTACCTCATCGGCTATGCAGAAATTATTCAGAATGGTACACCGGGTAGCCGCCACCGATGCCAATATTTTGCTCACCGGAGAAAACGGCACGGGGAAAGAAGTGATCGCCAAAGAGATACACCGCCTTTCCAGCCGGAATCATCATCCTATGGTCGGCGTGGATATGGGCGCAGTGAGCGAAACCCTGTTCGAAAGCGAGTTATTCGGACATGAGAAAGGGGCGTTCACCGATGCCAAAGAATGCAGGATCGGGAAATTTGAAGCGGCTTGCGGCAGTTCGCTCTTTTTAGACGAAATCGGAAACCTACCCTTGCCTTTGCAATCCAAATTATTAGCAGCTTTACAAAACCGGGAGATTGTCCGGATAGGCAGCAATAAGAAAATTCCGATCGATATCCGGCTCATTTCCGCTACAAACAAGAATCTGCGGAATATGATCGGAGAAGGTACATTCCGGGAAGACCTGCTCTACCGCATCAATACCATTCAAATTGAAATCCCCCCACTCCGGGAAAGGGGGGGAGATATTCTGCTTCTGGCGGATTTCTTTTTCAATCGCTATACGGCCAAATACAATCGCCCGGAACTACGCCTGGACGAACGTGCCAAAGAAAAACTGCTGGCTTATCCCTGGCCGGGCAACGTGCGTGAACTCCAACATAATATCGAACGTGCCGTGATCCTCTGCGAACAGGACACGGTCAAAGCAGACGACCTCATTGTGCAAAATACCCGGACAAGTTTCTCCACGAACACAACAAATCTCGAACAAATCGAACGCCAGGTGATCGAAACCACGATCGCCCGCAACAACGGTAACCTCAGTGTCAGCGCCGAACAGTTGGGAATTAGCCGGCAAACTCTGTACAATAAACTGAAACGCTATTTCTCATAATCCCGCGCTTATGTTCAGCTACCGCCTATATATAAAGATCATTTTCAATATATTGCTGATCCTGTTGCTTTGCGGCGGAGGGATCACTCTGATTGTTTTCCGATGGGCGATTATTATCGGCATACTTCTTTTGATATGGGCAGTCCTGCAAACCCGGCATCTGGTGAACTTATTAAACGATACGAACAAACGGATAGCTTTCTTCTTCGATACGATAAAAGACAATGGCATCCAAAGCTATTATCCAGAACAAAACGTAAGACAGGAAGAGCGGCTCATGAACCGCACTTTTAACCGGATAAACCAGATCATTGCAGAGAATAAGTTACAGAATAGAAAACAGGAACTATTTTATAAAGCCCTGCTGGAACACATCCCTTCGGGAATCCTCGCCTGGGACGGGCAGGGCAGAATACTGCTTGCCAACCGTGCCGCCTTACAACTTTTAGACTATCATTTCTTAAACCATATCCGGCAAATAGAAGAGAAATACCCTGAATTCAATCAGATCACCACGTCGCAGGATTCCCGGCATCTTTCGGATATACGGATCGATACCGGACAAGGATACCGGCAATTAGCCATTGTCCGCAGCCACATGGTTTTACAGGAACAACAAATCACCCTGCTCTCCTTGCAGGACATCCGCGAGCAGCTAAACGAAAAAGAATCGGAATCGTGGATACGGCTGACCCATGTTCTGACTCACGAGATTATGAACTCGATCGCACCGATCACGTCCTTATCCGAAACCCTATCCTCCTATTTCGAAACCGACGGAATAGCCAAAAACAAAGACGAAATGTCCGACCAAACGATACAAAAAACCATAAAAGGACTGTCGATTGTGAAAAGAAGGGGTAAAAGCCTTTTGCATTTTGCCGAATCCTATCGCAAACTGACCTTCATCCCAACCCCGGTAATCCGCCCGTTCCCATTCGCAGAATTCGCAGACAACCTGCATCATTTATTCCAACCGGAACTGGCTACAGAAAATGTCCGGCTGGAAATAAATATCGTTCCGCACAACCTGACGGTGTATGCAGACGAGGAACTGCTGTCACAGGTAATCATCAACCTAATCAAAAATGCTTTACAAGCTTTAGAAGGCCGGACAGAAGGAATCATCCGTCTCGATGCCCGCAACGAATCCGGACAGACCTTCATCGAAGTCACAGACAACGGTCAAGGCATTCCTCCCGAAGTATTAAAAGATATTTTCGTACCTTTTTTCACAACCAAAGAAACAGGATCCGGCATCGGCCTGAGCCTCTCCCGCCAAATCATCCATCTGCACGGAGGCGAACTATCCGCCACCTCTATCCCCGCCCAAGAAACCCGTTTTTCTATCAGTCTGCCGATTTGCGGGAAACGATAACCCTTTTAAAAGAAAAACACCGTCCACCCCAAAAGGAGCACACGGAGCAGACGGCGTTTTTCACTTCCAACCCAGTATGGCTTATCCCCACATCACCTTTTTCCAGGCAGATTGACAATCGCTTTTGACACATTGCCCGGTTTTATGGTAAATAAGGGTTAATTTTGAATGTCCATTTTCGATAATCAATTTATAGGTATCATCAGAGCCCCGGTATGATTCACCGATCTTATAAGCCGCATACTTTATAGCCACTTCCGATTTCACAATCTGGGGTACTTCCGAAAGTCCTACCCGGACAAATCTCGTTTGATTTTGTGCCAACACTTTTACATTTTCAGTACTCAAGGTATCATTCCCGGCAGCAGACGGAGCAGTTACCGAAGCAGAGGCAACCGGAATCATAAATAAAGTCGCTGCAATTAAGATCATTGTATTTTTTATCAAACTTTTCATGGCTTTGTATTTTTTATCTTTAAAAATCCGGCATAAACAGCCGCGTTCTATAAAGCTTATTGAAAAATTTATGCCACAAACCGGAAAATTACACAATCAATTAATATACAATGACATACAAACAAATCGATTTCCATACGTTATGGAAACGTGTGGAACTTTTGTAGAAAACCGATTGAAAAATTGCGGAAAATATCCACACAAACCTGTGGAAAAAGGAAAGCTATCACCCGGAGCAAAAACACGTTTCACACATTTCACCCCATAAAAAAAGTATTATCTTCCAGTTCCTTTAAAAACTGAAAAATAATACTTTATCGTAGCACCAAACGATGCTCTTATTTCATTAATTGCTGTTCTGCATTTTTGATCTTTTCCGTATCCCAATCCTGCACATGCCGCTCGAATTTAGCTGCGATCTGATCCAGGCACAGATTACCGATGCTTCCTTCATGGGTATGATGTAACGGACGCCGGGAATGACTTCCATATTCACCTGCCTGTACTTTCATTCCGATGGTTTTATAGGCTTCACGGAAAGGAACTCCGGCAGCCACCATATCGTTTACATCCTCCACGGTGAACAGGTAATTATAGCGTTCGTCCGATAATATATCGGTATTCAGTCCCATCTCTTTTAAGACAGTTCCCGTCATGAACAAGCAGTCGTTCAATTCTTTGAATGCCGGAAGGAAAATTTCCTTCGTCAATTGCATATCCCGGAAGTAACCGGACGTCAGATTGGCACAGATCATCGCCATTTGTCCCGGCAAAGATTGCAAACGATTCGACTTGGCACGGATCAATTCGAAAATATCGGGATTTTTCTTATGCGGCATAATACTCGACCCCGTGGTATATTTATCCGGAAGCTTTACAAATCCGAAATTACTGCAAGAATAAAGGCAAATATCGGCGGCCATTCTTCCCAATGTAGTAGCTACGGAAGCCAGAGCAAACAATACATTCTTTTCCATTTTCCCCCTTTGCATCTGAGCGTAAACGGAATTATAAGCCAAATCGTCGAATCCTAGCAACCGGGTGGTCATCGTACGGTTTAAAGGCACGGAAGAACCGTATCCTGCACCGGAACCCAAGGGATTGGTATTTACTATATCGTAAGCAGCTTTCAGTAATAACACATCGTCTGCCAAAGATTCTGCATAGGCGCTGAACCACATCCCGAAAGAAGACGGCATCGCCACCTGTAAGTGGGTATAACCCGGCATCAATATCTCTTTATTTTCTTCCGCTTTAGCCAATAGCAAGCGGAACAACTGCTCAACCCCTTCCAGCACTTCAACCAAAGCAGAACGGGTAAACAATTTCAAATCGATCAATACCTGATCGTTCCGGGAACGCCCGGTATGTATCTTTTTTCCTGCCTCTCCGCATTTCTGCGTCAGCAGATATTCGATTTCCGAATGTACATCTTCTATCCCCTCTTCAATCCGGAAATTTCCGGCTTCTACTTCTCTGAATATCTCTTTTAAAGCTTGTTCCAACATTTCCAACTCTTCTCCGGTAATCAGCCCGATGGAATGCAACATTTTTAAATGTGCCATATTTCCCAGCACGTCGGCCTTAGCCAGCATAACATCGAGTTCCTTATCCTTACCGATCGTAAATGATTCCGTAAAACCGTCTATATCATAACCTTTGTCCCAAAGTTTCATAACCTGTTATTTTTAATGATAATGCTTCCTGTTTTTCTAATACAGCCCGAAAATCCCTGCCGGAAAAGACTTATTTGCCTTTCTTCAAAAACGCTTTCCGGTTTATCAGAACAAGCTGCAATTATCCAACAAATTTATAAAAATATCGATTCCCTCCTCGATCTCCTGCAAATGGATATACTCATTTGCAGTGTGGCTACGGGCACTATCGCCCGGCCCTATTTTCAAAGAAGTAAAAGGAATCACAGCCTGATTGGAAGTCGTCGGCGAACCATAAGTAATCCGTCCCAACTCTTTACAACGCTTCACCACCGGATGATCTTCCGGAATGGACGAAGAATTTAAGGAAAACGAACGCGGCAGCACCTCGGCTTTTACATGCTGCTTTATGATTTCGAACACTTCCTGATTGGAATAATGTTCATTGATACGGATATCCACCATAAATTTGCATTCGGCAGGCACCACATTATGAAGCGTTCCGGCATTGATTCCCGTCACCGTCATTTTCACTTTTCCTAATAAAGGCGATTCTTTATCGAATTGATAAGTCCGAAACCATTCCACGTCGGGCAAAGCTTCGTAAATAGCATTGACCCCCTCGTTCCGGGCTGCATGTCCCGATTTTCCTTTTGCAACGCAATCTATCACCATCAATCCTTTTTCAGCAATAGCAGCCTGCATTCCGGTAGGCTCTCCCACCAATGCCAGATCGACATGCCCCAATTCATTCAGCACGCTTTGTATTCCGCCCTTTCCGGTATTCTCTTCCTCGGCCGAAGCCAGCCAGATTAAATTATAAGACTGGGACTTTGCCGTGAGATGCAAAAAAGCCGTCAGCATGGAAACGACACTTCCGCCTGTGTCATTGCTGCCTAACCCGAATAACTTACCGTCTTTCACCACCGGAGTAAACGGATCGGTATCCCAACTTCCGTTCGGCCTCACCGTATCGATATGTGCATCCAATAAAATAACCGGTTTGTTTTCGTCCCAATCCTTCGATTTCGCCCAAACATTATTCCCTTTACGAGAAGCAGTATATCCATGTTTTTGGAGTGTTTCCACCATTAAATCGGCCACCTTTCCTTCCTCCCGGCTAAAAGACGGGATAGAAATCATCTTTTTCAGCAACTCTATTGCGTCTGTCTTCGTCATCATATCAAACTTCTATTAATTATTCGCCCACAATTACGGTTCCCCCCGTCAGATTGTCGGGATTAGTCAGCCGTACCGATTTAACTCCGGCATCGATCGTCTTAAAGGCATTCTCCAACTTAGGCATCATTCCCGAATGGATTACGCCCTGAGTTGCATATTCCTGGTACCGTATCCGGTCGATGGAAGGAATCACAGAGCTTTCATCGTCCACATCGGTCAAAACTCCCGGCTTATCGAAACAAAAAACCAACTCGACCTCGTACAAACGGCTTAAAGCGATAGCCACGGCCGAAGCCACGCTATCGGCATTGGTATTCAGTAATTGCCCGGATAAATCGAACGTGATCGGCGATACCACGGGCATTATTTTTTTATCCAACAGATAAGCCAGATTTTCAGCCTTTACCCGATCGATATCCCCCACAAAACCCCAATCGATATCTTTCACTTCCCGTTTGTGCGACACGACAATCCCCATATCGCATCCCGATAATCCGCAAGCGTTCACCCCTCTGGCCTGCAAAGCCGCCACCACTTTTTTATTCGCCAGCCCGGCGTATGCCATAATCGTCACATCCAATGTTTCCCGGTCGGTAATCCGTCGTCCGTCGTGCATACGGGTTTCGATCCCCAAACGGGCAGAAAGCTGCCCTGCCAGGCTTCCTCCACCGTGTACCAAAACACAATCGGGATAAAGATCCATCAATTTATCACACAATTCATCGAGTACCGCCTCATTCTCGATCAGCTTACCGCCGATTTTTATCACTTTAACCATAAGATTATCTTTATCGGGTGATACGGTCTTAATTAAAACTTGCAATCACTTGTTTAAATGCGTCCAGAAACTCGTCCGCTTCTTTCCGGGTAATGACCAGAGGCGGCAATAAACGCAACGTGTTTTTCCCGCTATACCCTGTCATCACGTGAAATTTGCTTATCAGTTTTTTCCGGAATTCAGATTGAGGTACTTCCAAATCCACCCCGATCATCAAACCTTCCCCCCGGACTTCCGTCACGCCTTTCACCTTTTTCAATTCGTGGATCATATATTTCCCCAACCCGGCCGCATTATTCAGCAGATATTCCCGGTTAATCACTTCCAACACGGCCAAAGCTGCCGCACATGCCAAATGGCTCCCTCCGAAAGTGGTTCCCAGCATTCCTTTTTTAGCCGCAATCTTAGGGGTAATCAATAACCCGGCCATCGGGAAACCGTTCCCTATGCCTTTTGCCATAGTAATTATATCCGGTTTTACTCCGGCATACTGATGAGCGAAAAACTTACCGGTACGTCCGTAACCGGACTGTATTTCGTCGAGAATCATCACAGTTTCGGTTTCATCGCATATTTCCCGCATCTTTTTCAGGAAACTTTCAGCAGGAACGCGGATTCCCCCGACTCCTTGAATACCTTCGACGATCACGGCTGCATATTCCCCTGTCGCCAATTCTTTCTCCAAAGCTTTTTCATCATTCAACGGAATGAAAGTAACCTTGTGACATTGATTCAAAGGTGCCTGGATATTGGGATTGTCGGTCACAGCCACCGCTGCGCTGGTACGCCCGTGAAAAGCGCCTTTCATAGCCAGCACTTTATCGCGTCCGGTCACAAACGAAGCCAGCTTCAAAGCATTCTCGTTCGCTTCCGCTCCGCTATTGCATAAGAACAAATGATAATCGTCGTATCCCGAAGTTTTACACAACTGTTCCGCCAGCTCCACTTGTAAAGAATTAATTACAGCATTGGAATAAAAACCGATTTTACTTAGCTGCTTACCGATTTTATCTACATAAACAGGGTGGCAATGTCCTATCGATATTACGGCATGCCCGCCATAAAAATCAAGATATTTTTCACCTTTTTTATCCCAAAGATAGGCTCCTTTGGCCTCTACCGGCTCTACATCCAGTAAATCGTAAACTTCAAACAGATTATTCATGATCTCAGATTTTAAGTCGCTCCGACTTATTCAACTTATTTACTTTTCAAAAAGAAAGAGCACATCCGAAACGTGCCCTACTAACATTTTTGAAACTTTTAAATTGAAGATTATACGGAAAACTACAAATACAGCTCCCGATAATCGACAATTTAAAATTCTCAAAGAAACTCATTTAAAAGTAATTGGCTTTTAATTTAAGTCCCATGGTTTCCTCCAGTCCAAACAATAGGTTCATATTCTGAACTGCCTGGCCGGAAGCTCCTTTCAACAGGTTGTCGATAACCGAAGTGATCAGCACCTTATTCCCCTGTTTACAGATATTGATATAGCAGTAGTTAGTGTTTACAACTTGTTTCATATACAACGGCTGGTCGCTGATACACACGAACGGATGACCGTTGTAATATTCCTTATAAAGATTTACGATTTTCTCAACCTCCATTTCCGTACGGATAACAATATCCGACATAATTCCTCTGGAGTGGCATCCTCTGACAGGCACAAAAGCAATGTCGAAAGCATTCGTCGCCCCGGCTTTCACCAAAGTTTCGCCGATCTCTCCCAGATGCTGGTGAGTAAATACCTTATAGTTGGAAAGATTGTCGTTTCGATTACTAAAATGAGTATCGTTGGTAGGTTTCTGCCCCGCTCCCGTAGAACCCGTAACACCGAATACCGATATTTCAGAGGGCAATCGATTTGCCTTCGCCAATGGCAACAATCCTAATTCGATCGAAGTGGCGAAACAACCGGGATTAGCGATATACTTACTTTGGGCGATAACACTCCGGGACAGTTCCGGTAAGCCATATACAAATTCCCCCGCATCCTTAGCCAAACGGAAGTCATTTCCCAAATCGATCACTTTCACTTTTTCAGGCAGAGGATGTGTATTCAGGAATTCGGCAGAAACACCGTGTCCCATACATAAAAACAACACATCGATATCCGCGAAATCAATATCGGAAAAAACCAAACCGGAATGCAGCAAATCTCCATGTACCTTATAAACGGCTTCTCCTTTGTGCGATTCGCTTTGTATGTATTTCAATTCCGCTTCGGGATGATTAATCAATAACCGGATCAATTCTCCGGCAGTATATCCAGCACCACCAGCAATAGCAACCTTCATAAATTCAATTTTTCGATTATCGGCTTCCGATCTATGGGATTATTAATGTTTCACAGTCCATAAATCGGAAGCCTTCAAATCAGATAGATATATTACAAATCTTTATTCACAGCATTATAAATTCTCAACGGCATCGAGAGAATACGGGTAAATCCTTTCACATCGTCGGCAGTCCACGCATTGTTCATCTCACCGTATTCTGCGAATCCGGAGTTCATCAGATCGTGTTCCGACTGGATACCGATCAGCTCAAAATGGTAAGGACGCAACTGAATGAATACCTTTCCGCTCACATTCCGCTGGCTGTTTTCGAGAAATTTTTCAATATCACGCATCACCGGCTCGGAATACATAGCTTCATGCAAAAACATGCCATACCAGTTCCCCAACTGTTCTTTCCAATATTGCTGCCATTTGGTGAGAGTATGTTTCTCCAGCAACTCATGAGCCTTGATAATCAACATGGGAGCGGCAGCTTCAAATCCGACACGCCCTTTGATCCCCACAATCGTATCCCCCACATGGGTGTCCCGGCCGATAGCCCAGGCTGCCCCAATTTCTTCCAGCATATTGATTGCTTCGATCTTACTGATTTTTTTACCGTTCACCCCAACCACTTCACCTTGCTCGAATTCGATCTCCAATTGTTCCGTTCCTTCTTTTTTCAACTGCGAAGGATAAGCGGTTTCCGGCAAATTCGTATGAGAATGCAACGTTTCCTTTCCTCCTACAGAAGTTCCCCACACCCCTTTGTTGATGGAATATTCCATTTTTTTCCAGTCGGAAGTCACTCCATGAGCCTTAAGATATTCGATTTCGGTTTCCCGCGACAGTTTCAGGTCACGCGTCGGAGTGATAACCTTGATTTCAGGAGCAAAAACGGCAAAACAAAGGTCGAAACGTACCTGATCGTTTCCTGCTCCGGTACTTCCGTGGGCGATATATTGCGCCCCGATCTCTTTGGCATAATTGACAATAGCCAATGCCTGAAACGTACGTTCCGAGCTGACAGAAATAGGATAAGTCTTATTTCGCAACACATTACCGAAAACCATATAACGGATACATTTCTCATAATAATCGTCCGTTACATCCAGGTTTACATGTTTTTTCGCTCCTAAGAGATATGCCTTTTCTTCCACGGCCTTCAGTTCTTCTTTGCTGAAACCGCCGGTATTTGCCAGAGCCGTATATACTTCCAGCCCTAACTCTTCGCTCAGATATTTCACGCAATACGAAGTGTCCAGTCCTCCGCTATACGCCAATACTACCTTTTCCATTATTGATGATTTTGATTGATGATTTTTCTCACTTAGACTTCTTCCTTCAAGAAAGTTTTTTAAACAACCGGGCAATAGCCGATCTTTTTTGACTGACGTTTTGTAATTCTGCCTGACGTTTAGCAACAGCTTCCGGATCGTACACCATTCCGGTACACAAACATTTCGTCATATTGGTACGCTGAAGGATATCGTAATTAACGCACGATTTACAACCGGCCCAGAATTGTTCGTCGTCGGTCAATTTGGCAAAAGTCACAGGCACATATCCCAGCTCCGTATTGATCCGCATAACCTGCTCTCCGGTAGTCAAACCGAAAAGTTTTGCATTCGGGAATTTTTTACGCGACAAGTCGAAAGCAGCTTTCTTAATCTTTTTAGCCACTCCCATACCCCGGTATGCAGGTTTCACGATCAAACCCGAATTTGCCACAAACTTCTCATGTCCCCATGACTCTACGTAGCAAAAGCCCACAAACTCGTCCCGGTTTAAAGCCAAAATAGCCTTACCTTGTTTTATTTTATCGGCGATGTATTCGTCGGTTCTCCGCGCGATACCGGTTCCTCTGGCTTTCGCAGCTTCGTCAATAGAGTCATTAATCGTGGTCACATACTTTAAATGCTCTTCTGAAGCAACCATAACATCTATTTTCATTTCATTTCTGAATTAATCACCGGACAACAATTCTGCCGGTTAAAGTTATACATTTTAATTTCCTGCCTGAAAGTATCTATCATCGGATAGATAAATCAAACAACGATACAAAGATATGCATATTTATTTATTCAATGCAAATAAATATGCAGTTATTTTTATTAAAATATGCAATCATTCCAGCAAAATTAAATATTTAACACTTTAAAACGATTGCATAATTATTCTAAAATGCAATTTTTATGCAAAAAACAACTTTCTATCCATACAACACCCACAACCAGAGAAAAGGCAGCTTTACTTAATCTAACTTCTGATAGAGATAGCAAATTCCTTTTATTTTACTCTATCCCGTATCCCGCCTCAAAACTTTTTGAAGAATTCCGACGTTAGAGCATAAAAATAAACGGTCATGAAAACTTTTACTTTCTTATTCCTTTTTGCTATTTTATGCACAACGGGTGCGAAGAGTCAAAAAACAATAAAGGGTTCAGGATATATTCTCACTCAGCAACGGGAAGTACCTGTATATAATAGTATAGAAGTAAACGGTCCTCTCCGCATCTTCGCAACACCCGACGAATTACGTCCGGTAATCATCGAAGCCGACAATAATCTATTTCCCTATATCAAAACAGAAGTCAGGCACGACACCCTGCGAATGTTTATCGACCGGGAAGTATATATCGAAACCTTCGCAGTAATGAATATCTTTCTCAGCATCCCCAATATCTCAAGCCTGAAAGTTGAAAACGGAGCAAACATAGACGGCAGCCGCACTCCCTGGAAAAATAAAGCTACGACCATCAAAGCTTATCCCAATACCCGGATCAAATGGTATATCGACACCCCTATGCTAAATCTGACAGCCGAAGGAAATACCGTAATCACATTAAACGGGAATGCAGATACATTCAACCTAAGTCTGGAACAAGGGGGATTACTGGCTGCCAGCGAACTAAAGACGAAGCAGGCCACCGTCACAATCAGCGGAATGTCTTCTAAAGCGACAATCGATGTTTCCGGCTCTATCAGTTACGACCTGTCTCAAAAAGGAAGACTGATCTATAAAGGAACTCCCCAAATATTAAAAGCAAATATTTCTTCCGGCGCGAAAGTAAATCAAAGAAAATAAAAGTGATTTTTCTTTCTATCGTTTTTCATTGAACAACAGATATATTAACAATATTATTTCACAGGAAATACAAATAGAAAAATTATTTTCTTTAGAAAAGTGACATAGAAAAATATTGATATTTTGTTAAAGTTAATATATGTTTGCACTAAATAAGTGCAAGCATCATGTATAAATTCTTATTATTGATTTTTAATTTATTTCTATTTATATCCTGCCAAACTACCCGGAATGACTATGCCTCTCAGCTTCTTGAATTAGACGAAGCCATGGAACGACAACCCGAATATGTCCTGGACAGCCTGGACAAAATAAATGTGGCCCATTTGCAAAAAGCAGAAAAAGCCTACTACTTTTTACTTCATGCCGCAGCAAACGATAAAAACCTGACCTATACCTCCCAGGATTCGACATTGCTATTCTCCAAAAAATATTACGAAAGTGCTTTAGACCGTTACAATTTAGCACGTACCCTATACTATTTGTCCAAACTTTCCCAACGCCAAAATAAAAAAGAGGTCGCCTACGATTTACTGAAACAGGCCGAACTCAATTTGAAAAAAGACGACCAGCCTTCCCCGCATCTGGAGGGGTTGATATATTATCAATTAGCACGTTTACAAAACAACCAAAGTAACTTGCCGGAAGCCGAGCATTATTTAGAAAAAGCATTGCAAAATTTTTTAATAGTCCGGGACACGATATCGGCCGTACACGCTTTAAAATTACTAAGCCAAATCACCACGAACAAAAAAGAATACTCAAAAGCCAGGGAATATCTGAATCAGGGGCTGGAACTATTAAACGATGTAGAGGAAACGGATAACCTAAAAGTAAATGAAGTAAAAACGGGAATACTGAATTCCTTGAGCATTCTATACAGAAACATTTCGGATATCCCTAACGCCTTGGAGTATGCAAGAAAATGCCTAACGATATCCTCGCAAAGCGATCAAGGGATTCTTTCTTCCTATTATCACAGTATGGTATCGGCTTTCCTGAAACAAAACCAATTAGACAGCGCAAAACACTACTGTTTTTTAATGGTAGAGGCTGCACAGAACGGAAACAAGATCATCAACACCATAAACGGTTATAAACTACTTGCTCAAATCGCACAAAGAGAAGGCAACTACCAGGAAGCATGTTCTTACTGGAACCAATTCAATATTTATAAAGACAGCCTGAATGAAAATACAAACAAAAGCCTCACCATTGAATTGGATAAAAAATACAATCTCGCCGAAAAAGAGAAGCAGCTATTAAAGTCAGAAAACGCAAAACTCCGTTCCTATGTCTTCATTTCATTGATCATCATTTTTCTCCTGTTGATCTCGATCCCGTTATATCACCGTCATCGCAAGTTAAAAACAGATTACAAACAATTGTCGGAAACCGTTAAACATACGGAATGGGGCTTTTCGGTAACTAAGGAGTTAATTGCAACGAACAACCTTGTTTACGATGAACTCGAACGCATATTGAACCGTTACCGGGTTGAAAACGTTAATTCAGAGATATACAACCGTTTCCAGGATGCTTTTATCCGGCAAAAATCAAATTATTCCAGCCGCCTGATCTCGATTTTAACCGACTTCGACCAAGCTTTTATCAAAAAATTTCAAAAGCTTTTTCCACAATTCAGTTCTGACGACACGCTCATGGCCGCCATGATCCGGCATCATTGGAAAGTAACCGATATTGCCGCCGTATTCCACGTTTCATCGGAGGCGATTCGAAAGAGGAAATCAAGGCTTGCCAAGAAAATATCCACCAAACTCAAAAACAAGATCGATTTGGACGAATATTTAAATAAAATATAAAGGAACGTTTCATTTTTCACGTAAAAATGAATCCATTTTTAGAAAAAACAAAAAAAATAAAAATATGTCCCCTGAAACAACATCATATAAACAATTAATTTTCAATAAACTAATATCAACAATAATAATAATTTGTCCACGTCATTGTCCGGCCATTTTATTTTGAAATAGCACATCGGACGCTTTAAATTTGTTACAAATCACCTAAAACATAAAACCATGATGAAAATTAAATTAATGATCTTGATGTTGGGTCTATTCTTTGCTGCACCTGTTATGACATACGCACAATACACAGATGAAGATTTAGAATACCAAGGTGGAAATTCAGACGATGAAGAATTCGGCCCTGTATCTTTAGATCCGGAAGTGGTCAGCGGATCGATTTCCTATGCTGAAGGAAAAATCACTAATACATTCTTATGCAATCTGGGGACTGTAAATGTATGGATCGTAGATGAAAAGGGGTTACTGTATATCAGTGAAGAAATAAACACGACAGAACAAGCTGTGCAAGAAATCGACATAAAAGAACTCCCGGCACAAAAATATAAGATCGTTTGTTTTACGCCCGAAGGGAAATATTACGCCACATTTGAAATTAAATAATTATTTCTATTAAGATTTTGGTCGAGAGACCCATGCGTGGAAGAATCCACATCACTAAACTAAATTGAAACGAGTCGGTATGACACTCCCAAGTCACATGCCGACAATTAAAAAAGCGATTTTTCGCTTTCTGTAGAGGGGAACTATTGATTTTCACGATAGAATTCTCACCAAGCTTTTTTCTAAGAAACAATATTTTCCTCTACAGTTTTTATTTTTATTCTTCCTTTCTTTCCTTTTCATACACAGGTAAAATCTTACCGGATAAAACTTTTCTCCTTTCAACACATTACCTCCTATCAAGGATTAATTGATTTTTTAAAAGAAAAAAAGAAATAAGACGGTAAAACAATTTTAACTTTGTGTCAATTGTAAAAATCATAACCGCATAGAATATGAAACATTTTCTTTTTCTTCTATTTCTTCTCCCGCTAACATTCTCGTTACGGGCCACGGAAACGCGCCTTTTGCGTTTTCCCCATATAAACGGGGATCAGGTCGTATTTTCTTATGCAGGTGATCTGTATTCGGTTCAAACAAACGGCGGTACAGCACGCAAGCTCACCTCGCACATAGGCTACGAGATGTTTCCCCGTATCTCTCCGGACGGAAAATACATTGCTTTCACCGGGCAATACGACGGGAATACGGAAATCTTCGTCATCCCTTCGACAGGAGGAGAACCCAAACGCCTCACTTTTTCAGCCACATTGAACCGGGACGATCTCGGCGACCGGATGGGGCCGAACAACATCGTCATAGGCTGGACCCCCGATAGCAAAAATATTCTGTATAGAACCCGACAATATACCTTTAACGATTTCACCGGACAACTTATGACGGTTCCGGTAGAAGGGGGAGAATCCCACGAAATACCGTTAAAAAACGGAGGTTTCGCCTCTTACTCCCCGGACGGGAAAAAGTTGGCCTATAATTATATCTTTCGTGAATTCCGTACCTGGAAAAGATATCAGGGCGGTATGGCAGACGACATCCGTATCTTTGATTTCGATACGAAAAAATCAGAGAAAATCACGGATAATACCCGGCAGGATGTATTTCCCATGTGGGCACCCGATGGAAATGAAATTTATTTTATCTCCGACCGCGACAATGTCATGAATTTGTATGTTTACACTGTAAATACAAAAGAAACGAAACAACTCACCCACTACAAAGATTACGATATAAAATTTCCGGCAATGGGCGGAGATCAGATCGTATATGAATACGGAGGCTACATTTACCGCTTCGATACCAAAACCAAGCAGGCTTCCAAAATAGAAATCGATATTGAAAACGATCAAAATTGGGCACGCCCGGAATGGAAAGATGTAAGCAGGCAAATCAGCAGCATCGATATATCACCGAACGGCGAACGCGTCCTGGTTACAGCGAGAGGGGACGTATTCTCACTGCCGGCAAAAAACGGAATCACTTATAACTTAACCAATTCTTCGGATGCCAACGACAAACTCGGACAATGGTCGCCGGACGGCAAACAAATCGCCTATATTTCCGATAAAAACGGAGAATTCAACCTTTGGTTACGGGATGTCGCTACCGGAGAAGAGAAAATGCTGACGAAAGACCTGAAAACTTATATTTTCGATTTTACGTGGTCGCCGGACAGTAAAAAGATCCTATGGAGCGAAAAACGCAATACCCTAAATCTGACCGATGTAGAAAACGGGAACACCGAAGTGATTGCAAGTTCCGGAGTAGGTCCGATCAATTCTTTCAACTGGTCGCAGGATAGCCGTTACATTACCTATGTACAACCCGAAAAAGGGATGAACAACATTATCGTCTATGACCTGAATAAAAAACAGAAACACCAGATCACCGACGGCTGGTTCGATTCCAGTTCTCCTAATTTCAGCAAAGACGGGAAATATCTGGTATTCGTATCGGCACGTACATTCAACCCCACTTACAGCAGAACAGAATGGAACCACGCATACAATAACATGCAAAAAGTGTACGTGTTGCCTTTAGCGAAAGACGCTGCCGTCCCATTTGCCCCTGAAAACGACAATCTGAAAATTGCCGCCTCACCTAAAAAAGAAGAAACTAAGGAAAAAAAGAAAGGGAAAGAACCCCAGGAGGCTAATACGATCGAATATAATTTCGACAATACCAATAACCGGATCATAGAATTGCCCATCCCTGCTTCCAGCTACTATAACACGAATATGATCGGCAACAATGTATATTACAACCGGGGCGGGCAAACTTACCTGTATGATCTGAAAAAGAAAAAGGAGACCGGATTGGGAAGCCGCATCAGTTTCGGCCCTCAATATAAAAAAGCCTTAGCCTGGTCGGGAAATAATTTCCAGGTGATCGATATTCCGACATCGCCGGTGAATATCTCCGAACCGATTTCCACATCGGGATTGAAGAAATCAGTAAATTACCGCCAGGAATGGATGCAGATTTACAACGAAAGCTGGCGGCAAATGCGCGATTTCTTCTATGCTAAGAATATGCACGGAGTGAATTGGGATACGGTCTATGAAAAATATAAAGTATTGATCCCCTATGTGAATCACCGGACAGACCTCACATACATCATCGGGGAAATGATCGGCGAATTGAATGTAGGGCATGCCTACTCCGCCAATGGCGAACATCCCGTTCCGCCCCGGATCAAAATGGGCTTATTGGGGGCACGTTTTGAGAAAGACGGCTCAGGCTATTTCAAAGTGAAAAAAATCATCGAAGGAGCGAACTGGAACAACGCCACCCGCTCTCCGCTCACCATGCCGGGCGTAGAAGTGAAAGAAGGCGATTACATTCTTGCAATCAACGGAAAATCTTTAAAAGAAACGGATAATCTTTTCACGGAGCTAATCGATATGGCGGGAAAAACCGTTGAACTGGAAGTAAACAGCAAGCCGGACACCAAAGGCTCGCGTAAAGTGCTGGTAACTCCTTTGGCCGACGAATCCCAGCTATATTATTACAACTGGGTGCAGAATAACATCCGTAAAGTCAGCGAAGCCACAAACGGCGAAGTAGGCTATATACACATCCCGGATATGGGAGTGGACGGACTGAATGAGTTCGTAAAACACTACTATCCCCAGTTAAACAAAAAAGCGCTGATTATCGACGACCGCGGCAACGGCGGAGGAAATGTTTCTCCCATGATTACCGAACGGCTGATGCGTACCCCGACTTTCTACACCATGCACACCAACCAAAAAAAAGGCTCTGTAAGCCCCGTAGGAACATTTATCGGACCTAAAGTATTACTGGTCAATGAATATTCTGCTTCGGACGGAGATTTGTTCCCCTACCGGTTTAAACACAACAATCTGGGCACGATCATCGGACGGCGCACCTGGGGAGGAGTGGTCGGTTACAGCGGAATGATCCCTGTCGTGGATGGAGGTTCTATCGTCACTCCTTCTTATGCTCCTTATGCAGCAGACGGCAGCAAGTTCATTATCGAAGGGCACGGAGTCGATCCCAATATCGATATCGAAAACGATCCCTATAAAGATTATATGGGCGAAGACGAACAATTAAATAAAGCGATAGAAGTAATCCTTGAAAAATTGAAAACAGAGGGTAAAACAGTTCCGGCAATACCGGCATTCCCCGTAAAATAATCCCTCCATTATATCGATAATCTCCGGACAAAAAGCAATCCTTTTTGTCCGGAGATTATTATTTATTCCCGCTCGAGAAGAATTATTCTTCCACCAATTTCCCGATTGCTTTCAGGTATTGCGATTCACTCAAATGCAACATGGCTTTGGCATCGATCCACTGACTCCAGGTTTCCTGCCATTGTGCCTGTGCTTCTAAAAGGTTTGTGAGGCTTTCCAACCCCACCCGATACTGGTCGTCACTGATCTTTAAATTTTCACGGGCTTGATCTAAAGCATTTTTGGCCATAGCGACCCGGGTTTGAGCATCCTGAATATTAAAACGGGAAGAAGTGATCTCCAACTGCATTTTATTGGATAGGTTTTCTAAATTCAAACGGCTGATTTCTTCATCCATACGTGCAGAGCGGACTTTATTCCGGGCTTCTCCCCAATGGAATACCGGAATCTTTACGGCTGCCATTGCCATAAAAGTAGCATCGGCGGCATCTTCTCCGTTCAGTTTTATCCCACCGCCATATCCGTAACCTGCCGTCACTCCGATCTGGGGCAAAAAATCGGAACGCACTAAAGCAATCTGACGTTCTCTCAAATCGACTTCATTTTCCAATATATGGTAATCGGGACGTTGCGCGACATTACTATCCAACGCCCAAACCTCCGGGGAAATCGTTTCTGAAAGGGTATCCTGCAAACGAATATCCGACATCAAATTCAATCCGATCAGGCGGCACAGATTCATACTCGCCAGCACAGTCCCGTTTTGAGCTTTTTGCACCATCAATTCAGCCTCATTGTAACGGACAACGGCTTTCAATACATCGTTGTTCATGGCCATCCCCACGGATTGAGCATCACGGACATTTTTTACCAATTCTTTCACCACTTCACGGTATTTCTCAGCAGCTTGCAATTGCTCTTTTACCCGAAGTAATTGCCAATAAGCCTCATCCGTCTGCACAACGATCTCCGAACGGTTTAAACGGACATTTTCCCCGGCAATAGTTTCTCCCACTTTTGCCATCTGATGGGCAGCCCTGATCTTTCCTCCCAAATAAACGGGTTGTTCCAACTGCACTCCGGCAGAGTACACTCCCCGTAAATTCAATGAAAGGCGGATATCGGGCAGAAAAGCGTACTCGTTAAACACCGGATTCCCATCGGCACCGATCACCGGATGCTGCGTTGCCGGATCGATCATTACATTGGGTTCCAATTGCCCGTTTGCGCCGGGTTTATATGTCGGTAAATAACCGCCTTTTATTTTATAATCATATTTCTTCTGATTATAAAGTCCAAATCCCACTACCGACAGTTTAGGCAAAAAATCGGCCCGGAACGATCTGGTTTCAAAAACTGCTTTTTCCTGCTGTCTTCCGGCAATGGCAACCTCTTTGCTATTTTGTAAGGCCATACTCCGGCATTGCTGTAAATCCAGATCGACCTGTGCACAGAGACTACCCGGCAAAACCAGCAACAGAAATAAAAATATTCTCATAATCCTGTTATTTTAAACTCGTAAGAGCAATTCGTTATTTCAATTTATATCTATCAACTCCAATTTATTTTGATCCCTCTTTTTTTGTCTCTTTCCGGATGTCGGATTCGGAAAAACAAGGAATAAAGCACGGGGAGAATAACCAAAGTGATAATAGTTCCAATGAACAACCCTCCCATAATGGTAACCGCCAAAGCACCGAACATATCATCGTTTACCAATGGAATCATACCTAAAATAGTGGTCATCGCCGCCAGGAATACCGGACGTAAACGGGAAGTAGAAGCATCGAGCAAAGCAAGAAAAGGGTCTTTCCCGGAGCGGATCTGGCTATCCACCTCATCCACCAGCACTACCCCGTTTTTAATCATCATCCCCACCAATCCCAAAGCACCGACGATAGCCACAAACCCAAATTCCTTACCGGCAAGCAACATACCGGCAACGACACCCGTTATCGCCAACGGCAAGCACAATAAGATCATCAACGGTTTGCGGAAATCACGGAACAAGGCAATCAGTATCGCCAGGATCAACACAATGGCTATCGGCACATTTTTAAACAAATAATATTGTGATTGGGTACTGGCAAGATATTCTCCCTGCCAGGCCGTTGTATAGCCCGGAGGAAGCTGAATAGAATCGATTTTAGGCAACAGGCTATTGCGCACGGCAGCCGCCGTAAATCCGGGAGCATTGTTACATTGTGCAGCAATAGAACGCTGCCCGTTATAACGTCTTACCACCGGAACTTCCCAACCGACCTCAACACCGCTACTCGCCTGATTCAAAGGCGTAGAGCCCACCAGCCTTTTCAGGATGTCGGCTTCGGAAACCATCCCGGTCATCAATTCCTGCAATGTATTCAAACTCAACCCGGCGGTAGAAGGCAGCATACTCCACACAGGTACATTATTGATTTGTTCGGGACGTTCTCCCCGGTCGTTTACACTCTTCAAATAAATGGGAAGATCGTGCTCTCCTTCATAATACGATCCGATAGGCAAACCGTCGGTAGCAGCCAATACGGCCAGCCCGACATCCTCCCGTGACAGATTTGCATCCCGGGCAATCTGCTGCTTATAGCGTACGTCTAACGCCGGAGTTTCAGCCCCCCAGTTATTCGTAACCAGAATAGCCGTGGAATCCGCCCGCATAATATCCTCGACCTGTGCGCACAAATCCTTCAATACGGCAGGATCGGGCCCGGAAATCATAAATTGTACCGGGAAATCCATATACATCAAATTGTATTGCTTCATCCGTACATACGCTTGCGGATAATGGGACGACAAATAAGCCTGTAATTGCTGCAAGCTATCCTTTAAAGTTTCAGGCGAAGTAAAATCGACGATCAACTCCCCATAACTCAATGAAGGCTCGGCAACGGTACGCACTAAATTGTAACGCGAAGGCGTACCTCCCAAACTGGTCGTCACCGCCGTAATTTCCGGCCGGCTCATTAAATATTTTTCAATAGAAGCCAAATCTTTTTTTACAGCCTCCGGATTAGTTCCATAAGGCATCTTATATTCGATATACAACTGATTATAACTTAAATCCGGGAAAAAGCCCTGCTTAATAAAACGGTATCCCCAAACGCTGACAACCAGCATGATTATAGTTGCAATCAACAGTCCCCAACGATAAAATACGGCAAACTTCAGCACACGCTGGAATCCCCGATAAATCGGGCCGTCAAACGGGTTGGTATCTGCAGGTGCTCCGGCTTGCTGTGGTTTCTGTTTAAAAGCCCGGTCTGCCTGTATCGGCACATAAGCTAAAGCCAATATCCAGCTCAACCACAAAGAAACGGCAAGCACGATAAACAAGTCGCGAACATATTCTCCCGTCGTATCGGGCGACATAAAAATGGGTAAGAAAGTCAGGATTCCGATCGTCGTCGCCCCCAGCAAAGCCCAAGCCGTCTTTTTGGTAATGTTAATCAAAGCGGCGGGCTTAGGGATACCCCGCTTCAAATCGACCATAATCCCGTCTGTGATAACAATGGCATTATCCACCAGCATACCCATCGCTACAATGAAAGAAGCCAGGGAAACCCGTTGCAAGGTGCCGTTCATCATGTGAAGAATCACGAACGATCCCAACACCACAACCACCAAACCGATACCGATGATATAGCCGCTGCGGAATCCCATCGCCAGCATAACGACAATAATCACGATCGCCACGGATTCGATCAGGTTCACCATAAACACATTGATCGCACTTTTTACCCGGGCGGGCTGAAAAAATACTTTTTGAAAATCGATTCCGGCAGGAATAATCGACTCTTTCAATTCGGCCAGTTTATCATCGATCTTTTTACCGAGCTGGATAATATTCCCGCCTTTCTGCATCGCAATGGAAATAGCGATCGCCGGCAAAGTGTCGTAAACCAACCCTTCCCGCTGAGGATCTACATAACCTTTGGAAACCTGTGCCACATCGCCCAGGCGGATATTATCGTTTTCATGGCCTTTAATCAATAGGTTTTTAATATCGTCGATCCCGCTAAAAGCACCATCGACACCGACTCTGACCCTTTTCTCCCCGCTATTGTAATAACCGGAATAAACCGTAGCATTCTGTCCTCTTAAAGTCAGAATAATCTCGGCAGGGTGTACACCCAAATTCGCCATTTTACTTTCCTGAATCTCGATATCGATACAAGATTGCCTTTCGCCATAAATATCCACGCTGCTCACTCCGTCGATATCGAGCACCGTCCGCCGTACCAATTCGGCATAATCCATCATTTTCTGATAGCCGAATCCGTCGGAAGTCATGGCATAAAACATACCGTACACATCCCCGAAATCATCGAGCACCATAGAGGGCTGAGCCCCTGCGGGCAGCTGCGATTGCACATTAGCCACCTTCCGGCGAAGAATATCCCAATTTTGCTGCAACTCATTCAAGGGAACAGTGCTCCCGATTTCCACCAATATTTCCGACACATCGTCCATAGAACGCGACTCGATATGATCAAGGTCTCCCATGGTCCGGATCGATTTTTCCAGCACATCCGTTACCTCCAATTCTACCTGATAAGCAGAAGCCCCGGGATAAGCGGTAACGATCATCGCCTGTTTTACAGTGATCGCAGGGTCTTCCAATTTACTCATCGTAAAAAATGAATAAACTCCTCCGATCACCAAAACACAAACGAAAAAATAAACCAACGCCCGGTTTTTTAAAGCATATTCTGTAAAGTTCATAGTTTAAAATTTACACATCGTCCGGCATATTGCCATTTTGCCTCATCCGCATACCTGCAAGGAAACCTTCGAGGCCTATTCTAAATCATTTATAAAAGCCCACCGACATTAGATGCCGAAACAGGAGGAAGCAGGCGAACTTTTTCTCCCTCTTTCAAATCGTTCGCCCCTGCCGAAATAATGGTTTGTCCCCGTTTTAATTCCGAACGCACGATTGCCGTTCCGTCTTTCAGGATCTGTTGCACCTCCACCGGTGTCAAAGTAATCATGGAATCCTGCGGATGATAAAGCCATACATAAGATTTTCCGGACCTTTGTATAAGAGCGGATATAGGAATAGTGGACAATTCCCCGGCAGAAGGTTTGAAATCGATCGTCACACTGACACTCATTCCGGAAGCCAGCCAGGGAAACGAATCCCGTCTTATGCGGAAACGGACGTTAAATAACTGGTTATAATTCGCTCCCTGAGTAATATCCAGTAATTCCAAAGGCAATACCCGGTCAGGATAGACATCCGCCACCGCCTGATAGCGAACAAAATCCTCACGCCGGATAAAATCGGAAGAAGGAATATCGATATTCACTTCGTAATAATCGTTGTCGATCATAGAAACGACAGGAGTTCCCTGATTCACGATCTCGGGAGCTTCAAAATATCTATTCTGTATATATCCATCGAAAGGTGCGAGCAAACGAGTATCCTTCAACGCATTGCGATGCGCCTGATAAAGTGCTGTCACTCTTTTTTTAGCCGCAACAGCCTTATCGTATTCATTCACCGAAACACTTCCCCGGCGATACAATTCGATAACCCGGTCGGATTCCCCCTTAATCTGGTTATATTCGGCTTGTGTCGCATTAAATTGAATCAGGTAATCCCTCGGGTCGATTTCAGCCAATAACTGTCCTTTCTTCACATATTGTCCTGAATTTACATTCATGGCTTTTATCGGCCCGGCTACCCGGAAAGCCAATTTTACATTCGAGGCCGCAGCAATCTTTCCCGGATAAGTCACAGACAATTCTCCGCCCTGTTCCCCTACTACGGCCGTTTTCACTAACTTTGGAATTTTTATTGGAGGCGTGGTCTTCCGGCAAGAAACCAGCGAGAACAATATACCCGAGACCCATAAACAAATCATCACTTGCTTCCAGAATGCATGTATCATCTTCATCATAACCTTACCTTTATTTTTTATCAAAGTCTTAATATATACAACAAAACCGGAATATATGTTTCAAAAAAGACCCTGAATTTCAGGTAAAAAAGCAAAAAAGGAAGTTCTTGTTGCGTTTTCCGAAAAGCCATGAATTTAACTTTTCATTTTTCGCAAAAATTTCCAACAACCACCTAACTTTTAATATATTTGTAAACTTAATTAGAAAAAAGCAATCGCAGTTTCAGACTGTCCGATAGAATTATTTCCAAGTATGCCCGAAAAACGTAAACAAGTCCTTAAAGAAAGGGCTCCGATAGTAGCAGCTTATCTGCGAGTAAGTACAGATAAGCAAACCATCTTGAATCAAAAGAGTGAGGTGATCAACTTCTGCCGCAAGCAGGATTTGCAAATCACCATGTGGTGCACAGAAACGGTGAGCGGAACAAAAAAGGAAAGCGAACGCGAATTAGGCGCATTGCTGAAAAAATTACAAAAAGACGATGTACTGATCATCACCGAAGTATCCAGATTAAGCCGTAAGATGATGAACATTATGAACATCATCCATCAATCCATAGAAAAAGGGATTACAATCCATAGCATTAAAGAAGGATACAAATTCGACTCTTCCATCAATAGCCAGGTTTTAGCTTTTGCTTTCGGTCTATGTGCCGAGATCGAAAGAACCTTGATTTCCCAAAGAACGCGGGAAGCTTTAGCGCGCCGCCGGGCACAAGGTATCAAATTGGGACGCCCCAAAGGTAGCATCCGGGCGGGCAAGCTTTATGAGCACGAACAAGAGATCAAAGCCTTGCGTATGGAAGGTTTTTCTTTCCAGAAAATAGCAATGCGCTACAAAGTTTCGCCGGAAACGGTCAGATTATTTTATCTGCGTTCTCTGGTGAAAAAACCGAAAAAGATTCAGGAAGCCAACCCTTCGGAAAGCTAAAAAGAAAATTCCGAATAACTCTTTAGAACCTAAAAACGGCACATGCCCCTCTTTTTATTAAAAAAGCCGGAGTATGTGCCGTTTAATTTTATCAGGAAACCGGTTCACTCCGGTTTTCCATAAACATTTTCACAACAGCCAGTATATTTTGTGCATACATTGCATTCAGCCGGGTTTGCAAAAACGCTAAATCCTTCGAAATCATATGCTATGCCCAAATGACTTTATACCCATCTTCTCTCAAATGCCGGACTTCTTCAATCGTATCGCCTTTCGTACGGCAGATCACAGCCGGCAAGCAGCTTGTCCCGCCCTTACTTTCCGGATTTCCCGGTAATAAAGCACACAAGCCAAAACAAAATAAATAGCCGCCAGAATCCACAAACTTATAAATTCAGCATTTACATCTGCCAGACGGGCCCCCATGTTATTAATCTTAACGAAACCGTCTATTCCATGAGTGGAAGGAAATATTTTAGACAAAGTGATCCAATAAGAAGGAATCCCCTCCCTCGGCCAGGATATCCCCGATATGAACATTAAAGGCACGGAGGTAAAAACAAACAATAAAAACGGCTGTTCCCGCTCCTTGCTCAAAAAAGAAGCGAAAATCGCCAAGAAAGCACAGGCTAAAAGGAAAGGCAACAAAAACAACATCAGATCGCCCCGGTTTCCTATTTGTGTCAATCCAAAAATACGGGGTACGATAAAGAACACCCAATAGCCCATAACAAAATAAATCGGAATATACAAAAATGCTTTCCCCAGCACAATACACCATGCCCGGCGATAATGCCGATTGTCCGGAATCATCCATTTTTTCCGGCTACGGTCGCGGGCTGTTCCGGCAATCGTTCCCACTCCCAGCAATAAGGATTGCTGAATCACCAAGACCAACACAGCCGGGATGATAAAAGAGGCGAAACCACTTTGCGGATTGAACATTTTCACTTCGGCAATCTCCACCGGAGAAGTCATGAGCTCCTGTTGTATGCGGGAAGCATAGGGCAATCCTTCCACCTGTATTTCTTTACTCATTCCGATAGCTACATCGCTGGCAGCCTGTAAAAGCGCCTTATAATTCAAAAGAGCCCCCATATCGCAAAACAAGGCGACATGTGCCTGGTCGCCCCGGACAACCGCCTTACTGAAATCCGAAGGAATCTCCAGGATACCGTATATTTTTTTCTCATGCATGAGCAGTTTCGCCTGTTCCAAATCGCTGCAATGCGCCACAATACGCACATTGGGCGAAGCTCCCCAATCCCGTATAAACTCCCGGCTCAGAGAAGAGTTGGAATGATCGACAACCGCTACCGGAACTTCACGAACAACTTCATTACTATATATGTAGGTGTAAACCAACGGGTAAGCCAAAGTAAGCAAGATAAAGAAAACGATCACGGCATGATCGCGGAACACGGTGTAGAATTCTCGCCGGAAAATGTAATATATATCGTAAATTCTTTTCATCTGACCTATGCCACTTGGTGGCGTTATTATTTTATTACTATGGGAGTCCCCGATTTATCAAGGCAAATAACAATGTTTCAACAAATCCAGCTTCAATTTCGGCAAGACCAATACCGGCAAAAGTGCAAATAAGGCTAAAGCCATATAAGGTTGCCAGGAATAGATCATATCGATCCCGTTCAAGGCCTGATCTACATACAACAAATAATAATGCCGGACGGGGAATAAATTAGAGGCGATCTGTACCAATTGAGGCATAGAAGGCACCGGATAAGTAAATCCACTGATAGAGAACGACAACACTCCCCATAAACCACATGCACTCAAAGCAATCCGGTTACGCCGTACCAATCCGGTGATAAATATGGCAAAAGCCTGAGAAGCCAGCACCAACAGCACCATAGCCAGAAACATAGGGAAAAAACCGCTGTTTAAAGGAAAATGCAAATAACCGTACAAAACGGACAAATACAGCGTTCCTGTCACAATGAAAACAAAAGTCTGCGGCAATATCTTCCCCATAAGGGACAGTACCACCGAACCGTTCCCAATGCGAATCCAGTCGCGGGACGATCCATCTTTTATCTCTTCGCTGATACTGTATGCCGTCGTAAACATAGCAAACATACACACAAAAGCGGGCATCAATATACTGGCAAGATATATCGCATAGCTGATCCAGGGATTGTTCAAGGGATTGGTATCCACGGTCACAGGCATTAACTTTGCTTGTAACTGAGGTCCGTCTTCCCCTTTCGCCAGCAACAAAGTACGTTGCACAGCCCCATTGGCTAAGGCAGATTGTAAACGCATGTCTTTATATACCAGCGAGCCGGGCAAAATATAGGTATCGTTGGTATAGAACGAAATCACAGGTTGTTTTCCCGTTGAAACTTCGCGGCGAAAACCATCGGGAATATGAAATATTCCGTATATCTCACTTTTTTGCATCGCTTTCCGCGCTTCCGAGAAATCACCGGTGCGCATCACAACTCCCGTTTGGGCGAAAGCGTCAAGCGAACGTGCCAACTGCCGTGACATAGCCGTATGGTCTTCGTCCACCACAGCCACCGGTAGTTTAGTCGGTAATCCTTGCTTTAACAAATCTGCAAAAAAGAAAAAGCAAAATGCCGGAGCAAGAATCATGGTAAACCAATAGATCCGGCGGGACGAAAGCCGCCTGACCTCCCGGTTCATCAAGGTGAACAAAGCTTTTATATTCTCTTTTAAAGTCATCTCTCGGTTTTAAAAGTATCCAAACAACAGAAAAACGAAAAATGGATTACTTCTTATTTTCCACTTTTTTCAACACACTCATCCCTGGCCGCAAACCCTCTATTTTCTGAGTGGGAACCGCTTTCACCTGAAAAGTTTTAATATCGTATTGTCCGGTGGTTTTGGTAGCCCTCCAGGCAGCATAACTTCCCAAATCTTTCATATACGTAACTTTCAGCTCTATTTCCCGGTTATCCAAAGCCGGAACAAAAGCCGTGAAAGTTTCTCCCATTTTCATATCGTTCAACTGATCTTCGCGCACATTGAAAATCACCCGCATATCCGACAGGTCGAGTACATCCATGACAGGCGATCCCGTTCCCACCAATTCTCCTACTTTAGGATACCTTTCCGAAATTTCCCCATCAATCGGCGAAATCAGATAAGTTTCCTTCACATAAGCCGCCACTTCCGCCACAGCTCCTTTGGCACGGTTCAATTGTGCCTCGGCAGCCATCTTATCTTCTTTTTCCGCTCCGTTACGCGCCATTTCATACTGAGCCTTAGCGGCCTGTTCGGTAGCCATCATCGCTTTATAATTGGCTTCCGCTTCATCCTTTTTCTGTGCCGGGACAACTTCATTCTCATACAAAGTCTTCACCCGGTGGTAAGTGCTCTTCGCCACTTCTGCCGCAGCTTTAGCTTTTTGCCAGGTTTGATACGCCATCACAATCTGTTCGGAACGCGAGCCTTTTTCGGCTTTTTCGTTTAGAGCCTGAGCGGCAGCCTGAGCGGCTTCTGCCTGGCTATATTTAGCCATCACTTCGGGACTGTCCAAAATGGCCACCGTATCGCCTTTATATACTTTATCTCCCTCGTCCACCCGGAATTCCTCAATACGCCCGGGCACTTTACCCGAAATACGCACTTCCGTCGCTTCCGCCTCACCCTGAATGAATTCCGCCTTCGGCTGCCAGAAAATAAAACCAAAGATCGCAATGATAATCACTAAAATGATGATCCCGATGAATGTCACCAATTTTCCATTAACTTTTTCCATTGTTATAGTGTTTTAATATTTTCATAAATTAGGCACCTACAAAAAGCCATACCCTTATTTCCCTAAGATACCGTATGCTTTCTGTAAATATACATCACACAGTTTCACCTCTATTTGTGAATCGATCAATTCTGCCTGCGCAGACAACCAGGCTGTTTGCGCTTCCAGCACATTCGATACGGGAATAGTACCTTCCTGAAAGCCGAGATTGGCATATTTCAGGTTTTCATCTGCCTTTTCCTGATTTTTCTGTGACATATCCAATTTCTTCGCCGCTTCTTTCACTTTAAATTGCGCCTGGCTGACCTGCAATTCTATTTTTTCCTTTGCCTCCTGCAATTTATAATTCATCAAATTGGTTTCAGCCCTGGCACTTCTTACACTCTTGCGCGAAGCCCCCCAATGAAAAATAGGAGCTTTGACACCGATCCCCACACTCCACATGCCATCGAATTTATTGCTGATCCCGTCGAAAAAAGAAGGAGTCATCGCCAAATAGTTCGCCATAAAAGCAACTGTCGGCAAATATTCCGAACGGGCGATCTTCTCTTTCTTTTTATAAATATCGGTAGCCAACGACAAACTGCCTACTTCCGGACGATTGCTATATATCTGTTCCATATTCAACGGCTGGAAAGATTTTCCCGCAGGCAATCCGGCTATTTCTTCTTTCAATACAAACACAGTATCGACCGGCAAACCACAAATCTGATTCAACGCCATACGCGAAAGGCTCAATCCGTCGTCCACCCGGGTTAAAGTCATTTCTGCCTGATTCAATTTCACTTTTACCGACAGCATATCGGCTTTCGTTGCCACCCCGGTGTTATACATCACATCTATATCGTGTGCAAATTTCTGTAAAGTTTCCACATACTTTTCAGCCAGTTTGCGGCGATACACCAGCGAAACGATCTGCCAATAAGCCTCGTCGGTTTCCTGTATCACATTCTGCAACTCCTGTTCGCGTCCGCTCTCCGCCAGCTTCTGAGACAACCCCGCCAATTGATTATAAGCACGGATTTTACCGCCCATATAAATAGGCTGAGTCAGTCCCACCTGCAAAATCGCCGTATTCCGGTCATCCACGGTCATTGCATCCTTAGGTAATAAAGCATAATCTTTAGGAACAGGCGACCCGTTTACAATCACCGGACGACCATCGGCACCCGTCATCATCTGGTCGGGACGTAAAGTCCACTTTCCATCGGCACCGATCGTTCCCACCGGTAAATGTGCATCCTCGGCCAGCAAGTTGATCTCCTTTTGGTTCCGCAAATAAGTACCCATAGCATCGATTCCCGGCAAATATTTAGTAAACGCCTCGGCCTTCTTTGCCTTTGCCGCTCCTATCTGCTCATCTGCCATTTTCAACTTTTTATTATTTTCAATGGCAAGACGGCGGCATTCTTCAAGGCTCATCGTTCCTTGTGCACAAACCAACCCCACACTTCCCAGTAACAAAATAACGCTAAACAACTTTTTCATATTCCATTCAGTTATATTATTTCATAAGGCTAACCTCTAATTATTACGCATTTTCTTTTATACTTTTCGGTATGTCTGACCATAAAAAAATTTATTTGACAGCAACCAACGAATAAAGCTGTTCATACTGCGAACGTATCGACGACAAAGCATAGGACACATCCTGGTGCATAACCAAATAATTAATCATTCCCACTCCTATATTTAACAAATTCTTTGCCAAAATCGATGTTTCCACATCATTTCTGATCTCTCCCGTTCTTTTGGCATTCAGAATTAATTGCTCCAATTTTGATAAACGCAACATCTTGGAAGCCAAAACCACTTTTTTGAACTCCGGAAACAAGGCAATAACCTCGACCATTAACGACAAACAAAGAATTTCCGGAATCTCACTATTAAACGTCTTCGCACTGTAATTATGAACTCCTGTCAGCTTATGAATGGTAAGGTTTACGTATTCCCTCAATGTATTCACCCGTTCGAATTCCTCCGTACGGTTTGCATTCAACAAAGTGTAATAAGCATATACCCCCTCTTTCAAAACCTCTTCTTTATTGGTAAAATGATAATAGAACGTACCTCTGGTTATTTTCGCCGCACGTTCTATATCGCTCAGCCGGACTGCCTTAAATCCTTTTTTCAAAAAAAGCAGAAACGCTGTTTCTATGATCTGTCTCCGTGTATTATTCATCGCTTTATCAACAAATAATATTGTTCGAACTGCATCCGCATATCCGAAAAAACAAAACTCATATTTTCCGTTCCCAGCTCAATATTCAGCATGCTGGTGGAAACGGACATCAGATTACGCGCCAATACCGAAGTATCGAGGGTAACATCTATCTCTCCCTGCTGCTTGGCTTTAAGAATCATAAATTCCCAACGGGATAGCCGTCCCTTGGAGAGCTCGTCGATCCTGCTCCTGTATTCCGGAAAGAGAGACGACACTTCCAATACCAACTGAAAAAAAGCCACCTCGATAATGAAAAAATCGAACATCCGCAACAAAGTTTCGGCACTTCGTTCCTTTTGCTCCATGATCACATCGATATATCGCTTTAAAGAACCGATCTGCAAAAATTCCGTCTCGCTAATATCACCGATTACCGACAAATATTTGTCGATACCTGCTTTCAGTATTTCTTCTTTACTCCGGAAATAATAATAAAAAGCCCCCTTCGTCAATCTCGTCGCACTCTCTAAGTCCCTCAACGAACAGGCCTTATATCCCTTATTCAGGAATAGGAAAAATGACTTATTTACTATTTCATCCTTTAAATCGGACATCTCTTTTATACTTTTCGGTATGCAAAATAACAAAACATTTTTTACAATTCAGAGGAAATAAAATTATTTTTTCTCAAGATTTAAAATAAACACGACTGTCTGAAAAATAATTCACCTCTCGCTACAAAATAAATAGGGCATTACCGTAGAGGTAATGCCCTATTTATAACAAAACAGATTGATTTGTTTATACTTTCTTTGTTCCGGCAATTAAGTTTCAGGCTCCGAAAAACTGAGACTGACCTGTTTCGAATCGCCGATTTGTTCTTCTCCACGATATAAAGAATAAAGGAAAGATACGTTTATTTTTTGACCCTCCTCTAAAGAAAAAATTTTTCCCAAATCGATCATTTGAAGACTTTTGTATTTTTCCTCAAAACGTGCAACCGCCTTGTCGTTATTTTCTTTGCGGCTTTCCCCGGAAAATTGAAAATCGGTGAGGTATTCGTTCTCAATCAAGAATTCATTAAATTTTCCGGTAACATTTTCATTTTCGGCTGCTGGATTTTCAAGCGTAACCACCAACTCATCCGCCCGCAAAGAATAACTCGTATCCACATCATCGTCATTGCATCCAACACACCAAACGATTGCACACCATGCAATCAATATTACTTTCAATCTCATCATATTTCAGGATTTTACACGCAACAAAGATATATGAAATAATATTAAACCTCCTATATCCCCTGCATTTTTGCTTTTTTTAAATATCCTGCACACCTCCGAAATCTCATCGGCATTATTTATTCTTATTATATATCCGATTGACAATCACAGCAATAGCACCATCACCGGTAACATTCGTCGCTGTTCCGAAACTATCCATAGCAATATAGAGTGCGATCATCAAGCCTTGAGCGGTTTCATCGAATCCCAGCATAGATTGTAATAATCCCAAAGCCGCCATGATCGCACCGCCGGGCACTCCGGGGGCTGCTACCATAGCAATGCCCAACATCATAATAAATCCGGCAAACTGCCCGAAATGAATATCGATGCCGGACATAAGCATGATGGCCATTGCGCAGGCGACGATTTTCATTGTACTCCCGGATAAATGGATCGTAGCACACAATGGAATGACGAAACCGGCCAATTCCGGACGGACTCCATTTTTTATCGTCTGTTCCAAAGTGACCGGAATGGTCGCAGCCGAAGACTGTGTACCCAAGGCCGTCATATAGGCAGGTAGCATATTTCTGAATAAGCGAAACGGGTTTTTCTTATCCACCATTCCGGCAATAAAAAACTGGATAAACAACAAAATAACGGTCATGACAAAAATGACGACGATAATTTTCAGGAACACGCCAAAAACCCCGGAAACCTGACCGGAATCTGTCATATTCAGGAAAATACCGAAAATATAAAGAGGCAGTAAAGGAATAATTACCGACATAATCACCAAATCGATAATCTCCTTAAAATCTTCCATCATGCCTTTCAGGCGATTCCCATCGATAACCGACATCCCCAAACCCAGCGTAAAGGCCAAAATCAAAGAAGTCATTACGTCCATCAGCGGAGGCATCGCCACGGTGAAATAAGGAGTTAAAGCTACGGCTGCCTCTCCGGAAACAGGAGTGAGTTCGTCTGCGGAATTCAATAGCCAAGGATAAACGAAATCACAGGAAAAATAAGTGAAGAATCCGGAAAACAAGGTAAAACCGTAAGCCAGCAAAGCCGTTATCAGTAATAAACGCCCTGCTCCTTTTCCCAAATCGGCAATACCCGGAGCAACCAACCCCAGAATCAATAAAGGAATAATAAAATTCAGGAAATTACCGAACAGCGAATTTATCGTTAAAAAAATCCGTACTAACCAATCGGGAAAGAAAAGACCACAAACCACACCTAAACCAATGGCAATGGCCACTCTGGGAAGCAATCCTAATTTCAGCCTTTTCATAAATTCATATTTTTAGGGATATAAACGTTACCAAATATACAATGTTACAAGAAAACAATAAAGTATTTATTAAAAGATATTATCATTTTTTATATCTTGCCTTATTCTAACATCAAAATTCCGATACTATGAAATCACAAATCCATTGGTGGTTTTTACTGCCAGCCCTGATTTTCTGTTCCTGCCAGAGAGGGGAACGAACGATAGAACGGCCGACATTCGCCGTACGCAACAGCAATACGATAGAGATCGATAAAATCGTATTGAATGACACTGCAACCATTTTATACATCGATGCTTATTATCAGCCGAAATACTGGATACGAATCGACTCCACCGGATACATCCGGGCTAACGGGAAAAAATATAAAATCGTCCGGGGAGAAGGAATCAAGCTCAGCGATTACCATTGGATGCCGGAATCGGGCAAAAGCTCATTTCAATTATTTTTTCCCCCGATTCCACGCTCCACCAAACGGATAGACTACATCGAAGCAGATGAAGAAAGGGCTTTCAACTTTTGGGATATAGAACTGACCCGCAACGCCAGCCCAGCAACCCCGGAACTGCCCAAAGCATTAAAAAATTTACCGCTCAGCACTGCCCATTCACTCCCTAAACCCGATTTCACCATCGGCAAGACAAAGCTAAACGTACGCTTACTGAACTTTAGGGAAGGCATGGATCAGAACGAAATGATGATTTATTTTAACGAAATGATTACAGGCAAACAACGCCATTACGAATGCGAACCGGATTCGAACCGGGTTTATAGCTTTGAATTCGACCAGTACGGAACCGCTCCCATCAATATCGTATATAATTACCGGGGAGAAAGTATCATCGTTTCACCGGGAGAAGAGATCGATATCTGGCTCGATTTAGGTGCCTTATCCAGAAGAGAAGCCCGGTACAACAAAGATATCACCTCTCCTCTTCTTTATGTAGAAAACGGGAAATATGCAGGTTTAAATAATTCTGTCATACGCCTAAAAGACTATTATCAGGTTTTTCCTGAAAATCTAACCGATTCGATTTTGAAAATAAAACCGGAAGAATATATCAACACATTACAAAAAAGTTATGCCCAGGCGTTAGACAGCCTGAATGCCGATAAAAACTATTCCGGCGAATTACGGGAATATTTTAAAAATCTGTATCAGGAAATGACCTTATCTTACATTTTCAGATACAAAAGCTATTGCGAAATGGCCTACCGGGAAGCCAACAACATCAGCTGGCAAATCAGAAAACTGGATTATAAAGCCCCGGAATTACCTCTCGATCAATTAGGCTTTCTGAAAGAATTTAATTTAAATAATCCTTTCATACTATATTTCCGTAATGTTCCTTTAGAACTATCCTACATTTTTCAATGGTTCCCGACAGAAAGTGCCTTAAAAGAGTGGTTAGGGACAGATCAGGGGATATTATTCGACCTTCAAAAGATACAGGGGATATATCACAATATAGAAAACCTGGAACCTCTGACCGAAACGCAAGCTCAAAATCTCGCATCGACCGGTATTCCTTTCTATAAGGAAGCTTTTACCCACATGGATCAGCAGCAAAAAGCCAAATTAGAAGCTGCCAGGCAAAAAACAGGCTACCGTATTTGCGATATTCCTAAAGTAAGCGATAAAAAACTATTCGATGCGATTATGGAACGCTACAAAGGGAAAGTGGTATTGGTAGATTACTGGGCCACCTGGTGCGGACCTTGCCGGGCCGCTTTGAAAAACACGGCTCCGCTAAAAGAAATGTTGAAAGGACAGGGCATCGTTTACGTATATCTGACCGGAGAAAGTTCACCGTCGTCCACATGGCTACAAATGATCGCCGATATTCCGGGCGAACACTATCGTTTTCCCAAAAAACAATGGGATGCAGTATGTGACAAATTCGGCATCACAGGAATCCCATCCTACGTCGTAGTCGATAAAAACGGAAAAGCAACCCTCCGGGAGGACTTCCCCAATGTGAACCTAATGAAAAAAGTATTATCGGAAGAAGCTAAGAAATAAAAAACAAAATTCTGCATATAATTTTATACCTTTACTTTCCGGTTTCGGGCTCTTAAAAGTGTTCCTAAACCGGAAAGTGATTTTAAGCGCATACTCTTATGACAAAAGACAAATGGCACGGACATTTCGCCATTCTCGCCACGAATTTAATTTTCGGACTAAACACTCCTATCGCCAAAACATTAGTCCCCGAATGGATCACTCCTTATGCCCTGACTTTATTGCGAATGTCCTTCGCAACGGTTGTATTCTGGGGGATCAGCTTTCTTTTTAAAAACGAGAAAGTAAGTGCGAAGGATTTGATTACACTGTTTTTCGGCGGACTATTCGGACTGGTCGGGACTCAATTGTCTTTTGCCAACGCCCTCATTTATAGTTCTCCGGTTACCATCACCATCATTGCAGCCATGACACCGGTAGTCGTTATGCTGCTGGCAGCCCTTGTACTGAAAGAACCGATCACCTTGAAAAAAGCAGCCGGAGTGGTCACAGGATGTTGCGGGGCTTTATTGATCATCCTGCAATCTACAGGCAGCAATATGCAGCCAGGTAACCTAACCGGGGTGATGTTCTGTATTATAAATGTAATCAGTTTTGCCGTTTATCTGGTGATCACCCGCCCGATATCCCAACGCTATAGCCCCGTAACCCTGATGAAATGGATGTTCCTTTTCTCGGCATTGCTTTCGCTTCCTTTCGGATACGACGATCTGCTTCATACCAAAGCATTTTCTGTGGCTTCGGAATTCAATGTCTTGTTACGCCTTTCTTATATCGTCATCTTAGCGACAGGAGTGGCTTATTTACTCATACCTATGGCATTGAAACGCATCCGCCCGACAACGGTGAGCATGTACAACAATATCCAGCCTATGATTGCTTCTATAATTGCAATTATAATCGGGCAGGATACCTTCACCTGGGATAAACCCGTAGCCGCCTTATTGGTATTCACCGGAGTTTATCTCGTGACACAAAGCAAATCGAAAGAAGACCTCGATAAAGAAACGGTAACCGCCAAATAAAAAAGTGCCTCAGTTACGAGGCACTTTTTTAACATCAAAATATTCAATTATTTCCCATTCAGATAAGCATTCAGCATCCAGCTCAACTTCTCCTGCTGTGAAATATACGGAGTGAGCAAATCCTGCGTCCCATCGTCTCCTGCATCCTCTGCCGCAGCCAAGATCTCTCTTTCCTGGCGAATCAGTATAGAAATATTTTCCAATACATGTTTCAGACACTCGTCTCCGTCGGTAACATTTTCCACCGCTTTCAATGAAGCCGCTTTCGCATAGGCTGCATAGGAATGTAAGGGAACTCCTCCCAAAGTGAGGACACGTTCGGCAATTTCATCCACTTTCTCGACAGCATCGTTGTACAGCTCTTCAAATTTCGCATGCAGAACGAAAAAGCGATTCCCTTTCACATTCCAGTGAAAACCGCGAACATTCTGGTAATATACCTGATAGTTTGCCAACAATCCATTTAAAAGCTCAACCACTTTCTGTGATTTCTCTGAATCCAATCCAATTAAATTTGTCGTTTTCATAATAGTCTATTTTATTCGATTTATATTATTTTCTTTCTTCTACAACAAAGATAGAACAAAAACATATATAAATCAAATCAATAATATTTACACATCAATAGACAAAAACTATTAATAATAAAAAACAACAACTATTTATCTTTAAAACAGTAAAAAAACTGCTTTATTTTCTAAACTCAGGAATATTCACTTCTGCAATCCCCGGTTTTCCTTTCTTGATCAAAATCCGAAGATCGCTCGCGCTGTTCGGATTAAAGGAATAAGTCATCCGTTTAATTCCGGTTCCCTGATAAGTTCCCTGGTAAACAGTAAGAAATTGTCCTCCTCCGCTGGAAAGCTGAATATCGAATTCCACCGTTTCTTTTCCTGAATTCGACCACACAATCTCCACCTTGCCCGGTTCTGCATTCTCCTGTAATGAAAAGGTTATATAATCCCCGGGCATTCCCTGCCACTTGGTATTCCGGTCTTTATCCACTACATTCGACACGCTTTCACTCGACTTATTATCGGTCAGCCAGCTCGAAACATTTTGAGTTGCTTTTTGAGTAAGCCGGGAACCTTGTGCAACGACGTTGAAAGCACCTTTCAAACGAATATCTTCCGAAGAAGCTCCGACCATAACTCTAAATTCCCCCGGTTCGACCACCCACTCGTGATAGTCATTCAGCAAAGCAATGTCCTCCGGCTGAATGGTAAGTTTCACCTGCTTACTTTCTCCGGGATTCAAATGGATACGGTCGAAGTCACAAAGATATTTTTCATACACGATCACCGAACTCACCACATCCCGCACATAAAGCTGCGGAATTTCATCACCGGCATATTTTCCGGTGTTCGTAATTTTAAAACTGACTTCCACAGGCTGGAAAGGAGTTACGACTTCAGGAGAAATCTTTAAATCGTCATATTTAAAACGCGTATAGCTCAAGCCGTATCCGAACGGATAAAGCGGACCGTTCACCCTCGACTGGTTGCCATGCAATCCGGGCTTGGTGCCCCCATTTACCTGAGAAGCCGGTTTAGCCGGGAAATTAAAAGGAATTTGCCCTACGGATTTGGGGAATGTCACCGTCAATTTTCCACCGGGGTTATAATCTCCGAAAAGAACTTCCGTGATAGCTTTTCCCCCCTGGGAACCGGGATACCAGGCTTCGACGATAGCCGGAATATGCTGATCGGCCCAATTTATAGAAAGCGGGCGTCCGTTGATCAACACCAACACCAAAGGTTTACCCGTCACCCACAAAGCCTCCAGCAAATCCTGTTGCCGGCCGGGCAAATCCAGATCCGACCGCGATTTATTTTCTCCGCAGGTACGCACCCCGCCTCCCAGCACAACGACTCCGACATCGGCTTTTTTCAAATTCTCCACGGCTTTTTCAATCTCGTCCGTTTCCTCTTTTGTCAAAGGGGTCTTTACGATTTCGCTTTCAGGCCAGCGTTCATCTACCAATTCACAACCTTTTGTATAAAGCACCTCGCTCTTACCTTCCAAATAATCGCGCATACCGGACAATACGGTTGTTACCTCCACAGCCAAAGGCCCGTAGTGAGTCAGGGCAAAAGATTTTTCATCCGCATTCGGGCCACAAACTGCAATTGTTTTTATATTTTGTAAGTTCAGAGGTAAAAGGTTCTCTTTATTTTTCAGTAAAACAATAGATTCCCTGGAAGCCTGCAAAGCGACTTCCTGATTCTCCCGGCTGTTTACAACCCGGTCGGCCTCCTGCAGATCCACCTGATAAGGAACATCGAATAAACCGATCTTAAACTTAACCCGCAAAATATCACGTACCCGTTCATCGATAATGTGCATAGGGATAGAACCCTCTTTCACCAACTCCCGCAAAGGCAAGACATAGGAATCGGGCGAACGGAACGTACACCGGACATTCAAGCCCGCCATCACACTCTGGCGTACGGCTTCTTTCATATCCTTAGCCACCCCGTGTTTTTGGAAAAGATACTCCACCGCATCGCTATCCGAAACCACATATCCGGTGAATCCCATATCTTTACGCAAACGGTCGGTAAGCCAATATTTACTGCCTTGCACAGGAATGCCGTCATAATCGTTATAAGAGCTCATCACTCCCAGTAACCCGGCATCCCGAATCACCCGTTTCCAGGGCAGGGCATGAACAGCTTCCAGCTCTCTGGGCGACATCTGGGGATCGACTCTTGCAAAACCTTCCCTGGCGCCTTTGTTATTACTATAAGCAATAAAATGCTTTCCGGTAGCCGCCACCTGATAATTTTTTTGCAATCCCTTCACCATCGCCGTCCCCAATTCAGCCACCAGATAAGGGCTTTCTCCGTAAACTTCCTCATACCGTCCCCAACGCTGATCTCTCCCTACATCGAGAATGGGCGCATATACATTGGTATATCCCAGCAAACGGGCTTCCCGTCCGGTAATCTCTCCCACCTTATAAACCAAATCCCGGTTCCAGGTGTGCCCCAATCCCAATTGAGTGGGAAAATTAGTAGCCATATAGCTTTCAACACCTCTTATTCCTTCATTTGTAAAATCGACAGGTATTCCCAAACGGGTTTCCTCGATGAAAAAACGTTGAACTTCATTCAATGCCCACGCATGTTTGGAAGCCGGCCACACATATTCGTTATCGGAAGGCGGAAGCCCCCATTGCCGGAAACCGTTCAAATGCTCGTCGATAGCCCCCATACCGTCTTTCCACAACATATTTTTCCAATTTTCCTGGGGAAGATCGTCCTTCAGCACACGCCCGTAACCATATAAAGTCACCATCTGGCAAGTTTTCTCTTCCAAATTCATTTGGGATAACAAATCCTCGATCCGTTCATCCAAAGGCGCAGACGGATCTTCATAAATATCCATTTTCCCATTCTTATTAAAATCGATCCAGCCTTTCTTATACATCGTATGTTTGCCCGGACTATACTTTGCATAATTCGCTTTCTTTTGCCCTACCGACACGGAACCCCATGCCAGCAAAGCACATAAAACACACAAAATTTTCACGCTATTCATAGTATTGGTATTTAATTGCGAAACACGAAAAATATCTTTTACAAATAAAAGCAACTTTACCTCTTTTTCCAAAATCTAAAGGAAAAGAATACATTCCAATTTCCAAAATTGACAATAGATTGCCGAAAAAAATTAAACGCCGGACAAGTCCATATCACCGGCAACACAACCGAGAACGGCAATCCGAAACCAGCCTATTTTCACTCCGAACGTTCCCATTCTGCCATTCCTATACGAATAGCATCACCGCTCTCGCATTCTATGAAAACCATTCTATTTTTTATTCAAAGTAAGACACACCTCCTCTTGCATTCCTCGTTATCCATAAATTCAAAAAAGAAAATTCAACCGCATTCACCGATACGGCAGGCAAAAAAGATTCCACACACAGAAAAAAGAATGCCCCTAACTCTTAAATAAACTTTTATTTATATATAATTCTCACTAAGTTTGTAAAATAGATTATTCATATAAACCATATACGCCATGGAAAAACAAATAGCTAACGACCTGATTGATTTCATACATGAAAGTCCTACCAACTTCCACGCTGTACTAAGTATAAAAAAACAGCTATTGGAACACGGTTTCAAGCAACTTTATTCAGGCGAAGCCTGGCATATAGAATATGGAGGCAAATATTTTGTAACTAAAAACCATTCTTCT
>OGOU01000118.1_pt1 | contig 78575 bp, 57 predicted proteins | sample 1552721 | NCBI WGS metagenome assembly OGOU01 (sample SAMEA2580176, study PRJEB22360) | human gut metagenome | biome: human gut; feature: human-associated habitat; material: faeces | place: Denmark | collected 2008/2010
TTAGCGGGGCCCACTTTAACCCCCGGCGCCAAATGCGTGCCTGCCGTAATCACGGAACGATACAGCTCATCTACTTTATTCCCGGTTTCGGGCGTAGAGCCGGAGGTTACTTTTTTAATCTTCTCGACCGTGTGCTCTTTATCCCCCGGATTAATCCGTTCCGGTGAATATCCGGCAAAAAAATCTTTATTGAAAACCAAACCCGAAACCCGTTCGACCACCGGAACGCAATCCTCTTCGGTCGCTCCGGGATACACCGTCGATTCATATATCACAATGTCCCCCGGCGTTATCACTTTCCCTACCGTTTCGCTCGCCTTTATCAAGGGCGTCAGATCGGGACGGTTATTTTTATCCACAGGAGTGGGCACTGTCACGATATAATAGTTACAATCCCTGAGGTCTGCCAAATCGCTGCTACAATACAACCCTTTCTCTCCCACGGCCGGAGCGGTACTCCGCAAGACGCTTTTCAAAACTTCTCCGCTGACTTCCAGAGTCGCATCTACCCCGCCCATCAGTTCCCTCACCCGCCCTTCTTTCACATCAAACCCGACGACTGCATATTTGGTAGCGAACAAACGCGCCAGAGGCAACCCGACATACCCTAAGCCGATCACTCCTATTTTGATATTTTGCATAACTTTTTTATTTTAAATTTTCCCAATACCAGGTTACGGCTTCCTTCAATCCGCGTTTGATATCGAACTCCGGAGCATAATCCAATAATTTCCGCGCTTTATCGATCGACGCCAGCGAATGAGGGATATCCCCTTTCCGCACAGGGCCGTATTTGATTTCAACTCCGGCAATTGCAGGATCGTACTCACTCAAAAACTCTTTCAGGTAACCCACCAGCTCGTTTAAAGTGGTATTTTCCCCATAGGCCGTATTATACACCGTATTCACCGCCTCGGCATTCCGGGTGTTCATCGCCAGCATATTCATCTGTATCACATTGTCGATATAGGTAAAATCCCGGGAATATTCCCCGTCGCCGTTAATCAAAGGCGATTCATATTTCATCAGTTGCTGCACGAACTTCGGGATCACTGCCGCATAAGCCCCGTCCGGGGATTGCCGCCGCCCGAACACGTTGAAATAACGCAAACCGATACATTCCATGCCATACGTCCGCGCAAAAACATCGGCATACAACTCATTCACATATTTCGTTATGGCATAAGGCGACAAAGGCCGTCCGATGATGTCCTCCACCTTGGGCAGATTCTTGGAATCGCCGTAAGTCGAAGAGCTGGCGGCATACATAAACCGCTTTACTCCCGCATCCCTGGAAGCGACCAGCATATTCAAAAAACCGCTGACATTGACCTCGTTCGAGGTAATCGGGTCGTTGATCGACCGGGGCACAGAACCCAACGCCGCCTCATGGAATACATATTCCACACCTTCCACAGCTTTACTGCAATCTTCCAATTTACGGATATCGCCTACAACCAAAGTGAAACGGTCACGATTCTCCCTCAGGAGCTTTTCGATGTTTTCAAACTTCCCGGTGGCGAAATTATCCAGACAAACCACCCGATGCCCTTCCTGTAACAAATGCTCACACAAATTCGAACCGATAAATCCGGCTCCTCCGGTTACCAATACTTTATACATAATCTTATCTTTTTTACAAGCAGCTTTTCCCTGCCGCCGCCTCTCTTCAGGAGAAATTTTTCCCCTTCCCTCCGTTTCTCTTATCCGCTTCTGCTTGTATATTTTCTGTTCCGTACAACGTTCACGCTCTTTTTCCGACTTCTTTCGTCCATCTGCAACTTTCCCCGGCTTTTTGTCGCCGGCAGGTTTCCATCCTATTCTTTCGGGCCAATAGCCCCTCAGGTCACCTTCCCTCCGTCAAAGTACTCTCTCGGAATATTCCAATTCATAGCCGGAATATAACGTTACCCTTCCGGAAATACCTGTTCCGCAGAATGATACGACAAACAGAGAAGAACGTTCAAACAATCCCAATAGCTAACAAAATTAGCGTTTTATATAATATCTCTACGATTATTATCCAAAAATATTACCTTTGTTCAACCAATTATTATCGTGCAGGCGTATGCAAAACATTGCGGTTATTTTAGCAGGAGGTTCCGGGAAAAGGGCCGGTGGTGATATGCCGAAGCAATTTTTTAAAATTGCAGACAAAACCATTCTGGAATATAGCCTTGAAAAATTCGAGAACAATTCTCTGATCGATGAAATCGTTGTGGTCGGCAATCCGGCCTATCTCGAAGACATCCGTCGAATTCTGCATGTCCGCAACCTACCGAAAGTAAAGCATATCCTGCCGGGGGGACAAGAACGCTATCATTCTGTGCTGGCGGCTCTGGAAATCTATAAAAACACACCGTGCCATCTATTGATTCACGATGCCGTACGCCCTTTGGTGTCCCAGCGTATTATCGACGAAGTGATCCGGAATTTGCAGACCTGTAAGGCGGTAAATGTAGCGATCCCGGTCACCGATACGATTATAGAGGTCGATCCGGCAAAAGCCGTCATCACAGGCATCCCCGACAGAAATCGTTTATACCGAGTGCAAACCCCGCAAGGTTTCGATGCTCAAACGCTGTACAACGCTTACTCAAAAGCTCTGGACGATCCGGCATTTACCACGACGGACGATTGCAGCGTAATCCGTAAATATGCTCCCGGCGAGAAAATAAAAATCGTGAAAGGAGAAAACACCAACATCAAGCTCACTTATCCGGAAGACCTCTTCCTACTGGAGCATTTATTAAATAAAGAAAAACTATTATGAATATACGGCTTTTCATTTTATCGGTCTGTATCGTACTTTCATTCCAAAGTTTCGGACAAAAACACACGTTAAACTATGGAGCGGAAGCAGGAGGAGCAATCCCAGCCGATAGACTGCCTTTCTGGCTACATTCCAACACTTACGGAAAAATTGCGCCGGATGCCTATTTATGGGGAAATATCAAACTTTTCTCGGACTTCCGGAAAGCCGATACCAGAAAATTCGATTATGCCGTAGGAGCAGAAGCCACAGGAGCATTGGGCAAGGACGATCACCGCCTGTTCATTAACCAGCTTTACGGGCGGATCAGATGGCAAAATCTGGTCCTGAACCTCGGAATATTGAATCCTCCGACGATCTACGACGGCTTATCATCGACCAACGGAAATATGCTCTACTCTACCAATTCCCGTAGCATGCCGGGTATCGATCTCTCCACCTGGGACTATATCAAACTTCCCTGGATCGGGAGATGGGTTTCTTTCAGAGCCAAGTATGCGGAATATACGATGATCGACGACCGGTATGCCGGGAACCGTACCCGCCTGCACAATAAAATGGTAGGGATTAAACTGACCTTTATTCCGCAGATCAGCCTGGAGGGAGGGATGGAACACTTTGCCCAATGGGGAGGGGAAATTCCCGGATACGGTAAATTACCGCACAGTTTTAAAGATTATGCCAGAGTGGTATTTGTGAAAGCCGGAGGAGAAGATTCCCCGGAAAACGACCTGAATAACAAATTAGGCAATCACATCGGGATGCATTTTGCCCGGTTAAGGTACAACGGCTCAAAATGGGGAGCAGAGCTCTACTACAATCACATGTTCGAAGACGGTTCGGGGCAGCACTACCAAAACAAGCCCGACGGTTTATACGGCTTTTACCTGACTCGCAAAACAAGTCCCAAATGGTTTAAAAGTTTTCTTTACGAATTTTATTACACCAAAAGCCAGAGCGGTCCTAACCACAACGATCCGGAAACCGGAGAAATCATCGGTGGGAACGACAATTATTTCAATAACGGCATGTATCAGTCCGGCTGGACTTTTTACGGGAATGTTATCGGAGCACCGTTTTTCACCCCCTGGGGTAAAACTGCAGAGGGGATTACTCCCGGTGTTTTCAACAGCCGTTTCGTAGCCCACCACATCGGTGTTTGCGGAGAACTTCCCTGGGATATTCAGTATAAGCTGATGATGAGCTATTCTGAAAATTACGGAATGCACCACCTGCCTTTCACCAACGAACAAGGGGAACGGATCAGCAAACCCCAGTTCAGTTTCGGATTGGAATTAGTGGCTCCCGATTTACACTTGCCTTTCGGAACGGCTTTAAACATCGGCTTCGACAAGGGCGATTTGTTGGAAAACAATTTCGGCGTGATACTAAAGATTTTTAAAACGGGAATACTCTGCAAGAGTAAAAAATAATAAAAAAGAAAATCACTTTCGCTATTTCATATTTTATACCGATAACCTAAATTAGAAACGGATAGAAATACGATCTTCAATGATGAAAATAGGATTCGACGCGAAACGGCTTTACAATAATTTTACCGGATTAGGCAATTACAGCCGGACTTTAGTCAATGACCTGCACGCCAATTACCCGGAAGATGAATTATTCCTGTATAGCCCTAAAATTCGCCATACTCCGGAAACAGATTTTTTTCTTCAAAAACCGGAACTGCACACACACCTGCATCCGGGAGCCGGAGGCGCTTACTGGAGAACTTTTTCGATCAAAAAAGATTTGAAAAGAGACGGGATCGAACTTTACCACGGGCTAAGCCATGAAATCCCCGCAGGCATACAGCGCACTTCTATAAAATCGGTGGTTACGATACACGACATTATATACAAGACCTATCCGGATATGTTCACGGCCATAGACCGGCTTATTTACGACCGGAAATTCAGGTATAGCTGTAAACATGCCGATAAGATCATTGCTATCAGCGAATGTACCAAAAACGATATTATCCGTTACTTCGGAACACCGGCCGATAAGATCGAAGTCATATATCAGGCCATCAATCCCGTATTCTACCAAATGCAGGATACCGAGAAAGCCCGGCAAACCGTTGCCGCTTATCATATCCCGGAAGATTTTCTGCTTTATGTGGGATCGATCAATTCCCGGAAAAATCTGCTCAGTGTAATCAAGGCTTATGCGCTCCTGCCCGATGATTTACAGATTCCATTGGTAATTATCGGCAAAGGGGGACAATATAAGGACGAGGTTTTAAAATATGCGGTTTCCCGGCAACTCACCTCTAAATTGATCCTGATCGACAATTTACATGATTCAGAAACCCTGCAAGCCTTCTACCAGCAAGCCAAACTATTTGTATTTCCTTCCGTATATGAAGGCTTCGGACTTCCGGTGACAGAGGCGCTATTGAGCAAAACCCCGGTAATCACATCGAACATTTCCTCGCTGCCGGAAGCCGGAGGCCCTGCTCCCGTCTATGTGCCGCCTTACGACATTGAAGCGATTGCAGAAGGCATAAAACATATACTTTGTGACACGACGTCCCGGACACGGATGGTTGAAGAAGGCTTTCAGTACGCCCATCAAAAATTCGATCCGCACACCTTATGCACACAAGTCCACAACCTGTATAAACAACTTTTATAAATATGAACTTAGGAGTTATTCTGCCTTGTACCCTGCTCTACGGAGGTGTTAAGCGTTTTATGGAATTAGGCAATATTTTTACCGAATCGGGACACCGGTTCACAGCATATACCCCGGACGGCCAGCGTCCGGATTGGTTCGATTTCAAAGGAGAGGTCAAAACCTTCGAAGCTTTACCGGTCGATCCGCTGGATGCCTTGTTTTTCACCGAAATACGCTACCTCGATGCTCTGCGCAGCTCTACGGCCAAGCGCAAGATATTTTATCATGTCTCCAACGACAAGCAAATCAGGCAAATAGCCAAAATGAAGGACATCGAGGTGCTGGCCTGCTCGACCAATATCTATGAATACGACAAAAAATTCGGCCTGAACGATTTTAAAGCGATCGGAGGTGTGAATCTCTCCATCTATCACCCGAAGACCGATTACCATGTGCCGGAAAGCCGCCCATTTCAGGTGTTAGCCTACGGCAGGCTGGCCATGAGATGTAAAGGCACGAAATACATCGTCAGGGCTTGCGAAAGATTATATAAGAAAGGATACAATATCAAACTGCTCTTATTCGACACCCCGGTCAATGCCAAAGGCCACAGGAGGCTGGCTGAATTTTCGGCTAAAGTGCCGTACGAGTTCATTCTGAACCACCCGATCGACAAAAATTCCGAGTTATTCAACCGGGCGGACGTGTTCGTGGCGGCTGAAGGGCAGGCAGGCTGGTCGAACACCGTAGCGGAGGCTATGGCCTGCGCCGTGCCCGTCATTGCCACTACTGCCGGGACACGCGACCTGCTATTCGACAAGGATACCGGATTGATTTGCCGCCGGAATTCTTTCTCGATCCGCCGGCGACTGAAAATGCTGATAAAAGACGAACAGTTGCGGGAAACGTTAGGCAGGAAAGGACGGGCACAAGTGGAAAATTTCGATTGGCACAAATTAGCCGCCCACCTGGAGCAATACCTTATGGCTCCCGCTCCCACGCGTTAAACTCTTTCAGGTAGAAATAAAAAGCCGACAGCAAAAAAAGGAGGATCGTCAGAGAGTTGTTGTGCACGAACAGCACACAGGTATTGCTGGCGATAAAGATGGCGGCGATTCCCCCTAAGGCAATGAAAGACCATTGCTTTCTCCGTAACATCCTCACAATAGGAGCTGCAAACAGCGACACAATCAGGCCCAGCCCGAAAATCCCCCCTTTGATCCAATATTCCAAAAAGGAATTATGCACGTTGGGCATTGCGGAAATAAGCGGGGAATCCGCATACCATTGTTTCAGCAGCGGCTTGTAATACAATCCGACCCCCCAAAGGGCATATTCCTGAAAATGTTCCTTAGCTTTCGTCCACATGACAATCCGGGGAGCAAGGCTCACTCCCTGCAAATTACCGTCTCCTATATTTTTAATTTCGATCGCCGTTTCCTGAAAACGCATGACATATCCTTCCGGCATACAGAAAATCCCGGCAAGCAGCAAGACCACAAACGAAACGATAACGATCCCCTTTTCCCTTTTTTTCAATTTCCGGAATAAATAAACTCCCCCGATCGCGGCTCCTACTATAAAACCCAGCAAAGAGGCTTTGGTTACCGTAAACGAAAGGCAAAGGATTAAAAGAACAGCCATGATGCCGATCCAGACCTTTCTCCGGATAAATGCCATAAAAAACGACAAGACCGAAGCCAGCGACAAGACCATCGCCTGAGGCTCAAGCATCAAATGGCCTCCCAGCGGACTTCTGTTTCCTCCGAAACGGGACTGATATATAAATTCCAGCGAAGCCAGCGGATGCTTGAAAAAGCCCCACCCGGTGAGCTCGAAAAACATACAGACATTTACCAGCAACACTCCGCCGCAAAAACACAGTAAAGCTTTTTCCAGCATCTTCACCGACATCCACGGTTTCATCGACAGTAAATACAGGGGAACTAAAATAAAATAGAGCGTTAAGGTTTCAAAAATACCATACGAAGGCTTTAAGCCGCTTTCTGCTCCTGTCCGGTAAAACAGAGCATGAAACACCATGTAGATCAAGAAAAAGGCCGGAATGCCCAAATAATATTTTTCCTGCCTGACATTCCGCCAAAATTCCGCTCCGTTCCCCCACACATTAACGATTAAAAGCAGGATCAATAAAAAATTCAAAACATTTCCATACAAAGAAGCCCAGCCCAAAGCAAAGGCAACGAAAAGAAAAGTGTTTTCCCGGATTTTTTTTAAAAGCATAAAATAATATTCTTCCTCGGTGTAAGACTCAGTCTGCCATGTCCTTTTTTATCAACCCCTTATCACACCAGGTCATCTTTGTCTCGATAGCCCTATCCAGCAATTCCTGAGCCCTTTCATTAAAAAAACGATTTTCCTGATGATATAAATGGATGCCGATGGCAGCAAATTTAAGAAACCGGATTTTTATTCCGGCATTCATCATTCTCACTCCCAACTCGCTATCCTCGCGCCCCCATCCGATAAACTCCTCATTAAAACCGTTTACTCTCAACAGATCCTCTTTCCACACCCCTATATTGGCCGAAATCAGACTTTCGCCTTTTTGGGTTTTCTTCTTCCTCCCATAAAGATCCCGGAAAAAACCGCTATGAATCAAATGAATCCGGTTCAGACGAACTCCTCTGGAAAAAAAATTTAAAGAAGGAACTGTCATCGAATCCACGATTTCCCGGGTACGGCTTTCGCTCAAATGTACCCTGCGCCCCTGCACGAAACGATTCTTACAGGCAAAAAAATGGTGATCCCGGATAAAACGGCGATCCAAAAGAATATCCCCGTCGATAAATACAATGTAATCCCCGGAACTCACTTTAATCCCGTTATTCCGGGATTTAGCAGCCCGAAACCCTTTATCTTCCTGCCACACGTGCAACAAAGGAACCGGAAAAGTAAGTCTTTCCTCATCGATCAGCTTCCGCGTATCGTCTCCGCTTCCATCATCGGCAATAACGACCTCGTCCGGCAGCATAACCTGGCGCCGGACGCTATCAAGTACTAATTTCAAGAACTTGGGGGAATTATATGTCGTTATTATCAAAGACAGCTTCATCTACAATTGTCTTAATCTCGGCAAAGATGATAAATTATTTACGAAATAGCTAACTGAAAAGATATAATTTCATTCGTCAATCTTGGGGGGTCTCTAAAAAAATGTTTATTTATGTTTTCTTGTTTTTACTGGGTTTAACCTCATTTTCTTTTTTTCCCCGCCAAACAAACAATTCATTATTTTAATACACAGTACATTTCACATTTATTTCACATTCCACAAGAAATCATAAAAGATGTGTAAAATTTTGTTTTTACTATTTAATATCCTTTCTTTGTAATTTCAATAAATTTTGACTATATCAGAACATAGATATGACGATCAGTGGTTTTACGATGATTAGAAATGCAGTAAACTATGACTTTCCGGTCGTGGAATGTATCACTTCGCTATTGGGCTTAGTGGACGAATTAGTTATTGCTTTGGGGGATAGCAGCGATCAGACGGAAGAAATCGTCAACTCGATTCAGTCGGATAAGATCAAAATCATCAAAACGAACTGGGATTCTTCCAAATATAATAAAGACGGGCAAGTCTATGCCAACCAAACCGACATCGCTTTAAAAGCCTGTACAGGGGATTGGTGCATTTACCTCCAGGCCGATGAGGTGCTGCATGAAGATGCGGTCCCTATTATCCGGAAAGCCTGCGAAAAATACCTGAATACCCCTAAAGTGGAAGGCTTTCTGTTGCGTTACGTACATCTCTACGCCGATCATCAGCATTATATCCATGCACGGCATTTCGGGTATCCCAAAGAAGTCCGTATCGTTCGGAATTTGCCCGACATTCATTCGTGGAGGGATGCACAATCGTTTCGGCTTATGCCCGGTTTCGATTATCAAAATTATTGGCAAAAAGAGAATACCCGCGTTTTGAAATGTATTTTATTGAAAGACGCTTTCATATACCACTATGGCTGGAGCCGTGATCCCCGTAAAATGGTAAAGAAAAAAGAAGAGCAATCCTGTATGCATTCCGGTGAAAAAGTCATTTTTACGGAAGCCTATCACGATTATGGCAACCTTTCTTATTTACCGAAATTCACAGGCTCTCACCCTGCTGTTATGAAAGATAAAATCGCAGCGATGGATTGGCAGAAATACCTCCGCTATACGGGAGAAAAACCTCAGATCAAAAAGATTTTCGCTTTTAAATACCGGATGCTGACTTTTTTTGAAAATACATTCCTTTCCAACGGAAACCGTATTTTCGGTTTTAAAAATTACAGGCAAATAGGGATCTATTGAGAGTACACTCCTGAAATCGCAGACTTCTGATGAAAAAGGAGTGTAAAGACCTTTCTGTAAAATTACCTTTTCTTCTTTTTAAAAATTTTCAAGCTTCGTTTGGTCCGGCGGCGTAAAGCCTCTTTCCGTTTATAACGGAACAGCACCCGCCTTAAAGCAGCCTCCGGCACTTTCGTGATAAGGGCATACTCCCGGATCACAAAATCCAAATCACGGTCGTCCAGATCGATCCGGCAAAAATTACGCATTCCCTCGAACGGAGTTAAAGGACGGGATTTAAAAATGATCCGATTTAAATCGACCAGGTAAAAACGGTGCTTCCCCTCTTCTCCCCTGCTAATTAAAGTGTTCCCGGTCGATAAGTCGATAAAATAAACTCCCTTCTGGTGAAATTCATACACAAAGTGCACATAAGCCCGAAAAAGTTCCTCGAAATCGGGAGGACGCTGCCGCAATAAATCCAGCAACACATAATCGCAAGGCTGCTGAATGGATATATAATAGCTTCTGTTTACCCCTTTTGCATTTTTATACACCAGATAAGCGATAGGCTCCGGCGTACCGATCCCCATCTCCAGCAGCTTCAAGGCATTTATATAAGAACGTTCCGCCTTGGATTTACGAAACCATGCATAAATAAACCGGTTCAGGATGTGCGGGCGCTTAAAGGACTTTACATTGATCTGCAAATCGTCCAAAGTCATGATCTTAATCAGATTACGCCCCCGGTATATAATCTGTCCTTCTTTTTCGAACCGGACAGGTAAAGCCATGATCTTTGCTTCCCTCGGCAGGAAAACGGAATTTATTTCATATTTTATCATGAAACACGCACATAATCAATAAAAGAATAGCCGAATTCATTTTTCTCGTCGGCTTCAAAATCTTCCCGGCTTACTTCTTTCCATTCCTCCGGGTTAATTTCCGGGATAAACGTATCCCCCTCCAATGTCGTTTTTACCGCAGTAAGATACAAACGGTCTGCCACATGCCACAAAGCCCGGTAAATCGATCCGCCGCCGATAACAAAAGCCTCTTCTCCGGCCTCCACCGAAGCCAGGGCATCGTCCACGGAAGCCACCACCTCGCACCCCTCGATAACAGGCCGGCTATGCGAGATCACGATATTCCTCCGGTTAGGCAAAGGTTTCCCTATCGATTCGAAAGTTTTACGCCCCATAATCACCGGATGTCCCGTCGTTAAAGCTTTAAAGCGTTTCAGGTCGGCGGACAAATGCCACAATAAAGCATTATCCTTTCCAATAGCATTATTTTCAGCAGCAGCAACAATTAACGATATAGCCATTCGAACACAAATTATAAATTTAATGTAACAAAGATAGTATATTCCGGGTGAAGTGCGCCTGCACAACTTCTTTATTTTGCATGAAACAGATAAGGTATGAAAGTTTATTCCTAATTTTGTAAACCTATTATGCAAACTATATGAAAATAAAAGATATTAAAAATGCCCTTCTGGATCAATGCGGATTTATCGACAGGAAAAGAGAACAAAACCGGATTCCGAGGGTGTTGTTTTATCACGGAGTAGCCGACATTCGCAGTCCGTTTGTGGAAAAACTGCATATTCCCCCGGCAGATTTCAGAAAACAACTCGCCTATCTCCGGAAACATTACGAGATCGTTTCTATAAATGAATACGATCGAAGATGGCAAACAGGTTCTTTCACAGGCCGGGAAATCACTCTTACCTTCGACGACGGTTACCGAAATAACCTGACTCAACTCGCCCCGATTTTAAAAGAGTACGATCTTCCATTCACCGTTTTTATCAGTACCCGCCACATCGACAGCGGAAAACGGTTTTCCACTTTTGTCGGCAGGGCCGTTCTATCGTGGCCTTCCCTCGATCGCTTACAGATAGAATGCCTGGGCCTGGAAAGTCCTTTAACCTCCGCCGGGCAACGGAAAAAGATTTTCAAACAAATTAACCGTCATCTCAAGCATGCGGACATACAAACCGTAAATCTCATTACGGAACAGCTTATTCAAAACCTGCCTGCCGGGGAATACCGGAAATTATGCGACTATTATCAGGCCGACGCCCTCATGAGCTGGGAAGATGTCGCCACATTGCAAAAAGAATATCGCTGCACGGTAGGCTCGCATTGCCTCGACCATTTCATTTGCGGAACTTTTCAGCAAGAAGCGGAGATCATCCGGCAAATCGAAGAAAGTAAATCCGTTATCGAACAAAAATTAGGCTCCCCCTGCCATTATCTGGCCTATCCCAACGGGGACACTTGCCCCATAGCTTTGGAAGCAGCCCGGAAAGCGGGATACCGGATGGCTTTTACCACTGCAAACAAACGCCTTTCGTCCCGGATGGACCCGATGGAATTGCCCCGCTACGGAGTGAATTTCAATTATCCGACATTTAAGGCGGATTTAGCCCTAAAGCCAGATAATAACGAGGATAGGTAAAGACTTACAATAATTTATTATTTTTGTAACGAGAACCAACCGGAAATTTTTCCTTGAATTAAGATTATAATTATTTATCGACAAATACCGAAACGATCTATGATATCCATTATCACGGCTATATACAACCAGCTCGACATGAATAAATTATTTTGGGAATACCTGAAAAAATACACGGATAGCCCATTCGAGCTTATCATTATCGATAACCATTCCAATGACGGCAGCCGCGAATTTTTTCAATCGCTGGGAAAAAATGTCACAGTGATCGCAAACCAGGAGAATTATTCTTACCCGCATTGTCAAAATCAGGGGATCGCAGTGGCTAAATACAATGTATTCGCATTTTTAAACAACGATCTGCTCGTTTCTCCGCATTGGGACAGCCGGGCCATGGAAGTGCTGGGAAAAGACGACCGGGATGTTATCAGCCTGGGAAGTAACGACAGGCTGTTCGACCGAAGTACCTCCAAAACTCTTCAAAAGAGGTGGAAGCATATAAAATACCCCTGTATCACACTTTTCGGGCAACGTAAGTTCGGCCTGCGGCTTATGCAGCGTTTATGCTATGGCAACTGGGAAAAGTTCTGTGATAAAATCTATTCCCGCTATGGGCTATCGTTCACCGAAGGTTTTTCGGGCGCTTCTATCCTGATGAACCGGAAAGCCATCGAAAAAATCGGGGAATGGGACCCCACCCAGCAAGCCGCCGATTTCGATTTATTCTTCCGTACCTGCCAACGGGCTGAAACCGTGGGCGATTTAAAGCCATTGGCTGTGGTAAACGGTATTTTCACTCATCACTACCGCCGCCTGACTTTATATTCAAAATGCCCCGCATTTGCCGATGCCGGTAAGCTGATCCCCTTACAGGAAAAATGGAGCCCGGAAGATTATAACCGCTGGATTAAAATTGTAAATTTTCAATCCTGACAAAATACGGCCAACCGGCTTAGACTTCATACACGAAAAAGATTCATCCGTATAAAATCTCTAACAAAACGCCCTTCTTCTCCGAGAGGGGTGTTTTTGTTTTTTACAGTCAGTAAAAAAAGTGTTAAAGCCTCGATAAAAATGGCTGAAAAGAATATTTAATACCTCAGGAATCCGACAACCGGTAAAAAAATACCTATTTTTGCTCCACTTGAAAAAAGAATTAAAATAATTAATATTCCATGAAAAAGAGAATCTTTTTAAGTGCCGTAGCTCTAACTATGGCCTGTTCGCTTTTCGCGCAAAAGCAGCCTGCGGAATCCAACCCGCAGCAACCGGTTTATGAAAAAGGAAATACGTCCTTTTCCACCCCTCGTTTTGCCGTGATTTCCGATGTACATTTCGGTAATAACAAAGGAGAAGGCCCGATGGTGAAAGTGCCCAAAGCACTGAAAAACCTCATTGCGAAACAGCCACGTATCGATGCTATTTTCGTTGTAGGGGACATCAGCGACTATGGACAGGCACATCAATACGATATGGTTTTGAAGGTATTTAACGATACAACGATCGTTCCGCCCAATCTTCCCGTTTTCTTTCTGATGGGAAACCACGATCATTACGGTGGTAAAAAATCATACGAAAATTATTTCAAACTGGGACAACCCCTTCATCATTACATAGATATTAAAGGCTATCCTTTCATCACCATCAGCATGAGCGGAACCAGCTCCAACAGTTACAGCGAACAAGACCTCGACTTTCTGGCTAAAAGTATGGAAGATGCAGCCAAACGCTATCCGGGCAAGCCTATCTTCGTATTCACCCATGTACCGCCACAAAATACGGTGTATGGAACACAGCCGCGCGACGGAGGCTGGGGATCTGTCAAGTTCGAGCCTATCCTGAGCAAATACCCGCAAGCCGTTGTATTTTCCGGACACTCTCATTTTCCTTTAGGCGATCCGCGCTCCATCCATCAAAACATTTATACCAGCGTAAACGACGGTAGTACGACTTATAGCGAAGTGGAACCGGGCGTGGTGAACGAAGGCATCCACCCTGCTAAATACGACTATGTGACCGAAGGACTTATCGTAAACGTAGATGCCAATACGAATGTGGAAATGGAACGCTGGGATACATACAACGACGAGGAAATTCTTCCGCGCTGGTATGTACAGGCTCCGCACGACGGAACCCGTTTCCTTTATAAAAACCGTACGGGAGGCGCTGCCCCTTTCTTCCGTCCCGGAGCGACGATCCAGGTGGACAACATCAAAGAGGAAGGGTGTACGATCACTTTCCCGCATGCAACAGACGATGAAGTGGTGCACCACTACCGTATCGAAATCATTAAAGACGGCGAAACTGTCGTTACCAATAACAAATTTTCCGGCTTTTACCTGAACAGTAAAAAGCCTTTGCAACTGGATGTACGTTTCCAGGGTATTCCCAACGGCAGCAAGCTGAAAGCCAGGGTAACGGCGATCGATTCATACGATAACGAATCGACCTCTATCGAAAGCGCCGAATTTGTAACCGATGTCTATAAACCGGCTGCAAAAACGAAAAAACCTAAAGCCGATTTATTCGATATCCAATTTGCAGCCAACGGAAAAGCAAAAGACATTTCTCCGCTGCATGTTGCCGTAGAAACGGGAAACACCGCACCTACCACTTATAAAGAGGCGACTTACAACCGTTGGACGGCGAAGTTCCCCGGTTCCGGACAATGTTTTTATAAAATCGATTACAGCCAAAACGAAAAACTGAAAAATGCTTTTCGCGAAGGTTACACGCTGGAGCTATTCTACAAGCCCAATACTACACGCAATATGTGTCCGCTCAGTGCCCAGGAAGGCGGTGGCACCGGCATCGAACAAGCCAACGGCGGCCTGATTACATTTTTTGCCCACGTCGGTGGCGGATATAAGGAACTGAAAAGTGGCATGACCGCTACCCCGGGTAAATTTTATCACGTGGTTGCCGTTTACGATAAAGCCGCAGGCGAAACGCGTATTTACGTAAACGGTTCTCCGGCCGGAGTGCGTAAAGCTCAGGGTAATTTCGGCTTTCCAAGTAACGAAAAAGCCCAATGGATAGGAATCGGCGGCGATGCCAACGGCAATGGATTCGCCCAGTTTGCACTCGACGGAGAGGTGATGATCGCCCGTATGTATGGTAAACCCGTTAGCCGTGACGAGGTGTACTGGATGCACAAAGAAGTAACACGGCAAAAATAAGCCGGTTTTCTAAATAAAATAAGAGGCCGCTATTCCATGCAGAATAGCGGCCTTTTTTATACCTGTAATACCGACGAAACCCTCACACGGAAATCGCTCCTTTTATATGCGGGTGCGGGTCGTAATCGGTCAGTTCGAAATCCTCGTATTGAAAATCAAAAATACTCTTTACTCCGGGGTTAATCTTCATTTTTGGCAAAGCGCGCGGCTCACGGGTCAATTGTAATTTAACCTGCTCGATATGATTCAGATAAATGTGCGCATCACCTAAGGTGTGGACAAATTCTCCCGGTTGCAGATCGCACACCTGAGCCATCATCAGGGTCAATAACGCATAAGAGGCGATATTGAAAGGAACTCCCAAAAAAGTATCGGCACTGCGCTGATACAATTGGCAGGATAATTTTCCGTTAGCCACGTAAAACTGGAAAAGGGCATGGCAAGGAGCCAAAGCCATATTCTCGATGTCCCCGGCATTCCAGGCACTCACAATCAGTCGGCGGGAATCGGGACTATGTTTTATATCGTGAACCACCTGGGAAATCTGATCTAAATGCGAGCCGTCGGGACGAGGCCACGAACGCCATTGATAACCGTAAACATGCCCTAAATCTCCATTTTCATCCGCCCACTCGTTCCAGATCTTCACCCCATGTTCCTGCAAATATTTCACGTTCGTATCCCCTTTCAGGAACCACAACAACTCGTATATGATAGACTTTAAATGCAATTTCTTTGTTGTCAGCAACGGAAAACCTTCCTGTAAATTAAAACGCATCTGATGTCCGAATACGCTGACCGTTCCCGTCCCGGTACGGTCTGTTTTTTCTGTTCCTTCGGTTAAAATCCGGTCTAACAACTCCAAATATTGCTTCATATCATTTCTATATTATAGGTCAAAGATAATCTTTTTACGAATCAACATCAAACCGTGGCGAAAAGGCAATAACAAATTTTCCACCCGGTTATCCGCCTGAACATATTCGTTAAACGCAAGAATACCCTTTGTCTGGGCATCCCGGTTCGTTTCATCCAATACTTTCCCGTCCCAAAGCACATCGTCGGCAAGAATCAGTCCGCCGGGACGCACCTTATCGAAAACCAGTTTATAGTATTCGGTATATTGCCTTTTGTCCGCATCGATAAATACCAGATCGAAAGTCTCGTCTAACTGCGGAATGACCTCACAAGCATCCCCCACATGAAAGCGTATCCTATCTTCCAAGCCGCTCTTCGTTATAAATTCCCGGGCAAAATCCTCGATCTCATCGTTGATATCGATGGTGTGCACGATTCCGCCTCCCTCCAGCCCCATCGCCATGGAAATAGCGGCATACCCCGTAAACGTACCGATTTCGAGTACCCGTTTCGCATTCACCAAACGGCACATCATCTTTAAAAATTGTCCCTGCATATTTCCGGAAAGCATCCGGGGACGCAGGGTCTTTAAATGAGTGACACGCGCTAACTCTTCAAGCACGGGAGGCTCCGGCTCGGAATGAGCTTCAATATATTTTTCCAGTTCTAAATTTATTTCGATCATACCCCAAAATTTACCTGCTTCCTTATCTTCCGAAATTTAACACTTCCGGTCAGATATTTATTTATAGATCAGCACAGACTGCCGTTCGGGAGCAAAAATTTCGACAGCGATCCGTTGCAGCAATTTTGCGTCTATTTCCTCTATTTTTTCGTAAATATACTCCCAATCATCCACCTTATCATAAATTAAAAAGCTCTTCCCGATAGACAGCATCATATTTTCATAATTCTCGGACGAGAGAGTCATTTGCCCGATCATTTGCGTTTTGGCTTTCCGCAATTGCATTTGTCCCAAAGGCTCTTCACAAAGCAAAGCCATCTCCCGGCGGCAAAGCCGTAAACATTTTTCGATATTTTTGGTATCACACCCAAAATACACGGTAAACACCCCGGTATCCGAATAAGGAGTATAAGAAGCTTCGATATTGTAAGCCAAGCCGTATCTTTCCCGAATGTTCAGATTCAGTCTGGAATTCATGCCGGTTCCGCCTAAAATATCCACCAGCAACGAAAGGGCCAAACGGTTATCCTGCGTGTAATCATAGGCGATGTTACCCAATATACAATGATTCTGGTAAGTCTCCAGATTCACTTCCTTGTTACAGGGCACGTAAACTTCCGGTTTCAAACGAACCAACTGGGATTTATCTTCTTCGATCCCGCCAAAGAATTTTTCGATCAGGCGTACCAATTTTTCGAACGAAATATCTCCTATCGAGCTGATAACCATGCGCCCCGGCTTATAATTCCGCTTTACAAACGCCTGTATCTTTTCGCGTTCCAGTCCTCTTACCGCTTCTTCGCTTCCTAAAATATTTCTACCGATCGGATAGCCCTTGTAAATCAGGCTTTCGAAATCATCGTAAATCAATTCGCCGGGACTGTCCTTATACGAATTAATTTCGTCGATCACGACTTCTTTTTCCTTCTCGATTTCTTTTTCAGGAAACACCGAATGAAAGACAATGTCCGAAAACAGTTCCAGGGCTCTTTCGTAATCTTTAGCCAGAAAAGAAGCATATATGCAGGTATCCTCTTTCGTGGTGTAAGCATTCAGTTCTCCCCCCACATCTTCGATCCGGCTCAATATATGATAAGCTTTTCTTTTCTCTGTCCCCTTAAAAATAACGTGTTCGATAAAATGGGCGATCCCTTCTTCATCCTCCGATTCATCGCGTGTCCCCACTCCGATAATCAACCCGCAATAAGCCGCCTTGTTCGGGACATGCTGATGTATTATTTTTAAACCGTTTTTCAGTATATGTGTCTGATACATGACGGATAATCCTCTCTATACAATTTTAGTCTGCAAAAGTAGGTAAAAAAAAGCACACAAGGCGAAAAGTTGAGGCAGAATAAAAAAAGCCCCGCATTCGCGGGGCTTTATGATAGGCTGAAAACTATTCTTATTTCTGAAATAATTTTTCAAAGTCGGCCATAGAGATTTCCTGTTCTTCCACCTTCACATTTTCTTTAACCACAGCAAATACTTTTTCATCTAAGGCTCTTTCATATAAATGCTGGCGCTGTTTTTCGTCCTCCAGCAATTTAACGGCAAAACCATCGAGCTGTTCGTCCGTCAGTCCGTACAGTCCGTACTGCTGCAACTGGGCTGCTGCAATCTGGCGTGCTTCCTTCTTCATATCGTCAGCTTCGACCTTTACGCCGAATTCTTTCACAATAGCCGATTTTATCAACTGCCATTTGAATTCATCACGATAGCCTTCAAAGTCTTTTTCAACTTCTTCTGCCGTCATTCCCTTGTTTACAGCAACGATCCATCTTTTCAGGAATGCTTCCGGAAGAACGACATCTTCGTTTTTCTTCAACAACTTTTCTTTTGCATCTACGGTGAAACGATATTCAGCGTGTCCTTTCAACTGATTTTCTATATCTTCTTTCACTTTGGCGCGGAACTCTTCAACGGTTTTCACCGTTCCTTCACCATATACTTTGTTGAACAATTCTTCGTTCACTTCTGCATCCACATAACGCTTGATCTCTTTAACGATAAAGCAGAAATTTTCTCCGGCCTTAGCAGCTTCCTCTTTAGAAACGCCGAGCATAGCAGCGTAATCGGCTGCATTCGGATAGGCTTTCGCTGCGTTGAATTTCACCTCTTCACCCACCTTTTTGCCTTTGAAAAGCTTTACGGCATCTTCGTCCTTCATGTGAAAGATCGACATGGAAGCATCTTCGTTCTTGATTCCGCCTTCTTTTTCTTTACCATCGGCATCCAATTCGATCAATTCCCCTTTCAAGTATTCCGTCCCCTCGATTTCATCCACCGGAATCATGTTTCCGTTGTTCTTACAGATATTTTCAATCTGCTTGTCGATCATTTCGTCATCTACTTTGATGGAATAGAAAGGCACTTTCTCACGTTTGCTCATTTTAGCGTTCACTTCCGGAGAAAGAGCTATATCATAAAGAAATTCAAAATTTTCATCTTCCAGGTTCAGTTCCTTTTGATCTGTTTCATTAGGAAGCGGTTCCCCTAAAATCTGTAAGTTATTGTCTTTAATATAATTGGAAAGAGCTTCTCCCAAAACCTTATTGATCTCCTCTACCAAAAGAGCTTTTCCATACATCTTTTTCACGATCCCCATCGGGGTCTTTCCTTTACGGAATCCATCGATTACCACTTTTCTCTGATAATCTTTCAATGCACTTTCTACGCGTCCTGCGTAATCCTCTTTACCTAATTCAATCTTAATAGTTGCATTCAGATCGTCAATTTGGTTTTTTGTTATATTCATGCCAATCGTTTTGTTACGCAGTTATAACCGAATACAGTTATAACAATTTGAATTATTTATTCTAATTTATCAACAAATTCAAAAAAAGCCACCTCACAAAAGGCGGCTTCCCCAATATTGGTACGGGCGAAGGGACTCGAACCCCCAAGTCTTGCGACACTAGATCCTAAGTCTAGCGTGTCTACCAATTCCACCACGCCCGCGTGCCAGTTTTTTTGACGATGCAAAAGTAATCCAAATTTTTGAACCACCAAACTGTATGCCTAATTTTATTTAAACGGAACATAAAGAAATAAACCGATTTTATGATCTGTCCCTCACCTCGTTTAATCGTCCGGCAACCGGATTTGGCATCGCTCTCCTCTCCTTTGCCTTCCGCTTATTTTTTCTTCCTCAATTCGAAATTCTTACCCAGATATACTCGCCTTACTTCCGGGTCTGCCGCCAGATGCTCTGCCGTACCCGATTGCAATATCCGCCCGTCATACAACAGATAAGCACGATCGGTGATCGACAAGGTCTCTTGCACATTATGGTCGGTAATCAGGATTCCGATATTTTTTTCTTTCAGTTTCTGAACAATACTTTGAATATCTTCCACAGCAATAGGATCTACCCCTGCAAAAGGCTCGTCCAACAAAATGAATTTCGGGTGGATCGACAATGCCCGCGCAATCTCTGTCCGGCGGCGCTCTCCTCCTGAAAGCTGAATACCCAAACTCTTGCGGATATGCTGTAAACCGAATTCATCCAACATCTCTTCCAAACGCTGCTTTTGCTCCTCTTTTGTCATGGAAGTCATTTCCATAACCGCTTTGATATTATCTTCCACGCTCAGCCTTCGGAACACAGAAGCTTCCTGGGCCAGATATCCCACCCCGAATTGTGCGCGTTTATATACCGGCTCTTTCGTAATTTCCTGATCGTCGAGGAATATTCTCCCGCCGTTAGGTGTAATCAGACCTACGATCATATAAAATGAAGTGGTCTTTCCTGCTCCGTTCGGACCTAACAATCCTACGATTTCTCCCTGCTCCACCTGTACGGAAACATCTTTCACCACCGTACGGCTTTTATATTTTTTGACCAAATGTTCTGCTCTTAATATCATGCGCATTCATTTTATATCGCAAAGATAAATAAAATTAGGAAAAATCATAGGGAGATACTTGTATTGGATGCAAATACGACTTTATCAAAAACAGGTAACATAAAAACAACCGGAAACCTAAACGGATAAAATAAACCCAATTTTTGACAATGTGCTCTTTCCTCCGAAATTCCGGCACTTATCCCTCTCCCGTAAAAAATCAGAAATTTAGATACAAAGAGAAATTCACTGCAAAATTCTGGACTTTTTGTCCCTCTCGATCGTGACGGTGGGTTAAACGCCAAATGGCATCCACACGCAAAATACGAAAAATATTCTCTATACCGATTCCGGTTTCCATATAAGGTTTCGAGACGGAAGACATCCCGGCGGGAAACAACAATAAAGCTTTCGTATCGGGAAGGCTACCGTTATTCTTATCGCTCAGCGTTCCCCACAAAGCTTTGAAAGTAAACACTTCCCGCCATTTCAACTTTTTCATCAGCGGAATTTTCCCCAGAAAGAACCCTTTAAAATGGTGTTCCCACCAGATACTCCCCCACATATCGGACGCAAACTCATAAAAATTCATACAGGAATACGCATAGGGATCATAAAAGTAAGTAGCATTTCCTTCATGCAATTTCAATAACGGATAGGGTACTTTTCCAAAAATCTTTCCTCCGGTAACCACATAATAGGAGCGTCCTAACGGAGCTATATCGAAATAATGAGACCACGACAATTCTGCCCGGTAATATTCATAATCATTGTTCAATATGCCTTTTATCCCCGTCGATAAATCTAAACTGATAATCGGATAATCCGATCCCATGGAAAACTTCTCGAACGTATTACGCACGATAATTTCGTCTTTCGACAAACGGGTTTTTATTCCCAAAGAAGCGGTATTCACCGAACTTTCCATCTCACCGTCGGGACGAATAAACTGAACATAGGGCGAAGGGTATATTTTCCGTAACTGGGCGGCAAAAATATTCGTCACGCCATGCCTCCATTCCTTTTCGAAATTAATATCCCACTGATCTACCGGGCTGAGGCGGTCGTTATTCCCTCTGGAAAAAATAGAGCTTAAAATATTGCTTTCGGAAAAGGCATTGATCCCTGCCCCCAATTGCAACACATCGTGTTTATAATTCACGGTCAGCATCGAGGTAGGCTGCTCATTAAAGAGGTAAGTCACTCCGCCACCGCCTTTCACTTTTTCATCCTTCGTACTGTAAGCGACATACCCCCGGAGCTGAATTTTCTTACTCAAATCGCTGGTCGTTTGCGCGCCGAACTGGAAACGGTTTCCCTCCAGCTTATTAAAACTATACAACTTATAGTAAGGCCCGAAACCAACGTACTTTGTATTATAATATCCGAACAATATCGTATTTACAAACTCATAAATATTCTTATACAAAGGGGTATTCTTTACCGAATCGACCATACCATAAATTTGCTTTTCTTTCTCCGACAGAGGATTAGGACGCAATGTATCCCAAAATGTCTCGTCATTTTTCAGTACGTCTTTCCGTATGACGACATTATTGTCGGCTTTCAATACCTCATCGGTAAGTTCCGCTCCCATTTCCACATCGGAATAATCTATCTGCCGGTGTCCGAGAAATGCCATGAGCTTGGAAGAATCACGCATCTGAATGGTAAAGTCTGCAAATAATTTATCCTGTTTCATGAACCATACGGAATCGTTCAATAACTGGAACTGGGTTTCCAGCACCAAATCCCGGATCCAGTTTACATTTACCCCCTTCATCATTTTCACTTTTGCCGATTCCAATGCCCAGGTTGCGGAATCGATATTCACTTCCCCGTCCAGCACCGGCGTAGAAACACCTTTGGGGTGAAACCGCATTTTGTATATTTTCCGCCCGTCCTTATATAAGCTATCCACTAAAAAATATTTGTAGTAAAGCAATCCATGATCGGAAAGAGGACTGGCAAAACGTACCTCGAATATGGAAAGATAATTTTCATAGAAATTCACATCCACGTGCATCCTTCCCGTAAACTGGGCAATAGTATAATCTTCCTTGATACCCGATATACGGGAAGCGTTGATAATCTCACGATTCAGCCGGGGCGAACGCCTGTAATAGCAATCGGCACTTGTCTCCGAAATCATCACAGGCAAAAAAGCCTTGCCGGTAATGACGGAAGTATCCATATAATTAAATACGAAACCGAAATTTTTCTGGAGTTTTTTATTTTTGAAGTAAGGCTTTATATTGGTAATATCCAGCTCCATCTTCGTATAAGCGGAATATTTATATTGTGCCATTTCGGCAGGATTGTTCCGGTATTTATTTCGAATAATATTTTTCAGGACGGCATGAGCGGGATTATCGCCCAAACCGACAACCACTTCTTCCAGCCCATAGCTAACAGGTTCTAATTGAAAATGAACTTCGTTATAGGTTCCCGGTTTGATCTTCACACGCTGAGGAGCATATCCCACAAAAGAGGCTTGCAATTCGGAAACATCTTCGCGGGTTTCCAAAAAATAAAGGCCATCGAAATCACTGGTCATTCCGATTGTCGTTCCCGTAAAAGAAATATTCACCAGCGGCAGAGGTTCCCCCGTTTTCGCATCGGTTACTTTTCCCCTGACCTTTGTGCTTTGGGCACAAAGCAAATTCGCCAGTAAAACCAAAATAATAACCGATATGATTTTTTTCACCTGCATAGTTTTATATCAACCAAACGCCCAATCTTTATTCCACCACTCTATAATTTTTAGGGTAAAACATATTTATTCCGAAATCATTAAACCACTCCTTCTCTCAGGATATCATGCAAATGCACCATTCCTTTATAAGTACCCCCTTCGCCCGTCACCACCAATTGAGTGATGCTGTTCTTTTCCATCAGCCGAAAAGCATCATACGCCAATTCTTCTTCGGAGATCACTTTCGGAGATGCCGACATAATGTCTTTCGCTTTCAATCCATTCACATCCTTATATTTCTCTAACATACGCCTCAAGTCTCCGTCGGTTACAATTCCCAACAGTTTATTTTGCCCGTCGGTTACGGCTACAGCCCCCAAACGCCCTCCCGATATTGCCAGGATCACCCGCCGGATATCGTCATCCAATGTCACGCAAGGCGTATTTTCCCGGTCATATACATCAGAAACCCTTGTATATAACCGTTTCCCCAGCGAACCTCCCGGATGATATTTTGCAAAATCGCGACTCGAAAAGTTGCGGCACTGAATCAGGCAAATCGCCAGAGCATCTCCCAAAACCAATTGAGCCGTAGTTGAATTGGTCGGAGCTAAATTATTGGGACAAGCTTCTTTTTCCACCTGCGCTTTTAATACGTAAGCGGCATTTTTGGCAAGAAAGGAATCCATATTCGACACCATGGCGACAATCTGCTCATTACCGACATTCCGGATCAGGGGGATCAGCACTTTAATTTCCGGTGTATTCCCGCTTTTCGAGATACAGATCACCACATCATCATGGCAGATCATCCCCAAATCACCGTGAATCGCATCGGCAGCGTGCATGAACACCGACGGCGTTCCCGTAGAGTTCAGTGTTGCCACAATCTTCTGAGCTATAATGGCACTTTTACCTATTCCGGTCACAATCACCCTTCCTTTACTCTGATAAATCAGATTTACGACCTTCTCAAAATCATCATCTATATAATCGGCTAAATTTCTGATAGCTTCCGATTCTTCTAAAATGACTTTTTTTGCAACATTCTTTATATCAACCATTTCACAAAATGCTTAACAATACCATAAAACAATAGACAAGATTTATAGCAAAAAAATCCCCATAAAATTATGGTTTCAATTTTTTTTTACTATAACTTTACTAATGGCAAAGGTACCATTTTTTGTCAGTTTAACCCATATAAGTGGTGACAACATTTATTGTGCCAATTTTGTTTGTTCGTACGAATTAAGTTATAAATTTGCAGCTCTTTGTCAAAAAAGGTGTGCAGAAAATATTAATTAATACAATGGGATTGCAGATTGATTTACATGCAAAGTTAAAAGAGTATTTTGGCTTCGATCATTTCAAAGGGAATCAAGAAGCCATTATTAGGAACGTGTTGGAAGGAAATAACACATTTGTATTAATGCCGACAGGCGGCGGCAAGTCGCTGTGTTATCAATTACCAGCATTGCTATTGGAGGGAACGGCCATCGTGATTTCTCCGTTGATCGCCCTGATGAAAAATCAGGTAGATGCTATGCGCTCTTTCTCTGAAGCTGAGGGAATCGCTCATTTCTTAAATTCTTCCCTTTCCAAAAACGAGATTCTAAATGTAAAAGAAGATATCCTTTCGGGAAAAACAAAACTATTATATGTAGCACCCGAATCTCTGACGAAGGAAAGCAATGTCGAATTTCTGAAAAAAATAAAGATATCTTTCTTTGCTGTGGACGAAGCGCATTGTATTTCGGAATGGGGACACGATTTCCGTACGGAATACCGGAAAATACGCCCGATTGTAGAGGAAATCGGGAAAGCTCCGATTATCGCCCTGACTGCCACTGCAACTCCGAAGGTACAAAACGATATTCAAAAAAACCTGGATATGCTCGATGCCCAGGTATTTAAATCCTCGTTCAACCGCCCGAACCTTTATTATGAAGTGCGTGCCAAGGTCGGTGACACGAATAAAGACATTATCAAATTCATTAAGAACCATGAAGGTAAATCCGGCATTATCTATTGCCTGAGCCGGAAAAAGGTGGAAGAACTGGCCGAGATGCTGAGCATTAACGGCATAAAGGCCGCTCCTTACCATGCCGGCATGGACGCAAATACCCGGAGTGCCAATCAGGATAAATTCCTGATGGAAGAAGTGGATGTAATCGTCGCAACGATCGCTTTCGGCATGGGAATAGACAAACCGGACGTGCGTTTTGTGATACACTACGACATTCCCAAGAGCCTGGAAGGCTACTACCAGGAAACAGGCCGGGCGGGACGCGACGGCGGAGAAGGGATCTGCCTGACTTATTATAGCTATAAGGATATACAAAAACTGGAAAAATTTATGCAGGGCAAGCCGATTGCAGAACAGGAAATCGGCAAGCAGTTGTTGATGGAAACCGTGGCCTATGCAGAAACTTCCCTTTGTCGCCGAAAAGTGTTATTACATTATTTCGGAGAAAACTACGAAGAAGATAACTGCGGTTGCTGCGACAACTGCCTGTATCCGAAAAAAGAATTTGAAGGCAAGGAATTCATGCTCGATGCCCTTAGCCTGGTGAGCGAAGTAAAAGAGAAATTTAAAATAGAACACTTAGTCAATATCTTGATCGGCGAAGCCGATTCTGCGGTAAAATCATACAAACACGACAAACTGGAAATGTTCGGTTCAGGCTCTGAAAAAAGCCGTCATTTCTGGACAATGGTTTACCGGAGGGCATTGGTAAGCTCATTCATCGAAAAAGATATTGAACAATATGGAGTAATCAAATTAACAGAAGAAGGTCAGAAATTCTTGGATGACCCTAAAGAGTTTATGCTAATGGAAGACCACAATTTTGACGAAAACGAGGAAGAAGAAGAAAAGATTCAGGAAAAAGGAGGTGTATCTGCCCTCGACAGTACGTTATTTGCAATCTTAAAAGACCTGCGTAAGAAAATTGCTAAGACGAATAATTTGCCTCCTTACGTTATTTTCCAAGATCCATCACTGGAAGATATGTGTACCAACTACCCGATCACCCTGGAAGAATTAGCTAACATTCAGGGAGTGGGAGCCGGGAAAGCACAAAAATACGGAAAAGAGTTCGTAGAAATCATCAAGCAATATGTAGAAGATAACGAAATCGAACGGGCACAGGATATGGTGGTTAAAACCGTAGCCAACAAATCGAAATTCAAGGTATATATCATCCAAAATATCGACCGGAAAATCGATCTCGAAGATATTGCTTCAGCCTTAGGATTATCGTTCGACGAACTGATTAAGGAAATGGAAGCCATTGTATTTTCAGGTACGAAATTGAATACAGACTACTATATCAATAAAATTTTAGACGACGAACAGCAACAGGAAATTATGGATTATTTTATGGAAGCTCCTTCCGACAATATTTCCGAGGCTTTCGACGAATTTGAAGGAGAGTATGCAGAAGAAGACCTGCGCTTGATGCGTTTAAAACTTCACTCCAAACATGGAAATTAATAAAAGGGACTTTTCCAGCGACCCGGACATTGAATTCCTATTTATAAAAGCATATAAACAAAAAGACATCCTGAATTTGGGATGTCTTTTTAATATATCCCAAAAGTCTTTATAAAATTTCTTTGTTATATTTTCACTCAAAAACCAGACAGAATCGTTTATAAACAATACCTTCGCACCGTTTTAATCCTACTCATGAAACGTAAAAAGCAAATAAGGTATCTTTTATCCTTGCTGTTGATTCTGTTAATGGTGGGTGTAGCCGAATGGACAAACGAAAAAGAGATTCTTTTCCCTGAAATGGTCGCCCTGACCATAGGGCTGCTGCTCGTCGATAAACGGGTATGGCATGTGCAACGCTGGCAAATCGTTCTCCTGATGTCCCTCGGAGCTATCGCAGGGATTTGTATCGTGCGCTACTCTCCTTTGCCTCACTTATACAACCTATGCCTGGCCTTTGCTTTTGCCGGCCTTTGTTTACTGATCAGCCGGACAACACTCATCCCCCTGATCTCAGCCTGTGTATTACCTGTATTACTTCATACGGAAAGTGTCATTTATCCGGTAACGGTTCTCCTGCTGTCGGCACTGGCCGTACTTGGACAAAAAATATTGGAAAGATTAGGCGTCCGGAATCAGATTTCCGAAGCTCGATACCGGGAACAAGGATTGAAAGACATTGGCCGGTGGCTGCTTGTATTAAGCTTCGTAGCCCTCGTATCGGGCTTTGCTCTCTCTATAGATTATCCCTACCTTATTTTACCGCCTTTAATGGTGACTTTTGCTGAAATCGTCCATTCGAAAGCCGGATTCAGAAACCGTCCTACGCAGGTGTTTTTATTTTTAGTTACAGCCGCCACGCTGGGAACTGCCTGCCAAATAATAGGCTATCACTATTTCCACCTGCCTGAAACGATCGTTGCTTTTTGCATCACAATCTGCCTGTTCTTTATCTTTGAATGGACAGGAAAACACTTTGCTCCTGCCGGAGCTTTAGCATTTATTCCACTTTTATTGCCACCTGAAGACCTGATTTGGTTACCCTTGCAGGCAGCAATCGGAGCAGCGCTATTCATCACGATCGCCATGGTCGTATTTCAGCGATGTTACCGATGGAAGCGGGCACAACTGGCCTATTGCTTCACTCCCACCCTGTTGAGAAAACAATTGAATCACCGGAAGATAAAAAACTCTTGATACAGCAGAATTTTATCTCACTCCAATATTTCCGAACGGTTATCGGACAGACAAGCCATTTTATTTGTCGGCCGAACGAACAAATTCAATATCCTCACGGAACAACTTCCGGTAAGTAACATGAGTTTTAGCGATCGACGCCCCGATATAATCCATCAAATGCATCATTTGCGGATTGAAATCACCGATCCAGTTCATTTCAAGCCATTTATAATGACTGTCCTTCGCCACGATCTGTTCACAGAATCGTTTAATCATAGCAGCTTCCACGCCTTTCGACTGAAACTCAGGGACTACCCCGAACAACTGTCCTAAAGCCACGCTGATCTTTTTAATTTTCTTATAATAAAAGAATTTTACAATTCCCGGTAAATTCAGCTTACCGTTTACATGCCGTATCACCTGATTCAGTTCCGGAAACATCAGAAAAAAACCGATAGGAACATTCTTATAATAGGCAAAATAAATCAGGTCTTCATCGATAATAGGCTGCAACGCCTTGTATATGGTTTCCACCTGCTCTCTGGTAATTCCTTCCACTCCGTGTACCTCCAAGTTCCAGGCTTTATTATACACTTCCAGCAACGAGTCGATAGCCCGTTGTTTTCCGATTTCCCGATACGTATGCACCGAATAATCCGGGTCTTTCAGCAAACGGTCTGCCTTCCACACCACCAGCTTCGACAAGCTCTCCATCGCCAGCTTCGTCCGGTAAGTAAACTGTTTAAAATAATCGTGGAAACCGTATTCCTCGAAAAAAGGAACGTAATAAGGCTGAGTGTAAGGCATAGCATAATTCGGCGTCTGGTCGAAACCGTCCACCAGCAATCCCCACCACTCTAAACGCTCGCCGAAATTCACAGGGCCTTCCATAGCTTCCATCCCCCGGCTTTCCAACCATTCCCGACACTTATCGAATAACATAAAAGCAGCTTCGCGGTCGTCGATACATTCAAAGAATCCCATTTGCCCTACCGAATATTTATCCAAACGGCAGGTCTTACCGTTTACAAAAGCGGCGACACGTCCTACACATTTCCCCTGTTCGTTCAACAACAGCCAACGGATACATTCCCCACGCTTAAAACAAGGATTTTTATCCTTATCGAATACACTGCGGATATCGTTATCCAATGGCCTGATCCAATATTCATTTCCCTTATACAACTCCACCGGGAGCTGAATAAAAGCTTCTTCCTGTTGTTTGTCGGTTACTTCTACGAGAGAATACATAGTTTATATTTAGGGTTAAGATCGAATCGTTAAAAATAGCATTTTTTCCAGCCTGACAGGAACAGCGTTTCCGGGTAATCACCTCAATTGCTCGGTCAGCAAGCGAATCTCCATGGCCGGACTGATCCGTTCGTAAAGAATATTATATACCGCATTGGTTATCGGCATGTTTACATGATACTGCCGATTGATCTCATAAATGCCCTTCACGCCGAAATAACCTTCTGCGATCATCAGCATTTCCATCTGTGCCGATTTTACGGAATACCCTTTACCGATCATCGTACCAAAAGTTCGGTTACGGCTGAATTGCGAATAGGCGGTCACCAACAAATCGCCTAAATAGGCCGAACTTTTAATATCCCGCTCTATCGGATGTACGACAGCCACAAAACGCTCTATTTCCTGTATGGCATTGGAAACCAACACCGCCTGGAAATTATCTCCATAGCGCAGCCCGTGACAAATACCTGCCGCTATTGCAATAATATTTTTCATAACGGCAGCATATTCCGTGCCATAAATATCGTCGGAGATCGTTGTCTTTACATAATGACAATTAAATAATTGCGATACCTGCCGGGCAACCCGTGTATCATGACAGGCGAAGGTGAGATAGGAAAGGCGTTCCAAGGCTATTTCTTCTGCATGGCAGGGACCGGAAATCACGACGATCTGTTCCAAAGGAACATCGTAATACTGATTGAAAAACTCGGCAATGATCAGGTTATCGTCCGGGATCAGCCCCTTGATCGCCGAAACCACGATCTTCCCTTCCAAAGAGCACTTCGCCCGCCCCAACACTGTTTTCAAAAAAGCGCTGGGGATTGCAAAGATGATAATATCCGACATGGCGATCAACTTGTCCAGATCGTCGGTAAAGGTGATCCGGGATAGATCGAAATCGACTGCACAAAGATACCGGGGATTATGTTTTAGCTCCTTAAAGGCTTCTATCGTCTCAATATTCCGCATAAACCAATTGATATGCTCATTGGTTTCTGTCAATATTTTAGCGATCGCAGTAGCCCAACTACCACCGCCGACAACCGCTATCCTTGGATTTTCAGGTATTTCCATGAAATGATACTTTAAAAACGAAATTGCGGCTTACAACTCCCTGTCACGTATCAGATATTGTAAACCGCAATATACTAAATTTTTGAAATTACTTCAACCAATTCTTCACATCTTCCGGGGTTGGAGCTGCCAATCCCAGTTTTTCTTTCTTGTTGATTCCGCACAATTGCTGATGTAATTTATTGGGATTATCAACAGCTTTCAACGCTTCCACCGTCAGGAAACCCGCTTTCTTCACCACCTCTATCCATTCTTTCGGCATTCCCAATTCTTCAAACTTCTCATCCGGATCGATCACAGCTTTCTTCTCCGGCTTCATTTGCGGGAAGAACAACACATCCTGAATAGAAGCGCTGTTTGTCAGGAACATGCAAAGCCGGTCGATGCCGATGCCCATCCCAGAAGTGGGAGGCATTCCGTATTCCAAAGCCCTTACAAAATCGTAATCGATATACATAGCCTCGTCATCACCACGCTCCTGGAGTTTCAACTGATCCTGGAAACGTTCCAGCTGGTCGATCGGGTCGTTCAATTCCGAATAAGCGTTCGCCACCTCTTTCCCGTTCACAAACAGCTCGAAACGTTCCGTTAAATCGGGATTTTCACGATGTTTTTTAGTCAAAGGCGACATCTCTTTCGGATAATCGTAAATGAAGGTGGGCTGAATGTAATGGCTTTCACACTTCTCTCCGAAGATCTCGTCGATCAGCTTTCCTTTCCCCATCGTTTTATCTACGGGAATATTCATTTCCACACAAGCGTTATACAACTCTTCTTCCGACATTTTTTCAATATCGTAACCGGTGTATTCTTTAATCGCATCTGCCATTCGGACACGGCGGAAAGGACGCTTAAAATCGATTTCATTTTCACCGATAACCGCTTTCGTCGATCCGTTGATCGCCAAAGCCGCCGTTTCGATCATTTCTTCGGTGAAATTCATCATCCACAGGTAGTCCTTATAGGCCACATAAATTTCCATACAGGTAAATTCAGGATTATGTGTCCTGTCCATACCTTCGTTACGGAAATTGCGGGAAAACTCGTAAACCCCTTCAAATCCGCCAACAATCAGTCGTTTCAGATACAATTCGTTCGCAATACGCAAATACAACGGAATATCCAGCGCATTATGATGCGTGATGAACGGACGCGCAGAAGCACCTCCGGGAATAGATTGCAAAACCGGGGTTTCTACTTCCAGATACCCTTTGGAGTTGAAAAAATTACGAATCGCATTGATCATTTTCGTCCGCTTCACGAACACATCTTTCACCTGCGGATTTACGATCAAATCAAGATAACGCTGGCGGTAACGCTGTTCCGGATCAGTAAAGGCATCGAATAATTTTCCGTCTTTTTCTTTCACCACCGGAAGCGGGCGCAAAGATTTCGACAACATGGTCAATTCTTTGGCGTGCACAGAGATTTCCCCAGTCTGGGTACGGAAAACAAAACCTTTCACTCCGACAATATCCCCGATGTCCATCAATTTCTTGAACACGGTGTTGTAAGCAGTAGAATTTTCATCGTTCGAAATATCGTCCCGGCTCACATACACCTGAATACGTCCGGTAGCATCCTGCAATTCAAAAAATGAAGCTTTACCCATAATCCTCCGGCTCATCATTCTCCCTGCAATCACCACATTACGGGCTTCGGCTGTATCGTCGAATCCGTCCTTGATGTCTGCCGCATGAGCTGTCACTTGAAATTCGGCAGCCGGATAGGCCGCTATACCCAATTTTTCCAATTCACTTAATGAATTCCTTCGGATTACCTCCTGTTCGCTTAATTCGGTAAAACTCATCTTTATATTATTTAATTATTTTAATATCAAATATTTAAACTGACTAATACATAATTGACGTGCAAAGATAGTAAAAAAAGAAAAGAGAAAAGACGGAAAAGGCAAAAACCAATCGCAAAAATAATCCGTAAAGTAGTTATTGCAAATTTTTGTTACAGAGCCGATTAATTTTAAATTTCCAAAAGCTCTGCTTTCGTTTCTATAAATTAATCGGTTTTTAACTTTGAAATGACAAGGAATTTCTGCTTCTTTGTATCAGAATTGGAAAAAAGTATAATGAAAAAAAGATGGGTAATCAATACACCTCCAGAAGAAAATAAAATAGAGGAATTAGCGAAGAAGTTAAATTGTAACCCTGTGATAGCAAACCTTTTGATGCAACGCGGAATAAATAGTTCCGAAGAAGCACAGGCTTTTTTCTACCCCTCCCTGAATATGTTACACGATCCTTTTTTGATGAAGGATATGGACAAGGCGGTAGAAAGGTTGGATCGTGCCATTGCACAGGAAGAAAAGATATTGATATACGGGGATTATGATGTGGACGGGACGACTGCGGTCGCTTTGCTCTATAAGTACCTAAAATATAAATGTAACGAGGATCACCTGGAATACTATATCCCCGATCGTTACACGGAAGGATACGGCGTGTCGGTTAAAGGTATCGATTACGCTGCAGAAAACGGTTTTTCACTCATGCTGATCACGGACTGCGGTATAAAAGCCGTCGAAAAAGTGCGTTATGCACAGGAAAAACAAGTCGATGTGATTATCTGTGACCACCATACACCGGGCGACACTCTGCCGGATGCGGTAGCCGTGCTCGATCCGCAAAGAAAAGATTGTAACTACCCTTACAAATGGCTCAGCGGTTGCGGGGTGAGTTTTAAGCTGGTGCAGGCACATAGCTTAAAGCACAACTTGCCTATGTCCGAACTTTACAAATTACTGGATCTATTATGCGTAAGCATTGCCAGCGATATAGTTCCGATCACAGGAGAGAACCGGATACTGGCCTATTATGGGTTGCAGCAATTGAACAGCAATCCCAGTTTAGGACTGAAAACCATTATCCGTATTTCAGGCATCGATAAAGAAATCACGATCAACGATATCGTTTTCCGAATCGGCCCGAGGATCAATGCCGCCGGACGGGTGGAATCGGGAAGAAAATCCGTGGCATTGCTGACTGCCGACGAAAAATTCTCAGCTAACGAAATTGCCAGCGACATCAACAATTTTAACGATCAGCGTAAAAAACTCGACCACGATATTACCGAAGAAGCCATCGAACATATCACCCATTCGGTGATAGAGCCTTCGAAAAAAACCACCGTTTTGTTCAATCCGGGCTGGCACAAAGGCGTGATCGGCATTGTGGCCTCGAGGCTTACGGAATCGTTCTACCGCCCGACGATCATCCTGACCGAATCGAACGGGCTGGCAACAGGTTCTGCCCGCTCTGTCGAAGGTTTCGACCTTTACTATGCCATTTCCCAATGCAGCGAATATCTGGAAAATTACGGCGGGCATAAATATGCGGCAGGCTTGACGCTGAAACTGGAAAATATCGAAGCATTTAAACAAAAATTCGAACAAATCGTCAGCGAGACGATCAACGAAGAAATGCTTACTCCGCAAATCAACATCGACGCCCAAATCAAACTTTCGGATATCACACCCGAATTATATAACATGTTGCAAAAGTTCGCACCTTTCGGACCTAATAACACGATCCCGGTCTTTATGACCGAAAACGTAATTAATTTCATAGGTACGAAAAAAGTGGGACGCAATAACGAACATTTGAAATTAGTCGTCGTGGACGATACCCGTGCCTGCAATGACCGTAGCGGAATCGGCTTTGGTATGGGCAACCTGTACGAACAGGTAAATTCGGGCAGTTTCTTCGACATCTGCTACACCCTTCAGGAAAACGAATTTATGGGTAAGACAGACATTCAAATGATGCTGAAAGATATCCATTTCAAAGAAGAGGAAGAATAAGAGGACTAAATTATGCAAAGCTCATCATCCAAATTGTTGGACAAAGCTGTCGAGCAGTTTGCTTCTTTACCGGGAATCGGTAGAAAAACAGCATTGAAATTCGTGCTTCATTTGTTGAAAAAAAACGAGCAGGAAGTCCATATCTTCACCCGTACCATAGACGAATTAAAAAAGAATATCCGCGAATGCCGTCAATGTCACAATATCACCGACGGAGACCTTTGTGAAATATGTACGGATACAAAGCGTGACCGTTCTGTGATCTGTGTTGTAGAAAATATCAAGGATATTATATCTATCGAGGGAACCTCTCAATTCAACGGAATCTATCACGTTTTAGGAGGAATCATCTCTCCAATGGACGGTATCGGCCCTGCCGACCTTCACATAACCTCCCTGCTCGAACGGGTGGAACAGGGCGATGTGAAAGAAATTATCTTTGCCCTCAGTGCCACCATTGAAGGGGATACCACCGGATATTATATCTTTAAAAAGCTGAAAAACAAAGAAAACCTGACGATCAGCACGATTGCCAAAGGTATTTCTATCGGCAACGATCTGGAATATACCGACGAGCTTACTTTGGGACGTTCTATCGTAAACCGGGTGAAATTCAGTTTCAACGAATAAATCCATTCCATAAAGTACAGGATTTCTCTGCCGGAATAAAGCTAAATTTTTCCCAAAGAAAAATCGTACCCGCCGGCAGCCATCCCTATTAAAACGGGACAGAAGCCGCCACTGAACAGAAGCCGTCAAAGGTGTTTTTCTCCCGAGCTGTCGCTATTGTCCTGCCACTTTTACTTGCCCGCCCAAAGAAGAAAAAATAAAATTTCAAGACGGTCATCTTTCGCTGCATCGATTTGCAGCCACTTAAAAATCAAAAGAAAAAGGCAATAACGACGAAGCTTTTAAGACCACCGTCTCTTGCCGGCCGATCATAATTACATCGAAATCCTTTTTATAACGCTTTATGACCTCCGCCATCACCTGCCGGCAAGCCCCGCAAGGCGGAGTGAATGTTTCCGTCAATGCCCCCTGATAGCAGGCAGCGATCGCCAAAGCCTTTACCCCCGTATCCGGATAGGTAGCCCCGGCATAAAACAGCACCGTACGCTCTGCACAAGTCCCGCTGGGATAGGCTACATTTTCCTGATTCGATCCGGTGAGTACCTCTCCATTGTCCAGTAACAAAGCGGCTCCGACAGAAAATTTAGAATATATGCTATAAGACCGATCCGTCGCCTTCACCGCTTCTTCACACAAATTTCGAAACTCTTCCGGGAAAGAATTTCGGTACACGGAATAATCTAACCTGAGTTCTTTTTTATCCATTCGTTATTTTTATTAATTTTACACCCCTAAGATAAGCCAAGAAAAAGAAAGAGAAAAGGGAATAACAAAATTTATAACATCCATCCAAGATAACGAATCTGATATTATGAAACTGATACACGGTATTCTTCTAATCCATATTTTACTTTTTTCTGTCACATTTGCACAGGCAGAAACACGGAAAGAATTTATTCGTAAATATAAGCATATTGCGATCAAAGAAATGGAACGTACGGGTATTCCTGCCAGCATCAAACTGGCTCAAGGGATTTTAGAGTCGGGATGCGGCCAGTCGGAACTATGTGTAAATGCAAATAACCATTTCGGCATAAAATGCCACGACTGGACAGGAGCGACTTACCACATGGACGACGATCTATCGGACGAATGTTTCCGGAAATATAAAAATCCCGAACAATCGTGGGTAGATCACAGCACTTTCCTGACGACACGCCCCCGCTATGCCAGCCTGTTCGATATCCCGACGACCGACTACAAAGCCTGGGCAAAAGGGCTGAAAGCGGCCGGCTATGCCACCAATCCACAGTATGCGGAAAGACTGATTAAGATTATCGAGGAAGAAGAGTTATATAAATTCGACCGCCTTATCACCAAACCGGGAGGCCACAGCATCAGCGCCGCAGAATATGCAGAAAGTTTAAGCACGGTAAATCGTCCCGGCTCTTCCGGCTATAAAAAACGGGAAGAAATGCGCAACGGCATTCTATGCATCGAAATACAGGAAGGCGATTCTCTCGAAAAAATTGCCCGATACTATGGTATAAAACTTAAAAAATTAATGCAATACAACGATAAGTCCGACTTAACGGTGGAAAAGGGACAGATCGTTTACCTGAAAAACAAAAAACGAAAAGCTGCCAGAGGGTACGAATTCCACCGCGTAAAAGCCGGCGACACCTTGTATGAAATTTCCCAAATGTACGGCGTGAGGATCAAAAACCTGAAAAAATATAACTATATGGGAGAAAAAAGCGAACCTGTGGAGGGAGAGAAAATTTATCTGAGAAACAACGCTCCTTTATTCTAAAATCCGTAACATGGAAAAAACAGAGAAACATATCTTCTTTAGCCAAAATAGTTTATTCGGGGCGATCATGGGCCTGAGCTTCGTGATTACCTCCTGGGTATTTATCACCACAGGTAAACCCATTGCAAGCAACCCGAGCCTGAACAATATTCTTATGCTACTCACCATTGTGGGAACATTTATAGGCGTTCGTAAATACCGGGAAGACGCGCTGGGAGGAACCATCACTTACGGTCATGCCCTGGGAACCTGCACTTATATTGTGAGTATAGCTTCTCTGCTATACGGGATATATACGATTATACTTTACCAGGCATTGCCCCATTTACAAGACCAGTACCTGGAAACACTGGATGCAGCCTTAAGGGAAGTATATTCCGATTCGCCCATGGTAGATTCTTTGAGCGACATGATGAAGACTTTCACCACATCATACAGTATCGGCTTTTCCGAAATCTTCAGTAGAATATTTTCAGGATTTATTTTTTCTTTATTCCTGGCGGGAATACTCCGGAAAAAAGCTCCTGAACAACAATTATAACAACTTATGGATATTTCAGTTATCGTACCTCTCTATAATGAAGACGAATCCCTACCCGAGTTATCGGCATGGATCGCCAGGGTTATGGAAGCTAATCGCTTCACCTATGAAGTGATTATGGTGGACGACGGCAGCAACGACAACTCGTGGCAGATCATCGAATCGCTTTCAACCCTAAATCCCAATATAAAAGCCATAAAATTCAGACGCAATTATGGGAAATCGGCAGCACTACACTGCGGTTTTCAGGTGGCTCAGGGAGATGTGGTCATTACCATGGACGCCGATATGCAGGATAGCCCGGACGAAATCCCGGCTCTCTACCACATGGTAATGCAGGAAGACTATGATCTGGTATCCGGCTGGAAAAAGAAAAGATACGATCCGATTTCCAAAACCATCCCGACCAAGATATATAATGCAGCGGCCCGGAAGTTTTCCGGGATCAAAAACCTGCACGATTTTAATTGCGGCTTAAAAGCATACAAAAACAAAGTGATTAAAAATATCGAGGTCTATGGGGAAATGCACCGTTATATTCCCATTTTGGCCAAACAAGCAGGTTTTTCCAAAATCGGCGAAAAGGTAGTTCAGCACCGGGCACGTAAATACGGAACGACCAAATTCGGGCTAAACCGTTTCGTAAACGGATTTCTGGATTTATTATCGATCACATTTATCACCCGTTTTGCCAAGAAGCCTATGCATTTATTCGGCGCACTGGGCACATTGTTATTCATCATCGGATTTATCTCGGCCGGCTGGCTGGGGATAGACAAGCTGATCGCCATGTCCAACAACATCAAAGCACCACTGGTGACGAGCAGCCCTTATTTCTACATTGCCCTTACCTGTATGGTCATCGGCTCTCAGCTCTTTTTAGCCGGATTCGTTGCCGAATTGGTGTCGCGTTCTGCCACCGACCGTAATGTTTACCTGATCGAAAAGACGATCTCCACTCCAATAGAAGAAAAATAAGAATACATTCGGGATTTTCCTGTATAAGAACGGGAACATTTTCCATATAAAACAAAGCGGGGAAATCGATAAACGATCTCCCCGCTTTGCTTTTACTATTTATTCCTTATCCCGAAACTCTCTCCGCCATAAATCGTCGCGATACACGTCCTCTTCCTCATCCTCTTCGCCGGCAAAACGATCTATACTGTGGCCGAAACACTCCCGGTTAATTTCCTTCTTTTCTATGCTCTTCATGCCGCATCCAGATGGTTTTTGCCCGGCAATGCACCAAAGTATCCGCTTCATTCTTCAAACGATGCGAAACAATGATTTTATCTCCCTTTTCCTCAATGGCATATTCGGCATGAATATGGCTGTCCGGCATGATCTCATGGGCATAAATAACCTCTACCTCTACCAATATATGATTCTTCAAAAAATCAAACGGCAATGAATTGGTGATCCATCGCATATACGATGCCTGTGTGACATGCCCGTTAAAATCGATATTGTCGAAAGTAGCCGTAAAATCCCGGCATTCCACGTTCGCAGGCTCCGGCTCTTTTTCATCCAGTATCGGGGTAAGCACAACTTTTTCGATCTGGTGGCCGGTACTGATATCGATCACTTTTTCCGACAGCCGCATCGGACGCCTGCGATTTAAGTCGATACACATCCACTCGGACGTTGCCAGAACCAGCACCTCGCCATCTTTTCGCAACATCCGGTAGTCTCTGAGCGCAAACAAACGGTCGATTCCCGAAGGCCAGGTCTCGATCATCACCTCTTCCGAATGTTGCGGCATTTTATGCAACTGAATATGCAGGCGGTGCAGCATCCAGGTCATCCCCTGTTTATTCATCGTGTCCACATCTACCCCATAAATGACCGTCTGTTCCTCTGCCACATCATTAAACAGGTCACACAGCGTTTTGATAAACAAGCGTCCCTTATAATTGGTGTAATGATTGTATATCTTTACCTTCTCGATGTATTTCGTTACCATAATCTTTATTTTATCCCTATCCTTCATTCAAGGGCGTTATCAAATCACATATACTTCCGGCTCTATCCAAACTCCAAAAGTCATAAAAACACTTTTTTTCACCTCATTGGCCAAACGGGCTACTTCCACTCCGCTCGCTCCTGCCCGGTTCACCAAAATTAAAGCCTGTTTTTCATATACTCCGGCCTTCCCCAGGTCTTTCCCTTTCCAGCCACATTGTTCGATCAACCAGCCGGCAGCCAATTTTACCCGGTCTTCATCCACCGGATAAACAGGCAATTCCGGATATCTTTCTTTCAGCTGCCCGGCCTGCTCCCGGGATACAACCGGATTTTTAAAAAAACTCCCGGCATTCGGCAATTCTTTTACATCGGGCAGTTTCGCCCGACGAATCTGAATGATCGCCCGGCGAATATTCTTCAAACTCACTTCTCCCAATTTTTGCAGCTCTTCACGAACACTTCCGTAATTCAAACGAAATTCCGGAACTTTAGTTAGCCGGAACACCACATAGGTAACAATATATCTGTTCTTCCATTCCCCTTTAAATATACTGTCCCTGTAAGCAAAACGGCAATCCGCAGCAGAAATCGTTTCTTTCCGGGCTTTCTCTATTTGTATGGCCTCTACCCGCTCTATGGTATCTCCCGCCTCCATGCCATAGGCTCCTACATTCTGCACAGGTGCAGCACCGACGTGCCCCGGAATAAGAGACAGATTTTCCACGCCTCCATATCCTTGCTCCACCGCCCAGGCAACAAAATCATCCCACACTTCCCCTGCCCCTACTTTCACCCACACATGCTCATCATTTTCCTCTACAATTTCCATACCTTTCATTGTAGGATAAAACACGGTTCCATCAAAATCATCGGTAAACAGGAAATTACTCCCCTCTCCCAATACCATAATTTCCTCCGGTTTCAACTCATAAGAAGAAACAAATTCCAAAAATTCCGACTCTGTATCACTCTCTACAAAATAGCGGCATTTGACATCGATTCCGAATGTGTTATAGTTTTTCAGACTATAATTTTCCCTGACTTCCATAAAATAGTAACTTTGTCTGCAAATATACTAAAATATATTATGACTTCATTGCCCCCTGCGTTCGAAGAACGCATGAAAACCATTCTAAAAGAAGAAGCCGGAGCTTTCTTTCAGGCTTTGCAAATGCCTCCCCCGGTCAGCATCCGGTTGAATCCCGATAAAACGATGAGTTCCCCGGCAGAGAACAATCTTGCCCCGGCGGAGCAAGTGCCCTGGTGCGAAAACGGGATATATTTGAACGATCGTCCGACATTTACCTTAAATCCCTGTTTTCATGGCGGTGCATTTTACGTACAGGAAGCCTCTTCTATGTTTCTGCACCATATTCTCAAACAGGTTTTGCCGCCACACCCGGTCAGGGCATTGGATTTATGTGCAGCTCCGGGAGGAAAATCCACGCTAATGGCTTCCCTTTTGCCGGAGAATAGCTTGTTGGTAGCCAACGAAGTGATTCGCTCCCGGGCTTCGATTCTCCGGGAAAACATCATCAAATGGGGGCGGGCAGACATTCTTGTCAGTAACAACGATCCTTCGGATTTTCAGGGTTTAGAAGGAGCTTTCGACCTCATTTTAGTGGACGCACCCTGTTCCGGCGAAGGTATGTTTCGGAAAGACACAAAAGCCATCGGCGAATGGAGCGAAGCCAACTTAAAATTATGCAGCGAAAGGCAAAAGCGGATCCTGTCGGATATTTGGAACTCGCTCAAACCGGAAGGTTTTCTGATTTATAGCACTTGTACCTACAATCCGGGAGAAAACGAAGCTATTTTGGAATGGATCAATGAAGAATTAGGAGGAACAAGTATCAATATTGAACACTCATCCAAAGATATTACTCCGGCAACCGGTAAAACATACGGCTATCACTTTTACCCTCATAAAACCCGGGGAGAAGGATTTTTTATCGGCGTGATGCAAAAACAGGGCGGAACAGAGTGGACTCCCCGGAGAAACAAAAAACAAAAAGAAAAACCCGTCCGGTTTCCCCAGGCATTGTCCTCTCTGCTAACACACCCGGAACGGTTTTCCGCCTATTCACAGGACAACCGGATCGGTTTTATCCCGGTACTCCATTCCGATTTTATCAACGAACTGGAAAATCGCCTACGGCTGATCTATAAAGGCTGCGAAGCCCTGGAAATAAATAATAAAAAAATTAAATACCTGCATCCGCTGGCACTCTTTTCCGGACTGGAACGGCAACAGTGTCCGCAATATGAAACAGACCTCGGCACCGCCCTCACTTATTTAAAGAAAGAGGATATTCCCGTCGCCGGACAAAACGGAGAATGGCTGCTTTTGATTTATCGTAACATCGCCCTGGGCTGGGGTAAAAGTCTGGGAAACCGGCTCAACAATTACTATCCCAAGGAATGGCGCATCAGAATGCGCCTGGATGCAGAAACATCCCCCATCACTGAAGAATAATCCTTTGTCAATCATTAAAAAGCTAAAATAAAATGAATTCCACAGAAGTCACTTTCGTCATCGAACCTTACTCGGAAAATATTTCCGACCTTTTAATGGCAGAGCTCGGAAATATCGGTTACGACGGTTTTGCCTACACGGATAATGGGTTTCAAGCCTATATCCCGGCAAAAGATTTCAACCTGCAAGCCATCGAACAATTAGAAATTTTTCCTTTTTTAGCCGATAATTACCGGATCACATACACCTATCGGGAAATAGCTGCCCAGGACTGGAACAAAGTATGGGAAGAGAATTTCACCCCCATCACGGTAGATAACCGGATTTCAGTACGCGCGGGATTTCACGATCCGATCCCCGGCATTGAATACGAAATCATTATCGAACCCAAAATGAGTTTCGGCACAGGCCACCATTCGACCACAGCCCTGATGCTGGCTACCATACTCGAACACAAAGAGCAGATAAAAGGAAAAAGAGTATTGGATATGGGATGCGGGACAGGCATTCTTTCTATTATGGCAGCGAAAACAGGTGCTAAAGAGGTCGTCGGGATCGATATCGATGAATGGGCATACAATAATGCCATGGAAAATATGAAAAACAACGGGATCGACCAGGTCACGATCCGAATCGGGGACGCAGCCCTGTTAGCCGACGAACAGCCCTTCGATATTATTTTGGCAAATATCAACCGGAATATACTCCTGAACGACATGCCTCATTATATCTCCCGCCTGAATGCCGGAGGCTACCTGATGATGAGCGGATTTTATTTGCAGGATTTGCCTATGATACGCGACAAAGCAGAATCGTCGGGACTCCAATATAAAAGCTACAAAGAAGATAAAAACTGGGTAGCTGTTACATTCTACAAAAATTAATCATTACGTTAGATTTTAAACAAGCTCTTGTTTTATAAACAAGTTTGTGCAATCTTTGCCCCACAAAAAATAACAATGTAATTTTATAACCTAAAATGAAAGTTTTAAAATTCGGAGGAACTTCAGTAGGAAGTGCGGAAAGAATTCGTTCGGTTGCCCGACTGATTAACGATAACCAGCCTAAAATTGTAGTATTGTCGGCCATGTCCGGAACCACCAACACGTTGGTCGAAATAGCCAATTGTTTGTACCGGAATGAAAAGCAGGAGGCGCAGAATATCATTCACAACCTCGAAATGAACTACTATATCGTAGTTACGGAATTATTTGAAACCGAGGCTTACATACGCAGAGGAAAAGAATTTATTCAGACCATTTTCACCTATCTCCGGTCATTTATCAATAAAGATTTCTATCCTTTACAGGAAAAAGCCATATTAGCACAGGGTGAGATCATGTCCACCACCCTCATGCATTTTTATCTGGAAGAATGCGGCACTCCCACCACTTTATTGTCCGCGTTGGATTATATGCGTATCGATAAAGACTGTGAACCGGACTATTTTTATATCCGGCAAAACCTGAAACGGGAACTGGCACAGCCTTCCACCCGGGAATTGATCATTACCCAGGGCTTCATCTGCCGTAACGCTTACGGGGAGATCGATAACCTGAAACGAGGGGGCAGCGATTATTCGGCAGCTCTTGTCGGGGCAGCCGTTAAAGCCGAGGAAATTCAGATATGGACAGATATCGACGGCTTTCATAACAACGACCCCAGAGTCGTAGAAAACACCAAAGCCATCCGCCACCTATCTTTCGACGAAGCGGCAGAATTAGCGTACTTCGGAGCAAAGATCCTTCATCCCTCCAGCGTTCAGCCTGCCAAACGGGAAAATATCCCTGTCCGCTTAAAGAACACCCTTTGCCCGGAAGACGAAGGCACCCTGATCACCAAAGACAGTCCGGTACAAAATATCAAGGCGGTTGCCGCTAAAGACGGGATCACGGCCATTAAAGTGAAATCGACCAATATGTTGCTGGCTTACGGTTTTCTGCGTAAAGTGTTTGAGGTTTTCGAAGCCTGGAAAACACCGATCGACATGATCGCCACTTCGGAAGTCGCCGTTTCGCTGACGATCGACTGCACCGACCATCTGAACGATATTATTTGTGATCTTGAACAATATGGAACAATAGAAATAGACCGGGACATGGCGATCATCTGCATCGTAGGGGATTTCGCCGCCGGGAGATCGGGTTTGGGGGCTATGGTGATGAACGCCCTGGCAGAAGTTCCTTTACGCATGATTTCTTATGGAGGCAGCGAACACAACATCTCGGTGCTCGTGAAAAATGAAGATAAGAAAAAAGCGATGATAGACCTAAGCCAGAAACTGCTGAATGTTGAAAACTAAAGCACACACAACAATAATATCTATATGAAGCTAACAGACCAAATACAAAACTTACAAACACCCTGTTATTACTATAACCTCGAATTATTGGAAAAAACTTTACAAACCGTAGTGAAAGAATCGGGCAAGCATGGCTTCCATGTTCACTACGCTGTAAAGGCAAACGCCAACCCTACGCTATTAAAGATCATCGCTCGATATGGATTGGGAGCGGATTGCGTAAGCGGAAACGAAGTGTCGAGAGTTGTTGAATGTGGTTTTCCTGCGGACAAAATCGTATATGCGGGAGTGGGGAAAAGCGATAGGGAGATAGAAACAGCTTTAAGTCACGATATCTTTTGTTTCAACTGTGAATCGTTACCGGAAATTCAGGTGATCGATGAAATAGCGGGACGTATGAACAAAAAGGCACGGATCGCTTTGCGTATTAATCCGAATGTGGATGCGCACACCCATCACTACATCACCACCGGAATCGAAGAGAATAAATTCGGTATTTATTTATACGACCTGGAACGGGTAATCGATGAAATACAGCCTTTGGCCAACATCGAACTGATCGGATTGCATTTTCATATCGGCTCTCAGATCACAGATATGTCGGCATTCCAAAGTTTGTGTATCCGGGCAAACGAAATCCAGCACAAATTACAGGAACGCCACATACAATTGCCGCACATCAATTTCGGAGGAGGATTGGGCATCGACTACAACCAACCTTACGGGGAACCGGTCGCTAATTTTGCCGATTATTTCGACACGTTCGCACAATTCTTCGAGCCCCTGCCTCATCAGCAGGTACACTTCGAACTGGGACGCTCCATTATCGCCCATTGCGGAGACCTGATTTCCAGAGTGCTTTACGTAAAAGAAGGTAAAAACCGGAAATTTGCCGTGTTGGATGCAGGAATGAACGATCTTCTACGCCCTGCCCTGTATCAGGCATTTCATAAAATAGAAAATATCAGTTCCGACCTGCCGGAAGAGAAATACGATGTAGTAGGCCCGATCTGTGAATCATCGGACTGTTTTGGAAAAGACGTTTGCTTAAACCAAACCCGCCGCGGTGATTTGATCGTGATCCATTCTGCCGGAGCTTATGGGGAGGCAATGGCATCGCAGTACAACCTCAGAAATATGCCGGGTGTTTATTTTTCGAAATAAGATAATCTATATTAAAAATAAATTCTATTTCAAAAGTAACCTATATACTTTCAGGAGATAGACCAGTTCTAAAATAAAAGTTGCATGACTCAAAAAGTTATTGCAGTAACCTAAGCGACCGGGAGATATTTTTCTTCCGGTCGTTTTTTTACATCATCTAAAATTTTATAACCGGATACTTTAAATACGCTTACATTACAAAAGCCCATCTTTCCGTTATCTTTTCAAAAATAATGTATTCCTTAAATGAAATCGTTTTTGAATATCCTAAATAATGGCTTTTAATCCGTAGCAACATCGAAAATCCACACAGATAACTTAACATTATTTTATTAATGTTAATAAATAAGTTTAATATCATCCAATGCAATTTAATTATTTTCCATTATTATGTAAATATGTTATTTTATTTTATAAATTTACTTCGATATATATAAACATTACTAACTATCAAAAGTAAACCTTATGAAAAAAAACTTTTACTATTTGTTTTCATTGCTTTTCATAAGCATGTTTCTAATTTCATGTGAGGCTACTCAAGAAATAACGCCTACGGACAACAGTACATCCGGGATCGTCAGCAGAAGCGATGTTCCTACCCCAGGAACAAGCCCGAAATCCTTTACTCTTAACATCACCGGAGGAAACTATTCGGTAGGAATTATAAACAGATTTAATGATCCACCTACAGTAACTATCGTTTCCCCTTCGATGTGTCCGTATTCTTATTATTATCAAATTCCAAACAACGTTACTCCAAACGTTTTCGACGTCGAAATTATTGCAACAAACCAAAGCATGCGTTATATAGCTGGCTTCTGCGATGAAGATGGTTGCTACAGCCATGCAGATACTTATCATTATGCAGTATGTGGTAGCAGCGCTCAAAATATAACAGCAGTATTTGATCCAACTAATTGGAGACCCGATCCCCTTCCTCCAGAAGTTGATGAAGAAGGTGGCAGTGGCGAAATTCCCTCCTTATCGGAATATGCAGACGTTTCGATTACAGTAGAAGCTCCGAATATTAACGTTACAGCAGATTATATAAATCGATACGATACTTTTGTTCAAACAGCCATTGCCGGAGTAACAGTATTAAACCAAATAAAAGTAAGTTATGGAGTAAATTTAGAACTTTACAACACCAATAGCGGTTATACAAAAATACATTTTTATGACGGTAAGAGTACTTCCGATGTACTAATTCCACCCTTTAGCTCAATTACACAAAAGATTGTACCAACTTCAGCAACCTATTATTACCGTATTTATTAAAACGGTCATATTTTTCACATTAAAAATTGGAATACTTTAAATTTTAAAGGTATTCCAATTTTTATTCTCCTTTTCTTCCAACCCTTCTTAAATCTTTCATTCGTTTTTACTTATCGTGAACATTTTATCTTTCAGCTCTTAAAGATCGAATGCTTCGGATAACTTTTTAATTGCCATACAAATAACACATTTCAACCCAGTGAGCCTATTAATCAAGATTTTTATATAAGTTTGCAAAATCAATATATATCCATGATGAAATTAATTATTTTAACAGGTGCCGGCATGAGTGCCGAAAGTGGAATCAAAACATTCAGGGATAGCGACGGCTTATGGGAAAATTACCGGATTGAAGAAGTTTGTACTCCTGAAGCGCTCGAACGTAACCCGGAATTGGTAAACCATTTCTACAACGAAAGGCGCAAGCAATTATATGAAGCACAACCCAATGCAGGACACATCGGATTGGCAGAACTGGAAAAATATTTCGATGTCCGGATCATCACCCAAAATATCGACGACTTACATGAAAGGGCTGGTAGCAGCCGGGTATTACATCTCCACGGAGAACTTAAAAAAGTCAGGAGCAGCATCCATCCGGATAAAATATACGATCTCGATGGCTGGGAACTCAAACCGGGAACCCGGTGTGAGGACGGTTCTTTGTTGCGTCCCCATGTTGTCTTTTTTGGAGAAGCCGTACCTAATATCGAACCGGCAATCGAACTGGTAAGACAATCGGATTTGTTTGTGGTAATCGGCACCTCACTGGCTGTCTATCCTGCCGCCAGCCTGCTGCGTTATGTACCGGAAGGTATTCCAGTGTTTCTTATCGATCCGCATATTCCCCAAGCAGTCCGGAATTCCGGAATTCATTTCATCGAGAAAACGGCCTCTGCCGGAGTAGCCGAATTGAAGCAACTATTAATAAATCAATAAAATATACTCTTTGTCGGATGACAGAGAGCATATCTCAACCTTATCTACCAATACAATATGGCACGAGGAAAAAAACCTTTATTAGAAAATATCGAAATTCAAAAAATTGCAGCCGAAGGTAAATCCATTGCTTATGTCGATGAGAAAGTTTTATTCGTACCGAACACCGTCCCCGGCGACATTGTGGATGTTCAGGTTACCCGGAAGCGGAAAAGCTTTCTGGAAGGTTTTGTAGTCAGAACGCGGAAAGAATCAATTTTACGCACTCAACCGTTTTGTCCCCATTTCGGAATCTGCGGAGGCTGCAAATGGCAAAACCTGCCTTACGAAAAACAAACCGAATTCAAGCAACAGGAAATCATCGACAACCTAAAACGTATCGGCAAGGTAGAACTACAAAACATCCACCCGATCATCGGATCGGCACACACTCAATATTACCGGAACAAGTTAGAATTTACCTTTTCAGATAAACGTTTCTTAACCCGGGAAGAGATCGGGCAGGCCACCGACATCACCCGAACTCCCGCTGCAGGCTTTCACGTGCCGGGCTTATTCGACAAAGTGGTGGATATCGAAACCTGCTACCTGCAAGGTTCTCCTTCCAACGAAATACGGAATTTCATCAAACAATATGCAATAGAGAGAGACCTGACTTTTTACAATATCCGGGAACAACACGGTTTTTTACGGACTCTGGTCATTCGCACCGCCTCCACCGGAGAAGTTATGGTCATCCTTGCTTTTGGAGAAGAAGACCAAACAGAACGAAAAAATTTACTCGACGCTTTGATAAACGAATTTCCCCAAATCACGTCCCTGATGTATGTGATCAATGAAAAACAAAACGATTCATTGACCGACCAAGAAATCATTTGCTATAAGGGACGGGATCATATCTTTGAAGAAATGGAAGGCTTAAAATTTAAGATCGGCCCAAAATCTTTTTATCAGACCAATTCGGAACAGGCTTACAATTTATATTCCAAGACCAGAGAATTAGCCGGACTTAACGGCAGCGAAACGGTCTATGATCTCTATACCGGAACAGGCACTATCGCCAACTTTATAGCCCGGCAGGCCCAAAAAGTGATCGGAATCGAGTATGTGCCGGAAGCGATCGAAGATGCCAAAGTAAATTCAGAGCTGAACGGCATTGCGAACACCCTGTTCTATGCCGGAGATATGAAAGATGTTTTAAATTCCGATTTTATAGCCCGGCACGGTCATCCCGATGTTATCATTACCGACCCTCCACGGGCGGGCATGCATCCGGACGTAGTGCAAACGATCTTAAATGCAGCTCCTGAAAGAATCGTATATGTCAGCTGCAATTCCGCCACTCAGGCACGCGACCTGCAATTAATGGATACAGCCTATAAAGTGATGGCGGTACAGCCTGTGGATATGTTTCCACATACTCACCATGTAGAAAACATTGTTTTATTGCACAAAAGATAATTCCAAAGACCAAAGTATATTGAAAATATTAGCCCCTGCCTCAAAAAGGCAGGGGCTGTTGTTTTCCCCGTTCTTGCTACAGACTTATTTTATCAAAGTTTCTTCCGAATATCCAATCAACATTCTCTGATAATTAAGCTGATACGTTTTCGTTCAATCTTCCTGACCTATGTAGGAATTTAAGTCATAAAAAAACGAACGTTTATTGTTGCAAAAATTCAATCAGGCATTTTTGTTAATAAAAACAAAATGCGTTAAGAGCAAATCCAATAAATAAAGAATATTTTAACATCAATCCTAAAAATCAATAAAATTGAGTATCAACGAATTGAATCTTGATGTAAAAAAAATCACCATTTTTTGCGCAATTAATTGTACTGTTGCTTTAATTATTCTTTTTTTTTAATTAGATTTGCAAATAAATTAATAGTAAACATGAATTTTATTAAAAGAATTTGTCGGTAATGAGGTGTTATATTAAAATCCGGTTTTCCGAAAACGTTTACAATAGGTTTTGACCTGTTTCAAAAATTTATTTAAAATTTAACAAACTCTATTTCAGAGAAAGTACTCTGGCATAGAGGTTATTCACCATAATAAACGTTCGTTTTTTAGAGTGTTTATATCCCTGAAAACGAAGTTATTGAAAGAAAAGGAGCGGAAATGAGATATCAGGTAGAACGCATGATTCCCAGGCTGTTAGACAATGTTAACAGTGATCTATTTTCAACGATCGTGAGTTCATACTTTTTTGCCTTTATTATGAAAAACAATCATTACTATAATTTTACCCAACAATAAAACTGAAACCCAAATACTTACGTGATTTTTTTTGAATTTTGAATACTAAACAATTGATTTATGAGAAAAATGTTTACCAAAGTTCTAATTGCTTTTTTATCGTTCCTGCTATTTACGGGTTGTAGGGATGAAGTAAAAGAGTATTATGAACGACCTGACTATCTTCGTGGGAACGCCTACGAATTTTTGCAAGAACGGGGAAATTTTACTTATTTTCTCTCAGCCTTGGAAATGACAGGTTACAAGGATGCATTGGACGGAAGAGGCTTATATTCCGTGTTTGCACCTAACGATGAATCTTTCCAAAGGTACATGACCAAAAAAGGAAAAACTTCCTTACAGGATTTCAATTTGGATTCTTTGAAGATATTGATCAGCTACCACCTGATCGAATTTTCATTTAACCGTTCCGATTTCCTGGCATTTTCTAAAACGGCTTCGGCAGAAGAACCGGAAGAAGGTGACGGATCATGTTACAAATATGAAACGTTAGCCCAGGAAGGGATCAAAACAATGACCGATCCCAACACAGGCCGTAACGTAAAAGTTTATCAACAGAAAAAATTCCTTCCGGTACTTTCTACACGCCTGTTCCGTACGCAGGAAAGTAACAATTACGAAAGTGACTATAAAGTATTTTTTCCATCGATTAATTGGCAGGGAGATGATAATCATCTTTATGTTGCCAATGCTGCAGTCGTAGAAAGCGGAATCCCCATCGATAACGGTTATATGTATGTGGTTGACGAGGTGATCGAACCGCTTCCCACCGTATATAATGCTCTTGCCGGACAATCTTCAAACTTTAAGATTTTCAAAGAGTTGTATGATCGTTTTGCTTATATGTATTATGATGCAAACAAAACGAAGGATTATGCAGAATTAGGAGACAGTTTGTTCCAATTTTATCACTATTTGCCTCCCACTGCCGGAGAAGATCTTCCGGACATTGCCTGCGAATGGACCGTATCGGAAAATGAAAGCGACTACGAAGCACGTTTGAAATATGCTTTCAACTGTTTCGTACCTACGGATAATGTACTGGCTCCTTACATTCAAAATTTCTTTGGAGTTGAGCACTATCAAGATGTTCCTTTATTAAATCTGTACTATCTTCTGAAAGCCCATGTTGCCAATCGTCAAAAGCTGATTTTACCCTCTCAGTTAGACAAAGGCCTGGAAGGCTCTCTGGGGGAAGAATGGACCGTAGAACGCAATAATCTGGTTGCAACACAATTCTGTAGCAATGGAGTATTGTATGGAATCGACAAAGTATTAGAACCGGCAGTCTTCTCCATGGTTATGCGCCCTTTCTTTCAATATCCGCGTTTCAGCACAATGTTGAACATTGCTCATAAGCAAGGAACCTTCGGAGCGATGGTCGATCCGGAACGTGAATACACGATTTTTGCGATTGCCAACGATGCTTTAAAAGATAAATACGGCTATAATGTAAATTATTATGCAAATGAAGATATCGATGTCCTGAACGGACGGGTTACGATCGAGACCTTCAATAACGAAGAGGATCACACTATCCGGACGATGTCGGGAGACGAGCAGAGTGCTTTCATTCAGAATCAAGTCGTTGACGGTTATATTAAACCACAGGAAACGATGGGAAAACGTGTTTTCTATCCTACCAGGGAATCGTATCATTTTATATATACCGAAAACGGACAAATTTACGGAGAAAACCGTTCCTCGATCTCTCCGCTGGAAACATGGGAATTTACTTATCCCAATGGTGACGGTAGAGGCATTGTTTACGAGGTGGGCGATAAATTCCAATCGAACAAAGAAAACGTCGGGATGGCCCTATTCTCTAATGCCGATAAATATCAAAAATTCTATCAGGCTCTTTTAGAGGCCAATCTGATCCAGCTAAAACCGGATGGAGTAACCAATATTGCCGATGTTACCGCAGTAGAAATGGACTGGTTGAAAGGAGAGCGTTGTATGGTCTTTGCTCCGCTGAACAACGCCTGGGATGAAACAAAAGTACCTACCGATTCTGTAGAGTTAGACCGTTTCCTGAAATTTTTCTTCGTCCCGATGGTCGAAAATAAATTACAGGATTACATTCTGCCTAATCATGGGACAACCGGTACTTACGAAACCCGTTGTGCTTACACTCCTGCCACCAAGGCAAAAATGAGAATCACTTTCTCTAACGATAAGCAATTGAACATTGCGAATGAAGACAACCTTACTGTTCAAACAGATGGAGAAGTTCCTTTCTTTGCTACAGATGGATTGATATACGGTATCAAAGAATTACTAACCCCAGTTAAACCGTAAGCATTAATTTAAAACAAGGATTCTATGAAAATCATATGTTTAAGGATCATGTGCCTGTTGATACTCCTTTCCCCGTTGCAAGGGTGGGCGCAGGAACACATTTTAAGAGGTGTCGTCACAGATGTGTCAGGTCCTCTGATCGGGGCCACCGTAGCCTTCAACAACAAGGAAAACCGTGCTCTGTTTGGTGTGGTCACGGATGTTAATGGAGAATATTTTATTCGGATTCCGGCAGGACAGGATATTGCAAATGTGGTATTCTCATTCGTCGGTTATAAAACAAAATCGATCAAATATACCAAACAAACCAAATTGGATGTAAGACTGGAAGAAGATTCCCAGACGCTCGACGAAGCTGTTGTTGTAGGGCGTGCCATACACCGGGATATCATGGGTATGGATACAAAAGCTTTGGGAGGTGCCCGCCAAAAAATCAATCTCGACGATTTGCAGGATATGGTGGTGACTTCCGTCGGCGATATGTTGCAGGGAAAGTTAGCGAATGTCGATTTGATCGCCGCATCCGGAGCTCCGGGTGCTAAAATGTCTATCCGTATTCGTGGTACGGCTTCTTTGAATGCCAGCAACGAACCGTTAATCGTTATCGACGACGTACCTATGGACGTCAGCATCAACTCTGATTTCGACTTCGGAACGGCAACCGAAGAGGATTTCGGTGCTTTGGTTAATATAGCCCCTTCCGACATCGAATCGATCGAAGTTTTGAAAGATGCTTCCGCCACCGCTATGTGGGGAGCCAAGGCTGCGAATGGAGTATTACAAATCACCACTAAAAGAGGTGCAAAAAGTAAGCCGACATTCCAGATTTCCGAAAAAATCTCGACCAGTATCGAACCGAAACGGATGCCCCAGCTAAACGGTAAAGAATATGTAACCCTGATGCAGGATGCTATCTGGAACCGGGTGCGTGACAACGAATACAAAGACCTGTCTCTTTTGAATACTTTCCAGGATATTCGTTTTAATCCAAACTACCAATATTTCCGGGAATTCAATCAGGACGTTGACTGGCTGGATTATTTGGTAAGGACTCCGATCAATAGCGAAACCAACTTCAACATGTCCGGAGGTGGTGATAAAGCGACTTATCGTTTCTCTGTGGGATACCTCACAGAAAAAGGTACAACAGTAGGAGAAGATTTCAAACGTATTACAGCCCGCTTGAATCTGGATTACCGTTTTTCGAACAAATTGATTGTACGTTCGCAATTTTCTTATGCAGAGGGAGACCGGAACAGTATGTATTCACACAGTAGTGGAAACCCCCGTTCTATCGCCCAAAGAAAAATGCCGAATTTGACCCCGTTCGTACTGGATGCCGATGGAAATTTCACGGATGAATATTTTATTCAACCGACAGGTTCAATCCAGGGTTCTTTGTTAAACCCGATCGCATTGGCAAACGACGCCCAAAGTAATACTATCAACCGGGATGCGGGAGTTAACTTCCAAATCGATTATAGCATAATTACCGGGCTTAAATTTGTCGGTACAGTGGCATTTAACCTGAAAACATCGAAATATAAAAGTTTGCTGCCAGTATCCGCAACGGGAGTAAGTATGGACGACAGTCAATATAACCTTTCTCAGGATAGTAAAAACAGCAGCAATAGCCTTTTTATCAATGTAGGTTTCAATTATTCGAAAGCTTTTAATGAAAAACATACGATCGGAGCCTCTACTCGTTTTCAGGCCCAGGATGTAGCTTCAGGAGCTTACTTCAATTCCTCGAACGGAAATGCCTCGGGCTTCCTGAGCGATCCGGCTAACAACGGTGCACTACAATCGTTGCAAGCCTCTAAATCGCAATCCCGTTCAGTCGCTGTTGTAGGAAGTTTTATGTACTCGTATAAAAACCGGGTAAATTTAAATGCCGCTTTCCGTACCGACGGTAGCTCTAACACCGGACGCCAGTCCCGTTGGGGCACATTCCCCAGTTTGAGTGCAAGCTGGTATATGCAGGACGAGCCTTTCCTGCAAGGAGCTAAAAGCTGGCTTTATGAACTGAAACCCCGTATCGGTTGGGGTAAGAGCGGTTCGTCCCCATCGGGTAGCTCGACCTATGCCGGGACATTCGCCGCTTTGGACGACAGATATGTCGATTTAACCGCTATCATTCCGAACTCCATTCAGCTTAACCGCTTGAAATGGGAAACCCAAACACAGCAGAACTATGGTATAGATGTAGGTATTAAAGAAGATAAATTCCATTTAACCCTGGACTATTATATCAAAACAACCCATGACCTGCTTCAAAAGAATATGACGATCCAAAGTACGACAGGTTACAGCACTGTACCCTGGTTTAACAGCGGAAGCCTGCAAAACCGGGGCTGGGAAGTCTATTTGCGTATGAGCGATGTGGTCAGATACGGTGATTTCAGAGTAAACGTAGATTTCAACATTTCGCGTAACCGGAATAAAGTATTGGAATTACCGGTTACACTGGAATACGTTACACCTAACGTAACCAACGGAGCCTATACCAATAAAGTCATGGAAGGCCGTCCTTTGGGATCGTTCTTCGGTTTCCGTTACATGGGCGTATATCAGAATTACGACGAAACCATTGCCCGCGACCGGGACGGTAACGTCATCAAAGACAGTGAAGGTAAAAACGTAACCACCCGTATCAACGGAACGTTCCGTCAGCGTCCGGGAGATGCTAAATACTACGATGTGAATTACGACGGTATTATCGACAAATACGACGTTGTTTACTTAGGAAACTCTCAGCCGCTGGTTTTGGGAGGAGGTAGTATTACTTTCTTCTACAGAGGACTTTCTTTAAGAACGTCTGTTGCTTACCGTATCGGTCAATCCATTATCAACCGCGCTTTATTGAATGCTGAAAATATGGGTTCTGCCAACAATCAGAGTACTTCCGTATTACGGCGCTGGAGATATGAAGGTGACGATACCAATATTCCGCGTGCATTATATGGAGAGAACTACAACTCTTTAGGTTCCGACCGTTATGTGGAGAAAGCTTCTTTCTTGAAATTCAAGGATATCACACTTTCTTACCGGTTTCAGAAAAGAGCTTTGCAAAAGATGGGTTTGAGAGGTCTGAATATCTACCTCACTTCATACGACCCATTTACGATCAGCAAATATAAAGGCCAAGACCCTGAAGTGGGTACACCCTCTAACTTCTCCAGTTTCGCAGAGGATAACAGTTTATCTCCGCGTGCCCGTAGATTTGCTTTTGGTATAACTGTCGATTTTTAACGAATTGAATTATGAGAAAAATTAAAAATATAGTCAAAAAAAGTTGCCTGCTATATGCATTGCTGGCAATGTGTGGCTGTAACTCCTGGTTGGATATTAATCCGGTAGGTGTGCAAACCAGCGACACCTACTGGCAGACCAAAGAAGAAGTTGAGCAGGTATTGACCTCTTCCTATATGCAATTAAGAGATTGTATGCCTTATTTCTTCCGCTGGGGAGAAATCCGGGCCGACGAACTGGACTTCGGAATGACTCAAAGTACGGATGCAAGCCAGTTGGGACAAGACGAACGTTCCATGCGTACGATGAACATTCTCCCTTCGAATGTGTTGAACAACTGGAGTGCCGTATATAAAGCTATCGGGCGTGCCAACTCTGTGATACAGTTTGCAGAAACTGCATTGGAAACAGATATCACTTTCTCCCGTGAATTGTGTAATTCTTTTATCGCAGAAGCTGTCTTTGTTCGTTCTCTTTGTTATTTCTATCTGGTAAGAACATTCCGGGACGTTCCTTATATCACAGCAGCTTATGCCGATGACGAGCAAGAGTTTGCTGTGCCCAAAACCGACGGGGATTATATTTTGGATCAAGTCGTTCTGGACCTGGAAAAATATGTCAGAATGTGTAAACCGGGTTACGAAGTGGAATGGCAAACCAAAGGACGTGCCACTTGCTGGGCATTCTATGCATTAATGGCCGATATTTATCTGTGGCAGGAAAACTACGGACAGGTAATCGAGAAATGTAATATATTGGAGAAAGCCGGATTCGCTCTGGAAGAAAAGTCTAAATACTGGGAAAACTTCTATCCCGGCAACTCTAAAAAAGAAAGTATTTTCGAATTACAATTCCGGCACAATACCACGGATAACCAAAAGAACTCTCTTTTTTCCTGGTTCCACTCGGGAGTCAGTGAAGGTCGTTATCTCATTTCCGAAGACAGTAAAAAATTGTTCGAGGAAGAAGCTGTAGAAGACATCCGGGGAAAAGGATATATGTTCGATAACCGTTACATCGGTGAAAAATATTGGAAATATTTAGGAACAGCCAGCCGGTCAGGGTTGATTTATCCGGATAGTCGGTTGAGAGGAACCACAGAAAGGTCTCCGAACTGGATTTTCTACCGCTTCGCGGAAATTATTCTGATGAAAGCAGAGGCAATGACGATGCAGGGCACTCCCTACGATCAAATATGCCGTATGCTCGATACAACCACCCGCAGAAGAGCCGGTTTCGACGATGCCAGCAAATTAAGCGTACCGGAAACCGAAGAAGAAATGCTGAAAATCATCCTGAACGAACGTCGGAAAGAATTTTTAGCCGAAGGGAAACGATGGTTTGACGTAGTAAGGATGGGACAAAAACAAGGTTATAAATACAGATCGTATTTTACTCAGGTTGCATTAAAATATGTATCGGCCAAAGACCGTCCGATGTGGAAAGTGAAACTGGAAAACAGCCCATACGGATTCTATTTGCCCATTTTGAAAAGTGAGATTGAAGCAAGCCACGGGGTTTTAGTGCAAAACCCATTCTATGAAGATGTCGAATAATAAAAAAATCAGAATATGCAAAAAAATTTAATCATATCCGGATTATGTCTTTTGTGTTTGCTCTTTGCCAATTGCACAGACCCATTCGCAAAAGAAGAATTCGTCGCCTATGAAGAACGTCCCATCGGCCTTTATCTGGAAACTGTTCCGGAATACTCCGATTGGGTAAAACTGCTGAAAAAAGCAGATTTGTTCAATGCGGTGAATATTAGCATAAAATATACTTGTTTTGTAGCCAACAATCAGGCAGTGGCCAGATACCTTCAATATAAAAATCCGAACTGGAAAAGTGTGGACGATCTGACAGAAGACGAGGCGGCGAACTTAGTGAAATATCATATTATTCCGGGAGCCGATTATGCCTTCAGTTCTTTAATGGGAAAAATCGGGACAAAAACCATTTCAGGCGACTATCTGACTGCCACCATGAATGAAGACGGTTCACAACGTTTTGTGAATGAAGTGGAAATCATTTCAAAAGACCGTAAACTGACTAACGGATATATTCACGAGCTGGCAGAAGTGCTCGATCCGATTATTTACACGGTAATGGAAATACTGGAACAGCATCCGGAATACTCCATCATGACACAAGCTGTGAAAGAGTGCGGATTGGATGCTTATTTACACCAAAAAGAAATCACCGTAAACAATACAAAACTCCGCGATTATAAAACAGTCATTGTACCCAGTGATTCTGTTTTCAATGCAGCCGGAGTTTATACGATCGGTGATTTAAAGAACATGTTTGCAGGTGAGCCGACCGACGTAAAATCCGATTTTTACAGATATGTAGGTTATCACATTTTCAACCAGGCACTCGACTTTGCCGATCTCACCGATTTCGCTCTGGGAGCTAATGGTCTGAACATCGAAACCTATATCGAACGGGAATTTATCACCGTTGAACAAAACGGAGACGATATTTTCATCAATCCGGGAGAAGACACAACACGGTTTGTACCTTCGAAATACGATATTGCCGGTAATAACGGATATATCCATGAGGTAACCACCCTTATGCCGGTCTCCGATCCGGCGCGTTATCCGTTTGTATGGGAACCCACCGAATGGGATGAATGCCGGGCATTGGATATTTACCGGACTCCTAAAGTAAAAGGAGTTGATCAAAGAGAGATCGTGTACTTTAAGAAAGACGAAGTCACCCACTTCCGCTGGAAAACGATTCCCGACCGGGAAGAGGCTGTCGGTTATATGAGTGACGATATCGACTGGGACCGTTTCTTGTATGACGATTGTATTTACGCCAAATTAAATGAAGTAGGCTGGGTTGAATTCGATACTCCGACAATCATGCGTGGAAAATACAATATTCAGATTGTAAAATGGGCTTGGTTTGCTAACCCAGGAAACTGGCAAATGTATATCGACGAAGTGAAATTCGGACCGATATTGGAAATGGGCAACACGAACCAGGGCACTTTGAACATGGGAACTTTCCGGTTTGAAGATTCGGGTCCACATGTATTCCGATTCAGCGTTGTAGGAGTAAACAGCTCTACAAAAACGGCGGAATTTTTCATCGACAGATTTATATTCACCCCAGAAAATTGACAGGCAACATGAAAAATATATGGAAAATACTGCTTCTCCTGTTAGTCGTAAGTGCAGGTTGTAAAGACCATTGGGATGACTTTTACGGAGAAGAGGAGGACGAGAGAAATGCAGGGGCTAAAATAACCATTTTTGAAGCTCTGCAGGAAGAGCCCGAACGATATTCCAAATTTATAAAATTATTGGAAGATACCGGGCTGGCAAGGGAAGTGAACAGCGAACGGGTTGTAACCGTATGGGTTCCCAGTAACAATTATATCACCGAGGATATTATGAGTTTGGATTCAATCGACAAACGCCGTTTTGTTTTGAATCATATAAATCAGCTCGCTCTTTACAAAACAAAACTCGCCACTAAAAGCGAGGTAGAAACCCTGGCAGGAAAATACATCAATATCCAGGGATACGGTAATAACTTTACCGTGGAAAAAGTAAAAGTCGCAAAATTGGACAAAGCTTGTATCAATGGGGTATTTCATGAAATTTCAGGAGTGCTGAAGCCTTTGAAAAACATTATGGAATATCTATTGGAAGCCGGACCGGAATATTCCATTTACCGGGATTCCTTGCTGGCATACAATGACACCACTTTCCGGCCCGACCTGAGTTTCGCATTGGGAGTGGACGAAGTGGGACAAACCATTTACGACTCGGTGTTCGACATCACGAACAAGTTGTTAAAATCGATCGATTTTGCCGATGAAAGAGAATCGGCCACCCTATTGCTTGCCAGCAATACCGTAATCGACGACATGCTAAAAGACATGGAAGTTTATTTGAGCGATCTGGGTAAAGAAATGACTTATGCCGATACGCTGACTTGTTTCAATTTCCTCATGGGAGCATCGTTCGTGGGATATGAAATCCAGAACTTCTACGGTATCAAAAAATTGTACACCGGAGGCGGAAAAGAAATTCGCCCTGAGAAACAATTAATCTCCAGTAACTATGAGCAATGTAGTAACGGATTGGTGTATAAATTTGAAAAAATGTATATCCCTCGCGGTCCGTTTATGAAGAAAGTGGACTATACCATGGTGGATCTATTCCTATTGCCGGAGGACGAATGGAGCAACTATTACCAGCTATCGAACGGAGGTACATTAAATAACCAGGAATCGAACGCCGGTGATGATTCTGAAATGACAAAGAACATTTTTGCAGATAATAACAATCTAAGCCGCAAATTTCTGCAGGTAAAAGCAGAGAAAGGAGAATGGGTTGAACTGTCCTTACTGCAGAAAAACATCAAGGCACAGATGGAACCTGCCAAGCTGATTCCGGGGAAATATAAACTTTCCGGCTGGGGATACGGTTGGAGATCCGCTAACGTAAAAGTTTACCTTAACGGAACTCCGTTAAAGTGGCACAAGGATGGCTCTACCACCTTTCCTATGGGAAGCAATAGTGAGTTTGAATACAGCGCAATCCGTTTGATGTGTGATACGATCGTAGTCACCACCTCGCCGGGGCCTGATGTTGTGAGAATTGAGTCCGTCGGATCGGGAAGTAAAAGCAATTGCATCCGTATCAAAGAATTATTATTCGAACCGGTAGGCGACAATTATTAATCGGCAAACAATGAAAAATATGAATATCAATATGAGTAAACGAATACTGATGAGTGTGCTGATGCTGCTTATCGTAATCGGATTGCCAGCACAGGAAAAGATAAAAATCGAAGGTGTGGTTTATAATGCCATGAGCAAAAAGCCCATGCCTGATGTTCAGGTTTCCTCCGTGCAGGCAAGTAAAAGTGCTATGACAGATGAAAACGGTGCTTTTAGCATTGAAGTGAATACCAGCCGGGCTATATTATTGGTAAGAAGTTTTGGTTACCTCGACCAGGAAGTTGTTCCCGGAAAGCGGACCCATGTAAAAGTATTCCTGTTACCGGAAAATAGTTATATGGAGGGTGGAAGTTACACTGTTTTAGGAGAAGAACATTCTATTACCAAACGCCAAGGTACAGCCGTATCTTTGCGCCAACGCGATATGAATACGGGCTATAATAGTCCTGAAGAAAGTTTATATGGAAAAATTGCCGGATTAAAAACAATCTCCAAAGGCGGTATGCCGGGAGAAGGAGCTGCTTTATATATGCGCGGTATCCGCTCGGTCATGGGTGAAAACACCCCGTTGATCGTCATCGACGGAATGCCTTACAATCCGGCATTGGATGTTTCTTCTACTGTCTCTGGATTTTCAAGAAACATTTTCATGCCGATCAATTTAAAAGAGGTTGGAGAAATCACTTTCCTGAAAGGAGCCGACGCAGCTATGTACGGTTCTTTGGGAAGTAACGGAGTGGTCGTTATTGAAACCGAGAGTGCCAATGACATGGAAACCAAATTACAATTCCATACTAACGAAGGAATTTCTTTTATTTCCAAACGTATTCCATTATTAAATGCAAGGCAAAACAAAGCTTATTTAGCAGATATCGGCGAAAATAAATATGCAGATCCGAATGAATTGGTTGCCCGGCTTCCGTTCCTGGAAGACAATCCGGATAATCCTTCCAACTATTTGTATAACCATGACACAGATTGGCAGAAAGAAATTTATACCCCTGCTTTTATCTCTGAAAACGTGCTGAAAGTAAAGGGTGGTGATGCCGTAGCAAAATACATGTTAACCGTCGGAACGCAACAAAATTCCGGAGCGATCAAAAACACCCATTTAAGTAAATACTTTACCCGTTTGAACGCTAATATCAATTTCTCACAGCGCTTGACGGCACAAATGGGAGCCTCGTTAAACTATAGCGACTACAAACTGCAGGAACAAGGAATGGCGAAGAAAACCAACCCTTTCCTGGCAGCGCTCTACCAGGCACCGTTTATGAGCGTGTATAAGCAAGCTTATCAAATGGACGGAACGGTGAAAGATGTCCCCTTCTTCAATCCGGTACACGAAGAATTGCAATTGAGTAACCCGGCTGCTATCGTGAGCGACTTAAAAGCAACCAGCCGTGCTTATGATATTATTGTAAACATCGGATTCAACTATAAGATATCCTCTTTGTTCAACATCAATGCCATGTTCGGCTTGTATTACGATCATGCGAAAGACGATATCTTCGTTCCCGGTAAGAACTATCACGCCATAGCTCCCCTACAGGATTCTTTGGCAATCAACTCTGTACGAGCAAGCGTGCAGGAACAGAAAAACTATTATGGCCGGGTAAACGGTATTTTTAAGAAAAAACTGAACGAATGGCATAGTATCGGTGCTATGGGAGGAATGCAATTGATGACTTCTAAAAAGGAATTGGATTTCGGAGAAGGTGCCAACACTCCTACCGACTTTTACACCACGCTGGAAAAAGTGACTTTCGCCAAAAATACCGATGGTTATCTGGACAAATGGAGCTGGATGAATTTCTTTCTGCAAGCTAATTATTCTTACCGTGATCAATTTCTTGTAACCGCAGGAGTAACTCTCGACGGAGCCGCTTCCTACGGGAAAAACTCAGGACGTTGGTTTGCATTCCCTTCCGTAAAAGGAGCGTGGAGAATGAAAGAAAGCAACTGGCTCAATCAGGTCGATTGGCTGAGTGCCCTGACCGTACGTGGAGAATTCGGAATCAACGGAAACAGCCGTTTCGAATCCCGTCTCGGTAAATATTATTACGAAAGTGTAAATTATCAATGGACTTCCGGAATTTACAGAAATGGACTTCCGAATTCGAAATTATCTCCGGAAAAAGTTTACAATTCCAGCATCGGACTTGATTTTGCCGTTGTGGGTAATCGCCTGAACTTCGGTGTCGATCTTTACCGTGAACATACCAAAGATATGATCATCCGCGATGAACAAGCTGCCATATTGGGTTTCCCCTATCGTTATAAAAACTCGGGAGAACTCGACACCAAAGGTGTTGAAGCAAGTTTCAAGCTGAATCTACTGAATACGAAAGATTGGAACTGGCTGGTAGGTGGTAACATCGCACATTTCAAATCGGAAGTGAAATCATTGGGGAATGTCGATAAAAAAGAAGTCACCTTTACCGACGGAGCAAACCTGCTGATGCAAGTGGGAGAATCACCCTATCTGTTTTATGGAAACAAAGCAGAGAAGATCTTCACCACAACAGCAGAAGCCAATGCTGCGAATTATAGAGCACAGAACGGGACTTATTTCGTTGCCGGGGATGTTAAATTCCTGGATAAGAACAATGACAAATATATCAACAACGAAGACTATGTTGTGATCGGTGATCCTACCCCCGACTTTTACGGAGGATTTTATTCAAATCTGACTTATAAAAACTGGGGATTATTCATGAACTTCACCTATTCTTACGGTAACGATATTTATAATGGAGTAAGAAGAAGCCTGGAATCTATGACAGATTTTTCCAATCAGGATCATGCCATCGCACGCCGCTGGCAGATTGAAGGCCAGCAAACGGATATCCCACGCGCTTCCTATGGAGATCCCAGCGGAAACAGTCGTTTTTCTTCACGTTGGATTGAAGATGGTTCTTATCTGAAACTAAAAGAAGTGACACTGAGTTACGAAACGAATAAGAAAAATTGGATATTCAATTCTATCCGGGTATATCTGACCGGAGAAAACCTGGTAACATTTACCAAATACTTAGGTATGGATCCGGAATTCAGTTATTCTTATGATCCGCAAATGCTGGGCATGGATTTAGGTAAAATGCCGTTGTCCAGGAATGTGAAACTTGGAGTGATATTAAACTTCTAAAACACGCTGCTATGAAACTTAAATTCAAAATAATAACTATTGTTACTGTTATGTTCGGCATAACCCTTAGCTCCTGCGATAATTATTTCGATATCGAGACGGAGGATATGCTGGACGTTTCGGATGCATATAAGGAAAAAAGTACGATATATGCAGGTATGATGGGATTGGCTGCAAACTTCCGCGAAACCGCCGACCATCATATCATCCTGAGCGAATTGTTGGGAGACCTGATGAAACCTACCACTTCCGCACCGGATGAATGTTGGGACGTGTATCGCTATAAAGCCACCAACGGGAATAGCTTCGCCAGTCCCGCCCCCTATTATAAGCTGATTATAAATTGTAACGATTTCTTAAAGCACACCATCGATTACAATAAAAAATATCCGGCGGCATTAGCGGCCAATGTGTATAAAGGAATGATTTCTTCCGCCTTAACCTATCGTGCCTGGAGTTATCTTCAGATCGGCAAAATCTTCGGAGAAGCGGTTTACTACGATGTAGTCTTTACCGACGATAACGATGAAATGCCTTCTAAAGTGATGAACCTGGATGAATTGGTCGAAGAGTTGATTTATAATCTGAAAAACGGAGTAGATGGAGTAAACGGATTCCAAACTTTAGATTGGAATACCCTGATTTCTCCTCAAAACACCTATACCGATGAAACCTGGAGCCGCGTATCTATCGCTGCCGACGTTCTTTTGACAGAATTATATCTTTGGAACAAAGATTACACGAATGCAGCTAAGACAGCATTAAACTATGTGAGCAATTCGGCAGCTAATTTTAAATTGGATATTTTCCAAAGCAACAACAACAATATGATGTGGTATAAGATGTTCACCTCTCCTTTTTCCAGCGATTGTATTAAGGAGGTATGTACATACGCACCATTCAATTTTGAAAAACGTCAGACCAGTAAGTTGCAGTATTATTTTTCATCTTTGGCTCCTAACGTGTATTACTTTATGCCTCACACCAACGCCCAGATGAGATTTTACAGTCAAATTACCGGAGAGTCGAAGAATGAGCTTACCGGAGAAACCGGGCTCGTAAGAGGAACCGATGTAAATAGAAGAACAGGAACTTTTGTATATGAAAACGGGAAATCGGTTATTGCCAAATATCATATGAACAAAAAGAATTATGAGCACGATTCTCCTATCTATATCTACCGGGCACCGGAAATTTACCTGATGATTGCCGAAGCTTTAGGCGGTTTAGGCGGGGAAACCAATATCGCAGCAGCCGATTCTATTATCAGTGTAGGTCTGAAATCATCCTGGAATAGCGACCATTTTGAAAAACCTTTCGAAGCTCCGATTTTCGGAAATTCATTAAATGTATTCCCGGGCATCCGCGGAAGAGCTAAAATGGGTGCAGATTTTATCCGGTATCACGTAGATACCTTACAATATCCGGGTAAAACCGATTTAGAGAAGATCCAAAAAGCTGCCCGTGAAAAATTTGTCCTCGACAGTCTGATTGCAGAAGAAACTGCTTTAGAATTGGCTTACGAAGGAAAGCGGTGGTTTACTTTAATCCGTCTTGCCCGAAATTCTGAAAATCCGGCATTCTTAGCTCAACAGGCTGCAAAGAAATTCGATGCCGGAGAAGGTCAGCTCTATGAAAAATGGTTGATGAATCCCGAAAACTGGTTTATCAAATGGAATCAGACACAAGTACTGAACGAACTAAAAAAAGAAGAATAGTAGAATAATACCTAAATGAATATGGTCATGAACAATTTATATAAAAAGATCGGTATTGTCTTCGGAATACTTCTGATGATGTCCTGCTCAAAAGATATGATGAAAGAAGACCCTTCTTTTATTCCAGAAAATCCGAATCCGGGGGGCGAGCAGCTCCCCCCCAACGAACAATGGGCATGGGTAGGAAAATATCCGGGAGAGATCAGTAATTCATATCAACGTCTTTCCGATATCGATGTGAAAGTTTCCGGCGATTATCAGCCTAAGACTTTACGAATGGCGACAAACCTGCAATATTGGCAAAGTAGCGGGCTTTATGTTCCGCCAGCCGAACAGATAACTGTAGTGGTTCCGGCAGGAGCTGCTAACCTGAACTACCAGATCGGTATTGCAGATGCTCAATTACCTTCGGGAGTGAAATATGAACGTTATGAAAAAGTAAGTAAAAGCGGCTCTCTGGTTCCGGGAGAAAATAAAATTTCTTCCAACTTCGGTGGTCCTCTTTACTTCTATTTCGACGGAGTGCCGACAACGAACGAGGTGACTCTTAAAGTTACCGGTGCTGTAAAATCGGCAGACTATATTATGGGAGAAACCGATAAAAACGAATGGCTGACAACCATTGCAGATTCAATAAACACCCCCATGATCTGGGGAGAATTGATCGGCAAACGGGCTATCTTCACCTTACCCCTGAGCGCCATGAGAAAAATTCAGGATCCGGATTTTTTCCTGAAATTTTACGATGATCTGATTGAATTGGATTTCGATGTTCTGGCAGGTTTGAACAGCAGCGATCTGCCAATGCCCTGGCGAATCTATTCCGACGTACAATTACCGAACGATGAAAACGGTACGGCTTATAAGGTATATCCCTCTTATCCGATGGGTTATAATTCGATCACAGCAGATAGCCTTGAAGATTCTTTCCTCAAATTACCTTTCTTTGAAGGGAAAAGCGGGAACCTGATTTTAAGAGGCTTCGCCGGACTCTATGGCATGAACTGGGGAACCAGCAAATTATTAAAAAATCCGATACAGCAAGCCAGTACCTACCATTTCTATCAGCGTAGAGGACGTTGGGGTAGCCTGGGGATCACAATGAATAGTTCCAAAGATCCCCTGAAAAGATATTGGATGGCAAGAGAGGCAGACAGAAACACAATGGTTTTACAACTTTTGCAACAATATGGCTGGGGATTATTTACCTATTGTTCACAACGTTGCCAGGATGAAATTCCGGAATCTGTACCCGATCGGTATAAAAACGACTTGTTCGCAATCTATGCCAGCGAATTTGCCAATGCCGACCTGAGCGAGTTTTTCGCTGCCTGGGATTTTCCTTTGTCCATGTATGCTCAGGCTTATATGAAAAACTATACGCCTGCTACAGATAAATTTTGGGAAACAAACAATGTAAGCAAGCAACCAGAATATACAGAACCCAATCCGGCAGGAGTATCCTATCCGAAAGAAATTCCGGCAAATGACACGATCTACGACCGTACAGACTGGAAAGCCGCCGCAAAAACCGAAATCAGCGACGGCGGAGGTAACGGTTACATCACTTGTATCATCGATGGAAAGGTAGATACCTATTATCATTCAAACTGGGCGAATTCCGAAGGAACGACCTATCCGCATTGGATCTCTTTCACTTACGAAAATGAAGAAGAGTTCAACTATGTCTATTTTGTAAACAGAATACATGCAAACCCGGGAGCGAAAAAGTTTGTCATCCAGGTAAAACCTACTCCGGGTGAAGACGATGACTGGGTAGAAATCGAAGACGGTAAAGAATTTTATCTATTCCGGGATTATGCTTCGGGACAGGACAATTACCAATACCGTTTCCTAAGCAAAGCTTACAAAGGATATGGTGTCAAAATCATTTTCACGGAATCTCTCCCCAGAACAGAAGGGGGAACCGATGTTGTCGGTTACGTGGCGATGGCAGAATTTGGAACCGGTTTATTAAAATAATTAATATTCGTAATTATGAAGAAAAGTCTATTATATCTACTCATCCTGCTTCCATTATGCGGATTCTTCGCTTCTTGCGACGACGATAATGAAATTGGAGATGACTATGCGGAAACTTCGGGCGATTACTGGGATGGAATTTCCGGAACCTACCGGGGAAAAATGAATGTCAGCGTGGATGGTGTAAGTATCGATACCATTGTTCAGCAGGCTGAAATAACATCGGACGACAGAAACCGGATGACCCTGGCGATTAATTCAATTATCGTGGATGATAACATACAATTCAGAAATATCAATTTCAAAAACGTATATCTCACCCAAGTGAACAATGCGGTCACATTCAAAGCCACGACTGTGCAGAATTTGGGAAACATCGCCAATGTATCGCTGGAAATGCAGGGAACGATCAACGGCGGGGATATCGATCTGACGATAAACGCATATAGTGTTACTATGCGTCCGGTAAGCATGAATCTAAAAGGAAGCAAGCTGGACAAACTATTGAATACGGAAGCTCAAATTTTGAAAATGACCTTAAACCATCCGCTGATTACCAGTCAGCCGGCTTTCGTCAATTCATCCCCCAACAGCTATATTCTTGTATATGTTGCCGATACTCTGAACCTAACCGATTCGACTGAAATATTCATCCAGCCGGAATTTGAATTATCCAAAGGAGCAACGATCTCTTATCCGGACAGCCTGATGAATTTTGCAGGCAAAGAAGTGGTTTACACTGTTTGGGCAGAAGATTCTATCCATCGCACCAAATACGTAGTAAACCTTGTACAATCCATGGTAAGAAAATTCGAATTCAATATCTGGAAAAACATCAACGGCTGGGAAGAACCCCAGGAAGGTTGGGCCACGAACAATGGTCAAATGAAAGCGCTCATGGATCAGGGCGGTTACACTGGCAACTACCCGGTAGTCCGTACGAAAGGGAAAAATGTTGGTGAATGGGCTGCACAAATGGAAACGGTGATGACCGGAGAGGGTGAAAATCGGCAAATATTTGCAGGCTCCTTCTTCCAGGGTAGTTTCGACCTGAGTATGCAGGCTCCTCTTTACGGTCCGGAATACGGAACGTTATTTTCCGGCAGGCCGACTGCAGTAAAAGGATACTACAAATACACCCCTTCGGGTGAAGTATATGAAGGAAGCGCTCTTTTCCAGGATACGATGAAATTCAACGATACCTGCCGGATTCAGGCCATCCTTTACGAAGTAGTAAATCCCGACGATTTACTGGATAGCTTGAATTACATGAACGATCCTAAGATCGTTGCGGTAGCGGAAATGGGACGCCAGGCAGGAGTATATCAGCCGGAATTTACGGACTTTTCACTCCAATTCGAGTTCCTGAAAAGCTATAACTCCACCCGTAGATATAAACTGGCCGTTATTTGCAGTTCCAGCCGGGATGCTGATAAAAAGAAAGGCGCACCGGGTAGTAAGCTGACTGTCGGAGGAATAGAAGTGATGTATTCAAACCGGTAAGTCCGGAAATTGTTAAATACAAAAAACTTATTATATGAAACTCACAACATATATTGCGATACTTTTCGCATTGATTATTACCGGACTAACGGCCTGCGACGACGAATTTTCGCCGAATATACCACAGGGACGTATAGAGCAAATTAGCTTTGCCAAAGATACCTTCGTTTTCAGCGAAGCAGCAGGCAAAGTGGAAGTGCCCATTCAGGCTACCAAATACCTGAATCATGCAGCTAATATCAAATTGCAAATCACCAATGAAACGGCTATTGAAAAAGAACACTTTTTTATAGACGAACAAGAGGTTAAAATGTTATTGGGAGAAGCTGAAGTAGGAGTTGAAGTCCGGATCATCGACGATACGATCATCAATCCGAACCGCACATTCCGAATGACCATCGAAAGCATTACCGGAGGAGGCGTTCCTGCCTCCACCGGGCAATCTTGCGTCGTCGTGATCCGAAACGACGATTATATTCCGGAAGCCGCAGTGGTATTCGACAACGAAACGGCCACTGTTCGGGAAGACGGATTAACGCTCTCTGTACCATTCCACTTAACTAAAGAAGTTCCGGGAGATGTAACGGTGACTTTTGCACAAGGGGCAGACGACCGCCAAACGGCAATAGAAGGAACTCATTTCGTGTTCTCGAATAATGTGAAACAGGTTACTCTACCGGAAGGTACTTTAAAAGGTGAAGTCACTCTGGACATCATCAATAATGAAACGGCCGACGGCAACGTTTACTTTGACCTTGCCATCCGCCAGGTAGAAGGAGCATTAGTCGGATTAGACAGCATTTGTAAAGTTACCATTGAAGACGACGACCTCGATCGCTCTGTAAGATTCGGCCGGCCGGAAGGCGATGGCTTATGGCATGAAGAAGCCGGAGAAATCGAAATTCCTTTGATTTTTGAAAACGGAGCCTCTACCGAAAGAATGATTTCAGGAAGAGTTGTGGTAGATTCTATTTATGGGTGTACGAACGATGATTTTACAATTATCGAACCGGAATTCACGACTGCCGGAAATGAAACCCTGAAATTAAAAATTAAACTGAAAGACAACGAAGATTTCGGGGAATGGGGATTCCGCTTAGCTTTCCGTGACCTGAAAAACGTACGGGCAGCAGAAAAAGACTATGTAGTCGATATTAAAGACGACGAACGTATTTTGGGATTCAGCGAACTCGCTTATGAGGTAAACGAAGGAGAGGCACTCACCGTGACCGTTGCTTTAAAAGGCGGTAATGCTTTAGAAAGAATTCCGGTACAAGTAGAAGTAATACCAGATGGAACGACTGCCGAGCCCGACCAATACCGGTTGCCGCAATCCCTCAACCCGATTTACGTAAACAATGCGGCGACGACATTTAGCCTGACCACTTACCAACATGCCAGCAAAGAAGACCGGGTGGTAAAACTTCGTGTAAGCACTACGGCAGGAGCTAACACTCCCGGTAAGATTTTAACTGACGAATCAACAGAATGTATCGTTACTATTAAAAATACGGATCGTTCTATAGGCTTCGGAAGTAATGAAATGACTGCATCATGGTTAGGAAAAATCCAGGTACCGGTAGTTTTAGCAGATGTTGATGAAGATGTCGTGCTTTATGTAAAAGCAAAAGCAGAAACAATCGACGGGGCTACTTTGACGATTGACGGGAACGACCCGTCGCAGGAAGCTCTGATCACAATTCCTGCGAACACAACAACAAAATATATCGAAGTGGATCTACAAAATCTGAAAAATGCAGACCAGAAAATTACTCTCGAGATTACGAACGTCCGGGGTGGCTCTGTAAGCATGACCGATATCAACGAAAATACCAAAACGATCACGATTGGAGTGGATATGCTGAAAACGTTAAAAGAAAAATTAGAAGGAGCATATACCTTTACCAGCTTCCGTCAGGATCAGGCCATGGTGACTTATAATAATTGGAATGTAAGCATCACAAGTGAAGCAGATGGTAAGCTCGTTGCCACCCTCGACAAATACATCTATAGTAACAGCTCGAATGAAATGGGTTACCTGCCATTGGATTACGATTTTACCGACAACACTTTCCGCATGCGCCTGGGTGTTGAATCCGGTGATATGACAAGCTGGAACAACAATACAAACTTCAGAATTACATGGTTCTCTAAGAATACAGGTAATTCCGGTACCTATGGTACTACTGTTCCGGTAATCATTAAGTTTGACTTTGACAAAAAGACGTTGATGTGGAACACAGACGGTGTAATTGCCAGCGACGGCAAGATGTACCCCCTCGATTGGACGACGGCTGCAGAAGGTTTAAGAGTTGGAATTGCTTATTATAATAAAGATACGGATCCGCTCGCAGCCACAGGTAATTCCAATACCAATCTGAGATGTTTCAAATTGACTAAAAACTAATTGTAAATAAACTCTACTATGAAGATATTTAATTTTTTACTCATAGCGTACATCTTATTGGGGTTATGTGCCTGTGACGATGACGAAATGACTGTTACTCCCACCGTTTCCTTCAAGGAAACGGCGGTAACGGCAGCCGAAGATGCTGAAACGCTGAAAGTGCCTTTACAATTAAGCGCAGCAACCACAGGGACGACAGTGGTCTATGTGGCGATCAAGGAAGGTTCTGAACAGGGAGGCCGGGAAGGTTCCTTATTCTGCAATGTTCCGGCATACGTAGTATTAGAAAAGGGTGCTGTCAGAGGAAATGTAGAATTAACTATTATCGATAACGACTACCCGAATGCAGATTATTCTTTCGATTTGGAAATTACTAAAGTCGAGGGCGGAGCTGTTATCGATAGTAAAAACAGTACATGCAAAGTAACGATTACAGACGACGACAGTAAACAAAGCGTAACTATCGGTTTCAATGCAGCATCTTTCGAAGCCGACGAAAACGCCGGATATACTGAAATCCCGGTTTCTGTAAAAGGATTGTTATCCGATTTCCTGACCTTTACCGTTGAAGCTACCGACGGAACGGCTATCAGCACGGGGGACAATTGGGACTATCAGCTATCCACTCCTACTGTAAAAATCAACGAAGAAGAAAACTGGGGCGTTGTGAACATCCTTCTGAACGATTCCAAAGCAACCAAAGAAGATCGTTCCTTCAAATTAAAAATCACAGGAGTTCAAGGCGTTAGCGCCAGCGATACTACTGTCGGGATCCGGGAAGAATCCCGGGAATGTGAAGTGACGATCCGCAAAGTCGTTCGTGAAGCCATGTTTGCCGACAGCCTAATCGTAGTAAGCGAAACGATGAAACCGTTCGAATTTTCAGTAGCTTTAACCGCTCCGGTCGATCAGGACGTAACCATCACTTTCCAGCCTAAAGAAGGAGCGACGGCTATCGAAAATCAGCACTATACGATAGAAAGCAAGCAACTGACGATCAGAGCAGGCGAAACGACAGCCAGTACCACTATTTCTATCATAGACGACAAATTAGGTAATCACGACCGTTTCTGTGAATTTGAAATTACAGACGTTACAGGAAATGTATCGCCCGTGGCAGGAACCAAATGCCGCCTGGTAATTGAAAACGACGATTCGTCCGTAGGATTTGGAGAAACCAGAGTGGTCGGAGAAAAAGGTCAAACCGTACGAATTCCGATCCAATTAAACGGAGTTCACGACAAGCGGGTCGTTATCGATTTGGATGCTTCGATGGAAGGCGTATCTAATCCGATCGAATACTTCTTACTATTAGGTAAGAAATTGGAAATTGCCAGAGGCGACTCTGTCGTATATGCAGAAGTTCAGCTGATGCGTCCGAACGTAACCGAATATAAAGTGAACGTAAAGATTACCAACGTAACTACGGAAGGCTTAGGAGTGGAAGCACCTATCGAAGAAAATGCAGCAACCTGTATTATCCGGGTGTTACCGCTAATGACCGCTTCGGCATCCAGTAACGTGGAACCGCCATCAGGCAATGAAGGAGGTGCAGAATTTTTGATAGACGGGAATATGGACACTTACTGGCACAGTAAGTGGTCGAGTCCACAAGCCGAACTGCCCCATTGGGTCCAGGTGGATATGGGTGTAGATTATTACGTAAACCAAGTAGAAATGTGGAGACGTGGAGGAACCAATAACGATATTAAAACCTGTACTTTACAGCTTAGTCTCGATGGATTGTCATGGGACGATATTGAAACCTATGAGTTCTCAGAAGCTACCGACAAACACCGGAGTACCACTCTTGCCTCTCCACAGCGGGCTCGTTACGTAAGATATTACATCACTGAAAGTAACAGACCACCATTTGCCGGAATTGCAGAAATAAAAATCGACAAAACACCTATTTTTGAATAAAATTAATTAATTTTAAGTCACAAACAAAGCCCTCATTTACGGAATACCTCTGAAAATGAGGGCTTTAAACTATCAAAACTAAATCTAAAACTATGAAGGCATGGATGTTATTAAGTTGCTGGCTTCTAATGGCTCTATTTTCCTGCTCGGATAAAGACGTAGAAGCGATTACGGTATTGGAAATAAAAAAGGATACCGTTGTATTCACCAATAGTGCAGCTTCCTCCCAAAATCTCGAGGTGATTGCCTCCGACGAATGGAATGCGGTAGTTGCAGAGGACTGTGATTGGTGCCGGTGTACCGTTAATTCCGGTTTAACCAATTATTTAAAAATCGATGTAGATGCCAATTCAGCGTTAGAAGAACGCTGGACAACGATTACCGTAACCTCAAAAGAGGTTCGGAAAGACTTAAAGGTCTGCCAGTTCGGGGCAGCACCCGCTATTATAGTACAACCGGCCGCTTTCGGCAACGTATCGTTCGAACCTTCGGAACTGAAAATGACCGTTATTGCCAATGTAAAACTGGATATTTCGCTGGTCGATACTATCACCTGGCTTACCAAAACCGAAGAAAAAACAATGGGAGATTCGACATTTGTCGTGTTGAGAACCACAGTCAATCCCTCTAAGGCCAAAAGAGAAACTAAAATAACGATCAAGCAGCACGATGGAGAATTGACCAAATGGGTAACGGTCACACAAAATGGCCGGACAGACGGCTATGAAGTGACTAATCCCGACGGTGTCGAAGGCGATTCCATTCTCCCTATCAGTAGTGGTCGGGCATCCAGCTTCCAGCCGGGAGGAGAAATCGAAAAATCGTTCGATGGAAATATGAACACTCTTTATCACTCCAAATGGAGTAACGGAAATGCCGACTACTTCCCCATCACTCTGGAATACAATTTTGAAAATATCGACCGGATGGACTATCTGGTTTATTATCCGCGTACCAACGGGGCTAACGGACGATTCAAAGAAGTGGAAATTTGGTATAAAACACAGGAAAATCCGACTTACACAAAATTCAGTACTTTCGATTTTCAGGGAAGTGATTTAGCTTCCAGAGTCGATTTCCCGCAGGGGGTAGTACACCCTACCGGAGTACGTTTTGTTGTAAATTCAGGTGCAGGCGACGGACAAGGATTTGCCAGTTGCGCAGAGATGAGATTCTTCCAGAAAAAGGCGACCGCTTCCTCGATCTTTTCAGACAGGACTTATTCGGAACTAAACCCGGATGTGACCTACGAACAAATTATGGAAATGGATAACGAATTCCTGCAAAACATTGCCAAGGCCTTGTATTTAGGTACTTATCCGACAGAACAAAGAGTGCGTACCTATGAACCGTATCGCGATCCGGAAGCGATTGCAAAAGAATATAAAATCAACATCTATAACAAACTGGACAACCCGACAGGAATGTATGTAAAATCGGGTGAAGAACTGGTGGTATGTGTAGGAGATATTCCTTCGGGAGAGCGGATCGGACTGACTGTCATGGACTGGGAACAAGGATATTCCGCTACGAATTACACGCTGCAACCGGGCATCAATAAAATCACCAGCACCTCGAAAGGATTGTTATATGTCATTTACAACACGGAAAACTACGAATCCGCATCGCCGGTTAAAATACACATCGCCACCGGAACTTTCAACGGCGAATTCGACCTTAGCAAACATTCCGATACCGATTGGCAAAATTTGCTAAAATCGGCGTCCGTTTCCGGCTATCTGGATTTAAGAGGAGAATATGCACAGCTTACTTTCCCTATTTCATATTATAAAAACAATGTCAGCAGTCCTACCGACCTGTTAAAAGCTTACGACAAAATGGTATGGCTGGAACACGACCTGATGGGATTGCACAAATACAATCATACGATTAAAAACCGGATGTTCTTCCATGCAATCACCGACGACGGCTCATATATGTACGCCACCAGTTACCGGACAGCCTATCATGTAGGTACGCTGAACGAAATATTGAATGTGAATAAATTCAAAACTTCCGGAATCTGGGGCCCGGCTCATGAAGTGGGACACATGCACCAGACCCGTCCGGGCTTGAAATGGGTGGGAACGACCGAAGTAACGAACAACATCCATTCCCTGCATGTACAAACCACATTCGGTAACCGGAGCCGTTTGATTACCGAAAACATGGGCGATGGAACTACCCGGTTTGAGAAAGCCTTTGCTTCCCTCATTGCAGGAAAAATCGCACATGGGAAAGAGGGGGATGTTTTTTGTAAATTAGTTCCGTTCTACCAATTATATCTGTACAGCACTAAAATCAATACACAATACGAAGATTATTATAAAGACTTGCATGAACTGATCCGGCAACAGACCGACCCGGCAAATGCCGACACGAAAAACGGTATTTGTCAGCTTAATTTCGTAAAAATGACCTGTGATTTATTGGAACTGGATTTAACCGATTATTTCCGGGCATGGGGCTTTTTACGGGAAATAGACGAGCGAATCGACGATTACGGTGTATCCCGGCTATGGATTACAGCCGACCAAATCACCGAAATAGAAAACTATATCGCCTCGAAAGGCTATTCTCAGGCTCCAGGCGGTCTGATTTATTTAAACGATGATAACATTGCTTATTTTACCAACGGGCAAGCCATGCAGGAAGGCGCTGCGACACGTAGTGGCAACCGGATTACGGTAAGCAACTCATCCAATGTAGTGGCTTTTGAAGTTTACCAAAACGAAACTTTAGTGAAAGCCTTTAACAACACGGCATTCAACGTTCCCGAAGGCACAGTGATTATTAAAGCGGTTAGCGCAAGCGGAGAACGTAAAGTCGTACCCGTATCCTGAAATCAATCCGGGCAAGACTGATTTAAAACCGAGAGGGAAAGCCGTAACGGCTTTCCCTCTCCTCTTTTTGTCCGGTTATATTTATTTTTCCAGATATGCCCGGATCATCCAGGCTGTCTTTTCTTTCCTTTCGATCATATCTTCCAGAAAATTCAAAGTTCCGGCATCCTCACTTTTTTCACCGTCGAGCGTCTCGATATCTTTACGGATTTCACGGATCAGAGTATCGTTATCGGCACTCAAATTAGCTAACATCTGCTTTGCATCGGGCAACGGTTCCGAATCGCAATGCTCTTTGATCCGGTTGTGTTCCAGATATCCTTGCAACGAACCGATCGGACGCTCGTCCAAAGCCCGGATACGTTCGGCAATTTCATCGATATCTTCAATCAATCCCCGATAAAGTTCTTCCATAAAAGTGTGATAAGAATGAAAACTTACCCCTTTTACGTTCCAATGATAATTCCATGTTTTCGTCAATAATACAAAATGATCGGCCAATAAATTTGTCAATACATTATAACTGGCCTTAATCATTTTCTGTTCCAAACCAATATTTACTGCCATAACTAAAAAATTTAAATGATTCAACAACTTCACGTTGTATGACAGTAAACGGAAATTTCTTTACTTTGTTACATTTTCACAAGGGAAAGAAAAACCTATTTAAAGAAACCGGTTTAACCACGCCTCTAATAGTTCTGTCCATTGGTCGTAATAGCCGAAATCTTTACGCAATCCCCAGCCATGTCCGCCCCGGTCGAAAATATAAAGGACAGCCGGAACTTTCTTTTGCTTCAATGCCGAATAGAAATTTATACTATTGAGCGGCGATACAGAAGAATCATCATCGCAATGTACCAAAAAAGTAGGAGGCGTCTGTTCGGATACCTGCTTCTCATTAGAAAAATAATCCAGTTTTTCCTGCGTTTGTCCGCTTCCCAATAAGGCATTCCGGGACCCCGCGTGAGGATGTCCCTGAGGCGACATCGAGATGACCGGATAAAACAACACCATAAAATCAGGCCGACAGCTGAAACGCTCCAACGGCTCGGCCGCTGAAGGATTACCTAAATCGAAATGAGTCCCGGCTGTAGAAGCCAAATGCCCTCCGGCAGAAAATCCTGCAATTCCAATCCGATCCGGCTTTACCTCCAAAGAATCGGCTTTACACCTCACCCAGCGTATCGCCCGGTTCGCATCGGCCAACGGAACATCCGGATGATGATTGGGCAAACGATATTTCAACACAATCCCGGTTATTCCCCGGTCGGCAAGCCAGCAGGCAAACCACTCTCCCTCGTGCCTCATCGCCAACAATCCATAACCGCCTCCGGGACAAATCACAACCGCCATTCCGGTATTCTTCTCCTTATCCGGAGAATATACATACAAGCGGGCGATATGAACATTTCTCACCCGGCCTTCCGGGTCGGTCGTTTCCGAAGCCGTGATCCCATTATCCTCTGGTGTACCCTCCGGCCACAAAACATATTCTTTCACATTCTGTCCGATAGCCAAAAAATAATTCCCCAACAGACAAATGATAATAATGCTTATTTTCATTCTTCATTATATTTTTCTTATTTTGCAAGAAATTTCACAAGCATGTGGACAAATATATTACTTATCGGAATCGGCTCTATGGCAGGCGGCATATCCCGTTACCTACTCTCGTCAGGCATACGCCATTGGTTTCCAAGCATCTTTCCCTTAGGGATCCTTTTCATTAATCTCTTAGGGTGCTTCCTGATCGGGATTTTTGCCGGCCTATTGAATACAGCGTCTTCTTTTTCCGAAAATCATAAGCTATTACTCACGATCGGCTTTTGCGGCAGTTTTACCACCTTTTCCACCTTCTCATTGGATAACTTGTTGCTGCTTTCTTCTAAAGCCTATCTGCTTGCCGGATTAAATATTACAATAAGCGTAGCGGGTGGATTGCTTGCCACTTACGTCGGTTACAACCTCACCCGCCCATAATCATTTCTTAATGCGAAGTTCCTTTTTTACGGCATCCTGATGCAGATGCTCGTTTTTCAGGGCCTCATCCACCCTCGTCTGAAATACGGTTAAATCCAATGCAGGGGGCGTATGGGAAAGCTCTATTTCGTCCGCCCGTTTCACGGTGGGAGTGTATCCACCCGAAGCCATATAAAAACGATCGGGATATTCCGGAGCGACTCCTTGCTCATAATCCACCCGTTGCCCCTCTTTACCGTCGGTATGCGAAAAGCCGACCTTGTTAAAATTCACCCATTTCCCAGTAGCATCTTCTTTACCCCAGGCGTTATAATAATATGCTTTACGGGGATATTGCCCATTGGTATAGCCATAGTTTTCAATGAAAGAATAAAAACCGTCGAACATTCGCTGTTCATGAGGTGCACGCCAGGTCGCCACATACTGCCACCCTTCCTCGTCGGAAACGGAATACCAGGCAGACAGCAATACGGAATTATTTTCCACCTTTCGCACATTCATCAAAAATTTTACCGGTTTTCCAGTTTTCCAGTCGGCAGTCTTTACATACGATTGTCCTCCGGTTCCCTCGTTTCCAAAAGAATTCGCCGTAGTCTGAGCACCTTTATCCACTAACGAAACAAAATCGGCCGCTACCATAGTAGCATCATGGTCGGCATCTTTGCTATCCCATACCGAAAACAATACCCGCCGCTCTGTATCGGAGTTCGTCTGTATCCCCATATACCCCCGGTAAAATCCAAGGCTCATATAATAAGTAGCTAACGGATCGCTTCCTTCCGGCACTAATATTTCTTCATAAATCCAATCGTAGGAACGTGTCGTAGGCGCTGTAGTCCGAAAACTCAGGTGCACGGAAGGCGACGATTGATAATCCGTATGATTTACCTGCGCATCGGGAGTATAAGCCTTAAAAAGCAAAGAATGAATCGTGATCGCATTATCGGGCGGCGTAAGCGGCCTTAATTCATAACGATAATAACCTGTTTCGGGTATATTCACAGCAGTGGCAAAAATGGTATCATTGCTTCCGGTGCCCTCTATTTTTAATTTCCGTTTTTGCGGCTTTAACCCCAAATCATAACATTCCGAAACCTTTAGCTCAAACTCTAATTTTTTCTGATTTATTACCTCAAGAGCGAACGAAAGATCGTAATTCCCCTTCTTTTGATAAAGATACCACACCACACTCCGTTGCGGATCTTTCCATCGGGATACGCTCTTTCTGGTTTCCGGCCA
>OGOU01000120.1_pt1 | contig 77493 bp, 64 predicted proteins | sample 1552721 | NCBI WGS metagenome assembly OGOU01 (sample SAMEA2580176, study PRJEB22360) | human gut metagenome | biome: human gut; feature: human-associated habitat; material: faeces | place: Denmark | collected 2008/2010
CCAGCAGCAGCAACACCGTAATCAATGCCCTGTAATTCATGATCAATAGCCTTTATTTGTGAAACGTACCATTTTATGCTCTTTCTCCCACAAGCCCAGGTAGCCGAACGCAATTTGCGCTGCAAACCACTCTTCGCGCGAGGGAAATGTATTTTCCGAACGATCGCCGTAATATTGTCCCGTGGTAAAACGCCCCTGCATCTCCAGCATCTTCCGATTCCGCGCTTTCGCCCAATCCGCAGCCTTGACCGACGAACGGGCATCCCAGCCGAAAGAATAAGCTAAAATATCCATCAGCCAATAGCCGTCCTGCCGCCCGTATCCCCAATCGTTTCCCTGCGGATAATACATCTGGCACGAAGCACCGCCGCCGGGCTCTTTCACATAGATAGTCTTGCCGTCGAAATCCAGGTCGGTCAATGCGTAATACACCTTTCCCCCATTCATCTGGGCGGCCTGGGGCGCTTTCATTCCAGCCAACCCGAACATCCATACATTCAGCGTATTGTGCATAATCGAGCACATATAATCGGCATGGATAATCTTGTGGTTCACCACCAGCCCGTTTTCTTCGATATTGCTGCCGTTCAGCACTTCGTTCAACCGGAATCCGTTCACTTTCTTTTTGCTCAGCAAATCCGAAGGCGCGGCATAAGCCGAGATCATCAGCTCCAAAGCCTTGTCCATCCATTGCTGCTCATGGGCATGTCCCGGCATCATCGTTATGGCAATCACCAAAATATTCGAATTCCAGGCATTTTCTTCCGCCTTACTGTCTCCCTTATAAATAATATTTCCTTGCTTATCCCGGTAATAAGGTACTTTATAATCCAAAAAGCGGTCGGCTTCGTGCACCACCATGCGGCACACCATTTCTTGCTGCTCCGGGCTGAGAAAATCCCACATCATCCAGCCTGCCGTAGCCGCCTGTGCCGCCCACAGCGCACTCTGCCACAAATCGCCCCACCCTTCCTTTCCGGAATTGGACTTGTGACGATAGGCGAGCGAGCCGATCAGTTTCACCGTCCGTTCGATCGCTTCCTCCTTCGGCACTCCCGCCACTGCCGGATCGTACAAATTTAACCGGAGGCATAAAGCCAGCGCAAACGCTTCGTGCGACACCGGGCGGATAAAACGCTCGACTTTCCCGCCAAAATCCAGATATTCCCCGGTTTGGCTGCCGAACTTTTTTACCTCGTTATACCAGGTGTTCATCGCATATTTGTTCGTGTTTTGCAACAAACGGATCACTTCCTCTGCAAATTCGCCTTTCAAAGGTGCGGTTTTCCGGTCATCCCAACGGATCGGCACTACCTGCCGGCTCAGTTCCCCGGCCTGTGCGCTCAGACAAACTCCGGATAACAACATTCCTGTCAAAATCTGTACAATCGCTTTTCTCATCGCTTATTCTATTATATTATGATTTTTCCAATTCACGCCCGGACATTCATAACAACACTTATCCCCTTCCCGTTCAAAGAATATTCGATCTTCCTCCGCCCGCTCCGTAAAAAAACAGGATACAGTTCGCCCCCTATTCTTTATTTTTCCTCTATTCTTTCCCCTCCGCTCCGTCTAAACATTTTAATCCATTATCCCAATTTCGCCCGAAATTTTAAGCACATCCTCCCACAGGCTGCTTATATCGTCTGTTTCCGGTTATCTTTTCTCCCCTCCCGGCGTTCCCTTAAACCGGCTATTTCATTTCTTACCGCTTATCTCTTCCATTTCCACCCGGCATTCCCCCACCCCGGCATCGCCCCGCTTCCCCTTACTTCTGCTCCTTTTCCTTCTACTTCTGCTCCTACTTTATTCACATTCACCGTAAAGCGGGTTTTCCCCCACTCCGTTCCTTGCCGTTTCTCTCCGGTACGTTTCACCACGCGAACACAATCGCCCGCAAACAACCGCTTATTCGCCCAGATTCTCGTATCTTTTCCCCTCTTTGATCTCCTCGGCTTTCATCTCTTTTTCGTAATATTCATTGGCCAGACGGCTATATTTATCGAACATCCGTTTCGCCACTTCGATCTCGTCGCCCTTAGTCACCGGAGTGCGCACTTTACCCGGCGTATTCACAAAAGCCAATTCCCAATCGCCTAATTTACTGTAAAAATCATTCGCCCGGAACGATTCCCGCCCATGAGTCAGCCGCAATCCTTCTTCGGAATAATCCGTCCCTGCATCCAAATGCTGTTGCAACATGGCATAAAATTTCTCCCAACGTTTCAGGTAATACCCCTCGATCAACCCCGTCCATTCCCGCCAGGAATAGTCGAAAATAAAAGGATCGCCATCCGCTCCCCACACGGTGACCAAAGCCGTAGCGTCTTTTTCGAGCAGATCCTTCTCTGCTTCGGTCTTTCCCCAGCTCCGGGCATCCGAAAGCCATTTATCGAAATTAAATTCCTCGCGCGTACGCAGCAATTCGTCCACATCTTTCAGCAATTGCAGAAAACGCCCGCTATGCAAGGCAAAAGCGGCTTTATCCTTCTGCCGGAAAGCTTCGGCGGCTTTCTTATGAATGGCCTGGCCTAAATTCGTCATCATCTGGCGCTGTATATCCACAATATCGAACCGGTAAGGCTTCGACGCACCCAATTTTCCGGCATCCTGCAACAGCAAACGCTCTGCATCGATCACCAAAAGCGGCGAATAAGGAATCCCCAAACCCGCATTCGGGCCGGACTTCTTCACATTCAGCGCCGGACGGGCGGCTATAATCGAACTTAATTCCGTTCCGTTCGTTCCCGGACGGTAAGGACCTTCCAACAATTTCATCCAGGCCTTTTCTGCAGCCTCCGATTTTGCCCCGTAACGGCGGTGAGCATATTTTTTCAGCCAATCTTCCACCGAAATCGCTTCGGCATAATTCGGCATTTCGAATGCGAGGTCGTAGTACACCGGATTCTGCACGATCGACTCCATAAAAAGCCCCGAACCGCATACATTGGGCGAGCCTACCCGCGCTTTCATATACTGGTTGGATGCCAGCAAACGCAAATCACCGTGCAGGTTGATACGTCCCCCGAAATTATGCAGATTTCCGGCCACCATGGGATAACCCCAGCAGGCATTCGGCTTGCTGCTCCTCGCCCCGTTCAGGTCTAATATCAGCAAATCGGTTTTCGGAATCACCTTCACGATATTTTCACGCAAACTCCAGGCCTGCATCGCCCAAAGCGCATCCGGATCGAAATCCTTAAACAATCGATGGATAGATTTTCCCACCGCATTCAGGTACTCCGGCGTATTCACAGGAGGAGCGCTCTCGTGGAAAGGATCGGCGGCATACACACCGTGCGCCCCGAACAGTTTTTTCTCTTCTTCTAAAAAAGCGCGCCCGAATTCGGCAAAAAGCGGATCGGTGGGGTCTAACTGTGCAGCACCTTTAAAACCGCACCACGATCCCTGTTGCTTGATCTTGGCATCCGGGAATTTCTGCCTGAATTCACGCGGCACATATCCCGAAAAACCTTGCTGTATGGGCTGCATGCCCAACTCCAATTGCCGGTCCATGATCTGCTGTCCCAGCTTCACATGACTATCGATCCACGACTTAGGCAGCGGGCCGCCGTAACTCTGCAAATTTTGCATCCATTGCCAGGCAAAATGTCCCGGCCCGGCCAGAAAAGTCCTGGCTTCCTCGTCGGTAAAGCCGTATTTCAGCAACGCATTGTACCACACGCCTTCGAGCCCCACCACCGACAAAGGCATATTGATGGAATTCATCGCCATATAATCGATTTCCCTTTGCCAGCGCTCCCAATCCCACCAGGCAGCCGTGTAGCTCACGGTGCAATAATTCATATACACCCGGTATTTCCCCTGTATCGTCCGTCTCTCTTTTCCCTGGGGCAAAGGCAGGCGATCCGGCAGATTCAGCTGATTGCCGAACCACGACACATGCGCCTGGCACGTATATTTCAAATACCAGTTAAAAGCCGTAGCCAAAGCCACCGCATTGTTCCCGCGCAAAACCACCTTATTACCTTTCCGGTCGATCTCATATACATCGTTTCCATTTTCCGGAGCAATGATTTCCAGACGGAATTGCTTCCCGTATCCCGGAGTGACCCGTTCGATCAAATCATAAGCCGCCTTTGTCGGTTTATCCCCGTAAGCCGCCAACTGCACGGCACACAAAAATAATAAGATCAGTTTTTTCATAAATACGCACATTTTATAATTACGGTCGCTTATCCTGTTTCCGTTTCTGCACCTTGCTATAAAATTTCCTGCTGCCTGCCCGGTTCTTACCACCACCGGACAGACAACCGGAAAAAATGCTTCGAGCGCCGGTCTAAAACTTACAACTCAAGAAAGGATCGCTTAAAAATTGAATTTTGAATACTAAACAAACTCCCTTAATCCTGAATTTACTCCTCCCAAACTAAACTGAATCCCTTCTCCCGGCTTTTCTCGATAGCACACACTCACAACCTGTTTCTTTTTAATCTCTAAAATCCATCGGAACATCCCTTTTCTTCTGCTGCGGGCCTGACGGTTCCGCATGGCGGGAGGGATTCCGGTGATCGAAATAATATATGCCGTCCCGGTCGAAAGCCTGATAGGCTTTTTCCATTCTCCGGCTAAAACTGTCGAAATTCTTCATATCCGGTTGTGTCCATGCCGATTCGGCCAGCGCACACATACGCGGGAAAGTCATAAAATCGAGGCGTTGCTCGTTATGCACCCGTTCCGTCCACAGATTCGCCTGAATCCCCCGGATCAGGTGTAACTGCTCCTGCGGCAACCCCCACGAAGCCATCCCCTTGTCCGGGAAGGCATACACATCCTCCAACGGGCAGAAACCGCTCCATACCCGTCCCCACTTATGACCTGTATATTGTATAAAATCGAAATACAACGGGCGGCGCGGGCACATCACCGTGGCATAGCCTCCGGCGAGCGATTTCTTCAACTGATACACCCGGTCGTGCCTCCACCAGAAAATAACCGTACGCGCCGTATCCACGTTCAAATCCAGCAATTCATCCCAACCCACCAGCACTTTCCCGAGATGGCGCACCGTGTCGGTCATCCGGTGCATAAAATAACGCTCGGCCTCTTTCACCTTCGTCATGCCCTCCCGTTTCATCAATGCCTGAATGTGAGGATCGGTTTCCCAGGCCTTGATGCCGAAAGACACTTCGTCCCCGCCGATATGCAAATACGGGGAGGGGAACAAGGTCGTCACTTCCCTCAAAACATTCGTCAAAAAAGTATATACTTCTTCTTTACCCACATTAAATGTAAAGTCGGGATGTTCCGGCGTGCCGCCTCCCGACAATTCGGGATAAGCCATATTGGCCGCCGTAGCGTGCCCCGGCATATCGATCTCCGGTATCACCTCGATGTGGCGGCCAGCCGCATAAGCCACCAGCTCTTTGATCTCTTCCTGTGTATAATAGCGCACATCCTGGCAATTCGGATCGCTCCAGTTTCCTTTTCCTCCCACCGTCGCCAGCTTCGGATATTGCTTGATCTCGATTCTCCAGCCCGATTCGTCGGTCAGGTGCCAATGGAATTTATTCAGCTTATAGCTCGCCATATAATCCAAAAGCTGCTTCACTTTCTCTTTACCGAAAAAATGACGGGATTCGTCCAGCATATAGCCCCGCCAGCCATAACGCGGCGCATCGCCGATCTCACAGCAAGCCGCGCTCAGGCGGCCGTCTTTCGCCTCTGTCATTTGCAACAAAGTCTGCACGCCATAAAAAATCCCGGCACGGTCGGCAGCATGTACCGTCACCTGTTTCGGGCTGATTTCCAAACGATAGGCTTCTTTTTCGCCCGATCCGGGCTCTAAGGATAAGAATATCGGTGCTTTTTTGGCGACCCTGGCAGAAACGGTCACACCCTGCTCGCCTAATTTTTCTTTCAGATAAAGTGCTTCCGGCATCACCGAAGCATCCGAACAACCGATTGCACCCTTACGCAATTCGAACACTCCTTCGCGGATCACCACGGATTGTGGATAAGGTATTACATTAACTTTCTGAGCTAAAACAAAATGAGTGGCTATTAAGAATAATAGCACTAAATAAAATTTACTTTTCATTCCCTCTGATTTAATAATAACAACGCAATCGATTGAACAAACTTATTAAAAAAAAATTGTAAACAAAAATTTTAATAAAAATAAAACAAATTTCTTCTGAAAAAAATTTCACATACAAACCATAAAGGGGTAAAGTCTATCCGTCCGTAATCCTATTTGCATCAACAAAACCATGAACTTCAATCGTTTACCCCTTTATTCCCTATCCTTATTCAGACATTTTATAAATTTCACGCCCAGCCAGCAGGAAAGCACCCACGCCATACACTTCCGTCATTCCGGCATTTACTTTCCGGGGATCGGCACCGATAGGCTGCACATATCCCAGTTTGCCACCGGCTTCCACCGCATCCACCAAAGCTTTCCAGCCCTTACGTACGGCGGGCATATACTCGTCGGCAGGCAGCAAACCTTCGTTTACCCCATACGCCAGAGCATACACAAAAAATCCTGTGCCGCTGGTTTCGGGAGAAGGATAACTTTCCGGATCGAGCAGGCTGGCACTCCAGTAACCGCTCGGACGCTGGTAACGCACCACGCTGGCAGCCATTTCCTTAAACAAATCCTCATAATACTTACGATAGCGGTCTTTCTTCGGCAATTCCTGCAAAATCCCGCAAAGTCCGCCCATCACCCAGCCATTGCCACGCCCCCAGAAAATTTTCTTTCCGTTCTTTTCCTGCTTTCCGATATAAGTGTTATCCCGGTAAAACAGCTTTTCTTCCTGATCGTACAACTCGCTATAAGTAAATTTAAATTCCTTATCGGCAAATTTCATATACCGCTTTTCTCCGGTCATATTATATAAACGGGCATAAACCGGAGGAGCCATAAACAAAGCGTCGCACCACGTCCAGCAATCGTTGTTGCCTCCGCCGAAACGGGCACCGGGCTTTTGCGGAGCAGGATGTTTCATCACCCAATCCGTACGCGCCAGAGTAGGCATAATCCATCTCTCGTTCTTTTTCCCGCTTTGGCGGTACATATCGATATACATTTGCGCCACACAAATATCGTCGGCATGATACATCCGCTTGCCGGGCTGCCAGCCGTTCCGGTTGCCCACCCGGGTCAGGAAAGCAAAATAAGGATTCTTCTGTCCGGCCACTTCCGCCATCTCTCCCCAGGCATACATTCCCACATACAACGCCCCGTTCGTCCAGTCGTCCCAGCCGTGCCTCACCTTATCCCAGTTTTCGATCTGCCAGTCGGCAACAGCCTTCATGACCTTCGTTACATCGTCTTTCTTGAAATCGGCCCGAAAAGGCTGTGCCTTTCCGTACACCGCGAAAGAAATACACGCAGCTAACAAAATCAGTTTTTTCATCGTCTTTTCTTTAAATTAGTCATATCATTTCATGTCCGCCCGGACACACCACTATTATTCTATTTTTAAAAACCGAAACCGTTTGAGCAATCGGTTGCTCATATAGCCACCGAACATTTCTCCGGCAATTCTCCCCGATTCACTCCGGGCATTTTGTTTTCCGGCACTTCATCTTTCAGGGCTTGCGGCACTCCCCCTCATCGTACTACACATATTCCTGCCACACCGTTTTCCTGTAAACGCCCTTGTATGCTTATTTCTCAAATTCCTTTCGCTTCAGGCCCGACCAAACGGCAATAATCACCACGACAATCCCTCCGATAATAAAAGGAGCGGGCAAAAGCTGCGCATCGGTTTTTCCATAAGAGTGCATGCCGCTCAGATAATAATTCACCCCGAAATAGGTCATCAGTACCGAAGCGATAGCCAGCAGCGACAGCAAATTAAACAGCCATTTGCTTTTCCAGCCGGGGATCAGGCGCAGATGCAGCACCAAAGTGTAAACGATCACCGAAATCAATGCCCAGGTCTCTTTCGGGTCCCAGCCCCAATAACGTCCCCACGACTCGTTCGCCCAGACCGCCCCCAGGAATGTACCGATGGTCATCAGCATCAATCCCAGGATCATCGACATCTCGTTCAAGATCGTCAGTTCCCGGATCGTCTCCCGGATCTTTTCCCGTCCTTTCGCCACAATCATCAAAATCATATTGAACAGCCCCATCAAAGCACTCACAAAAAAGAAACCGTAACCCGCCATAATCACCGCCACATGCAGCATCAGCCACCACGACTGCAAGACAGGCACCAAAGGCGTAATCTCCGGGCTCATCTGGTTCAACCCCGACACGAACAGCAGCACCCCGGCCAGCAGGGAAGTCAGTGCAGGCACGACCCGCGTGCGGAAAGCGAACAGCAAGCCGCCCAGCACGATCGCCCACGCCACATACACCATCGACTCGTATGAATTCGTCCAGGGAGCATACCCCGAAATATACCAGCGCAAACCGAGCCCGAACGTATGGAAAAGGAACACGCACGCAATGCCTCCGGTAAGTACCCAGCCCGTCACGTTCGTCCACCGTCCCCGCCGGAACAAAGCCACGAACACGCACAGCAGCAACATGCCTCCCAAAATCAGATAATATTTCACGATCGAAGAAAAAACACGCACCTTATTATAAAAAACTTCCGCATCGATCTTCTTCGAATCCACTTCGATCACTTTATTTTTAGCCTGCTGATAAGTTTCGATCATTCCCAGTACATCGTCCGCCTGCTTTACATTCCCGTCCGCCAATTCCGACACATACCAGCGCATGATTTTCGACACGAACAAGGAATCTTTTCCCTGGAATACCGACAGGTCGTCCCCGGCAGAATACCATTTCCCGCTACGGTCGTTCGGATCGGGAAAAACGGCCAGCATCATCCCCTGCTGGATTTGGAAAACGATATTCACGATTTCGTCCAGCTTCAATAGATCGTTATCCACCCGGCTGCGTTCCGAAGGATTCTTCGCATAAATCGCTTCGACCTCTTTTTGCAGCAAATATTCCCCGTCGGCACTGAAAACATCGTTAAAGGCAATATACTCTCCCGTTTTACCCAGTTTTTCCAGCACCTCTTTATCCTTCACCTTGATAAACTTCTCAAAACTCCATTCGTAAGGATAAACCAGCAGGTTTAAAAAAAACTGGTCGGAATTCAATCCTTTATATTGTTCCGCCTGGTAAAGCTTTCGCAAAATTTTCAACGTCCACGTATTGGCAGGCTCCAAACGTCCCTTCGGATTCTGCACGATCAGCTTCCCGAACCGGTCTGCCTGCTCTTTCGAAACCGTGGGCAAACTTCCCGTTCCGCTTTGCGGCAAAGCATACGCCGAAGGACTTCCCGCCGTTGCAAGGCAAGCGAACAAAACCCCGGCCACCGCCACTTTCAAGGCTCCGCCCTGCATCCGTTTCAGCTCCCGAACCAGCCTCCTGAACCGGGATTCCCGGTTAAAAAACGTCAGGATCATCCCCAATACCATTAAAGCATAACCGAAATAAGACACCGTCATCCCCGGCTTATCGTAATTCACCGACAACACCGTCCCCCGCTCGTCCGGGTCGTAAGAGGCCTGAAACAAGCGATAGCCTTTCACATCCACCACATTGTTCATATAGATCATGTGCTCGCGTTTCTCCCCGTCCACCGTTAGAATGACATCGCTTTCATACGAAGAAGGACTGTGCGAGCCGGGATAACGCTCCAGCCGGAAATCTTTCAAATATACCTCGAAAGGCAGTTCCTGCCTCTGCATGCCGCCGTCCGTAAGCATATAATTCACCTGTTCCCCTTCCCGGATATGCATGACCCCCTCGTCACTGAAAAAGTGAGTAATCCCCGCCCCGGCAAGAATCACCACAAAGGCGGAATGAAACAGCAAGCTCCCCCATTGCCTGCGGGTAAACATCTTTTGCTGCACCACCAGCCAGATAAAATTCACCGCCAGCAGAAATTCCACCAGCAGGAACCAGGGCGCACCGTAAAACCATTTCCTCGCCACAGGCGTCCCCTGGCTATTCTCGACAAACGTCGCTACGGCCATAGCCACGGCATAGACCACTAACAAAACAAATAAGCTTACCCGGGGGTAATTTTCCTTTTTCATTCTAAAAATTACTATTGTTACACGCCTCGCATTTATCTTACACGGCTTCAAATATATTAAAAAAACAAATCGATTCTCTGTTATCCCATTCGATTCCAAAGAAAAATCCCTCCCCAAAGCTTCCGGTAAGTAAAATGCAGGCAACGACACAAAGTCCGGCTTCCCAAAAAATACGATTTACAGGCCTCCTGAAAACTCATCGATATTTTTCCAATACGGACATTAATTTCACCTTATCCACCGGCTTCACGAGATAGTCATTACACCCGGCCTCCAAAGCGGCGAGCTTATCCGACTCAAAAGCATTGGCGGACAGGGCGATAATCGGGATTGTGGCATTGAATTTACGGATTTCCTTCGTTGCCGTCAAGCCGTCCATCTCAGGCATCTTCATATCCATCAGCAGTAAATCCACCGGATGGGTTTTGAGCAGCTCCAACGCTTCCCGTCCATTCACCGCATGCAGCAAATGATACTGTTTACCCAGCATGGCCGATACCAATAAATAATTACTCGAAATATCCTCCGCCACCAAAATGGTCTGCCGTCTCTCCTTATCCCCTTCTTTCCCGGCAACCGGACGCACCACATCATTTTCCGGCACAAGCGTTTCCGTCTCTTTCGCAGGAAGCCCGGCTTCCTCTACCTTACAAGGCATAAAAGCCCAGAAAAGAGACCCCTCGTTATACCGGGACTCAAATCCCACGCTTCCTCCCATCGATTCGGTGATTGCCTTACAAATAGACAAGCCGAGCCCCGTCCCCTGTGCAAATTCATCCAGTTTTTCAAACCGATGGAATACCTTATTTTTCTTCGCATCCTGAATGCCGATCCCGCTATCCTTCACATAAAGCCGGATTCCGCCCTCCACAAGCTCGTAGCCCATCTCGATAAACCCTTTCGGCGTATATTTGATCGCATTGGTCACATAGTTCGTCATCACCTGGGCAATCCGGTTCTTATCCAGATAAACCCGGCACCTGTCATAAGGATTCTCCACGAAGAATCTTACATTGGGATTCGTCACCCGCTGCTTCATAGACACGGCCATATTATTGAAATATTCCGAGAAATCGAATTCCTCGTATTTCAGCTCCATAGCCCCTGCCTCGTATTTCGATAAATCCAGAATATCGTTAATCAACTTCAACAACAATTCGTTATTGGTCTTGATGATCTGCATATACTCCTCCCGGTCGGCACGTTCTTCCGAATTCACCAGCAAACCGGAAAATCCGACAATCGCATTCAGGGGCGTGCGGATTTCGTGGCTCATATTGGCAAGGAACGACGATTTCAGCTTGTCGGATTGTTCGGCCCGCAACTTCGCCTGCCGCAACTCCTCGATCATCCGTTCCCGGTCTGAAATATCGTCCACCCGGATCACAATCCCGTCGAGCTCCCCGTCGTCTTTAAAAACAGGAGTTGCAAAAACCTCCACAGCACGCCGGTCGTCGAGAAAAAATTTCACCCGTTCCATCTGGCGGGATTTCATCGCCCGCTGCAACACACATTCCCCACAGGGCGACGTGCGGTTGTAAGCACTTTTATAGCAAAGTTCCCCTTGCCGGTACGCTCCATGAGGAAGACCGACAGAAACGACAGAAATATTCTCCCATTGCACGACATAATCCGGGGTGATGTAGGCCAATCCGGAGTTCGTATTATTCAGAACAAGCTCGTTCTGCCGCACCAACTGATTCAATTCCTCCTTATTTTTCAGCAACGTCAGCTCGGTCTGTTTGTGAGATTCGATATTGATCGCCATCCCGCAAACATACTTATAAGAAGTATCGTTGAGTACCGATGTTTCCAAAACACCACGGGTTTCCCACCACTCATAAACCCCGTCCTCTTTCAAAGCGATCCGGTACTGTACACATGCTTCCGGATCATCTTCCTGCAAAATCGCATGAGCAAAACCGATAAAGACCTGCCGGTCGTCCGGATGGATATAACTGACAAACTTTTCGAGCGAATCGACCTCCGAAGGGTCACGGCCTATCTTATCGAAACCTTCCCCAAAACTCACCTTATCTTTGGACGGCTCATAAAACCAGGAATAAGCATTCATCACCTCCATCGAAATAGAGAGTACCCTGGCACGGCGTTTCAGGTCGTTTTGCAGGCTCTGATCCCAACGGACATTCAGCAGCAACCGTTTACTCCCGTCATAAATAACCGTTTTACGAACAATCATATCGTAGCTACGCCCGTCTTTGAGAACGATTCTTTCCACTCCGAAATAAGGTTCCCCGGTCGTAAAAACTTTCAGGTCGCTTTTTTGCATCCGCCGCGCCTGCTTTTCGTCCAGAATACTATAAATCGTTTCCCCTTCACGGGTACCGAACAGCCGCTGGCTTTCCGCATTACAGAATACATAACGGAAATCGTCCTCCACATCCTCGATGTGAATGGGCAACGGTATGTTGTTCAGGATATTTTCCTGCAACATCTTCCTTCTCTGCAAACCGGTATTGTTCTTGCAAAAGCCGACATATTTAACGACTTTGCCATTTTCGTCCTTTTCATAAGGCGAAGCATTGATCGTGCAATATTGCCATTCCGGATAACCGGTCAGCTTCATCCGGATATTGAACCAATGATTTTTATCCAGCCCCTCGAGCTGTTCCGCATAAATCCCCTGGGTTGTTTCCCAATCGTCCGGATGGATGAAATTCTTATAGTATTCCATCGTACAATGCTCAGGCTGTTCTCCACTTTCCATCATATTATTCTCGGAAAAGAACAATCCGGAACGGGTATCGAGTTCCCAAAGCATAATCTCGGCCGCCTGCATCGCCAACTCCGTCTTTTTCTTGCTTTGCCGCAACATCTCCTCTGCATGCACCGCTTCGGTCACATCCTCCAGGATAAAAACATATCCCTCCATCTCTCCGGAGGCATTCAGAACGGGAGCCCCGTTACAGGCAACATGGCAAACGGATTTAGACAGCGAAGTTTCGTAATAACCGCTGGCCCTCACCAGATCGAAACTATATTCTATCTGCGCCTGAACTTTTTCCCGGTTACGTATCGCATCCCTGACCTTTATCGGTAAATTGGGATTTTCAAAAATATTTATCCTTTTCCGGATATAAGCCTCTTTATCCATGCCGAAAATCCGGCTGGTGGCATCGTTCATAAAAATCATATTTCCGGCGGCATCGTACAACTCTACCCCCACCGGCAACGCCTCCAGCAAAGTTTCCTTCTGATTGTAGAGCTTTTCATACCGATTCTGCAACAACGTGCGTTCCGTCATATCCTGGGCGATAAAAAGATATTTATCGATCCCGCCCTCTTCATTCCGCACCACCGATACGGCAATCTCGAAATAACGCACACCCGAAAAAGCGGTAGGATAATACCGCTCTTTCGCCAAATCGAAATCGTAGGCAATAGTAAAACGGACATGCTCGCCCGCCTGCAACCGTTCTTTCATGGCATCGGGCATATTCGGGTTTTCGAAAATATTAAGACCCAGAATATCGCTTTTCTTCCGTACCCCCATCATCTTCATGCCAACCTCGTTGATTTCGATAAGAGAGCCGGAACGATCGTACAATTCCATGCCTACGGGAAGATTCCCATAAATAGTTTGAAAAAGGGCATGAGATTCCCGATCGACCGCAACGGTCCGATCCACTTCCCGCGAACGGAGCAGATCGTCTTCATTCACTTCCATCACCTGCAAATAGACCGACTTTTCATCCCCACAGGCGGCATGTCCCGTAACACGCACTTTTTCCAACGTAGGGAGAGTAGAAGTGTATTCCAGGTAAACACTCCGTTTTTCCTGCCGGGCACGGCGAAGGCTGTCGATAATAAAATGGATCTGCTTCTCGTTTTTATCGTCTGCTTCAGCCAAAAGTGCCGAAACCGGCTTCCCGCTTATGTTTTCTATTTCAATTCCAAAAAAAAGCCGCTTATCGAAACCGCTAAAACCGATCGGCTGTAATTCCCGATCGAATTCAACAGTCGTCCAACCCATATTCCTAATATTCTTCATCATCATTGTGGCTAATACTCATTTCGATAATAATCGCATACATTCAAAAAATAAGTAAAATGTAAAGTCTTTGGCTATCTGCCGGAACAACCGACAGAAATCAGTCGCCGTACATATAATTTTTCCTAAAAATCTATCCTCAGCATTGTAAATACTATTTTCAACACCATTTACTCTATTGATTTCAGACAAAAAAAGAATAATAATTTTGAATCGATACCCGATCGGTTTATACCAAACTTTCCCTTCTAAAGGTCAGTGATCTATAACATCTATCAAAAATATAACAAATATCAGCAAATTCCAATCTTTAACAAAACCGGAACAAAGTTAACAGGAGATGTCCCCGCCTGAAAGCCTTATTCTATGGACTTTCCGGAGGATTTCAAAAAAAATGTCCCCGGAAGTTAAAAAAACTTCAGAGGACATTTTAACACAAAAAAAGACTTTTTTCATACTGCGCAGGCCACGATCGCCCCGGCATAAAAAAAATCGTTTTTTTTAAATTTGTTTCAGTAAATCGACCATTTCAATGGCAGAAGTCATGGCATCGAAACCCTTATTTCCGGCTTTCGTTCCAGCTCTTTCCACAGCCTGCTCGATAGAATCGGTGGTCAGGATGCCGAAAATCACAGGCACTCCGGTCTGTAAGCCGACGTGAGCCCCCCCTTTGGTCGCTTCGTTAGCCACCATATCGAAATGAGGCGTTGCCCCCCGGATCACGGCTCCCAGACAAATCACCGCATCGAACTTACCGCTTTCCACCATCTTTTTAGCCACCAGGGGTATCTCGAAAGCTCCCGGAACCCAGGCTAAAGTCAGGTTATTTTCGTCCCCGCCGTGGCGGACAAACGCATCCACGGCGCCGCCGATCAGCTTTGAGGTGATAAACTCGTTAAAACGTCCGGCCACAATGCCTACACGCTGTCCCTGTGCCAATAATTTTCCTTCCAGTAAATTCATAATATTCGGTTTTTGCATAACTGATAAAACAATAGATCACTTTCCTGCTTCGGCCTCTCCCGACGGGGTATGCACATGATTACACTCGTGCAGCAGATGCCCCATTTTCTTATATTTGGTGTACATATAAAATTCGTTCTTCTCATTACAGGTCATTTCGATCGGCTCACGCCCCACGATTTCCAGCCCATAACCTTCCAGCCCTTTCAATTTCAAAGGATTATTCGTCATTAAAATCATTTTCTTCACCCCCAGATCCGCCAGAATTTCCGCTCCGATCCCGTAATCCCGCAAATCCGCCTTAAAACCCAGCGCCAGATTAGCCTCTACGGTATCCATCCCGCCGTCCTGCAAATGATAAGCCCGGAGCTTATTGATCAGGCCGATGCCCCGGCCTTCCTGTCGCAGATAAAGCAACACGCCCCGCCCGGCCTTCTCGATACGGCGCAAAGCCTCCTGCAATTGCTCCCCGCAATCACAGCGCAACGATCCGAACGCATCCCCGGTAAGACATTCCGAATGTACGCGGCACAACACCGGATCGCCGTCGGTCACATCTCCCTTCACCAAAGCCACATGATGCTCGCCGTTGATCTTATTCACATACCCGTAAGCCTTGAAAATACCGTATTTCGTAGGCATTTCCGCCACGGTCACCCGTTCCACGAGCATTTCCGTACGGCGGCGGAAAGCGATCAGATCGGCGATCGTAATCATTTTCAAACCATATTGCCGGGCGAAATCCACCAACTCTTTGGTACGCATCATCGTACCGTCCTCCCGCATGATCTCGCAACACAATCCGCATTCCTTCAACCCTGCAATCCGCATCAAATCCACCGTGGCTTCCGTATGCCCCGAACGCTCCAGCACCCCGCCCGGCTTCGATTCCAGCGGGAACATATGCCCCGGACGGCGAAAATCTGCCGGCCTGGCATCGTCCTCCACACACTTCATCGCCGTAACGGAACGTTCCAGCGCAGAAATACCGGTCGTGGTAGAGACATGATCGATCGACACCGTAAAAGCCGTGGCGTGATTATCCGTATTATTCGCCACCATCTGCTCCAGCCCCAGCTTTCCGGTCAGTTCCCGGCTCATCGGCATACAAATCAGCCCTTTGGCATAACAAGCCATAAAATTCACATTTTCCAAAGTGGCGAATTCTGCGGCACAAATCAGATCCCCCTCGTTTTCCCGGTCGGGATCGTCCGTCACCACAATCAGCTTTCCTGCTTTCAGGTCGGCAATCGCCTCTTCAATCGTATTAAATTTAAATTCTTCCATAATATCTTTTATTTTTACCTATCGTTCAAAACCCGTTCGCCTGCAAAAATTCAAGGCTCAGCCCCTTTTGAGGCTGCTTCATCAGCTTCTCTACATACTTCACGATCATATCGTTTTCCAGATTCACCACCTCTCCGGCAGGCTTGCCCGTCAAAGTGGTCTCCTCCTGCGTATGGGGAATGACCGACACCTTAAACACGGCCTCGTCCACATAAGCCACCGTCAGGCTCACCCCGTCGATCGCCACCGATCCCTTCTCCACCACATACCGCAAAATCTCCGGTGCAGCCTTTATCGTCAGCCATATTGCATTTTCGTCCTTCACGCGGGCGGAAATCCGTCCCGTTCCGTCGATATGCCCCGCCACCAGATGTCCTCCCAACCGGGCATTCAGGCACAAAGCACGTTCCAGGTTCACCCGGTCGCCCGGCTTCAGGCCGCCTAAATTGGAACGCTCCATCGTTTCGGGCATCACATCGGCAGTAAAACCGCTGTTTCCTAAAGCCGTCACCGTCAGGCAAACCCCGTTCGTCGCAATACTGTCGCCCACTTTCGTATCTTCCAGCACTTTTTCCGCCCCGATCTCCAGCACCACACTGCGGTTTCCCCGCCGGATACCTCTGACCGTCCCTATTTCTTCTATAATTCCTGTAAACATAGCAATATCTGAATTCACAAATTTTCAATCCGTCATCTCTGCAAAAAACCGGAAAACAAAAAATCCGTCCCGACCTGTTCCATCCGGCAATCCGTAAATTCCAGCGCATCCGGCATCCGGGCAAAGCCCCTGCCTTCCACCGGAGTTTTGGCATCGCGTCCCCCGACGATCTTGGGAGCGATAAAAGCCCTGACCTCATCCACCAGCCTTTCCTCCATAAACGAAGCATTCAGCTCTCCCCCGCCTTCCAGCAGAACAGAGTCGATCCCCCTTTTTCCGATCTCCTCCAGCAGGCCGGAAACATCCACCCGTCCTTCCTTCGCCCGGCAAGCCAGCAACTCCACCCCCGCATCCTCCAAAGCCTGCAAGCGTCCGGCATCGGCATCGGCAGTATGTGCCACGATCGTCCGGTAAAGCCCGGCTGTCCGCACCAACTGTGTTTCCAATCCTATCGAAGCCCGGCTATCCACCACGATCCGCACCGGCTGCCGCACGCCTCCCTCCAGCCTGCAATTCAGCAACCCGCACCGTGCCTATCCCCGCCATGATCGCCATACACTCACAACGCATCTCCTGCACCCTGCGGCGTGCCTCCTCCCCGGTCACCCACTTCGAATCGCCTGTATAAGCGGCAATCTTCCCATCCAGCGTCATAGCCGTTTTCAACACCACCCAGGGACGTCCCGTCGTGATGTATTTCAGGAACACCCGGTTTAACTCCCGGATAGCCTCTTCTTCCACCCCTGCCACCACCTCGATCCCCGCTTCCCGCAAACGGGCGACACCTTTACCCGCCACCAGCGGATTGGGATCCGTCAGCCCCACGACTACCCTCGCAATGCGGTTCTCGATCACCGCCTCCGTACAAGGCGGGGTTTTCCCGTAATGACAGCAAGGCTCCAAAGTCACATACAAAGTCGCTCCCTCCGCACTCTCCCGGCAATGCCGGAAAGCATTCCGCTCGGCATGCGGTCCGCCGAAATGCTCGTGCCAGCCTTCCCCGATAATCCGGTCGTCTTTCACGATCACAGCCCCCACCAGCGGATTGGGATTCACCCGTCCGGTTCCTTGCTTAGCCAGGGCGATCGCCCGCTTCATATAGCCTGTATCCTTCGTTTCCATATACAAAAAATGCCCTGAATATCACTTCAGGGCATATCTATATCACAAATAAACAGTACATTCAAATCACTGTCCTATTTCTTCTACCATCCGGACTGTCACCGTCGGTACCGGAATTCCACCGATTCAGTCCCCGGAAAAGGGGAGTCGCGGACTGTCACCGCCGGTAGGGAATCACACCCTGCCCTGAAGAAATATCGATTACGGTTACAAAAATAACGATTATCCCGTAAAAAACAATAACCGCATCCGATTATTACAAATTCCACCTCATTTTCCGCCGATCAATTCCAGTAAATCGGCTTTTATCGCCTTCGCTTCCTGCCAGCCGTTATACTGAGGGTCTGTCACTTTTCCCGTCTTGTCCACCAAAACATAATGCGGAATGCCCGTAACCCGAAACTGATTGCCGACATATTTCCATTGATCTCCCGACAGGCGGTAGTGTTCCCCCGGAATATCCGGGATCATATTCTCGTAGGTCTTCATCGGAGACGAAGGCCCGGTGAGATAAACAAAAACAATATCCTCTCCCTTCAACTCTTCCTTCACAGACTTCATCCGCCTGATCCCGTCCCGGCAGGGACCGCACCAGGTAGCCCAGAAATCCACGAACACCGCCTTCCCGCGGTAAGGGGCGAGTATCGCCTCGAACAGCTTCTCGTTTTCCACCGCCGGCACTTCGTTCAAACGATACCCCTTCTTCTGCTTATTTTCCTCGATCCGGGCTTTCAGGCGGTCGTTATACCGTTGCAGGCAATCGGCAATAAAAGGCACTTTGTATTCTTTTTTCAATTTAAACAACTCTTCATCGCCCAGCGGGTCGAACGAAGATTCCATTCTCGATACCCGGTCTTGTAAATCCATAATTTCCGTAATAAGCCCCGGTTTTATTCCAAAATAAACATCCAGCACCTCCTGCCGCTTCTTCTGCTCATACCCCTTTTGTATGGCCGTGAACTGTTCCCCGTATTTCTCGGAAAAGTTAACATTGTCTTCCTTATACTCGGTGGCCAGCAAGCCCGTCAAAAGGGTATCCTGTCCCCGGCTCTCCTGCAATTTCAGCAACAACCCGATAAACTCCTTCTCCCGCTCGTTAAAAATAACGCCTCCGCGAAGCATATCCGTAATAATCGTCGCAATATCGCTCTCCACCGCCACCGAACGAACGACGTCGGCATATTTGATCCGGTTCATGAGCTGCCCGAAACTGCTTCCGGCCACCACCACCTCCGGCCTGTCCAGATTCATTTTCCGTACAAAATCATAATACCCGATCCCCAGATCCGGTTTCTGGAAAGGCACGATCTCCGCCCTGCTCTTTCCCTTATTCGCCTCCTCCCAGTTTTGCCGTAATAAATAATCGTAATCGAACAACACGCCTCCCGCAGCCAGCTCGATCCCGTCGGTCAGCAGCTCCCGGCCTTTCCTGCTCAATCCGTTCGTCGCGGCATATTCGTTCAGTTGCTTCAAAGCCACACTTTTCAAATCGTTCACATGCTGTTTGAATTGCTGGGCGGTCACCACCTTCACCACTCCCTGCAATCTACGGTAATCGGGAGAGAAAAAGCCGCCGCAATCCTGATACTCGAAATTCAGCAACGCATTGTCCCCCATAAACAAAGAAGTCTTCGGACGCATACGCACATCCTCTTTCTCCCGCCAGGGATCGATGTATTGCGCCATGTCCAGGCACATCGTCGTCTCTTTTCCCGGCTCTAAAAAAACCGAAAAATTCATCCGGTAGGGAAAACGGCAAATAACAAGCTCAGGATTATTCATCGTCACTTCCACCCGGAAAATCCCGTTCTCGTCTATATCCACATCGTACATATCCTGATTGCCCGAAAAAATATCGTCCACATACAAGATTCCCTGCTGCTTTCCCATTTTCGGGACATATCCTTTGATAAACCCTTGCAGCACCGCTTTCCCGCTGGTAAGCACCGTAGAATCGAAACCCACCGAATCCGCAGCGATGGCTTCCGGGCTGGTTTTCCTCACCGGAGCATAGGCTTTCAGAGCTTTTTTACTTTCTCCCAGCCATAAACGGCCGTCCTTATCCCGGCGGGCATACACCACCTTTTTCCCCTTATCGTTTTTCAAAGAAAATTCCGCCTGGTCGCCTTTGGCTTTCACCCTGGCATACTCCCAAAACTCACCGTCCGCAACGGCAAAACGCTTCTCGAAACTATAATCCCATACCCCGCTGCCATCCGTCCTGATCCAATTTCCCCGCATTCCGGCAGGAATCGTTTCCTTCTCCCGCTCTTCCCCCAGCTCGATATCGAAAATCCCGTCGCCGTCCTTATCGATCATATCGATACGCTCCACGCCCTTGGGCAAAGGCGGAAACACCAATTTAAAAAGATGTCTGCCCGATTCCGGCATAAAAAACTGCTTCCCCACCGGAATCCCCTCGGCATACCTTAATTTCAGCCGCTCGCCACCGTCGGACGGACAAATAAAGGTGGAAGAATCCACCATAACCCACCAATTCGGGCGATAAACCGCCTCCATTTGAAACACCGTGGCGGTATCGCTCAGCTCCACACGTATCATATTCCGGGTTTCCGTAGTCCGTCCGTCGAATGCCGGATGTTCCACAACCCGCTGTCCTGCAACCTGAAAACCTGCCAAAAGCAGCAGACATATACATAAATTCCTGATATACATATTACTTTTACATTAAAAAATTGTTCTAAAAGTAAAACTTAAAACAGGAAATACAAAACAAAAAGAATAGTTTTTATATTTTACACTTTCTTAATTTTTTTACTTTCATTTGATTGCTCGTCTTTATTTTTTTTATAATTTTGAACATCAAACAAAAAGTAATCTTACAGCTATGTACGGAAAATTTCAAGATTTCTTAAAGACTGAAATCCAGTCAATAAAAGAAGCTGGTTTGTATAAAACCGAAAGACTGATTGCTACACCGCAGGATGCAGAAATCAAATTAACGACAGGTGAAACCGTGTTGAACTTTTGTGCGAACAACTATCTGGGACTTTCTTCCCATCCGGTAGTGATCGAAGGTGCTAAAAAAGCATTGGATGCAAGAGGCTATGGAATGTCTTCCGTACGCTTTATCTGCGGCACACAGGACATCCACAAAGAACTGGAAGCTAAAATCTCCAAATTCTTCGGAACAGAAGACACCATATTGTATGCTGCCTGTTTCGATGCCAACGGAGGTGTATTCGAACCCTTGTTCGGCGCAGAAGATGCAATCATCTCCGACGAACTGAACCACGCTTCTATTATCGACGGGGTACGTCTGTGTAAAGCCGTGCGCTACCGCTACAAGCACGCCAATATGGAAGACCTGGAAGAACAACTGAAAATTTCCCAGGCTCAGCGCTTCCGCATCATCGTGACCGACGGTGTGTTCTCGATGGACGGCGACATCGCTAAATTGAAAGAAATTTGCGACCTGGCTGATAAATATAACGCTTTAGTGATGGTGGACGACAGCCACGCTGCCGGATTCATCGGAAAAACCGGACGGGGATCTGCCGAATACAACGGCGTAATGGACCGTATCGATATCTTTACCGGAACTCTGGGGAAAGCCCTCGGCGGAGCTATGGGCGGTTATACCACCGGAAAGAAAGAGATCGTCGAAATGCTTCGCCAGCGTTCAAGACCTTATTTATTCTCCAACTCTCTATCTCCGGCAATCTGCGGCGCTTCTATCGCAGTGTTCGATATGCTGTCGGCCAGCACCGAACTGAGAGATAAAGTAATGGCTAACGCTGAATATTTCCGGGGAAAACTGACCGAAGCGGGATTCGACATCAAACCGTCGGAATCGGCTATCGCCGCCTTGATGCTTTACGATGCAGTGCTTTCACAGCAATTTGCCGCTGAACTGCAAAAAGAAAACATCTATGTGACCGGTTTCTATTATCCGGTTGTGCCGAAAGGACAAGCCCGTATCCGTATCCAGCTCTCCGCTGCACATACCCGCGAACAGCTCGACCGCGCAATCGCAGCATTCATTAAGATCGGTAAAAAACTGAACGTAATTCAATAAACGTTCTTCCGACCCGTATATAAAGCCTTCCGGAAATAAATTCCGGAAGGCTTATTTTTTACCTTCTATGCCCTGCCTCCGAAGCTGACAAGCCCAAAAGATTCTCCGGCATTTTTCCGCAATAGGATAAAGCCTTCCCCGCACAATAAGCCACCGCCACCGGATTGCCCCCACCTACGTGAACGACGGAGCACAGTTTTTTTCACTTATAATCAAGGCTTCCCGCTCCCTCCTTCCGGATGCCACCGATAAGCCCGGCACGACTTTTGCTAAAGAATAATAAAAGTCGTCCGGACACGACTAAAAACGCCAAACTCCCGGATTCGTAAATAAACCCTAAAAGATGTAAGAAATATTTGCAAATATCCCGGAGAAGAACGACCTTTGAGATACGAATAAAGCATTCGAAAAAATACATAGATCACCCGGAAACACAACCGACAACATGATAAAAAATCTTTATATATTGTTATTTTCTTTATTGACCTGCTCCTTCTTCACCTCTTGCGACGGAGACGACAACACCCTTCAGGATACGATCCTCGGCAGATGGTATGTAAATGCGGTCAGCCACGCCGGATACAATATGTATTCCGGATACGATCCCATTGCGGAGGACTATTTCATCAACTTTTTCTATGGCGACTACATGCCCTTTCTGAAAGGCGACCAGCTCGAATTCGGAAATTTCAATATGAGAAGGGCGGGATTCAACGGAACAGGCGACCAATACACCTACAACATTTATCGTTCGACACTCGAACTCAACAACAGTTACAGGGTATCATACAATATACTCGCCTGGAGCCATGAACAGATTATCCTCTGTTTCGATAAAAACTCCCTGCTCGATTACATCACCTCGGAAATGAACTATGCCCAGACGGCTGAGCATTACCAGCAATTAGCCTACATACGCGATCAGGTGATACACTATGTCAGCGATTTTTATATAGAATACGTCCTGACCCGGAACATTCCCACCGTATCCCAGATCATCAGCGGGAATTATTACGGTAAACTCAGCGACGGCAGCGGCCCGCTGTTCAACAACGACTGGGTATCCGCTTCCCTCTACCGACAAGGCCCTGAAAGCTTCAATTTCGTTCTCAACGACCAGATCAGCCTCAGCAACGGCCCGGTACAAGGCCCGCCTTTTACCCTGCAAGTGCCCGCAACCTGGGTCGGCTATGGTAACCTTGCGGGACAGATCGTCTTTGAGGGCAGCAGTATCACCGACCACTATGCTTACGGACGAATCGAGGTATTTATCACAGGCCAGTCCCTCGACAGCCAAACCCTCGATATAGACATTGAAATCCGTAACAACGGACTGATTTACACGCTCTATTTCCGCCAGGGCATTCGTTACCTGCTCGAACCTCAAATCCTCTACCGTTCCCGCGGCCAGAGCCAGGCACAGGAAAGACAGGTCATCCCTTTGAAACCGTCTGCCTCGCAGGAAACCTCACGTCCCGCACAGAAAAAATAAATTTTCAAAACAAATCATACCTTACTCCCTTTGGAAAAATATATCCGAAGGGAGTTTTTTATATTAATATTTATATCATATTTATATAAACAATATTTTTTAATTACATATATTTCATTAATATTGTACAACATTATGTATATAGCTATCGATTAAAATTTAAAAATCACAAAAAAGAAATGAATCAAAGCAGGTATTCTTATTGCATTTGTTGCTTTAGGAATCATTGGACTTAACAAAGATTTCGGTAAAAACGAAATCTCTTTAGCTACCTTATTGGAAAATGTAGAGGCTTTAGCCAACGATAGTGAATCGGGGAATACAGGAGTTGTTATCGGTAAATGTGCCGACGAGCAAAACGATTGTCTGGCGGCTTGTCCGCACTGTAATGCGCTTTATTACGCTGACGGCAAGAAAGGTCCTTCTTCAAACGTAAAAGGAACTTGCACAAAATGCAAAGGAAAATTTTAATAACAACAGCAACGACAATGGTATCTATTTACGTAGATACCGTTTTGTAAAATACAGATCACATGAATAAACTCTTCTTTTACATTCCAATCCTCTGCTTATTTATATTGCCGGGCTGCCGGCAGCAAGACAAAGAACTGACGTTTACCCCGCCGGAATTCCGGCAAACCAGGCATCTGGAAGGCAAAGTATTGGTCGATACGTTTGTCATGGGCTTATGCTATGATATAGACTTTTATAAAGACTATCTTCTGGTGAGTGCCTACCGGAGCGACAGGGAACTACTCAACTTTTTCGATAAAAACAGCGGCCTATATATAAAAAGTATATTACCGAAAGGCAGAGGGGCAGGCGAAGCCCTTTCTTTAAAAGACTTCGACCTCGACCAAGCCACGGGAAAAGTGGTGTTCTATGATCTTATAGGAAATAAACTGACAAATTTCATTGTCGATTCGGTTATCTCCCACGAGAAGGCCGGCGCTTACATTCACTCCCGGAATTATCCGATCTATATGTACAGGGTACTCCAGGGCAACAATTCTTATATCGCGGAAGGCGGATACAAAGAAGACGACAAAAGACTGAGATTATCGATCGTTGAAAACGACTCCGCGATCTATAAATATTATACATTCCCTAATGTAAAAATTCCCGGCACAGACGCGCAAGGGATAGAGCCTGCATATACCTACGGTTCGCGTATCGCCATTTCTCCCGATAAAAAACGCCTGGCTTACTCCACAAACTACGGGGCGATCCTTGAAATATTCGACCTCACTCCGGAGCAGATAAAATTAAATACGATCAAAGGATTTTATCGTCCGGTATATTCCCTCGAAAAAAACAGCATACAATCGATCCCCGGAGAAACGGTATGGGGATTTATAGACCTGTATGCCACCGATAAATACATATATACCATATTTTCAGGAAGCAAGAATCCGAAAGACACGAAAAACATTGCAGTATTCGACTGGCAAGGTAATTGCCTCGACCTGTACACGACCGACTACCGGTTAGAAAAAATATGCGTAGATGAAGCTAACCGTAAAATCTATGCCAATGGTTTAGACTCGAATCTCGAAACGGTAATCGTGATGTTTGAAATATAACGACATAGCCAAATCCCTATGTTGTACAATTCCCTCTCCATACCCTGTATTTCATTTTATGGAGAGGGAATCATAAAAATTTAACACCCCGGTAACTTACTTCTTCTTCCCGACCAAATCATCCACCAATTTTTCAAAAAAACTCTTATACGAGGAAATATGGACTTTTCCGCTTTTGCGTTCCTTCTGTTCCATTTCCATAGCGGCAAAAGCAAACCAGCGGGCGGCCTTAAAGCGAATCGCCTCATCCCGGCATTCCTGATTGATCTTCACTCCCCAGCTATAAAGCTCTGCATCCGAAATATCTTCCTCGTTCCACTTCTCCTCGGCCAGTTCTACATAAACTTTCCAATTTCCCGTACGTTCCGCCGCCAGCATCCGGGTATTGCGGACAATAGCCCTCCAATCTTTCACCTTCGCCTTTTTCATCCGCTTGATATACCCCTTCAATCCGTTTTCATCCAACTCATACCCCGTTTCTCCCCGCACCACAAAACGGTCGGCTCCGGCAGCCCATATCTCGCCGATCTTCCGGTCCACCGCCTCTTGTCCGTAAAGCGAATAAAACTGCTCCCGGCCGGTAAGCAACTCCTCGAAAAGCGGGCTATCGGCATCGGTCACATAAGCATCGAACAATTCCCAATTTTTCCGATCTTTCAAACAATCTTTTCCCAACCCGGAAAGATAGACTGAAATGACTTCCCCGGCTTCATCCTTCAGGTCGGCACGCCCCAGGGCAACACCATAAGCCTCCATAAATTCGGGTTGCCGGTTTCCTGCCCGGTAAGCCTCGCCCAAAGCGGCGAGCCCCTTACCCTCTAAAGCCCGGCGCACCTCTTTCAACAAACCCGTGGTATCGGTATTCCCGGTAAAGCGATGTATCTCTTTTCCCTCGGCATCCATAATGATAAAGGCCGGAAGCGTATTCACCCGGAACTCTTCCCGCAAATCTTTCTGCAACACACTTTCCCACCCTACATTCACAAAATGTGCGGTCAGCAAATCCATCACTTCCGGAGCGGTGAACACATTTTTCTGCATCTCTTTATATCCCCGGTCGGCAGCATCGAAAACGCTGATAAACACCAGTTTTTTCTGTTCCCTGGCCACCTTTTCCGCCTCTTCCGGGCGAAGCAGGCTAAATTCGACGCCTTTCGCCCTTTTCAAGGCCTGCTCTCCATAGCCGATAAACTGTTCGGCAGGACTGTATCCCCCGGCTTTATAAACTAATTTCCCTTCACCGTTCAGAAAAAGATAGGAGGGATAACCCACGATCTTATATTTCTCCGCCAAATCCTTCAATTTACCGAAATGCAACTTCACATTGATAAAATTCCGGTTATAAAAATCGGCCACGCTATCCAGCGTAAATACATTCCGTTCCATAAGCAGGCAAGGCTGGCAATAATCCGTGTAAGCATCCACAAATACCATCTTTCCCGTCTGCCGCGACAGTTCCAACGCCTGCTCCAGCGTCTTATCCTCAAAACGGATCGAACGGCTGTTGCTCCGTTTCACCCGGGCCACCTGCAACGCCTTTTCGCCCGCATCCACCAGGGCCGGAGGATTTCCCATAACCGCAAAAGGACTGGCGGTAGCGAGCAGATCGCCGTAAGGCATGAAAAAAGCATATACCGGATACATATTCATCATCAGGCGGGGCGCAAAAGCCATCCCTTCGGGAGTGCTCATATCCATCCGAATCATAACGGCGTTCCTTTTCAGAAAATGTGCCACACCCGGATGGGTAAACAACGCCTTTTCCTTGGCTGACTCCTGTTTCATGCCGGGCGACGACACATCCACGAACACCAGCTTATTTTCCCTCGCCGCTAAAATACTCGCCTGTTCCCAGGTCAGTGGTAAAAAACCATTCGCATCGGCTTTCTGTGCCCGTCCCGGCAAAACTCCCACCAGTAAGCACAGCCATACTACCATTCCAAATTTCATCATATCTATCATAAATTATTGTATTCTCTTTTCTGCCCGCTCTCTCCTCAACGGCATATCAATTCACAAAATCCCTTCAATTCCTTTTCGATCTCATATACCACCTCCGGCATATTCTCTCCGCTACCCCGGTCGATGGCAACCCCGTCGATAATATGATTCAATTGCCGGGCGACGGAAGCCAGATTCAATCCGCTGCGTAGCTCTCCGGCGCTAAAACTGTTCAGCAAAGCGGTTTTCCAGGCAGCGGCCCGGTTTTCACGGATAGCCCTATAATGCCCGGCAAACTCCCGGTTATGACGCATCACCTCGAAAAAAAGCATCTCCACATCCGCCAGCACCACGCCTTGTCCGAAACAATCGGCGATCTCCTGTCCCACCCGGTTATATTTTTCCAGAGTGAACACAATCAACTCGCCCACGGTTTTAGCCCGCACCTCCTCTTTATCCACCCGAAACCAATCGTTCAGGTATTTTTCGGCAGCTTCATTGAAAAGAGCCTCCTGTCCGCCGAAATAATGATATAACAATCCTCTCGCCATGCCCGTATTTTGCTGGATATCGGAAACGGAAACACCATCGTATCCCTTTGCCAGCAGCAAGCCGAAAGTCTTTTGAAGAATTAAATCCCGTGTTTTCATAAACGAAAGATAATTTAAGCCCGAATCTCTCTGTTCAATCATTCAACCATTTCCGAACAAAAGAGAAACATGCAACTTGAACATTTGTTCATCAAAAATACAAATTCCAAATTATATTACAATACATCCGACATTTTTATTTCTTTTGCGTATATGAAAAAACAAACCGGAAGCCGGACGATTCCGGCTTATTCCCACATGAAACGAATACGATATGGAAACGCTGAATAACTGGATCATCATCCTGAACGACTGGGTATGGACATTTCTTTTAATAATCCCCTTAATTATATTGGGATTGTATTTCACGTTCAAAAGCCATTTCGTACAATTCCGTAATTTCCGGGAAATGTTCCGCCTATTGGGGGAAGGCGTGTCGAGCGGACGAGGCAAGAACTCCGTATCCTCGTTTCAGGCATTCTGCATCGCCACCGCTTCGCGGGTCGGCACGGGCAATTTAGCAGGAGTGGCGACGGCCATCGCCTTAGGCGGGCCGGGAGCTATTTTCTGGATGTGGCTGCTGGCATTCATCGGCTCTGCATCGGCATTCGTCGAATCGACTTTAGCACAGATATATAAGGAGAAAGGTGAAAGATCGTTTATCGGAGGCCCCGCTTTCTATATGAAAAAAGGACTGAAAAAGAAATGGATGGGCAGCCTGTTCGCCGTAATCATAATGGTCACCTTTGGACTGGTGTTCAATTCCGTTCAGGCAAACACCATCACATTGGCCTTCGGAGAGCTGTTCGGGGCAAGCCGCCTCTTACCCGCCATCATCCTGTCAGTCCTTACCTTAATGACGATTTTCGGCGGGATACACCGCGTCGCCAAGGTATCGAGTATTTTAGTCCCGGTCATGGCAGTCGCCTACATTTTGGTTGCCTTATTCATTCTCGTCACCCATGTCGCCTCCATTCCCTCCCTGATCGGTCATATTTTTGCCAATGCTTTCGGCTGGGAACAACTCGTCGGGGGAGGATTGGGCGCAACGATCATGCAAGGCATCCGGCGCGGATTGTTTTCGAATGAAGCCGGAATGGGATCGGCCCCCAACGCGGCGGCCACAGCCACCGTTTCTCATCCGGTGAAACAAGGATTGATTCAGGCATTAAGCGTATTCACCGACACCATTATTATATGTAGCTGTACCGCTTTTATCATCCTGTTGTCGGGAATCCCTATCGATGGATCGGTAAAAGGCATACAACTGACCCAGGCAGCCCTCGATAACGAACTGGGCAGCTTCGGCAGTTATTTCGTCGCCTTCAGTATCCTGCTGTTTGCTTTCAGCTCGATCGTGGGAAACTATTCCTATTGCGAAACCAACCTGTTTTTTATTTCCCGCCGCCCGCTTTATCTTCAACTTTATCGTCTGGCGGTAGGAGCTATGGTCTTTTTCGGAGCCATTGCAGGCTTAGACCTGGTGTGGAATTTAGCCGACCTGTTTATGGCGGTAATGACCATCACCAACCTTATCGCCATTGCCCTGCTGGGACATATTGCGATGAAAGTGCTGGCGGATTACACCCGGCAAAAGCAAGCAGGTATAAAAAGCCCGACTTTCAAAGCCTCGGAAATACTGGGGAAAGACAACGGCACAACCGAATGGAACTGACAGCTTCCCCGAAAATAAAATAATACCGCCGTTGCTTTCCTTTTGTGAAGCGAATTTCTATTTTTGCAAACAGGAATAAAAAAAACATCGATATTCATCCGCCTGCAAACCGGAAATGACCGGACTGCTTAAAATCGATTTTAAATATTTAAATTCAGACGATATGAAAAAAATCATCCATTCACCGAAAGCCCCGAAAGCGATCGGCCCTTACAGCCAGGCAGTAGAAGCCAACGGCACACTCTATATCAGCGGACAAATCCCCGTGGACGTAAACACCGGAAAATTTGTAGAAGGCGGTATCAAGGAACAAACGGAGCAAGTGTTGAAAAACGTGGGATATATTCTGGAAGCCGCCGGATATACCTATGACAATGTGGTGAAAACCACCTGCCTGCTGAGCGACATTGCCGATTTCGCAGCCATGAACGAAGTATATGCGCAATTCTATAAAACAGAATGCCCGGCGCGGGCGGCTTTTGCCGTAAAATCGCTGCCGATGGGTGCATTGGTCGAAATCGAAACCATTGCGGTAAAATAAGGAAACAGAATCGATAAAAAATGCGATGCCTATTCCGGCATCGCATTTTTTTATAACGGTCACTTCGGTCTTAATTTCCGGAAAGCCCCCGGATTGCGGCATCCAAGGTCTGGATTCTACTATGATATGTTTGCCGTAAACGCTTCACGGCATCGTCGAAACTCAAAGCCTCGTCACCATTTACAGCCTGTCCGATAGGCCACATCCGGCTATTCACCTCCGCCGATTCTTTTATCATCCCTGCCTGCATATCTATAAATTGCAGGATACCTTCAAACTTCGGTTTCAATGCCGTCCATCGCTGCTGCACCTCGGCAACGAAAGCAGGGTCTTGAAACAAACGGCCATACCAGATTGCATCTTTATTACGCAGCCCATCGTTTTTAGCGGGAGTGAAAGTTCCCCAGTCGAAATCCCATACCGGACCGGCTTTCAACTTTCCGGACCGGTCTTTGTGCATATAACTGCTTTTCGGATGATTCGGTTCGCTGTTCTGTGTCAGCTCGTGCACCAGCCACCAATCGATAAAACTATTCACATCCAGCAATTCCGTATAAGAACGGCTTGAAGCGAAATCACTCCCGTAAAGAACCTGCTCCACCCGATTCATATAATTACGAATGTAATTTAATTGAGCCGGAACAAGCACATCCTCGTCCGGTTCTTTTATATTGACCGGCAAATTACAAACAGATGTTCTGAATTTATTCACTTCGTCGTAATAAGTGTCCAATTCCATCAAATATCCGCCCGTTACGGCTTCCCCTTCCACATCCGGCGATTCCATCTCGGCAATATTCACCCTGTTTTTATCGACCTTGATCTGCTCACACAGATAATAATTCCCCAGATGCCGTCCGTTCAAATACACCTCGACAAATGTCCCTCTCGGAGTCCATTCCAGCCCTGTCTGACGTGCAATTTCAAACGCCACACTATTACGGAGCAGGGTACGATCCATCCAATTCGCCAGCAACACCCACCGCTTATGCTTAGGCATTCCCAACACGGCAGCCTTGGAATCCAATTTTATTGCGTAAGGTTTTTTAGGATACCCCCAGGTTGAATTACCCCGCCCTTTAAAACTGGCACCGGCAGCCAAATCTTCCGAGCCATCGGGATTGACAATACGCAAATAGCAGTCTTTTACCCAATCGTCCTTACTGGTAATTCCAACCCCGTTCGGAGTCGTCAAATAAACCGCCGGCAACTGATCGTAAAAAGAAAACTTCAACACGGCAGAAGAAAGCTGAACCGGATTCCCTTCCCCGTCCTTTGCAAAAAGTACCAACACGACATTTTCACGGTAAGATTGCGACACATTCAGGTCCTGAACATAAGCCTTGTACTGCCCCTGCTTCACTTCGCCTTTATCGTCCTTAGCTTGCTCTATCTTAATCAGCTTATAATTCACCGGAGGAGTGACGTATGAAGCAGCGGCACGTGTAGTCCCGACCAAATCCAATTCGACAGAGGAATTTCCGCCTTCCACATCGAAATCGAACACGGCATTCGACGGATTGACCCGGAATTCAAAAGTAGTAACGGCATTTTTAAACAAGTAAATCTCATTCGCCAGCACGACGATACCCGTTGGATAAGTTACATCGAGATTAAACGAAAAAGACGATCCGTCCGCCAGGGTCAGAGTAACGACACGGGAATCCTCATCCTCCACCACTCCGGTAATAATACCCCCACTCCCTCCGTCGGCTCCATTTACCACCCGGATAGCGGAACCGTCCGAAAACCGGATATTCCACCCGCCGGAGGACACATCCGTCAGCGGCTCGACGGATTTCACCAGTTTCCCGGCCTGAAACGCCGTTTGCAACTGTGTCACGAGATCATGTAAACCGGACACTTCTTCCTGTAAATCCCTGACATCGCTTTTGACATCATCTAAATCCGAACAGGCTGTCAATCCTGAAAAGAGAAAAAACATTCCCCAAAAAAGGACACGCCAAAAAGACATTTTACACATAAGCCATTTATTAAAATTATTATAGACACCACCTATATCCTATCGAAAAGCACACACATCAAAGACTCCTGAAAATCACTCCCATCCGTCAAAAAAGATTTCAGGCACAATCGACATTGCCTATACGATTCCAAAACGGTAATCAGGCAAATTTTATGAACAGCACCTCTTTCCTCATCCACACCATAGAAAGCAGTCCGCATTGTTCATATCGTAAACATCGAATATTTCGACGTTTAAAAATTCATATAAATATATGATTTTTTTTGATTATTAACCAAATAATATCATATTTTTCATATTTCCTCCCCTTACAATTCCCTCCCATTCCACCCGACAAATACAATACGGGCAAATATCATAGCGAACCGCCGGGCAATCGGAACCACCCCGCATTACGGGTATAAAAAATACAAGCTGCCTATCCGAATCCACCTGCAAAAAATTCTCAACCCCAAAAAGTAGGGAAAACTTTTATAAACAGGCCTGCCTCCCATCCGGGTTCTTTATAAAGCCGAACTCAAAAACGATTTCACCCTAAAATAAAATCGGCTTCAGAATAAAAAAGCGGAGAATAAATCCTCCGCTTTTCATTGTATTATAACATTTATATATGAGAAGTCGCGCCCAGCCAAACCCCGATGCTATAAGGGATCAGCCAGATAAACCATACCACTACGCTAAAACGGCTAAAATTCTTTTTGGCTTTTGCCGATCCTTTCCAAAAGGTCCACAAAGCCCATAAAGCATGTATTCCCATAAGGAATACGGCTATCGTTCCGGTCACCGCATGCAGGCGATTGTCTTCTCCGGTCAGCCTCACCAGCTCGGCCATAAAAGTAGTGCCGACAATATCGCACACAAACCCCAATCCGAAAGCCGCGACATGCCATCCCCTCAATCCCTTCTGTGCCTGTTCGCTCCACACACCTATCGTGTAGAACACCAAAGCCATAGAAATAATCAGAATAGCAGCGACTAAAAATTCAAAATCATATTGTGTCAGGTTCATATCCGTTTATTTTTACGGATTTACGCAAAAAACGAAAAGAAGTTAAGAATTCAGTAACTTTTTTAATTCTTCCGCACGATTCGCCCGTTCGATAGAAAATTCCATGCTCCGGACATCGATAAAGTCATACAACTCGATGATTTTCCGGAACATCACCCCCTGCACCTCTGCATCCGTCAAACGGCGGGCATCCTGATACAGCAATTCCGTCAGCATCTCTAATTTCGCAATCGGGTCATCCGCCAGCAAAGCTGTGATTTCTTTCACTTCTGCCTTGAAAAACCACTCCCTCTCCTGATGAAAATAAGGCATATACAATCCCGCAAAAGGATTGGCCACATTTTCCTGCCGCCTGCCGTCGCGGACATCGCTCAGCTCCTCGAAAAAAGTCTTAATGACACTTGCCGTTAAATCTCTTGAAAGCATACTCGATCATTTTATCTTGTAAAGATAATGCTTTTTCAAAAAATCCGAACGGCAAATACCCTATTTTATCTCCCTGCCGTCAGGCGGAATGTTCCGTCCCGGAACGGATATTTACCTTTTCCCTTTGTCGGGCAGTTCCAAAGAACCGTTCAAACTGAAAATACCTGAAAAACGATAAACCCACCCCGAAGCGATCCCCAAATTTTAAAGATGGCTCCATTCACAAAATTCACTGATAATCAATGCCGATAAATAGAATTTATAATTTTATAAAAAATAAGAATTTGTTTGCTATCTTTATTCCTATTATACTTGCAATACAAAAGCGATGTGGTATATAACTTAATCAATAAAACAAAGGCTATGAGTATTAAAGGAACTAAAACAGAGCAAAACCTGTTAAAATCATTTGCAGGCGAATCACAGGCAAGAAGCCGTTACACATTTTTTGCCAGTGTGGCTAAAAAAGAAGGCTACGAACAGATTGCCGGTGTTTTCATGGAAACAGCCGAACAAGAAAAAGAGCACGCTAAAAAATTCTTCAAATATCTGGAAGGCGGTATGGTGGAAATCACAGCTTCTTACCCTGCCGGAGTGATCGCAACCACGGCAGAAAACCTGGCAGCAGCAGCAGCAGGGGAAAACGAAGAGTGGGCCGAACTATATCCTGAATTTGCTAAAATAGCCGACGAAGAAGGTTTCCCGCAAATCGCCAACACCTTCCGCCAGATTGCAAAAGTTGAGGCCGAGCACGAAGCCCGTTACCGTACACTGCTCGGACGGGTTGAAGCAGGCAAAGTATTTGAGCGCGAAGAAGAGATAGAATGGCAATGCCGTAACTGCGGATTCGTCATCAAGAGTAAAAAAGCACCGATGAAATGCCCGGCATGCGAGCATCCGCAAGCCTATTTCGAGCCAAAGAAAAATAACTATTAAACATTCTTTTTTATCTTATCTTGAAAATAGCCGGAGACTACCACCTCCGGCTGTTTTTATACCATTCCTATTTTCCGGGACGACTGTTTCCACAAAGCAAAAAAGACCGATAAATATATCCTATGCTATCCCCTGTCCCTAAACCGTCTATCCCACATCCGGCAGTTCCGATGAATAAATATTCATCGGACAGCACTAAAATTTCTTTCACAATCCGCCACATTTCCCTCTGGGCACAAATCAGAGAAAAATTCTTTTTTTTAATCCGGAATAAATCCGATCATTTCCTGCTTTTACGCTCCGTTTTTCCCATGAGCACCGAAATTTCGGGTTTGGTAAAAAAACGCCGCTACCTTCCAAAACCCCCTTTGCAATCCTTTGAGTTATGATATATTTCCTTTAACTTTGGCGCCATTGTGCGGAAAATCAATCAATCTAAATAACAAAAAAATGGTCGAAAAAATTCATCAAACGTTACGGGACTCAAAAACAGCCCGCTGGACTGCACTTGTCGTCGTATCGTTTACAATGCTGTGCGGTTATTTCATGACCGATGTCATGGCTCCCCTCGAAGACATATTAATGAAAAGTACCGCAGAAGGCGGTTTAGGCTGGACAGGAACGGAATACGGCGTTTTTACCGGCGCTTACGGTTGGTTCAACGTCTTTGCATTCATGCTGATCTTCGGCGGTATTATCCTCGATAAAATGGGTGTGCGCTTTACGGGTGTGGGTGCCTGCCTGCTCATGTTCACCGGAGCGATGCTTAAGTTCTATGCCATTTCAAGATTTTTTCCGATGGGGGGAACTATCTTCGGATTCAATTCACAGGTCGTCATGGCCGGGCTTGGATTCGCCATCTTCGGCATGGGTGTGGAAATCGCAGGAATCACCGTTTCCAAAATTATCGTAAAATGGTTTACAGGTTACGAACTCGCCCTGGCCTTAGGCTTACAGGTCGCCGTTGCCCGTATCGGTACGGCTATCGCCCTGAGCATGAGTTTGCCGATTTCCAAAGCGATGGGACATATTTCCTACCCGATCCTGTTGGGAGCGATCCTGCTTTGCATCGGAACGATCGCTTTCCTGGTATATAATGTGATGGATTTCCGCCTCGACAAATCGATGCCGGCGGCAGAAGTGCAGGAAGAAGAAAGCTTCAAGCTCAGCGACATCAAGATGGTCATCACCAACAAAGGCTTCTGGCTAATAGCTATCCTTTGCGTGCTTTTCTATTCAGGCGTATTTCCGTTCCTGAAATTTGCGACCAAATTGATGATCTATAAATACGATGTCACTCCGGAGGTTGCCGGAAACATTCCGGCGCTTTTGCCTTTCGGGACGATCCTGCTGACACCGCTTTTCGGTTCCTTGTACGACCGCATCGGCAAGGGAGCCACTTTAATGGTCATCGGCTCTTTTATGCTGATTGTCGTACATTTACTGTTTGCGTTGCCGTTCTTCAACGTTTGGTGGTTTGCCATGCTGGTCATGATCGTGCTGGGAGTGGCTTTCTCTTTGGTGCCCTCTGCCATGTGGCCGTCCGTACCGAAAATCATCCCGCAAAAACAGCTCGGCTCCGCCTATGCACTTATCTTCTGGGTTCAGAACATCGGTTTAATGGGAGTGCCTATGCTGATCGGCTGGGTAATCGAACACTACGCCAAAATCGTTCTGCCCGATGGGACAATCACCTATGATTACACGGTTCCCATGAGCATTTTCACCGGATTCGGCATCCTTGCCGTGCTGGTGGCTTTCATGCTGAAACGCGAAGACAGGAAAAAAGGCTACGGGCTGGAACAGCCCAATATGCAAAAGGCATCTTAAGTCTCCCTGGCTCGAAATATCGGAGATAGCGGAAATTACTACGGTAGTTCCGCTATTTTTTTATAGATTTGTTGAACGATTGATCGTGTGTATCGTCAAAAAACGCGATAGCGGACAAAACAAAAAACGAAAGCAATGAACAGAATTAAAGAATTATTTCATATACAATACCCCATCGTTCAGGGAGGCATGGTGTGGTGCAGCGGCTGGAAATTAGCGTCTGCCGTCAGTAACAACGGTGGTTTGGGATTATTGGGTGCAGGCTCTATGCATCCGGAAACCCTGACAGAACATATCCGCAAAATGCAAGCCGCCACCGACAAACCCTGGGGAGTAAACGTCCCCCTGCTTTACCCTGAAATCGAACATCTCATGGAGATCATTGTGGAGGAAGGAGTTAAAATCGTATTCACCTCTGCCGGAAGTCCGAAGAAATGGACTCCTTACCTCAAATCGCACGGGATCACGGTGGTACATGTGGTGAGCAGCGCTCTTTTCGCTCAAAAATGCGAAGAGGCCGGATGCGATGCCATCGTAGCGGAAGGCTTTGAGGCAGGCGGGCATAACGGCAGGGAAGAAACCACCACCCTCACCCTGATCCCTCATGTGGCCGAACAATGCTCATTGCCATTGATCGCCGCCGGAGGCATCGCTTCCGGGAAAGCCATGTGCGCCGTAATGGCGTTGGGAGCGGAGGGAATACAGGTAGGTAGCCGTTTTGCCGTTGCCGCCGAATCGTCCGCCCATCCCTCATTCAAACAAAAAGTATGGGACACTCCCGAAGGAGGCACGCTGCTATCCCTAAAGAAATTAGCTCCTACCCGCCTGATCAAGAACGAATTTTTCGAACAGGTAAAAGCCGCAGAAGACGGCGGAGCTCCTGCCGATACCCTGAAAGAGCTCCTGGGCAAAGGTAGGGCGAAAAAAGGAATGTTCGAGGGCGATCTCCGGGAAGGCGAACTGGAAATCGGGCAAATCGCCTCCATGCTCAACGGGCCGGAAAGCGTCGCCGATATCATCGGCGACATCATAACCGAATACAACCGCTGCATCGAAAAAGGATTTACCCGGCTGTAAGCCCCGTCCGGACAAGTCAATCAGGAAAACACAGAAATACAACGATATGATCAATTTTTCACGGACAATACTGCAAAACGGGCTGACCGTTATTTGCAACACGGACAAAAGCACCCCTTTCGTTTCCGTCAATGTCCTCTATAAAGTCGGTTCCCGTAACGAACGCGACGACAAAACCGGATTCGCCCATTTATTCGAACACCTGATGTTCGGCGGCTCCGTGCACATTGAAGATTACGATCGCCACGTACAATTGGCGGGAGGCGACAGCAATGCTTTCACGACCAACGATTACACGAATTATTACATCACGATCCCGGCAACCAACATCGAAACCGCCCTTTGGCTGGAATCCGACCGGATGGCCGGGTTAAACTTTTCCCAACATGCGCTGGATGTTCAAAAACAGGTGGTCATCGAAGAATTCAAACAACGTTACCTGAACAATCCGTATGGCGATATCTGGCTGAAATTACGTCCCCTGGCTTATAAGGTACATCCTTATCGCTGGGCGACCATCGGAAAATCACCGGAACAAATCGAACAGGCGACCCTCGACGATGTGAAGGATTTTTTCCACCGTTTCTATGCCCCGGACAACGCCATTGTCAGCCTTAGCGGGAACATCGACAGCGATAAGGCGCTGCAACTGGTGGAAAAATGGTTCGGCGACATTCCGCCGGCACAGGCTCCGCAGCAAATAATCCCGGCAGAGCCGGAACAAACCGGGGAACGCCGTCTGGAAGTTCCGGGCAATGCAGTGCCTGCCGATGCGATCTACAAAGTATATCACATGGGAGCGCGCAATTCCGACAACTTCTATATCTGCGACATCATTTCGGATATTTTATCCAACGGGCAATCTTCACGCCTCTACGTAAATCTGATCAAAAACAGCAACCTGTTTTCCGGAATCGACGCTTACGTATCGGGCGACACCGATCCCGGCCTGTTCATCTTTAGCGGTAAACTTTCGGAAGGGACGGACATCCGCGAGGCAGAAAAAGCGATTCTGAACGAAATCGATAAATTTATCCGGGACGAAATTACGGAACGCGACGTACAAAAAGTGATTAACAAAACGGAAGCACGTATTTCATACAGCGAGATCAACTACCAGTCGAAAGCCAGCAATCTGGCATTTTTCGAATTTTTGGGCAACATCGACCTGATCAATGCGGAAGGCTCCCGCTATGCGGAAGTAACCACCGCCAAAATTAAAGAAACGGCAAGCCGGCTTTTCCGTCCGGAAAATTGTTCTACCCTATGCTATCTGAAATAATCCTTTTTCATTGAAAGACTAAACAATAACAACTTATGACGCTGAATCGTTCCATAGCCCCTGATATAGCCCCCTTATCCGTCCCGGCCCTGTTGCCGTATTCCCGCACTTCTCTGCCTAACGGAATCGAAATAATATACATTCACGACCCCGCACAGGAAGTTTTCAAAATAGACGTACAATTCGAAGCCGGAATATACTATCAGCCGCAACCTCTGATCTCCTCCACGACGGTCAATATGCTGAACGAAGGAACCACCCGGCACGATGCGGAAGCCATTGCCGAAATATTCGACTATTACGGAGCTTACGTGGACTACAACTGCGGATTGAACAAAGTGGAGCTGAGCCTCATCTCCCTGAATAAATATGCCGCAGAAACCATTGCCATGCTGGCGGAAATGATCGCCGACAGCGTTGTGCCGGAAAAGGAACTGGAAATATTCCTCAGAAACAAACGGCAGGAATTCTTAGTGGGACTGGAAAAAACAGCTTATCTCGCCCGGAAAGAATTTTCCAAACTGCTGTTCGGGGAACGGCATCCCTATGCCAACCTGATTTCAGAAAAAGATTATAGCCGTGTCACGGCTTCTTCAGTGCGGGACTTCTATCACCGGTACATCAATGCCCATAACTGCCGGATCATGGTATGCGGCAATGTCAGCGAGGAAGTATTGTCCCTGCTCGAAACCCATTTCTCCCGCTTACAGGCTCCCGGAACACCTCCCCCCGCTGTCTCCCATTCATTCTCTCCCGCTCCGGCCGGACGCTATAAGGTGGTGAAAGAAAACGCCGTACAGGCAAGCCTCCGGATGGGTAAAAAAGGAGTCAGGATCACCGAGGCGGATTATGCCGGATTCCAATTGCTCAACACCGTATTAGGCGGTTATTTCGGTTCCCGGCTGATGTCGAACATCCGGGAAGAAAAAGGCTACACCTACGGCATACAATCTTTCAACGTTTCCATACCGGAAGGCAGCTATTGGTGTATCGCCGCCGACGTAAACAGCGACTACACCGAAGCCACGATCGACGAAACCCTGAAAGAGATCGGAAAATTGCAAACGGAACCGATCCCGGAAGACGAACTGACTTTAGTGAAAAATTACTTCCACGGCGATTTATTACGCGAAATCGACGGAGTTTTTTCGCAATCGGACGCTTTAAAGCATAAACTCAACTATGGGCTTACAAACGAGATTTATCTTTCGATCATCGACAAAATAAAACATTGCCGGGCAGAAGATTTATTGGAATTAGCCCAAAAATACTGGAACCCGGACGACATGTATATCGTAACTGCCGGAAAATAAAACTGGTATATTTTTTGTAACAGTTTTAGAAACGACAAAATCTAAAAACGATGAAAACACAGGCAATCATTCTAATGGCTTTTATGCTTCTCCTTACCGGAGGGCTGCAGGCACAACGGAAAAATAAGGCAGAACAGGATGCCAAAATTGAACAACAGTTCAAAGACCTGAAAACGCTGATCCGGGCAAACCGTTTTCAGGTGACGATCGACCGGGTTTATCCCCTGAACGGAGCCGATCTCACCCGTTTCAATCCGGAAGGCACGATCACCGTCGCCGACAGCACGGCTAAAGGAAAACTCCCCTATTTCGGAAGAGCTTATTCCCTGCCTTACGGCGAAGGGGGCGGAATCGAATTCGACAACACGATAAAAGCATTACAGGTAAAAACCATCGAAAAGAAAAGGAAAAGCTCGGTACTCTATCAATTTAACGTTGCCGGACAAAACGACGTTTACCGGATTACGATCGAAGCCTTTCCCGGCGGCTCCTGCTCGGTAAGCATAAACAGCAACAACCGCAGAAACATTTCCTATTCCGGAAAAATAGAAAACCTGCCGGATCCGGCAAACTCAACAGACAAAAAATAATGCCTTTACCGGATAAATAAGGAGAATCCCAAAAACATATCTCTAAACAACCAACGGCCCCCGGCAAACCGATGTTTTGCAGAGATTATTGGTAACGTATTTACATTATATCGGAAACCGGCAGAGTACAAACAAAATGCCGCGAAGAAAAAACATGCACATAAGCCCGCCGGGAAACCGGCGATAAAAACGAACGATGATCACTATCAGGGAATACGAGCCAACCGATAAGAGCGCAGTAATAAATTTAATCAGGTTAAATACGCCCCGATACTTTGCCCCGGAGGAAGAAGCAGACCTAAGCAGGTATCTGGACAGCGAAAGAGAGCTCTATTATGTCCTGCTTTTTAACGAAAAGATTGTAGGTTGCGGCGGAATAAACTTTGCAGACCATAAGACGACAGGAAGAATCAGCTGGGACATCTTCCATCCGCAATACCAAGGTAAATCCTTAGGAACACAATTACTTAAATATAGAATCGGAAAACTTAAGTCTTTCGGCGGTATTCAAAAGATAACTGTCAGAACTTCACAGGTAGCTTACAAATTTTATGAGAAACAAGGATTTGAACTGATTGAAATAAAAAAAGATTACTGGGCTAAGGGATTCGACATGTATCGTATGGAATATAAAGCCCTGGACTAATTCCAGCACCCCCGGATCAGAACAACCCGCCGGATACTCCCCTTAGCACTTAAACCTCCGGCTTCCGTCGGTCTTCCTTCTATCCCGCATTTTCACCTCTGTGGACAGTTCCGGGGCAGCGGCGGCTACCGACGGTCAATATCCGAAAATATCTTCCGTCTTCAGCCGGATTATCGTTCCATATTTCGACAGCGCTTTCATATCCAGTTCTTTTTCGTCCCCTAAAACACAATATACATATTTTCGTCCCTTTACCCACTTTTCCTGAAAAGCTTTCACATCGTCGAGCGTCAATTTCTGTACCCCCTCGAACAACGCCCGGTTCCGGTCTTCCGTCAGTCCCAAATCTTCCAGGGCGACATAACTCCACAGCACATCGGCTTTCGTCGTTCGCGTCGTACGGATACGGGTAAGCAAAGCCTCTTTCGCTAACTGGAAAGCATTTTCCGATAAGGGCATATCATTGATAATCTGATCGAAAGCAGCGAGAGCATCCTTTACCTTATCGTTTTGCGTGGCGATAAACGTGGTAAAGAGATAAGGCCTGTTCCATTTCGACGGTTCGTTCAGCCCGGCATCGGCATCATAAGCCAATCCCCTGACCTCACGCATTTCCTGAAAAACGATAGAATTCATCCCACCCCCGAAATATTCATTATAAAGCGCAATAACCGGATCAAACGTCACATCGAACTTTTCTCCCCGGTTAGAAACAGCCGTCATATAAATCTGCCGGGCATCATACGGGGCAAGCAACACCTTGTTTTCCGGAGTTTCCGCATACTGGAAAGCAGCCTTCTTCACAACAGGTGTCAGTTTCTCCGGCGTACGATGCAAAGCATTTACCTCTGTTATCACCTGTTTCAGGGAAGCCGGACCGTAATACATCACCCGGTGTTCATAGCTGTTCAGTTTACGCAAACGTCCCAGCAAATCTTCCGGCTGCAATTCGTCCAACTCGGAATCCGACAACACGGCGGTAGCAGGCGAATAAGGGCCATACAAACCGTATTGCCTCAAACGGCTGAAATTAGCCCCCTGATTACTTTTGGCATCGACACGCGCTTTACGGATATCCCCTTTCATATTTTCCAAAACCTCGGCATTCGGCTGGGCATCCGCCAGCAACGACTCGAACAGCTCCATCGCCTTTACCCGGTTTTCTTCCAACCCGGTCAATCCGACAGAAACCCGGTCCTCTCCGGCTCTGATCCAATAATTGCAAGCCAAACGGTAAAACTCCCGGCGGAGCTGCTCGGCATCCATTTGATCCGTACCCAAATACTTAATATACCGGGCAGCCGTTCCCAGGACTTTATCGTTATTTCTGCCTATCTCGAACACATAAGTCAGGGTGAACAGCCCATTCGTATTATTATACTTGTACAGCACCGGAATATCCGCCTTTGCCATCCCTTTCTCCATATCCTTACTATAATCCACAAAGACAGGCTCTATCGGTTTCACCCGGTTGCTCTGCACCTCTTTCAAAAAACGGCTCGAAGTGTCCCGGTTCGTAAAAATCGGAGTGATTTCAGGCTTATCGATTTTCTTTTCATTCGGGTCTTTTCCCTGCCGCTTATAAACAACGGCATAATTATCGTTTTTCAGATTCGCGTTAGCAAAATCCACAATTTGCTGCTTGGTGATCTTGCTCAGCCTTCCGATTCCTTCCACTTCATCTTTCCAGGAAGAGCCGTTGATGAACGACTCCGCCAGCCAATCGGCCCGTGCCTCATTACTTTCCAGCTTTGCCTGTAAACCGAGCTTAAAATTATTGACAGCAGCCTCCAGCAAATTTTCATCGAAATCCCCTCTTTTCAATTTATCGACTTCACCCAGCAAAATGTCTCTTGCTTCCTCCAAGCTCTGGCCTTCTTTGGGATTTGCCGCCATTAAAAGAAAACTGTAATCTGCCATAAGTCCGGCATAAACCCCGGCCTCCAGCAAACGCTGCTGCTGGCTCACATTCAAATCGATCAATCCGGCCGTTCCGTTACAAAGCACCTGCTCCGTCAATTGCAACAATTCCGATTCACGACTCGCCGCTCCGGGAAAACGCCACCCGATCAGGATCTGTTCAGCCTCCACTCCTAAAACCTCTTCTACAACCGGAGCCGTTATCGGCTTCTCCGGCTCGAACTGCAACTTCGGTAATTCCGGGTTCGGCTGCAATCTGCCGAAATACTTATCCAAAATCACGATCACCGAATCCGGATTCAGGTCTCCGGACATACAAATCGCCATGTTGTTAGGCACATACCATTGCTTATAATAATTTTTTATATTGGTGATCGAAGGATTTTTTAAATGTTCCTGCGATCCCAACACCGTTTGTGTACCGTAAGGATGGTGCGGAAACAAGGCTGCCATCAACCGTTCGAGGGCTTTGTTGCCATCCTGCGTCAGCGACATATTCTTTTCTTCATATACCGCTTCCAGCTCCGTATGAAATCCCCGGATCACCGCATTCTCAAAACGCTCGGCCTGTATCTTCGCCCAATTATCCACTTCATTCGAAGGAATATTCTCCACATATACCGTCATATCCTCCCCCGTATATGCATTCGATTCGTCCGAACCGATTGCAGCCATCAGCTTATCGTACTCGTTCGGAATAGCCAGCCTGGAAGCTTCATAGGATATACTGTCGATTTTATGATAAAGGGCAGCGCGCTCAGCCTCTCCGGTGGTTTTCCGATACACTTCGAACAATCGTTCAATTTCATCGAGCATCGGTTTTTCCTGCTCGTAATTCTGAGTTCCGAACTTATCCGTCCCCTTAAACATCAGATGTTCGAAATAATGCGCCAATCCGGTAGTCTCCGCCGGATCGTTCTTACCTCCCACCTTCACCGCGATATTGGCCTGTATCTTCGGTTCTTCGGGATTCACGGTCAGATACACCTTTAATCCGTTGTGCAGGGTATATATCCTCGTTTTCATCGGATCGCCCTGCACATACTTATATTTATAAGCAGACTGATCGGAGCAGGCCACAACCAGCACCGTCAGAAATACCGACAACAAAATTCTAAACATTTTTATCATAATCATCAATATATATACTCTCTGTATTACCCGGCCAAAAAAGCACAAGGCTGTCAAAATTAATTAAAATACAACAAAAGCAGGAAAAGGCAATGCAAATAATTCCATTCTTCTATCGATTTCTATATATAAAAGTACGTCGGATACACCGCCCGAAAAGTTACAATCACAGCGATTCTTTTATCATTTAAAAATATTTTTATTTCAAAATTGAAATTTTATCCAATAAAGTTGGATTTTATCAAAATATACATTATTTTTACATCGTCATTTAGAATGAACAAGTTCATCACCATAAACAAAATTGAATTAGAAAAAAATTCCAAGATAAAAATTAAGTGTTGGCAATCTCCCGTGAATAGGATTTGAGGGGAAGAGGCTACCGGATTTATTTTCGGTAGCCTCTGTTTTTATCCGTTTGAATTTTCCGGCAAAAATTGTATTTTTGATACCGATAGAAATAAAGACATGATAAAAATCGCATTTTCCGGTATCGGAGGGGTAGGCGGCTACTATGGCGGCATGCTCGCAGCACATTACCGAAATTCGGATACCGTGGGTATATACTTCATTTCCAGAGGTAAAAATCTGGAAGAGATCCGGCAAAACGGCTTACGAATCCAAACCAAAGACGCTGTCACCGAAGCCTGCCCGGCAATAGTAACCGACCGTCCGGCGGACATCGGTGTGGTGGATTATTTGTTTTGTACCACCAAAAGCTACGATCTGGAAGCAAATATCGGGCAGCTTTCGCCCCTGATCGGCACACAGACTGTCGTCATCCCTCTATTGAACGGAGCCGATATCACCGAGCGTTTACGCCGCATTCTTCCGCACAACACGGTTTGGTATGGTTGTGTGTACATCGGGGCACGGCTTGCCGCACCGGGACTGGTCACCAAATTCACAGATCGAAGCCGCCTTTGGTTCGGCGATCCGGAAGGCGACCGCAACAGGCAACAGGCTTTGCTGCGACTTCTGACGGCTGCCGGGATAGACGCCCTCAACCCCGAAGATATCATCACCCGGATATGGCAAAAATTTTTCCTGATCTCCGTAGGAGCGACTCTCACGTCCTATTACAACCAAAGCATAGGCGAAATACTGCAACACCATCGTGAAGACTATCGTCTGCTGGGGGACGAACTGATGCAGGTAGCCCGGGCAAAAGGAATCGTTTTACCGGACGATATGGTGGAGAAAGTCGTGGCAGACCAGCAAAAAATGCCTTACGACGCAACGACCTCCATGCACACGGATTTCAGGAACGGGAAACAAACGGAACTCGATACGCTCACCGGATATGTGGTGCGTGCCGGACAAGAATACGGCATTCCCACTCCGGCTTACCACAAAATGTATGAAAAATTAAAACAACGCTCATGACCCGCTTAGTTATTTTCGACCTCGACGGTACATTGCTCGATACGATCGACGATCTCGCGATCAGCACCAATTATGCACTTCGCCAATTCGGATTCCCGGAGCATGCCCTCTCGGAATATCCGTATTTTGTGGGTAACGGTATCACGAAACTCATTGAACGGGCTCTGCCCCAGGACCGGCGGGACGAAGCCACGATAAACCGGATAAAACAAGAATTTGTGAAATATTACCAGCAGCACAAAACCGACCGGACTCGTCCTTACCAGGGGATTCCGTCGGTGCTGGAAGTACTTAACGAAAAAGGGATTCTGCTGGCCGTCGCTTCCAACAAATATCATCAGGGAACCGATGAACTGGTCCGCCATTATTTCGGCTCATCGCTGTTCAAAGTAATAGCCGGGCAAAAAGAAGGGATTCCGGTAAAACCCGATCCCGCTGTGATTCGGTATATTTTATCGCAAACAGGCGTATCCAACACCGAAACCCTTTATGTCGGCGATTCCGGGGTAGATATGCAAACGGCAATCCATAGCGGTGTCACTTCCATAGGTGTGACCTGGGGCTTCCGCCCCCGCCGGGAACTGGAAGAAAACGGAGCCAACCACATCGCCGAACGTCCGTACGATATATTGAATTTCATTCAAACACGTTAATCCTTATTCCCATGAAACTTTTTTTGCTGGCAACTGCCATACTCTTCTGTTCCTGCTTCACTTTCGGCCAGCAGGAAAACCGTTCCATACAAGGACAAAAACTCACCTTTTCGATAACCGATACCCTGATGGACGATGTACAACAACGGATATTATCCATTTACGCATCGGGAAAAGAAAAGCCGCTTTTCACAGCAAATTTGGAAAACATACAGAAAGAGTGTAACAGCGAAACGGTCATGATCGGCGATTACGAGGCGACGGACAGCACGCTCATATTATACCGCTATTGGGCAAAGGCAGGCTATGCCCCCTCTTTTCCTTATGGAGCCGGACAGCAAACCTATAAGATCGGCGCAAACGGACAACTGTCCCTGTCCGAGAACCTGTTATTTCTTGAATTCGAACAATCCGACGAAGAACTGTGGAAAAATTATCTCACAGGCATACCCAACGAGCATCTGCTAAAAGGGAAAGAAGGCGAGGCATTCATGGACAAAGTGCGTAACCGCCTGTTCGACGATTGGTATTCCCTGACCTCCGACTGGAACGAACGTTTCGGAAATAGCGGATTTGGATTTAAGAAATAAGCAATCTTATTTCCCGGTGGATTTATAACGACTTTCCACCTTCCCCCAATCGATAATGCTCCAAAGTTGTTTCAGGTGGTCGGCTCGCCGGTTCCGGTAATCCAGATAATAAGCATGTTCCCAGACATCCACTCCCAGCAGGGGTATATATCCTTTGGTCAGCGGATTCCCCGCATTGCTCTCCGCCATAATCACCAGCCCGCCCTGCGGAGTTTGAGCCAGCCATGCCCAACCCGATCCGAAAATTCCGTTAGCCGCTTTTTCAAACGCCTGCTTAAAAGCATCCGGCGATCCCCATTCCTTCTCTATCGCTTTCAATAAAGCCCCGGAAGGCTGCCGCTTCGCCCGGGAAGAAAATGTATTGAAATAAATATCGTGATTCAGGGCCTGAGCGGCATTATTGAACACCGCCCCGGAAGAATAAGCGACAATATCGGGCAAAGAGGCCTGCTCGAACGGAGTGCCGGCAATCAGCCTGTTCAGGTTATCGATATATCCCTGAAAATGTTTACCATAATGCAAATTCATCGTTTCCGCCCCGATAACAGGAGCGAGCGCATCGGCCGGATAGGGCATAGGCGGCAGTACAAACATCCCTTCGGCATTCCGTTTCACGGTCGTTTCTATCGTTTGGGCATTTGCGCTCCAAACCATTCCCAGCAATAACAATCCGGCAAATAATATTTCTTTGTATTTCATGATTTTTCTATTTTATGTTCTATCATGGGATACGAAAAATCCTGCCGGAAAGTTCCGGCCCGGCAAACCTTCATCCCACCGTTGGCCCGCCCCTCCGTCTCCGGAATAAAAACAGTACCGTCAATGAGTCAAAACCTCCGTTCCGGTCTCTGTGATCAAAACCGTATATTCCCATTGTGCCGAGAGCTGTCCGTCGTCTGTAAGGACAGTCCAACCGTTCTCTTCGTCGATATAAATTCTTCGTTTTCCCAAATTGATCATCGGTTCTATCGTAAAAACCATACCGGGCACCAGCAGTATCCCCGTTCCGGGACGTCCCACATGGCTTACAAAAGGCTCTTCGTGAAACTTCAGCCCCACACCATGTCCTCCGAACTCCCTTACCACCGAATAACCGTTTTTTTCGGCATGCGCCTGCACCGCAGCTCCCACATCCCCCAGGCAACCCCAGGGTTTTGCCGCCTTCAGGCCCAAATCCAGACATTCGTGTGCCACTTCCACCAACCGTTTGGCTTCAGGGGCGACCTCTCCGATCATAAACATCCGGGAAGCGTCCGAAAAATAACCGTCCAATATTGTAGATACATCCACATTCACAATATCTCCCCGGCGAAGCACTGTCTGCTCGCTGGGAATGCCGTGGCACACCTCGTCATTGACCGAAGTGCAGACACTCTTAGGAAACCCCTCGAAATTCAGGGGAGCGGGAATAGCACCGTGAGCCACCGTATAATTATAAACCAGCTTATCGATCTCCTCTGTCGTCATCCCTTCGTGAATATGACCGGCCACCAGATCGAGCACCGCCGTATTGATGGCAGAACTGCGCCGGATCCCCTCGATTTGCTCCGGTGTCTTGAGCAATTTACGCGAAGGCACATGAAAACCTCTCGACTTAAAAGATTGCATCTTTTGTTCGATAGCCGACAGCTCCCCGCCTGTTCCCTCCTGCCCGCTCTTGTCTTTTTTAATCCATTTCATTACACAAAAATTAAAGACCGGGAAAACTACATTCCCGGTTAAACAGTCGAAAGTTACACATTATATCAATTTAGAAATAGATTTTTCCACAAATAATCTATATTTTCGCATAGAAATATAGTTGTGTTAAAATATTCAAACGTTATAAATGAATCTATACCCAAAAATCAGCTGGAAAAAACTTCAAGAACTTCATAAATTAGCACAATGGGGTTGGTGGAAAGCAAATTTTCATACCCAAACTTATCTATTTTCCGACGATATCACCGAATTGCTTAACTTAGATTCAGATACCATAGGATTCGAGGATTTTGCACAACTTATTCCGGAACATTTCCGGGACCGGATTTATTCAAAATCCCCGATTTCCCATACGCAGGACATTTACGAACAGATCTATCCCATCCAGACCATATATGGAGAAATATGGGTACATTCCCGGTTAGGACAAAAAGAACAGGATGAAAACGGGCACCTGATCGGCTGGGGCTATTTACAGGCAATCAATCATACCCAGCAATTTTCTCAGGAAAAACAACAACAGCAACTCAACGAATTGCTCGCCCGGCAAAATAGCATTTCGCGCTCTTTGCTTTCATTTCTAAAAACGGAAGACCCCAGCCGGGAAATCAATAACATCTTAAAAGATATCCTGCTTCAATTCAACGGTAGCCGCGCCTATATTTTCGAATATGATTTCGAACAGCAACTGCAAACCTGCACATACGAAGTATTGGCTCAAGGCGTATCCGCCGAAAAAGATAACTTACAGCGTTTCCCCATCGACAGTACCCCCTGGTGGACGCTCCAGATACAAACTTACACTCCTATCGTATTGTTCAACCTCGACGAACTTCCTCCGGAAGCCGCCATCGAAAAAGAGGTTTTAGGCAGGCAAGGGATCAAATCGATCCTGGTTGTCCCTATGATCGCAAAAGACCGGGTGGGAGGTTATCTCGGTGTCGATATCACCGATGAACATCACACCTGGACAAACGAAGATTATCAGTGGCTCTCTGCAATGAGCAACATCACCAGCATTTGCATCGAACTACAAAAATCGGAACAGATTGCCCGCAAGGAAAGGGAATATTTCAAAAATCTTTACCAGCACATGCCCTTAGGCTATGTCCGGTTAAAGCTTCTTTACGATCAGGAAAGACAGCCCTACGATTATATCTTTCTGGATATCAACCCTGCTTTCGAGCAAATCACCGGCTTCCCCCTCGCCGATTTCATCAATAAAACAGCGAGGGAAATGAACATTCCTCTGGATATGCTGCAAAAACAACTGCAGGATATGTGGACGGTGCAATCCGAACAAACCACATCGCAGGCTACTTACAAATTGCCCACACAGCAAAAATACCTGCGAATGATCACCTACAGCCTCGACCCGAACGAAATAACGGTTATTTTCTCGGACATGACCGACATCGTAAAGGCACACGAAGCATTAGACCGCAGTGAAAAAACGCTAAGGAACATCTATAAAAATATTCCCGTCGGGATCGAGATTTACGATAAAGAGGGATACCTGCGGGATATGAACGACAAAGACGTTGAAATCTTCGGCTTACAGGATAAAAGTTGGGGACTGGGAGTCAATATTTTCGACAATCCCAACATTCCCAACGAAATAAAACAGAAAATCAAGAACAGGGAAAATGTCGATTTTGAATTAAAGTACGATTTTTCCGATATTCAAGGGTATTACCGCACCCAGGAAAAAGGAGTGAAAGATCTGATCGTCAAACTGACCGCTCTCTACGATTCCAATAACGAACTGGAAAATTACCTGCTGTTACTGATCGACAACACGGAAACCACCACGGCATATAGTAAGATCAAAGAGTTTGAAAGCTTTTTTTCAGTTATTTCCGAATTTGCCAAAGTCGGTTATTTCAAATGGAACATAGGTACAAAAACCGGATTCGCCCTCGAACAATGGTATAAAAACTGGGGAGAAACCGAAAATACCTCTTTAGAGGAAATCATAAACCATCATCCCCACATACACCCTGACGACCGTTATAAAATCGATGAATATTACGGCAACTTGTCGAAAGGAATACTGGATAACTTCAAGGAAGAAGTGCGGATAGACAACGGACGGGGCGGCTGGAATTGGATCCGGTGCTATGTCGCCGTAAAGGAATACGATCCCAAAACCCGGAACATCGAAATCATCGGGGTAAACATCGACATCACCGAGTTGAAAGAAGTGGAAGCCCAATTGATCGAAGCCAAAGAAAAAGCAGAAACGCTCGACAAACTAAAATCGGCATTCCTCGCCAATATGAGCCACGAAATCCGTACCCCGCTGAATGCAATAGTCGGATTTTCGAACTTATTGTCGGAAACCGAAAATCAGGAAGAGAAAAAACAATACATCACGATCATTGAAAAAAACAGCGACCTGTTGCTGCAATTGATCTCCGATGTGCTCGACCTCTCGAAGATAGAAGCCGGAACGCTGGATATCATATACAGCGATGTCGATGTAAACGGGCTTTGCCGGGAAATCGTCCGTTCGCTGGAAATGAAACCGGCAAAAGGGGTCACGCTGGAATTTGAAAACCATTTACCGGAATGTAAAATGAGAGGCGACCGCAACCGGTTATTACAGATCATCACCAATTTCATCAACAACGCAATAAAATTCACCTCGTCGGGCTTTATCCGGCTCGGCTACAACCTGCAAGGCAATACGATCGAATTTTACGTCAGCGATACCGGAATAGGCATTTCCCCGAAGCATGCAGAGCAAATATTCGACCGTTTTGTAAAACTGAACAGCTTTATCCACGGCACCGGACTGGGACTATCTATCTGTAAAAGCATGGTCGAGCAAATGGGAGGGAAAATCGGCGTAGAATCGGAAGAAGGCAAAGGCTCCCGGTTTTGGTTCGAACTGCCTTTCACTCCGGTCAGCGGAAAAGAAAAAACATCCCCTGTTCCGGCACATTTAAGCCAGGGCACATTAAAAAATACAAACAAACCGGTTATTTTGGTAGCCGAAGACACAGAAAGCAATTTTATCCTGACCTCCACCATTCTCAGACAGGACTACACGATCCTTTGGGCACATAACGGAAAAGAAGCGATAGAATTATTCCGGGCAAACCATCCTGCTTTAATCCTCATGGACATTCGTATGCCGGAAATGGACGGACTGGAAGCTACCCGCAATATCCGAAAAGCCGATCCGGACATTCCGATTGTCGCCCTGACCGCTTTTGCATTCGACAGCGACAAACACAAAGCCCTCGAAGCCGGATGCAACGATTATCTTTCAAAACCGATCCAGGCGGCAACCCTAAAAGAAAAAATCAGGGAACTGTTAGCCCAAAGCCCCGGCTTATAAGCTCAAAAGCTCGGGCGGACATACAGCAAGCCCTTTTTCCAGCAAACGCACAGGGCGATAAGACATTTTGGCCTTGCGCAAACCGGGCAAGCCTAAATCTTCTTCCCGGTTCAGATATACGAATTTTTCAGGAAGATATTGGGCAAACTCCTGATTAATGGCATTATAAGCTCCTTCAAATTCCCCAAGAGCCTTTTCGGCATGCACGCAAAATGTGTCGTAATTCACCGGAGCACCGAAAGTGAAAGCCACCATCCTACCCTCCACCCACAAAGACCCGCCGGTTACATCCAATTCCCGAAATCGCTCCAAAGCATAAGTCAGCGCCTGCCGTTCCTGCTTCAATCCCTCGTCTTCCCCACAACGCCTTTCTCCGCACCATTCATCATAAAGCCTCAAACAATCCGGCACCATTTCCGCCGTCAGCGGAATAAAACGAAAATCATAACGCTTTTTAAACTTGTTCACGTGATTCCGTTTGGTCTGGTAATCCTTTCCTTTCAACTCTGCCAAATCCTTTCGCAGATACAAATAATCGAAATGATCCCGGTTTTCCTTGTATTCGAACACCTCCGGAAAGACCTTATCCAACAATTCCCTCAATTCGGGCACAATTCCATAGAAATACAAAGGCAAACCTTCTTCCACAGCCTGACGGGCAAGCTGCCGGACGACTTCCTCCGCCCGAACCCCTCCGCCCGGTATCGTATATACGGTACGGGCACTGTCAAAACAAAAACGCAGCACCGGCAATCCATCGACGACGGCAAAACTACTGCAAGTCAGAAACTGCCAGCTACACAAATTAACAATGGAAAGATTGGCATCCCGCCGTTCGCCGGGAAAGAAATAAGAGGTCAAAAGTTCCTTATCCCGAGGCGTTACCGGTTTAAATTCGATCATAATCTGAAAATTTAATTCTTGACTTATCTACGAAAACTCAGGGAAAAAGATTTCTCCCCACGCTACGCTTTTCACGCTATATTTCTAAAGATTCTTATTCACAAGCACCGCCTGGTCGTTTTTTCTCATCTTTCTAACATACCACCTCAAAGTAAAAGCGGCAGCGACAAAAGCAATGAGATCCGCAGCCGGCATACTGCTCCACACCCCGGTGATCCCGAAATGGCGGGGCAAAATGAACAACAGCGGAATCAGGAACAACAACTGCCGTGCCAGCGAAAGGAAAATAGAGATCTGTGCCTTTCCGATCGACTGGAAAAAGTTGGTAATCACAATCTGTGCCCCGACCAGCGGAAACATCAGGCAGGAAATACGGATACCGAACCGTGCCAGCTCATTCAATTCCGCATCATCGGAAAACATCGCCACGATATAATTCGGGAAAATCTCGTTCACCAGCCACCCGACAGTCATAATCGACACCCCTGCAATCAACGCCTTCCTCAATGCCAGCCGGACCCGGTCGTAGCGGCGTGCCCCGAAATTATATCCTACGATAGGCTGCATCCCCTGCGTCAACCCCACCACAACCATAGCGAACAAAATCAAAATCCGGTTTACAATCCCGTAAGCCCCGATCGCCAGATCGCCGCCATAAGTCTTAAAACTGTGATTCAGGATAATAACCACGGCGCTTGCACACACATTCAGCAAAAACGGAGCCATACCGATCGAAAAAATAGCCCGGACGATATGCCCGCTCAAACGATAATATCCTTTTTGAAAATGCACATAGCTCGACTTGTTGAAAAAATGATTCAATATCCACACCAATCCGCCACACTGCGCAATCACCGTAGCGGTAGCGGCCCCTTTGATCCCCCAGTCCAATCCGAAAATAAAAATCGGAGCCAAAATCACATTCACTCCCACGGTCAGCAAAGACGACAACATCGCTTTTTTCGGATAACCCGTCGCCCGCATCACGTTGTTCAACCCGATAAACACAAAAGAAACCGGATTCCCCATCAAAAGCACATGCATAAAATCCCGTGCATAAGGTAAAGTGTGCTCACTCGCTCCGAAAAACAACAAAATCGGATCTAAAAAATACAACGTCAATCCACCGAAGCAAACTCCGGCGATCAAACACAGCAACAATACATTGTGCAACACCTCCGTCGCCTTACGATCGTCCTTTTGTCCCAAATAGATGGAACTTACCGCAGCACCCCCCACCCCGATCAGGGTACAAAAAGCGATCACCAGATTCATCAGCGGGAAAGTGAGCGCCAGTCCCGAAATAGCCAAAGGACCTACGCCGTGTCCGATAAAAATACTGTCGATAATATTATAAAGCGAAGTTACCGTCATCCCGATAATTGCCGGAATAGAATACTGCAACAGTAACTTACCGATAGACTCTGTCTCTAATACATGCGGATTCTTAACCTGTGTCATAATAACCTTTTACAAACAACCCCTCTTTTAAAATTTCATTTTTCGTTCCATCTCCCCCGTCACCCGGTAATACTTCCAGGTTCCCGTTCGTTTTCCTTTCCGGTATTTCCCTTCTCCCTGCAAATGTCCGGTCGAATAATAAAACTTCACATCTCCGTGCCTCATTCCCTTATTATACTCCACTTCCATTTTTAAAGTTCCGTCGGGGAAAAACTCCCGGTAGGATATAATTTTATCCTTTTCATATAAAAGCCGCGCCCGGGCTGCTCCTCCCGGATAAAAGAAACAGGCATCTCCCTGCCTTATCCCGTTCCGGTAAGCGATCTGTCCCACCGGCCGGCGTTCCGTGTCGCGGATATTCCAAATCCCGTCAGGATTCCCGTTACTCAGCATTCCGTCCAATGCCAGCTCCCCGGTGCGGTAACTGTATTGTCCGCGCGTACTCACAGCCACGCTATCCGGGATCACCGGATAATAATACCCCGATTCGATCCGGTCGGCCAGGTCTTCCAGACGGCTGTTCAACTCCCGTACCCGATATTCCTCCGAAGCGTTCACATTATGGCAAGCCACAATCCGGGTTTCAAAGCCGCTGCCGGCATTCGACAGCACAAAACCGACACGCTCGAAACTCTCGAAAGCCCCTTTGTTGTCTGCCAGTTCTTTCCGTTCTACAGGCTTGAGGTAATTATACAAATATTCATACGTACCCGGCGAATTAATATAACCGTACACACTGTTCCCGTTTCCGAAACGGTTCATCAGCGCATTGTATTTCTCATCATTCGCCAAAGTATTCCCCAAAGAATATTCCTTGATCATCGTAGCCAGTGTTGCCGAAGAATTGCTGAACACCACATAATCGCCTAAAAACGTATAGTAAGGCCTGTCCAGTTTCTTAAACCAGCCCCCCAGAAATACATTGAAAAAACCTTTCAGGCTTAAGAAATTGATCGTATGCCCGTTATACTGAATCGCTTTAAAACGTACCGGAGTTTTCCGTTCGATCTGCTCTGTGAGGTAAGCCATCTGGTCTTTCGCCAAATCTATATCTTTACTATGAATGGCGACCACCACATTATCCAGCCGTTTCTCCTGCTCCACTTCGGGCTTGATAAAAACAATTTCATCCCCAATCCACGAAGTGAACAACTCCACCACGTTTACCCCCAAAAACTTATTCAAACGATTTACAGAACGTTCGTATTCCGAATATTCCTTCAAATTATCGGCCTTATAATTCTCCAGCAAAATAGCTTCTAATTCCGGGAAAGAGCCGAAACACAGCGAAACATAAGCCGCCGTATGTGTTCCGGCAATATTCTTCACCTGCGAACGTGCCCCGCTCATCAGATTCAAGGCACCGAGTAAAGAAAATTTCTTACGATTCGGCAAAGTTTCGCCCTTAAACACCAGCGCTTCATCTGTCAGGTTTAAAACCAGCCCCGTCGTCTGCAAAACCGAACTGTCTCCGGTCTGTCCGGATACTCCCGACAAACTTTCAAACAGCCTCTCCAACCGATGGTGATCCAGATACAGTACCAGATCGCCGCTACCCGCCCGATAATCCATTTCAGTCCTGTTTCCACAATCCGCCACCGCTTTCTCCACCAGCTTCTCCGAAAAAGACGCCAGCAACAGATTTGCCCGGATAGCATAAAACACACTTAAACTATCCGTTTTTATTTCGGTGATATCCCCTTTACGCCGCATACTCATACTGCCGTCGTTCAACCAGGCGGCCAAAGCCCTGTCCAGCGTCTGAATCACATTCAGTTTACCCAGATCGCAAACATACAGAAAATCATATTCCGAAGCCGTAACCCGGTGATACGACACCGCAAAAGGACGGTCAATCAGCAATTTCTTCAGCACCGGATGAGCGTCACAAATGGAATCGGCTGCATTCAGCGTAGCCTGATAGGCCTCGAAAGAAGGATACTCTTTCAACGATTTCCAAATACGGTTCCGGCGTAAATTCTCGTGGATACTGTTAAAGGAAGGCGTTTTCACCACAAAAACAGCATCGGCGGGCACACCTTGCCCCAGTTCATAACGCCCCGCTTTCCGAAACATCCAAAACCATACAGCGACTCCCAGCACCACCAGTATCGCAATTGTAAGCAGCAGGCCTTTCCTCATAGGATTCCACGATTTTAATATGACAAAATTAACTTTTTCCTCCATACTGTTCTATCATTCCGCAGGAAAACTCCCCGCAACTTTACCGGCCTTTATATATATTTTCACAAATGCAGCAAAACACACTGATTTACAACATAATAAATACTAAATTTATATAAAGTCCTCCTGAAATGAAGAATGTTTTTTTGAAATAGTCGTATATTTGTATCCGGATACAAAGAGTTGCATCCATCATCATGAAGACGATGTATAAAGTTTAATCCTTTCTAACTAAAGTCCGCAAAACTTTGTAAAACAATATGAAATAAAAGGCTTAAACTGGTTGTATCACGTATAACCTATACGTGTTCCATTCAGTTACCCTTATTTCAGGCTGTTTTTGCGGACGCCCGGTTAGATCAGTAAATGAATGGGCACGTTTTTTTTATACCCTTTTTCAAAATAAAGCCATGGAAACTATTAAAGTTACAGACATTAAAACCATCTGTAAAGCACTGGAAACAGAACTACCGGAAAAAGCCGATCCGCAGGCATATATTTTCGATCAGGAAGAATACGACAAAATATTTATCGAACTATTCGTATATAACACACTATATTACAATTAATAAACCACACGACACAAGACCGCTTTTCGCCAGCTGTCGCCGGGAAAGCAAAACGACAGAGAGACCTGCTTTTCGTTTTGTAGTGTTTTTTTATTTTTATCTTATGGGAAATATCGTTCTCCGGCTTCACCCGGACACCGCATTTCTGTCTATATCACCACTCCTTCGCATATAGATATATTTCCGCACCCCGCTACACACCCAAGGGCATACAGAATCAATTCCTGCGTTTCTGCACAAACATACTGCGGATTAACTTCCATCCGGCGCCTGCCGCCCAGCGGAGTAACAACGGGCGCGCCAGCTGCCAGGCCAGGACCATCAGCTTCTTTCCGCTTCCCCCGCTCTCATGACCGCTTCCGTCCGGCCGTCCCCGGAAAAACACAGATGCAAAACCGGACATCAGCAAACGCCCGGCATTATTTTGTACATATTGCCACTCGGCAGTAATCTGTTGTTCCTGCAACTCACACAAACGTTCCACCTCTTGCTTCTCAAGCAACAGCCGCCCATAAGGGCTACGGGGATTAATCTTCGTCGTCTTCATCCTCATCCGCCCATAGGGCATCGACCATGATATTGATAATTTTTCCCTGAATTATACGCCTCCCCCACAAAAAAGCGACTACCAGAATCAGATAAATCCCTCCTACAATAAGAAAACCCAAAGCTGTACTGCCCAGACAATCGCCCAGAAAAAAACCCAAAGCTAAAAACAGGAATAAAATCGTGAAAAAAAACAGTAGAATTAGAATAACGCCATGCGAAAGAATCGCTATCAATTTAGCGACTCTTTCGGTGGCATTTATTTTTAAGAGCCTATATTTCAACTGAGCATAAGTCGAAATATCCTCTCTCAATGCATAGAAGATCTTTTCAGCCTCCTTTTCCATGCCGTAAAATCAGGCTTTGGCGTTAGTGTTACCCCTGCCCTTCACCTCTTCTGCATCCTTATCGAAATCATCGGCATAAGCCCGGTGTTTCTCTGCATCCATCTCGGCCTTATTATCCATTCTCCGGCGGACATCATTAGCTCTTTGAGAAATATCGTCTGCCGCTTCGCTGGTACGTTCGTTAGCTCTCTCTGCCCACTCTCCGGCCTTATCCTTCATCTTCTCTGTCATATTCTCCATTCGGTCGGCAACCCGTGATCCGGCATACTCCGCTTTCGATTTCACTTTGGAAAAAGCAGATTTCACTCCGTCTTTCACCCCATGTCCCATTTCGTGCAACTCTTCACTCAATTTCTTCCGGTTATCCCCTGTAAGCAGGTAACCGACAGCGATTCCGACTACTGCACCGAGTCCTAATCCTAATAATAATTTTGAATTTTCGTTTTTCATAACCTCTTCATTTATGTTTGTACATTAACATTATGTTTGTACAATCACAACGAAATAAAGAGGGGAAAAGTTTGTTTTTTAATCTTAATTGACAAAGTACGACAATACTTTATCCCTGTCGGTAAAATCGGGAATCACAGCATCGGCTTTTTCGGCAATTTTTTCCGCCGGATTGGTTGTGGATAAGCCGATCACCCGCATCCCGGCTCTTTTTCCCGCCTCGATTCCAAAAAAAGAATCCTCGAATACAACACATTCATCGGGCGACACCTTCAGATCGGCAGCCGCCAAACGGTAACACATCGGATCGGGCTTTCCCCGTACAATCCGATCGGCAGACACAATCGTATCGAAAGCATCCGACAAATGCAACCGTTCCAAAGCAAACTCCAATTTGGAATCGGGCGAACTGGTCACCAGCCCCACCCGGTAATCCCGATCTTTCATCCATTGGATAAAGCCGGTGGCTCCGGGCACTTCCCGAAATTCCATCCGATATTCATAATCCATACATTCCTCTATGATTCGCCGCTTTTCCGCTTCCGGATAGCCGGGAAAAAATTTCTCGAAAATCGCACCCATCGTCATCCCCTTCACCTGCAAAGTAAAATCAGGAATATTCAACCGGTAACGTTCTGCAATATTTCCCCAGAACACCGCATACAAACCCTCTGTATCCGCCACTACCCCGTCGAAATCAAAAAGAACTGCCGTAATCTTTCCCATATATAAAATATCTTCCCTCGAACGCTTATCTCACCGTACCTCCGGCAATATCCAGCAGTTCGGAAGTAATACCCTGCTGACGTAACTTATTATATTCCAAATGCAGATTTCCCAATAATTTATTGGCATTATCGTTCGCCATCTGCATCGCCAAAATCCGGGCTGCCTGTTCCGATGTCCGGCTTTCCATTAGTGCCTGGTACATCTGGGCATGCAAGATCAAAGGATAAAGCGTTTGCAATATAGCGGCGCAATCCGGCTCGTAAATATACCAGGTTCTCTCCTGCTCGGCGGTCACCTCCTTTTTCTCCTCCTGCCGCACAGGCAGGAAACGCTGGTTCATCACAAGCTGCGTACCGATACTTTTATAATGCGTATAGATAATATCCGCCCGGTCTATCTTCCCGGTCAGGAACTGATTCACCAACTGTTCTGCCACGACCTTCGTAGCCTGGGAAAAATCTTTTTTCCCCTCGAACAGCGGATTCACTTCCTCTATCGCAACACCGGGCATACGGTGTACATCATACTGAATTTTCTTTCCCACAGGCCATACTGTGATCTCCCTTACCCCTTTCTGACGATATTCCCGGACGACTTCCCTCAACTCCTTATACACATTGATATTGAATGCCCCGCACAACCCCTCGTCGGAAGCGAAAATAACCACAGCCACCCGTTTCACCTCACGGGCCCGGGTTAAAAGCGAATCGTATTCACAACCCGCCCCCATGATATGGTGGTATATTTCCCACAACTTCTCTCGGTAAGGCTGGGAATGAGCCAATCGGGATTCCGCCTTCCGTAACCGGGCCGAAGAAATCATCTTCATAGCCCCGGTAATCTTTTGGGAAGAGTGCACCGAATCGATCCTTCCCTTCAATTCACGCATTGTCGCCATGACACTAATCGTTTATTTCATTTTCAACCTCTGCCGTCTCTTTCTTCTTCTCTATAAATTTATCAGCCACTTCCGCAGCAGCCTGGTCGAGCAAAGCAGCCACTTTATCGTCCAGATTTCCGGCACGCAATTCGTCCAGAACCTCTTTCCGGTAACGTACCCGCAGCAAATCGAGAAAATACTTCTCGAACAAGGTCACGTCTTTCAAAGGCACCCGCTGCAACAATCCCTGCGTTCCGCAATAGATCACAGCGATCTCTTCCTCCACAGGCATAGGCGAGTATTGCGGCTGTATCAGCAAACGGGCGTTCTTTTGTCCCTTGTCGATCACCATCTGGGTTACAGGATCGAGGTCGCCGCCAAACTTAGAGAACGACTCCAATTCCCGGTATTGGGCCTGATCGATCTTCAAGGTTCCCGCAATCTTCTTCATAGATTTCAATTGGGCGTTTCCTCCCACACGGGAAACCGAAATACCCACATTGATCGCGGGGCGTACTCCCTCGTTAAACAATCCCGTTTCCAGGAATATCTGCCCGTCGGTGATCGAGATCACATTCGTAGGAATATAAGCCGACACGTCCCCCGCCTGTGTCTCGATAATCGGCAAAGCCGTCAGCGAGCCTCCGCCCTTAACTAAAGGCTTCAGGGGATCGGGCAAATCGTTCATTGTTGCCGCCATCTCGTCATTGGAAATAATCTTAGCCGCACGTTCCAGCAAACGGGAATGTAAATAAAAAATATCTCCCGGATATGCCTCACGTCCCGACGGACGGCGCAATATCAATGAAATTTCGCGGTAAGCCACCGCCTGTTTGGATAAATCGTCGTAAACCACCAAAGCATGCCGCCCGCTATCCCGGAAATACTCTCCGATCGTAGCTCCGGCAAATGGAGCATAATAACGCATCGCCGCCGAATCCGACGCACTTGCCGACAACACGACCGTATATTCCAACGCTCCCCTGGCACGCAACACATTCACCAAAGCAGCCACCGAAGCCGCTTTCTGTCCGATAGCCACATAAATGCAATAAACCGGCTGACCGTTCCGGTAATTATCCAACTGATTCAGAATCGTATCGATGGCGATCGCCGTTTTTCCGGTCTGGCGGTCACCGATAATCAGCTCCCGCTGCCCCCGTCCGATCGGCACCATTGAGTCGATCGCCTTAATCCCCGTTTGCAACGGCTCTTTCACAGGCTGGCGATAAATCACCCCCGGTGCTTTTCGTTCCAGCGGCAACGACACCAGATCGCCCTGAATAGGACCTGCTCCGTCAATCGGTTCACCCAGCGTATTGATAACACGCCCCAGCAACCCTTCGCCCACATCGATCGAAGCAATGTGCCTCGTCCGCTTTGCGGTGAAATTCTCCCGCACCCGGTCGGCAGAGTTCAGCAACACCACTCCCACATGATCTTCTTCCAGATTCATCGCCACTCCCCTCACGCCGTTCTCAAACTCGATCAGCTCGCCGGAAGTCACATTATCCAATCCGAAAATATTCGCCACTCCGTCACCCACTTCCAGCACCGTCCCGATTTCCTCCAGCTCAGCCTTCATATCAACACTTTCCAGTTGCTTCTGAAGTATATCCGATATTTCACTTGCTTTAATCATAATTTTTACCTGTTAATCCGGGTATCAAATCAGGCTATCCTTAAAATTCGCCTGCCTTTCTACCCGTTATTTCAACTTCATCTTAAATTCCCGTAATCCCCGGCACACAGAGAGGTCTAATTGCTTCGAATTGACCCGCAGAATAAAGCCCCCGACGATAGAAGGATCTACCCGTTCCACAAACTCTATCGTGTTGGAAGTTCTGTCGGTCACCAGCTTCTTGATCCTGTCGATAACCTCCTTGCTCAAGGGTGTAGCCGTGATAATCTTCACTCGTCCGATATGATAAGCCTGGCGGTATAACCGCTGGTACATCAATGCAATCTGACGGATATACATCTCCCGGTGATTATGGATCAGCAAACGGATGCCCCGGACATAAAACATCCCCGGTTCGATACCGATAGCGGTGGTCAGCAAATTTTCCTTATCTGCCGGGGACAACACCGGATTCATCAAAGCCTTCTGAAGATCGGGATGAGCAATATAGTTCTGTTCGAACAATTTCATTTTCTCATACACCTCCTCGGCAGCCCCGTGAGCCTGAGCCACCTTCAGTATAGCGGTAGCATACCTCCGTGCAATTAATCCTTCATTCATAGTTATGATTTCATCTCATCCAGTATCCTGTTCACCAAAGCTTCCTGCTCTCCATCGCCTTCCAGGTCCTTGCGCAACAATTTCCCGGCCACTTCCAACGCCAGGCGTCCCACCTGCTTCTGCAACTGCAACTCGGCTTCCCGCTTCGTTTGTTCGATCGAAGCGTGGGCTTCGTCCAGCACCTTCTGTGCCTCTCCTCTGGCAGCCTCTTTCGCCTCTTCGATCATTTTCTGCCGCATCCGTTCCGTTTCCTGCAAAGTATTCACCTGTTGTTTATGGGCTTCTTCTATCAGCAAACGTGCCTGCTCTTTTGCTTCATCCAGCTTTCGCACAGCATCCTGCGTATATTTCACTCCACTGTCGATAAAATCAGCTCTCTCCTCTATACTGCGGATAATGACCGGCCAGGCAAATTTGGCAAGGATCCCTAAAATAATCAGAAAGACAATCAGCATCCAGAACACCAAACCAAACTCAGGTTTAAATAGTTCCATAGCCTTTCAGATTATAAGAACAATGCCAGCAGGCAAACGATAATAGCAAACAAGGCAACCCCTTCGATCAGGGCCGCAATCACAATCATATTGGTACGGATATTATTCGTCTGTTCCGGTTGCCGGGCGATAGCGTCCATAGCATTCGCACCGATCTTACCGATCCCGATTCCGGCGCCGATAGCTGCAATACCCGCACCGATAGCTGCACCAACTTTAGCCAGACCTGCCCCGGCTGCCACCTGTAATAAAATCATACTTAACATAGCATCTAAATTTAAATTTTTATTTGATCTTTAATTACTCTCTATTAATCGGAAACCTCGTTTCCTTTCGCTCTTGCCAATGAAATAAATATCGTTGAAAGCATCATAAACACATAAGCCTGTATGAAACAAATCAACAAGTCGATAATGGTCATAAATACAGCGAACGCCACCGCTACAACGGTCGTCACTCCCGTCACCACAGCCCCCATGGCTCCGAACAGGAAGATCAGGGAGATCAACACCAAAGTGATCAGGTGCCCGCCCAGCATATTCGCAAACAAACGGATCATCAAAGCCACAGGCTTTGTGAAAACCCCGAAAATCTCGATCACCGGCATCATGGGAACAGGAACTTTCAACCAGGCCGGAACTTCCGGCCAGAATACTTCCTTCCAATAATGCTTCGTTCCGGAAACATTCACCACCACAAAAGTGCATACGGCAAGCACCATCGTCACGGCCATATTTCCCATCACATTCGCCCCTCCGGGAAATATGACGATCAATCCCAATAAATTGGAAAACAGGATAAAGAAAAACAAAGTCAGCAAATAAGGTGCAAACTTTCGGGCATCTTTTCCCAAAATTCCCACGATCAGCTCTCTGTAAAGCATGTCCACCACCACCTCCATCATTCCCGGCACTTTCCGGGGAGCACCGAGAGGTTTCCGCTTATAGAAACGTACCAGCGGGAAAATAGCCCAAAACATCACCAATCCGCAAATAATAATCGCCAAAACATTTTTTGTAATGGACAAATCCCACGGGCGATATTCGTTTCCCTGCGCATCGACCTCTACCACTTTTCCCGAATAATCACCGCCTTCGGCAATACGGAATCCCTCGTACGTCGCCCCGTCCTGCAAACGGGTGGAACTGAACAAATGCCACTTTCCATCCTGTCCGGCAACGATCACAGGCAACGGAATTTCCAGATTCCAGACCTTCCAGCCGTACTCGTCGCCCAAATGTTCGAAAATAATTTTCTGAGGATTAAATGCCGCTTCCGCCTCTTTCTCGCTCTCTGCCATCACCTGCCCCAATGAAAACAGCATCACCAACGATGTCAATATATATTTCAATTTCTTCATGATAACCGACTTTCAAAAGTCCTGTCCGAAGCCCGGTCATAACCGGGCTTTAGACTTAATGTACACAAACCACCACTTTATTGTCGAGCACCTCTACGACACCCGAATCGATGGTCAATTGCTTCTGTGTCTCCCCCGCATCATATACCACATCTCCATGCGTCAATGTGGAAATCAGCGGAGCATGATGTTCCAGTACGGTAAATGTTCCCAAAGATCCCGGCAAAGTCACCCGCTTCACATTTCCCTTGAACAACACCTTTTCTGCTGATATAATCTCCAATCTCATAAAACAAAAAATTAAAATTACAATTTACGATCCGCCTTTCGCTTTCGCTATCATTTCCTTCCCCTTCTTGATCGCCTCATCGATCGTACCGACGTTCATAAACGCCTGTTCGGGATATTCGTCCATCTCTCCGTTCAGGATCATCTTAAAACCCCGGATGGTTTCCTCCAACGGCACCATCACTCCCGGAATACCCGTATATTGCTCTGCCACATGGAACGGCTGCGAGAAAAAACGCTGTGCACGCCGCGCACGGTTCACCACCAGCTTATCGCTGTCGGACAACTCATCGACTCCCAATATAGCGATAATATCCTGCAATTCCCGGTAATGCTGCAACAATTCCACCACCTGCTGCGCCGTGTTGTAATGTTCTTCACCCACAATATTCGGATCGAGGATACGGGAAGACGATTCCAGCGGATCGACCGCCGGATAAATTCCCAGCTCCGTGATCTTACGGCTCAGCACGGTCGTAGCATCGAGGAAATTAAACGTAGTGGCCGGAGCGGGGTCGGTCAAGTCGTCCGCAGGCACATAAATAGCCTGTACGGAAGTAATGGACCCGTATTTCGTCGAAGCGATACGCTCCTGCAACTTACCCATTTCGGACGCCAAAGTCGGCTGATACCCCACCGCCGAAGGCATACGCCCCAGCAAGGCCGAAACTTCCGAGCCGGCCTGGGTAAAACGGAAAATATTATCGATAAAAAACAGAATCTCTTTCCCACCGTCATTGGAATCACGAAACGACTCTGCAACGGTCAGTCCCGACAAAGCCACCCGCAAACGTGCTCCGGGCGGTTCGTTCATCTGTCCGAACACCAAAGTCGCCTGCGATTGCTCCACCTGCGACATGTCCACACTGTTCACATTCCATTTTCCCTCTTCCATTTCCTTCAAAAAAGAATCGCCATACTTGATCACCCCCGATTCGATCATCTCTCTCAATAAATCGTTTCCTTCCCGGGTACGCTCTCCCACTCCGGCAAATACGGAATATCCGTTATGCCCTTTCGCGATATTATTGATCAGCTCCATGATCAACACCGTTTTCCCTACTCCCGCACCACCGAAAAGACCGATTTTTCCTCCCTTGGAATAAGGTTCGAGCAAATCGATCACCTTGATTCCAGTCAATAGCAACTCCTGTGTTGTGGTCAAGTCTTCAAACTTAGGCGGCTCCCGGTGAATAGACAATGTCTTGGAATAATTCAACTTCCCCAGCTTGTCGATAGCATCCCCGGTCACATTCAGCAAACGCCCCTTGATCTGGTCTCCGGTCGGCATCGTCAGCGTACGCCCCAAATCCAGAGCCTTCATTCCACGGTGCAACCCGTCGGTCGTATCCATAGCCACGCACCGCACCGTATCTTCTCCGATGTGCTGTTCGACCTCCACAACCAACTTTTCGCCATTGTCGCGCACAATCTCCAGCGCCTCGTATATCCGGGGCAAATCTTCTCCGCCATTTTCAAAAATGACATCCACTACAGGTCCGATCACCTGAGTCACATATCCGAATTTCTCTGCCATAATCCTGATTAAAAAATTTATAATTCCGCAACCTGATTTTTCCGTAATCTTTCCGGCACTCCGATTACAAAACCGTCACAATATAATACAATTATTCAACTCTTCTGCAACTGCAGAACAGATACCGATAATAGATAACGGAAAAGTTAAATGATAAGTTTCTCTAAAGAATAAATATAAAACCCGTTAATATGCCGGGCAGACAATAAACGCATGAACTTCCGGGAAGAAAGCATCTGTATGCAGGCAGTCGAAGCCTGGCGGTGATTTCCCGCAAGCACCTTAGCGCTCGCATGAAAGCCATGACCGTGGTCTTCCGGCATATCCAGCTGTTTCCCCGGTAAAAATAAATTCCGCAGCAATACGGCAGGTTGCGACGAACTTCTAAGCTCCGCCCGAACCATGTCCGGAAACAACATTTCCGATGATTCCGAAGAAGCGTCTGCTATCACGGCATTGACTTTTCCATCCAGGCTCATACTCGAACCCAAAAGCAAAAAGCAAACAAATAATATAAAAATAAATAGCAGTCTCATTCTGTTCACAACATCTATGCTCAAAGATAAAAACAAAATTTTATCAATCCAACAAAACAACAAAAATGATGCCAAAACTTATTTCATGGCAGCTCATTTTTACCTCTTCCCTCATTTCCCAACCCGCCGGTACAAACCGATTTTCGTGCAATCGTTATTCAAAAAAAACACCTTGCTTTGTGAAAAACAACAAACCTGGCGACAATTTCCGAAAAAAGCACGAAATCACTCAAAGCAACCGTACAAAACCCGAAAAACCCGGCATTGAATATCAGGCAGACACTACATTTTTAACACCAACAAAAATTAAACCGGTAAAAATATGTATATTTGAGACAAATTTTTGAGAAGAAAAAAATGAGATTTGACGAACTGGATTTAGACGATGATGTATTAGACGGGATAGACGCGATGAATTTCGTGGAAATGACCCCGGTACAGGAACAAACCATTCCTATTATATTAGAAGGCAGGGACATAATCGGCTGTGCACAGACCGGAACAGGAAAAACCGCCGCTTACACTTTACCTTTATTGAGCAGACTGGCACGGGAAGGAAACCCGGACAATATCATCCGCTCCGTAATCATGGTACCCACCCGCGAACTGGCACAACAGATCGGTATGCAGCTGGAAGGCTTTTCCTATTATCTGCCTTTATCACACACCGTAGTGTACGGCGGAGGCGACGGTGCCGGCTGGGACCAGCAAAAGAAAGGATTGCTCATGGGGGCGGACATTGTGGTCGCCACTCCGGGAAGATTGTTATCGCACATCGCAAACAGCGGGATCGACCTCTCGCATGTCGGCTATTTCATTCTGGACGAAGCCGACCGGATGCTGGACATGGGATTTCTCGACGATATTATGCAAATCGCCAAAAATATGCCGGAAGAACGCCAGACGATTCTGTTTTCGGCTACCCTGCCACCTAAAATCAGGCAGCTTGCCAAGCAGCTCCTCCGCGACCCGGCAGAAGTCAATATCGCCATATCCAAACCCAACGAAGCTATCGTACAATCGGCATACATCTGCTATGAAAACCAGAAAATGGCTATCATAAAAGAATTATTCAGTAAGCCGGCAACCACCAAAACAATCATTTTTTCCTCATCCAAACAAAAAGTGAAAGACCTGGCATATTCACTGAAACGGATGAAACTGAACGTTGCGGCGATGCACTCCGACCTGGAACAAGACCAGCGGGAAGCCGTGATGCTGGATTTCAAAAATAATAAAATCAATATCCTGGTGGCGACCGATATCGTGGCACGGGGAATCGACATCGACGACATCGGCTTAGTGATCAACTACGATGTCCCTCACGATCCGGAAGACTATATCCACCGGATCGGACGTACCGCCCGTGCCAATGCCGACGGAGTAGCGATCACTTTTGTGAACGAAGCGGAACAGGGAAAATTCCACCGGATAGAAGAATTTATCGAGAAAGACATATTCAAAATCCCTCTTCCTCCGGAAATCGGAACCGCCCCGGAATATAACCCCAAAGCTTTCGAGCGCCGCCGTCCTCAGGGAAAATCGCGTAACAACTCCTCCTTTAAAGGAAAACGCCCTTTCCACCGGAAGAAACAACAAAGCAAACCGAAAGCGGAATAGGCACGGGCCTTCTTCGTGAAATCTAACGGAAACTTAAATAAAATCCCCTTACCGTATTGAACCGGTAAGGGGATTTTATATGGCATAACCTCTCTCATTTAGAAACATCCTTTTGCTTTACTTCCTTTTGTTAAAAAATATGACTATCATTGCATAAAGGTTGTGTCTCATTGCACTTGCGACCACAATACCCCCTATAAAGCCTGGATTTTACTGATCTTTACAAACTAAATTTTCCAACATGAAAAAAATATTTCCACACTTTTGGAGCTATATGCTGGTATTTATTCTTTTCTCTTGTCAACCCCCGGACACCGATAGTATCGACCTGAGCAGGCCTGCCGGAACAATTATTCAGAAACTCAGCGATATGGCCGACAATTTACGTGCAATCCCGCTCGAAACCAACGATTCATGCCTTTTATCCGACTATATAAAAATATGGGTAGGCAACAAATACATCGTTACTGCAGACAAAAATGCTATGCACCTGTTCGGCAAAGATGGAAAGCACATCAGGCAACTAGCCAGCCAGGGCAAAGGGCCGGGAGAATTTAGCTCCATTGCCACCTTCACCGTAAACGAAAGCAACGAACGCCTTTACTACCGTGATTGGAACCAAAGAACTTCCCTGGGAGTAATCCATCTGAAAACCGGGGAAAATACGGAAAAAATTCAGGGTATCTCCAACGACATCTCAAGCCTGTTGCTTACCGGCAACCATACATTGTTATGCAGCACATCCTCCGGCATAGGAAAAACGGCAGGAAAAAAATATGATTTTGTTATCATCTCGGAAAACGGGCAAAAGCTTTCTCACATCGTTGCCGACACAATAAATATAGACAAAGCCAAAAATATTTTCAACGATTACCTATCCAGGATCGACGACCGGATTTCCTACTGGAGTCCCAACACAGACCACATTCTGTTTCAAATAGAAGACTCCCTAAAAATGCCACTATTAGTTTTTCAAATAAAAGATCCTTTCAATTATAAAAAAAGACGGGGTAACTTTCTCAGGATAAAGGCAGAAACAGCAGAAGAACTGATGATTCAGATGCAGGAGTATGAGATTTTCACGGAAGAAGAAGGAATGTTCGGCGTCAGAAGTGTCCCTAACTCAAAAACATTCGATTACCGGATCAACAAAAACGACCGGTCCGTATATCTGATCGACCACTTTTACGATGACCTGCTGGGAGAAAAATATCCTTCCTTCCCCCAAATAACCGTCACGAACGGAAACCACATCTTTATACAAAAAAACACCCAACAAATCAAGCAACTTACTGAAGAGCAATTGAAAGCAGGCAAAGAACTTACCCCGGCATTAAAGGCGCTGAATGCCCGGCTGAATGAAGACGACAACCCTGTAATCATTACAGGAACTTTGAAGAAACCCATTTAAGAATTTCCCTATCCGCAGTTTTGAGAAACAACGACTGAAACCGATAGCCTCGTTCATAAAACAATGACAAATATGAATTTAGGGAAAACGTTTCTATCCTGCCTCCGTTTTTCCGGCAGAATGTTACTACCCGAAATGCTGTCTATATTCATATAACACCTGAAAAACGGTACCGGCCGTACAAGACAATAAGAAAAAATGATCGTTGCTTCTTCCTTACAAAGCAACGATCATCTCCTTATAGCTGTTCGCCTTCTTTAATACTGCTTTTATTTTACCTGAAACTCAGCGATCACCCCTTTATGGTCGGTCGGCCATATTCCAAGCGGTTCGACAAATACATCAGTCGTATTTTCCACGATCCTCTCGTTATTGCGGATCGAGCCGCGGGGCCCGAAGATCACGGCATTCGTCAAATTCAGTTTTTCTGCCGGGAAATAATAGATAAAATCGATTCTTTCCCGTTCATCGGATTCCGGAGCCCATGTCAATCGTTTTACATCCACCGTAGGAGCATCTGCCGGATAAGTGTAACCCGGATTTTTCACCGGATCGGAATAGAACACCCGGTAAGCATCCTTAAAACCCGCTTGCTCCAATAAAGTACTGACCGTCCAGGGGATCACTACACCGTGATGATCGGCACTGTCTTTCGTTGCCTCTGTCCAGTCCAAATGAGAAGGCTCGTTAAAATCCCCTCCGATAAACACCAGGCGGTTTTTCGCCAGCTCTTTTTGCGCATCGGCAATAAACAAACGGATTGCATCGTCCCGCTGCGAGGCCACATTATCGGCTAACAGAGAATCCACATTCACCACTGCAGAATCCAAACGCCTCCAGTTCGATCCGCTATAACCGCGCACTAAATAATAAGAGCAATTCAGATAATCGAGATGAGCCGTATAAACAGCGACTTCCTGACCATCCATATCCGCTACCAATTTATAAATACTGCCATGATCCCCCTTTTCCGGGAAAATGGTCGCACTGTCCTTGATCGGATACTTACTCAAAAGACCGGAATCGTAACTATAAAAAGAATAATACGTTTTTCCCCGCTCTTTCAGCGATTCCGTGATACGGTCGCAAAAACGAGTGTTTTTATAATTCCTCACCTCGCTCAACATCACAAAATCGGCATCGACTCTGGCAATTTCATCCGCTAAAGCTTCATACCCGTCCTTAACGGAAGTACCTTCTTGCCAAACATTTAATTGCAAAAATTTCACTTCCTTTTTCCCCTGGCAAGCCACCAGGCCTCCCACCAGACACAATAATAATAACAGTTTCATAATATTAGGTTTAAATACAACGTCAGCCCGACGAATAGCACCTGAACGCCCGCCATTCCTACAAAACCGTAAAATTATAAAAAAAACGGCAAAACCAAGCTGTTTCTACTTTCTTATACCCCGGAATTTTACCACCCACTGTTTTGCAGAAACGGAACCTTCCGTCCCGACATTCATATAAACCGTTAATTCCGAACGACCGTAGATCATTTCTCCTTCAAGCTCCGCATGAGCCTGATGTCCCCCGGCCTCCCCGATCGCTTCCCGTTTCCCGGTCAGACGATTCTGCCCGTCGAGGCTCAACAAAGCCGGAATAACCAAGGTGTCGATCACCCTGTCCGCTAATTTTATATTTATAAATTTTAATTGTAACGCCCGTTCGCCTGTCACGATCATATCCACTTGTCCGTCCGTAAGTTCCGTTTCTTCTCCTGCCGATGCCGACACATTCAATTCTCCCCGGTATGTTCCGGCATACAATTCGGCCAGCGTAGGTTCTTCATCCCAGTGACAAGCAGACAACACAAACAGCAACATACTCCATATCCAGATATTCCTTTGCTTCATTTTATCGTATTTTAAATGAATTTCCGAATTATTCATACGCGATCATAGTAGCAAAAGTTCGACTTTCTCCCTACTCCTCCTTCGTTTTCTTTCCTCCGGCACATCTCCTGTTTTTATCATGAAAAGATACCGACCATAACTTATTGTAAATGAGATACGTATATTTTAAATGTTAAAAAACAGAATTTAGTCCCTTTTTTTAACTTATTTTGCACAGTTTTTGCTGAGAAAACCTTAGCATAAAAAGAATTAACCCTAAAACTGATTTTAAACTTAACTTAACGATTATGCAAAAGAAAATTTTCTATTTATTTTTAGTCGTATGCACAATGAGTTTTTTCAGCTCTTGTAAAGACGACGACAACAAAATCGATGACGGACCTGAAACAGACTGGGCCGAAGAAATCGCAGGTACCTATAAAGGTGATCTGGGAGTAACAGTAGATGGAAACGATTTGGGAACAAGCACCCAATTTATCTACATCTCTCGTGAAAACACGAATGTAACGAAACTGGAATTACGGAATTTTAAAATCAATATCGCAGGAACTGCTTTACAAGTAGGTGATATTACGGTTTCAAACATTCCCGTATCGGCAGCCAATACCACGGTTATGCTGGCAGAGACCTCGACCGTGATCAATCATCAGGGTTTGGGACAGTTGGATGTAACGGTTACAGGAACGATCACCAATGGCAAAGCTGCCCTCCACATCACGGTATTTGCTAAAACTTTAAATCAAAACATTGAAGTAACCTTCGATGGAAACAAGACCGAAGAAGTAGAAGACAATACCGACTATGCCGCAGAAGTTGCAGCCTGGTATGCCCGCGAATCCCTGACGGTTACAGGAGATACGGTAGATTCTAAATGGCCGAGCGACGGAATTTCTGTAGAATATGAAGATTTCAATACTATTTTTATCAAAACATTCTACTTAAGCTTCCCGGCAAATGAAGGCAGCACAACTACGACCAGATCCATCCCGCAACTGGATTCTATCGTACTGGTGAAAGACGGTAGCAAACTGCTTATCGACACGATGAATGTATTGATTCCTCCACGTAGCAAACAAGATACGGCTTATCTGGTATTATCGGGTGATTTCGAAGGTAAAACATTGACCTTGAACATGACTCTTAGCACGAAAGACAAAAAAGCCGACTACGTATTCAAGGGAACCAAAAAACTGACCGGAGCAAGCCTGGAATCGTTCACATTAAGCAGTAGCGTTGTCTCCGTTCAGCCGGAAATTTCCAAAGAGGCGAGCGGAAGTAACTATGCCGTTATGTTCTATGTAAAAGAAGGGACAACGGATGCACAACTCAATTTAGTACCGACCTTTAAAATTTCAGACGGAGCGACCATCACACAGGGCGGCGTAGAATACGTACCGGGAACCCCTGTCGATTTCTCTAAAGAACAAAAATTTACAGTGAATTCACAGAGTGGTAAAACGAAAAACACTTATGTGATCAACTACGAAGTTTTGAACGATAATTTTGATTTCAGTTCAGGATTTGAAGCCTGGGAAATAAAAAATGAAACCACCGACCCTGCAAACATGTACTTAATGTACGATGAACCTGCTAACGGCTGGGCTACTTCAAACGAAGGTGCGAAATGGATCAAAATGATGTACGATAAACTGTATTCTAAAACAGCTCCTTATCCGGTAACACCGAGTACCGACGTAAAATCGGGAACCAAAGCTGCACGCCTTGAAACCCTGAACACCACAGGACAGGCCGGTTTCGGCGGATTTATCCCTGCTATTCCTAAAGTAACTTCAGGAACGGTTTTCTCCGGTGCATTTGTTGTAAACATTTCAAATACCCTGAAAAGTACGAAATTCGGTTATCCTTGTATGAAAAAACCGGTAAGCTTCCAGGGGTCTTACAAATACACTCCGGGCGCAACCTATTATTACTGTGCAGACCCGACCAAAGCCAATGAAGTCAAAGAAGACAATAGCAAAACCGACGCTCCGGCAATCAATGCCGTGCTGTATGAAGTAGATAGCTATGCTTTCGACTTCCTCGACGGAACAAACTTACAGACTTCTGAAAAAGTAGTAGCAAAAGCCTCTTTGAAAGACGAATCTGCAAAAGCTTCTTACACAGATTTTAATATCGATTTTGAGTGGGGAAGCAATAAATTCGATCCGGCTAAGAAATATAAATTAGCTATTGTTTGTTCGTCAAGTAAAGACGGAGATAAATTCAGCGGAGCACCGGGAAGTGTGCTTTATGTTGATGATTTGAAAGTAACTTTCGAATAACCAAACAAACATAACATAAACTGAAACCGGAACTCTTTATGAGTTCCGGTTTTTTATTTCTTGCTCACAGCGACCGGAAAACCAAAATAAGTAATGCTTTTTCATTCTTTTAATTACTTCCCGTCTGCTAAAACCACAACAAACTCCTACCGGAATTACCCGATTAAAACACAGTCGAAAAGAAAAACAAAGGAATAAGAATCTATTACAACAGATGAATAAGAAAAAGAAAATCAATAAAGATATTCCGCAATTTTTCTCTTTAGTTCCCGCCCATTGACAGGTTTGGCAAAATAATCTGAAAAACCGCTCGACAAAATCCGTTCCCGATCTTCCTGAAAAGCATAAGCAGTAACAGCAATTATCGGAATAGAAGAGGATAAAAGACGAATGGCAGCCGTAGCTTCATACCCGTCCATTTCCGGCATTTTAATATCCATTAGAATCAGGCAGGGACTGTATTCCCGGAATAACCGGACAGCCTCTTTACCATTGTGAGCACGCACTAAGCAATAATCCTGCTTTAGCAACACATGAAAGAGGATATAATTGCTATCGTTATCCTCGGCAATCAGAATAGTTAATTTCTCGGCATTTTCATTTCCGGGATTCTTCATATAAATTTGTGTTAAATACCACAAACTAAAACACTAAAAGGTGGATTCAAAGGTACGTTTAATCAGGAGCATACATGGTTTTATCATCTCTTGGTAAACAATCATATTTTTATATTCAAACAATATGGTTATTAAGTTGTTATAAGAATGCAATAAAATATCAAGATTTACAATTTAACATATCTGATTTTAACAAAAAAAACGTACATTTTTTTTAATAGAAAAGTGCCATACCATCAGCAAGTTCATGACAAACAGCCTACATTATTCACTACCTTAAAATTTTATTCACGATATTATTTACATAATAAAAAACACATAAAATACAATTAAAATCTCATCCTTCTATCTTATATTTCTAAATGGCCCTTCCTACACATAAATTCTACGCCAAATGATCCGGAAAACCGATAAACAACCTTCAGCCATATAACCGGATTCTCTCATAGAAAAATGATCCGTATCGGAAATAATTCTCTTACAAGATAAAACAAACAAGGATAACCGGCATCGATTTTACAAACCGAATCCAGGCGATAAAACACCACATATACCGAGAATAAAACATTTACGATTAAAATACAGGGCTGAAAAACTCCATACTTTATTAAAAACCTGAAGCAATAATACGGTTAAAGAAAGGAAAATATATCATAAAGAAAAAAGAGTTATGCTGTAGCATAACTCTTAAAGCTCAAAGCACGGAAGGAGAGGCTCGAACTCCCGACACCTGGTTTTGGAGACCAGTGCTCTACCGACTGAGCTACTTCCGTAATTCGTGGTGCAAAGGAAAGCATTTTTTCCGAAAAACAAAACCCGTCCCCTCAAAAAAATCTCATTTTTTTATATATCCTCCTCCCAGCAGCAAATCGCCCCGGTAAAAGGCCACTGGCTGTCCCGGAGCTACAGCCCAAGCGGCCTCCGATAATTGTATATGTAAACTCCGGTCTGATTTTTCTTCCACCCGGATATAACCTGCGGGATTCAACCCCAATCCCCGTATTTTAATCGTCACATCTCCGGCAAACAAATCCATAGGGCACACAACACTCACCCGATCTATCTCCAGCGTCATGCGGAAAAGACCGCTTTTTACATCTGCCCGGACAGTATTTGCACAGGCATCGATTTCCGCCACATACAAAGAGTTACCGTCCACCACAGGCATACCTCGCTTCTGTCCTATCGTATAATTCAAAATACCGTCATGTCGCCCGATCACCTTTCCCCCGGCATCTACAATATCTCCTGCCTGCCGTATCTCCCGGGAATTTTCCCACTGCAAGATAAACTCCCGGTAATCCCTGCCTTGTAAAAAGCAAATCCCCATACTCTCCGGTTTACGCGCTACTTCCTCATAGCCATAGGCCGCAGCATAAGACTTCACCTCTGCTTTCAGCATTCCTCCCAACGGAGTCACCGCCCGGCATAAAATTTTCTGTGGCACCCCCCAAAGGAAATAAGACTGGTCTTTGACAGGATCTACCCCTTTACGGATATAATATCTCCCATCCAATTCGGCAATACGCACATAATGCCCCGTAGCGATCCGGTGAATCCCCAAACGATCGGCAGCTGCCGCCAGTAACCGCCATTTGACATCCCGGTTACACTCACAACAAGGACTGGGCGTTTCCCCGGCCACATACCCCTTGACAAAAGGCTCCACGACCCGTTCCCGGAACATCTTACGTCCGTCCCAACACACCAGCTCAACTCCCAGCTTGCGGCATAACTCCCGAACTTCTTCCTGATCTTTCTCTCCCCACATGGCTAAAGTCACTCCCACCACTTCATAACCTTGTTGCTGCAACATCAAAGCCGAAACAAAACTATCGACACCCCCGCTCAACCCTACGACAATTTTTTCCATATCCGTTTAAGCAAAGAAAAGATAAGCCACCACAATCGCCGCAATCACTCCCGCCAAATCGGCAATCAGCCCGCAGGGAATGGCATAACGTGTATTCTTCACACCCACCGCACCGAAATACACGGCGATAATATAAAAAGTCGTATCGGCAGCACCCTGAAAAGTGCACGCAAGCCGCCCGGCAAACGAATCGGCTCCGAACGTTTTCATGGTATCGACCATCATCCCACGGGCACCGCTACCGCTTAAAGGCTTCATCAAAGCCGTAGGCAACGCATCCACCCAATCGGCATTAAAGCCCATGGCCAGCACCATGCGTTCAATGCCCGCCATAACCATCTCCATCGCTCCGGACGCCCGGAACACACCGATAGCCACCAATATGGCGATCAGGTACGGAATGATTTTAATAGCCGTGCCGAATCCTCCTTTCGCCCCGTCGATAAACGCATTATACACATTGATACGCTTCCACGCTGCCATACCGATAAACGAAATAATAATAAAAAACAGAATAATATTACTCGCTAAATTAGAAGCAACGGTCAGCGCTTCTTTATCCAACGAAGAGAAATACCAGATCACCCCGGCGATAATAGCGGAAACACCGCCTAAATAAGCCAGAATAACCTTATCGAACAAATTGATTCGCTGATACAGAGCCACGGAGATCAAACCCGCCATTGTGGAAAAATAAGTGGCTATCAGAATGGGAATAAAAATATCGGTCGGATTGGCAGCCCCCAATTGCGCCCGGTAAACCATAATCGATACCGGAACAATCGTAAGTCCCGATGTATTCAGCACCAAAAACATGATCTGGGCATTCGATGCCGTATCCTTTCGACCGTTCACCTCCTGCATCTGCTGCATAGCCTTCAACCCCATAGGTGTGGCGGCATTATCGAGCCCCAGCATATTCGCCGCCAGATTCATCATAATCGAGCCATGAGCAGGGCTATCTTTCGGTAATCCCGGAAAAAGACGACGAAAAAACGGACTGATCACCCGCGACATAACTCCCACAGCTCCGCCCCGCTCCCCGATCTTCATAATTCCCATCCACAAAGTCAGCACTCCGGTCAAACCGAGCGAAATTTCGAATCCGGTCTTCGACATGTCGAAAGTCGCTTTAATCATTGCCCCGAAAACCTCCGTATCGCCTTCCAGCAACAAACGATACAAAGCCACCAAAAAAGCGACTCCGAAAAAAAATATCCAAATATAATTCAGCACCATACGTCTAAAATTATCGTAATACAAAACCGGTACACCAATGAAAAACATTCCCCATTGATATACCGGTATGTTTAAATATACGGGTACATTATTCCAACCCCTTACATGCTTTCAATGTATTTTGCAACAAAGAAACAATCGTCATCGGTCCTACTCCTCCCGGAACCGGGGTAATGTAAGAACATTTCGGAGCCACATTTTCGAAATCGACATCCCCGATGAGCCGGAACCCCGACTTGGTCTTATCGGAAGGAACGCGGTGAATCCCGACATCCACCACCACGGATCGTGGA
>OGOU01000124.1_pt1 | contig 74734 bp, 69 predicted proteins | sample 1552721 | NCBI WGS metagenome assembly OGOU01 (sample SAMEA2580176, study PRJEB22360) | human gut metagenome | biome: human gut; feature: human-associated habitat; material: faeces | place: Denmark | collected 2008/2010
TCAAATTAAATAATAATATATTTGCGAACTTAAATCAGAATTATTAACAATAACTAAAATTTATAACAATGGCTAAAGAAGTTAAAGACTTAACAAGTAAAGAAGTAGATGAAGTAAAAATATTAAAGACTAGTTTGTCAGAATGTCCAGTAAATACTGATTTAGGATGTAATGAATCAAAGGCAACTAACTGGGTGAAGTTAGACAATAAAACAACAGATGTAAAATTAGAATTATTAAATAAATTGCAAGACGGACTAGCTAATGGAGCTGGTATTGAATATTTAATGCAACTATCTTGCATTTATAATAACATTCGCTAATAATGAGACATATTGATAGAATTAATAAGCAGTATGAAGAGAAGGAAGTTAAATTGCTATATGATAAAGCTGTAGCGTTAATGAATCTTCTTAGTGATGAGGAATATGAACAAGTAATTACAGATAATGCAGATATATTTAAATTAGCATCTCATCCCGAGAGGGGTGAGTTCTATTTACAAGATAAGCACAACTTAGCCCAGATTGTAGACATATTTAGTAAATTCATTAAAACTAAAGGCCTATCTAAGGATGAATTTAAAATAATGACTCTAGATGAAGTTAAAGAGTATATGGTTGATGTTATTAATGATATCACATCATTCGAACCAGATGAGCTATTCACAATAGTAAAGAACTTAGAGAAACTTCAATGAAACTAGAACAAATACCAGGTGATTATGATAATGTAGACCAGAGAGCTCTAGAATTATTAAAGACTAATGACTACAAATTAGCAGAGTATATGAGGGATTATATAAAGGAATTATATGCTAACATACATATGAGAGACTTCTATATTAGAAACCTTAAGGATGAAATACTTCATACACTCAAACATAGAGACTCTATAAGTGGTGAGGAGCTACTACAAATACTAAATAAGGTAGCTCCATGGGATATGGAATATGATGGCAGATGGCAAACTAGAGACTATTTAGCAAGAGCAAAGGCTAATCAATGATAACACAAGAAGTAGAATTAGTAGAAGAAGCATTATATAGGAATGCGTACATATATCCAGGCTGGAAGTATTGCCTACCTGGATTACTAAAGACAATATATTTATGACAGGAGAAGAAATTATAGTAACATTTAAAGAGCCTTGGTATAATGATTATACCAGACGATTATACACTCAATTATCTGAACAAATGATTAGAGAAGAGATTGAGAGAGTGCATAAAGAACCAATCATTACTAATACTGCATTTGATATAGCAGTAGACAAGGCTTTCCTAGAGTTATTACATAACAAGGATTTAATTAATATTACAGAACGATACAAGAACCATGAGTAAAATAGCAACAGAATTAGAAGCTAAGACTATGGGGGGGGGGACTCTCTCGGTAATTGATAATAAGTGCTGTACTAAAGCTAGAGCACTTGAATTAGGATGTCAGATTAAAAGTGGATTTAGTTATACTGATAATCAGTTAGTAGAGTTAGAAGGTATAGAGGCAGCTATAACTGCTCCAAATGTAACCCTTCATTATGGTTGGCAGGATATGCCAATTAATAATATACAGCAATTTAGAGTACGTTTCTCATTTGTTAATGAGAGTTCAGTGGATGGAGAGCCGTTTGAGTATTCTGACAATACTATGTACTTTACAATTACTCCAAGATTAGAGCAAGGAGAACGAACGTACACTAAGACTTTAGCAAATCCTCTTAAATATTACTTAGAGAAATTAGCACTTCCTAACCAAGACCCATATAATACACCTGTTTGGATACGTTTTGAGGGATACGTGATGCTTAGGCAAGTGTCTCAAATTACATTAGCAGTAGATTCTCAATCTGAGAATTGGGCAGAAGGAGTAACATTCCCTTCATCTGGAAGGTGGGTCAAAATGAATAATTCTGGTAGAGTATTTAGATTTACTGGTGGGGAAATAGACCTAAACATAGAACTGTATACAGCGTCAGCGCAATGATTAAAGTAACTGATAATAAAGAAGTAAAGGAAACAGTCCTAGCAGGACTTAAAAGGAATAAAGAGAAGTATGGTAAGAAGTATTGTCCATGCTCTTTAGTAAGAGATGAAGATACAGTATGTATGTGTAAAGAGTTTAGGGAAATGGAAGAAGGGACTTGCCATTGCCAACTTTATGTTAAAACTAAAGACTAATAATTATGGATGAATTAAAGAACCAATTAGCACAGTATTTATGTAGCCAAATTCATAATGGCACTAAGGATTTGATTGAATTAATTGAATCAGAAGACCTTATTAATGAACAGTGGTATAAGAACTGGAAGGAAGAGATGAGAATCTTACTACAGGAGAAGTAATTATGATAATACTTAGTGGGAACTGTCCTAGGCATCATAATGCCATTATGTTGGAACTTACAGACTTTGATGATAGTAAAATTTCCTATCTAGCTAGAATATCTAGAGGACATCATGTTGATACTCTGTTAGTTCCTAGGGAATATAAAGATACATTTGAATCTACAGAACTATATAAAGTATTACTGCCTAATATTAGTATAGGTGATGTACAATTTGCTAAAATATACTATTATGATTGACGTTAGAAAGACATTAGAGAATTTACATCAGATACTTCCAAACTTATCAATAGAGGACTTATTTAGAGTTCTTGATAACATAGTAGAGATTCCACAATTTAACGTAGGACAGACAACTACTATACGTAGAGATAATAGTGGCTGGAGACCATATGACACAGGTACATTTATATCTTATGCTAGTAATGGAATAACACTTAGTGATGAAGGAACTTGTAAATAACTGGAATGAGAAACATCCCGAATACGTATTGGTACACGGGATGTATTCTTATGTAGACAATGGACAATCTAAGGATATGCACATGCTTACTATCTTTAATAAGGATAATGAATGTGTATGTGAATATAAAGGAGAAGATTTTATTAAATTATATAATACATTAGAAGAAGAATGGGAAAGCGATTAATTAATGTTGATGAAGTAGAGGAGATAGTACCCGTCCTAGTAGGCAAATTACTAGAGAACAATTTGATAACAGAGGAACAAGCAAACCAAATCATCTGTGCAATCTTTAATGATAACTATCTAGGAGAATATGGTGAGGGAGATGTATTAGTTCACACTTGTATGTAATTAATGAGTTATGGAGAATGATAGGCTAAATGAAATTAGGGAATTAAATCCAGATTATGATATTAGTATGCATGAGCTAGATGTTTGTGTAGGAGACAATCAATATAGGCTAATGTATTATGTGTATGTTCAGCATAAAGAATCTGGAATAGGTGTATATGGTGACAAGGACTTTGATATGCAGGAAGTAATAAATAGGCTTCCTATTAAGTTCACAATAGAGAAAGAACATAGTATAATACCTAAGGGAGTGCATATAAAAATCTGCGACTTCTCCAGTAGCCGAGGAGTCTTTCTCTTTAGTGACGTTGATAACTATTTTAAAAACCATACAGTAAGTGTGACTATTGACTATCCACTAAAGAATCCATATACATTTACTGCTAAATGTAGTATCTTACATGATTTAATAAATGAAATAACCCTTGCATATAAAGGGATTTATGAGGAGGAGAAAGAGAATCCAGGTAAGTATGGAATATGGGGACATCGTATAGAAGATTTATGGCTTGAGAAAGCTACTCTCGATATAGAGACTGGTAATGTTAAAATACTTGTAGGTAGTTAATATGGATAATAAATTAAATGTACAGAAACTAGGATATGAAGTAGGAGAACCTATGTGGGTTCATTGGGATAATAGATACGTATTGCGTGGAGGACATATACTAGGAAAATGCCCAGATGAGAATTTGATAACCACAGTGGGCTACTTGGCATATATGGACGACAAATCAATAATATTGGGAAGAGGTATTGAGAATCATTGTGATGAGGACGGTACTCGCAGAGTAAAAGATACAATACACATACCAATGAGCTTAGTAGCTAGTTTTGGAAGTTTTGATTGATGAACTATGATAAATGAGTAAATGGAACGATTGGGCAGTTAGTGCTAAATATCCACCTATAAAGTTAGGTTACGGTATGAATTGTAGAACGAACTATAAAATAGATGTAGTATTTAAAGTACGTACAGGTAAGGGATATTGGAGAGGAAGTAAGTATCTTTATGTATGCAATAATAACACTATTTACTTGTTAGGTTCAGATGCAGGAATACATCACGTAACAGAAGAGTTACCTAGTAACCTTGAAGCTAAAGTCCGTGAGTATAAACCTTAAATGAATTAATATGACTAATGAACAATTAAATCAATACTATAGTAAGGATGCAGATAAGAAGCAGTGTTGGGTAAGTAAAGACCATAACTGTCCATTAAAGGAACAATGTAATGGACTTGTTAAGCCAGAATGTAAAGAGCATATAAGCAATGAAGAAGCCTGCCATGCTATTGATAAGATGATAGAATGGTATTACCAAGTAGAAGAACCTGAATTTCTAAAGTTCTATAATTGTCACTTAGAGATGATTAAGTAACTTTATATACTAAAATAAAGGAAGCAACCCGTTTTACATCTGGGTTGCCAGTAGATGCTAGGCACAAAGCCTAAGATAGTTTTTACATCTTCGTCTTGGTGGTCTACGACAGTGTGCTCTGACGTATTCTCACTTACCGAGACGGAATCTTATTATAAACAACAAAGCCCGAACTTAGTTTAATTACTAGGCTCGGGCTTTATTATATCAACCTGTTATGTATTAATTTTAATTACTTGTCTAGAATAGTCAGGCAAGTCAAGTATTTTATTACTTTGGTCAAATGTAGAAGCTGTATTCTGCAATAGGAGTCTTTTAGTTCCATTCGAACCAATTGCATACCAATTTGAATCTACATATATTAAATCAGTAAGAGTATATTCACCTAGTGTAGATGTAGTCCAATTATTACCCCTATCTGTAGACACACTCTTCATATTATTTCCTATAAGCATAAATGTATTAGTCCCAGCTTCATTTACATACAATCCTTTAGTCAAACCTGTTAGTTGTGGTCTAGTGGTTGCAGCAGTCCATTGAGTTCCAGTTGGGTTAGCACTAACGTATGTATAATTACTAGTAGTGCTATATACTACACTTCTTGGCGAAGAATGAAACCCTTGTATTACTGCACTTGGTGTAAACATTCCTGGAGTATAATAAGTAAGAGAATCTGGTACAGATGTAGCCAAGAAGGTATATATTCTAGCTCCTCCCTGATATGATGCCCCAACACAGCAGTAATCATAAGGCCCAGTTGATATGCTACTGACTGGGCCTACAACACTACGCTCCTTTACTGTACCGTCATCATACACTATAATAACATAGTTCTTACCGTCTCCTCCTGCTCCCTTATAAAATACCCAGCCAGTAGAGAACCTAGCCAAGTGAGCATAACCATAAGCTTTTACAGTATCTTTGTATTTTAATTCCCACTGTTTGGTAGACTGATTAACTACATACAATCCTCCAAGCATAGACAATGCTCCAATTGCTTCACCTCCTCCAGCTATGTATATAAAATCCTCATGGCCGTCTATAGCTGGAATTTGAGCACAGGTACCACCGCCAGCAAAGTATAAACTACCTGTCTCCGCATTAATAAGGAATAGGTCTTTGTCTACAACTATATCTTCTTCTTTAACTAATTGATTTGGCTGGTAGTTACTAGACGCAACTACGCTACCCCAGAGACTAACTATGGTTTGGTAGTGAGGACAATACCCCCCCCCTTCCCATAATCTATTGACATACCAGTCAATTCATTCAGTTTGTCTTGTGTTACTATTTTACTCATTATATATTAATTTGCTATTGATAATTTAATAAATATCTTTATATTTGCATCGTAAACTATTATGTCATACACCCTAGCTAAAGAGATGCTTACTATCTACAAAGATTAGTTAGTTATTAATTTAATTCAGAGTATTATGAGCAGAAATAGCTTACGAGCAAAAACTGTCTTCGTGCACTCGTACATTCGTGTAAGGTATCGCAAACTGGAACACGTTTGTAAGCATTACAGAAGACGTCCGCGTAGATAAGTTCAAAGCCAGATTGTGTACAGCAGTCTGGCTTTGTTTTATGATGTAAAGTTACTCAATATCAACTGATTAAACTAATGCAAGAATGTTAAAGTAAGTTACCATTACATTTCTTGAATATCTCTTCAATCAGCTTCTCCATTTCCTTAGACTTCTTAGGGTTACAGTTTACAGGATTGTCAACCTTTACTAGTTCATTCTTATCATTCAGTTCGTATCTAGTTACACGATACTGTTGCTTCTTGTTTCTCTTCATATTCATAATTTACCTCCATTCTTATATCCTAGTTTACCTAGCTCATTTACTTAGATTTAGGCATTACATAATCATCCGGTACATCATGCGGTTCACGTGGGTCTGGGGCCATCCATATCTTATCTACACTCCACATCTTCTTACAAGCTTCTTCTTCAGTCATCTCTCCTGCTTCAACCTTAGCATAAAGGTCGTTAAGCAATTCGTTATACTCACTATTACTCATTTCTATCATAATTCATTCCTCCTATTAATGTAGTTCCTATTAATGGATATACAAAATACTTACCTGTTAATGCATTCCATACTCTCTTAGGATGTTTCATATTTAAGTACTTAGTTATAAATGCATGTTCATTACCAGATTCGGAGAACTCCTTAAGCATTTGCTCTAAAGCTTGTCTGCCTGGATATTCTTGTCCGGGTTGTAATCCTAACCTCTTACCTAGTTCCATTGTATTAGCGGCTGTTTCTCCCTCTATAAGCAAGTAATTATACGTCTCTAAATCAGGAGCTTCATTCTCTGAAACTAATAACTTCTTGGTTTTAAAGTTGTAGAAATCCCTAGTATTAGTCTTACGTTTAATATGCTCAAACAAATTACCTCCCATTGGCATCCTGTCCTTATCAGCCATTCCATAATATCCTCTATGCAAGGTTTCATGGTATGCAGTTGGATGTAAGTTATAATGCTTATTATACTGTAGTATATCTTTAGAAGGGTCTGCATCAAATGCTACCCTACCAGCAAACTCCCCATTAGGATAAGTAATCGTTTCATAATCTGGCGTTACTTTAACTCTAGCCCTCTCTGCGCCATTTGGGTATGGTGTAAAATGTTCATATCCTAATCTCTGCGCTAGTCTCTTATTATACAAATCAGTCTCCTTCTTAACATCCGATTCCAAGAAATCTAGAGCTTCCTTAGTTCCCTTATCTACATCACTATGTATCTTATCCATATTCCAACTTCTATCTGGATTAAGATTAACCTCTAAATTCTTAGCGGGATATTTATTAGATGCTTTAACAACCTTCTTACCAACTCGTTTAAGTGCCTTTAATGGCTTCTCAATAAAGTTAGGAAGTAATAGTAATCCTGCACCCAAGGCTGCTTGACCATAATTACCAGACCTAGCATCTTGGTATATATCTTTAGCTGATTCTATATCACCTAATGGAGTAGTTGCAGATAGTATCTCTTTACCCATATTACCAACAGTTCTCCTTCCTCTATCTACAGCACCTGCTAGATTAATATTCCTAGGAGTAACTGTTACTTCTGGTAAAGTTACATTATTCATACCATTCTCATTAGTAACTGGCAATACTATATTACCTCTCTTATCATAACCTCCCATATACTTAATAGGTTGTGCAGGTTCTTGATACTTAATAATCATACCATTCTCACCTTTAGGAATACCATTATATACCCCAGTAAGTACTTTAGCATAATTAGTAGCTTCTGCATATCTTCTCTTACCTTTATTAGAACCAGTAAGCTTAGCTACAAACTTATTAATATCATCATTCTCATCAAAGTCATATAGTCTCTTTAAGAATTGTATCTTATCTGCTGCATACTCATCCATAGAATTATAAGACCTAAACTTCTGCTTAATAGCTTCACCTTTAGCATTTTTATCATTACCAGTTACATAATTACCTTTCCATGAACTACCAGTAGTTAAATTGCCAAAGTTGTACTTACCTTGTGCAGACTTACCCCAACTAGATTCTAATGCGTCTTGTGCTAATAACATTCTAATTGCATTATCATTAGTAATACCTGCCTTCTTATAGGCATTAATAAGTTCTGTAGACCATTGCTTTCTGTTAGTATATGGACTCTTCCAAGTTGAGTTGGCAGTAACAGGTTTATCAGTAACAGGTTTACTAGCTACTGGCTTATTAATTACTGGCTCTACTGTAGGATTATTAGCTACTACATCAATTTCATCAGTATCTCTTACTGGTACTACTAAAGCTTCTGGTTTATCGTAAGTTGTATTATAATTATACTCACTAAATGGATTAATAGGATTAGTAATATCAGTGTAATCTATTGTAGGATTACTTACTGGATTATAACTTACGAACTTCATTCCTTGTTGAGCTTTCTTGATTCGCTTCTTATAGGTTGGGCGACTTGATTTGATGAACTTCTTGCGCATGTCCCTTTTACCGTTAATCTCTTCTTGTTTCTTTAACAGAGGGGACTTCTTAAAATCAAATCTTCCACCATGTGCCATAGTTACCAATTCCGGATTTCTAACAGACTTACCTTCAATCCATATAGGATTAGATTGCTGCAATATGAAAGGACGACCTACTTTATCCATTAATGCAGCTTGTTTAATAAGCCTAACTTGGTTAGCAGTATTAGGAGAATCATTCCACCTCTTAGCATAGTCAGCAGGATTAAATTTCCACATATCTTGAGAAGTCTGTCTTAATTTACCTTTGTTCATTTGAAACTTAACCAAGTGTCCGGCAACGTCATCAATAGGACCTATATAATCAGTTCCTGGCTGCCTAAAGGTCATGAACTCTTTATCTCCCATACGCATTACTGGTTCAGTCTCCTTACCAACAACCTTGCTGATTGGATTCTTTCCAGCATAATCAGTAAACTTTGTAACATTCTCAAACTTAAGAGGTCTACCAGAGGGTACTACTGCACTCATTTCGTATCTTCTGTTATGAACTCCAGGATAAAGCTGCTCATATCTATCCCCATGACTAAATCCTCTCCTTGCTTCATTACGGCTAATAGGTTTGATATTACTAGTAGCTTTATTAAAGAACATTCTTTTAACTACTGGATTCTCATCAAATATATATTTAGCTAATAGATTCCTACCTTCTAAATTTCCTCCACCTAGTATTGAAGAACCTGTGTAGTCGGCTGGCATTGTTTTTATATCTTGCAAACTTACTGATGCATTACCGTTAGTTCTCTTGGCAGCTTTATAAGCAGCCACTTTTAATGGTAATTTCTCTACCTTAGATAGAAATGGAGTAATTCTGTTAGCTGTTGCCATTGCTATATTAGAAGGAGTCCTTGCTTCCTTATTAAATATCCAATGATTCTTGTTAATAGGATTCCAAGCTAAGTCAGCGTCACCTTTAATTGATTTAGTTATTAACTTGTCCTTTCCAATCTTATATCCTTTAGCACCACCATACCAAGCTCCTGGATTAGTATAAACTCCAATTTCGGACGGAATGCCAGTCTTATCTTCTAACCAATTACCCCAGCCCCCGGTAAGCTTATCCACAGTCATATTACCTAAAGTTCCTCCTACAACAGCGGCTGGAGTTGTTACTAATGCAGCACCAGCTGCTGAAGGAAGTATAGTTCTTTCTATTCCAACTAAAGGATTAGTCTCATTGGACATAGAAGCCCTGAATCTGGCTTTAGCTCCTTTAATAGGATGCCAATAGTCTCTATTTCTTTCAGCAGCTGACCTGGTATCATTAGAAGGTTCTCCACCTAAATCTACAATGGAATACTGTCTAGGTTTAGCTTTAATAGGTTCATGAATTTCTGGCCTAACTACTTTAGTATTATCGGACTCTATGGTGTTTCCTTGTTGTAGTTTAGGTATTACTTTCATTATTTATTCGATTTATCGTTATTGGTGAATCTCTTCCATATTCCTGTTACTGAATCTATGCCAAGCAATCCCATACAACACAACAGGACTGTGTCTATCATTAATGGGGCTTGAATTACGTTTATTGCACAGTATATTAACACTCCCAAGCAGACAAACCACCCTACTACTCCGCAGAGTCTCTTAGATGATATGCCAGAGTGGGATGTGAATACTTGCTTTAAGAATGTTACAAACTTCATTATATAATTACATTTATAGAAATATTAGCTGTGTCACCTCCTATATATGCCTGATTTATTGGTATTTCAGTAGTTACCCCAGATTGGCATACTGCGTTATTTGTTACACTATCTGCATCTACAGTCACCCTGTATGTACTGAAATATCCAGTGAACAATAATTTAGAGACATTAGTTGAATCAGTTGGTAAATCAAAGTGGAAGTTTCTGTCAAAGAAAGTTGCCCCTTGATAGTCTAGAGTTCCAGACCTAGGAATTGTTATAAACCCATCTGGAACTCCATCTATGTAAACATCTGCTACAAAGTCATAGGATTTAGACGTAAGCCCAGAGTTAGTTATTGAAACATGTATATTGAAGTCATACTGGAATGTTGACAACTGTATATCCTCTTCCTTAACTAACTGATTATTAGCGTAATTATCGTTAGTTTCAAGTCCGAAGAACTCTACTCTATCTCTAGTGGCACACTTGGTTGGAGTATTTGTACCTCCACCAGCTAAATTAATTAAATATTGTTCTGTTGCAATTTTATTTGTCATTTTAAATACTTGCTATGTATTGTTTATACACATAACGGCAAGTAGACCCTGTACTGGTATATTCTGATTAGTTCCTATATTAAGTCTATCTGTTTCATAATTAGAATAGTAATTCATATTCTTTACATTATTTAATAGGAATGCTACGTAAGTATTACTTCCAATCACACTATTGCCAAACAAAGCTATATTTCTTATAGCACCTGCTATAGGGTATACCACCATAGATGAAGCAGGAATATCTGGTGTAGCTGATGTGCTTTGACCATATATATTTATGATTGATATACCCATTGTAGTGTCTGTAGTAGTGTTATTAAAGAATATTAGGGTGCTGCCGCTTAGTGAACCGTTTAATAAATCTATAGCGTCAGCAATACCCCCCCCCCACGGTAGGTTATCATTGAACTGTTGCTTAGTAATGCATCTATTGTTCGCAACTCCGTCTAAGCTCAAGCCTTCTGCTCTGGCTTCAGCTGCTGTTACTAATTCATTAGTGCTTTCCATTATTCTTGATATTCTCTTAAATTACCAATTGTTACTTCAAATTCATCTGATTTCATATAGGGTGATACATCTGCATCTTTAGCAGCTTCATTCAAACAGAACATGTCTGAAGGAAACGATAGTGCCTTTACCCTTATTTGCTTAAGTAGTCTGGAGTGTTTGGCTTTAGACCAAACCCAGACGTCAAATATAAAATTTCTCATACTGCGATTAATGTACTTTAATTCTTAAATGTTAAGAATTACTAAGTGTAGAAGCAATCCACTTTCGATTGGAGCCTTTGTTAAGGCTAAAGTGCTGTAAACCACCTTGACTTACATTTACGTATAATGTGAACAAATTAGCTATTGGAACTCCGACTATTGTCACACTAATACATGTTGGCGTACCATTAGATACTCCATAATACAGTAACTGAAATGGGACCATGTCTGTCATATTAGACTTCACAATCTCCATTACAGCACTATCAGCACTGTTAACCTCTATATTACTACTTCTACCTGGATAAATCAAATCTTGTGTTGTTAAAACTAGGGTCTGAACCCCCCCCATAGACTTGAGTGCATCATTCACTTGTTTAGTGGTAGGGCATTTGTTGTCTTCATTTTGAATTAAAGCCATGATTGTTATTATTTAATAATTCTACGTTTAATTTGCACACCTCTCTTAGCTATTAGCATAGTATTACTTCTTTTGTTGTTAGCATTACTAGCGAAGGTATTATGCAGTTTAGCTATCTCGTCATCACTAAGGGTATTAAACCCTGAAGGTATTTTAGCTCCCTTAGTTCTCATCTCCTGAATATCTGTACCTTTTAATTGCCTATTAGGGTCAATATAATAGTTACCATTCGCATCTTTCATATTTACATTAGCTCCTCTGAATCCCCATGTGTCCGCATGTCTTTCATTAGGTCTTGCTACAGCTCCCTGTTGTGCCCTAATAATCCCTCTTCCTTTAGTTGAGATTCTCATAATATCCATTTAAGCCAACCGTAGCTGAAAGTCTTCCTCTCGTATTCAGGATGTTCAGCCGCGTATCTAGCTTCTCTTTCAAATGATATATTTCTATATGCTGTATGACCATTCTTATCAATGAATAGTCGTACAAACCACTCCAAAACATACCATAAATAGAAGAATACTATTCCCATTTCTAATATCTGTTTCGTGTGAGTCTTCTCATGTGTAACTGTAGCTTGACTCATTCTCTTTATATAATCCTCACTTCTAGTAAACATAATAGCACAAATATTCATAAATGAATATCCTTTTACCGGAAGTAACGGATTGATAAAGAATAGCAATCCTTTAGATTTGTCGTACTTAAATTTCATAGTTAATGCTTCCATTTAGCGGCATTATCAACTATTGCAGAACACAGAATTAAAATAGTATCCATATCTAAATCTGACTTAAGTTGATTAACTGCCATACATACTAATTGTATATTATCTATAGTATAACCTTTTGAGGGCATTATCTGGTCAATGCTAACATTCGTATAGATTCGACCTTCTCCTAATTCATAAGTCATGTCTAATCCAGAAATTGCACACTTGCCATTTTGTGCCTTCCATACGGTTAGTAAATCTTCTTTAGTAATAGTGAAAGGTATAGATTTGTCTATAGCTCTGGATTTAGCTGCAAGCCAACGTGCTTGTAAAACCTTCTCTAGTTTAACGTCGTTATCATAAGTAGCTATAGCAGCTTTCCTTTGTTCTAGTTTACAGGAATTGCACCTACACTCCTTATTCTGACGTAAAGTGTATTTATTAGCCCCTGCATAAGTAAACTCACTAGGCTCTTTATATTCTCCACATATGTGGCATAAGAGCTTCCCATCTTTCCATTCGGTATTCAATTTGATTCGGTCTTCACAATCCCTACATGTAGTGTGAAAGTTTAAGCCGTTTGTCTTGCGTGAATACTTTCTGAAGTTGCTTATATTCTTGTCTAGCAACCTCCCACATACGTCACATTGCTGTTGCAATCTTTCTTCTTTCTTCATGTTTACTTCTTAGACCAAGACGCCGCATTCCGTGCAAAATTAGCTCTCTTCTTCTGTAACGGAGTCGCATTAGGATTGTTAAGTACAGACCTAGCATGTTCTTGAACACTCTGTCCAGCTTTCTTAGCTGATGCAGTAAATTTGCCGCGATTCTTCTTCTTAATATGAATCTTGCTTCCATTTTTATCTTTCCTTACTAACTTACTACCACATCTAAACATGGGAACCTCTTCTAGGTCCGCATCATCGAGTAACTCTTTCAGAGCCTCATTAATTCTTGATAATTCCTCTGCGTTAAATTCCATAATTAAATTACATGTTAAATCACTTTTTTATTCACAAAGGTATTGCTAAATTTGCACATTATCAAACAAATCAGATGAATTAATGATTTAAGGTGTCAATGTAAATAAGTAATAAAGAAACTAAACTATTATTAATCTCTAACCTTTAAATCAGTAGATTAATGTTATTGGGCAAACTAAAAGAGGTGTACAGGTGGATTGACAGTTGGAGTTCTGGTGTTAAGACGATAGTCATTATAATGCTTGCATTCTTGATGGTAGAGCTTCATTTCTCTTCACACACTAAAGCTATTTTAGAAGATTATAGACAGGCAGCTGTTACGGAGAAGGTATTAGCTGAGAAATATACAGAGATGATTACTCCACAAGTTAACGGGCATATAGAGCATATTCTTATGGAAGATAAGGATGCGTCGAATGTCTTGTTATTGAATTACCATAATACCTTACAAAGTACACATGGTTTATCATATCGTCATTTAACAGCTCTTACAGAGAAGAGAAGAGGGTATGAAACTAAGGCAACTATTAAGATATGGAAAGAGTTGGAGTATATTAACTACGGTGATGAGCTTGGAAGGATTAATGACAACCAATTCATTAGAATGGACACTATTGAGAACTACTACAGAACATTCCCTAATTTAGTAGCTTTATTAGAAGAATCTGGAGCAAAGTCTGCTGCGATGTATCCGATTGCTGGAATTGATGGACCTATAGGAATGATTGTTGTTATTTATCCAGTTATTAAAGAGTACTATTTGGGGTACTATAACTCCGTTATTGCTCCGTGTATCCAACCTCTATCTACCTTATTAGATTATAACTCAATTAGGAAGAAATTTAAAATGGATTATGAAAGTAGACAAGAGGAACAAGGAAATATGTTACAACGATTCTTCCCATATGTATTGGAGTGAAATCGACAATACTATATACACTTCAGTAACAACAATGATACATGAGTTCTGTCAAAAGTTCGACAGTGATTTCTGGTCGCAATACAAAGCATTGCAGAAGCTATTAAGTGCTGAACAGTTTGCCATGGAGAAGAAGAGACTATTAGAAACTAAACGTTTTGATAAGAAGTACTTCTTAGACATGTACGATTTAAATGAGACGGAGTTTAATTCTGCACAACAGGATATACTGGATGAGTGGTCTAAAACTAATGCCGATTCCAAGGAAAGAGGTACAAAGATTCATAGTGATTTGGAGCATCAATACTTAGGTAAGAGTTCATGCCAAATGAGAAGTTACGGTTTAGGCGGAACTTTTGAAGTTAATACTAATGAATCTTTAGAGAAGAATAACTTAGACCTACTAAGCATAGAAAGAGGAGTCTTCCCTGAATATATGATATACAGAAGGTCGGACGACAATAAGTTTAGGTTGGCAGGTCAAATTGACTTACTTATTAAGGACGGAAATGACATTTACATTGTTGACTACAAGACTAATAAAAGTATTGACGAGAAATCTTACTTTGATACCAGGACTAAGAAGAGTCAAATGATGAAGTATCCTATGAATAACTTAATGGACTGTAATAAAGTACATTATACTTTACAACTATCTACCTATGCATGGATGCTTCAGAAATTAAATCCTGATTTTGTTATTAAGAAGCTATTGCTTATACATTATGACCATAATGGTAACGTTACAGAACATGAGTTAGATTATCTTAAAGATGATGTGGAACGTATGTGTAAGCATTGGAAAAAACAGTGTATACTTGAGGAAATCAAGGAGAAGAGAAAGCCTATAGAGTTCTAATGAGCTAGTTCATAATCATAGAGTATCTTTCAAACTGGGATTTGAGATATTAAAAGTAAAGTATAATTAAAGCTCATTAGAAATCTATGGGAATTACTAATATTGTAAATGGGCACTTGAACGAGTTACTGGGTAATAACGAAGAAATAGCTAAAGCTCGTATTAGAATATGTAAGAAATGTCCTATTATGAAGGATTCGTTTATGGGGTATGTATGTAGCAGTAAACTGTGGCTAAACCCTAAAACAGGAGATATATCAACAGAACGTAAAGATGGTTATAAACGTGGATGCGGGTGTAGACTTAATGCTAAAGTTAGAGATATTAAGTCTTCATGTCCAGCATGTAAATGGTAAATGATTTAAATTATGAGTAATAACGGAACAATGGATGTAATGTTTGGGGGTAAAGGATTAAGCTTTGCCGGTGCAGATGGATTTAAAGATTTAAAGAAAGAAGCTGCTGTGGAAGCACATAATAAAGCAGTAGATACTTACACTAAAGCACTTAATAAGAACATTAAAGATGAATTGGAGAAAGCGGAGGAAGTAACAGAGAAGATGAATAGTATGGAAATTATGCCTATTAATTCATACGTATTGGTTAGACCTTATGCTAAGAATCCGTATCAAAAGATAGAAGTGACTAAAGGCGGACTTATTATACCAGAATATGACGGAGCATTTAAGAATCCAGACACCGGAGAGAAAGATACAGAGTATCAACTTTCAGTTGTAGCTAATGTTATAGAAGTAAGTCCTTTGTGTAAGTTTATTAAACCGGGAGACGATATATATTATAGGCGTTCTTCTGGAGTACCTGTTCCGTTCTTCAGACAAGGATTTGAAGTTGTAGCTGAACAGCAAGTGCAGGTGGTTATTAATGAAGGTTTAAAAGAACGATTTAAAAGTATAGAATAATGGAAGAGAAAGTGTTTTATCAACCAGGAGATGTAGTAACATTAAGACAAGACATCCCATATAAACCTCAGATGATTGTAGTTAAGAAAGAGACGATGACGTTTAGACCATCTAAGGATGAGAAGAAAGATGAATATTTCAAGGGTATTAGATGTAGATGGTTCTCTACAAGAGGAGAGCTACAAGAAGCTATCTTTAATACTAAAGACTTAATTAAACTATAATGGCAACTAAGTTTCAACAAGGTGGGCAGGACGACCAAGAGTTGTTCTCTGCCTACCTTATTAAGTTATTTAAGCCTAAGTCTCAGCAGGAGTTTGAGGATACTATATCCAAACTCTCAGAGAGGGAAATTAATGAAATCTATAAACAATACAAGAGTATGGAGAATAATCAAACTATCATGGCTAAGATGGGAGCCAAAATTAACTACATTAGCAGATTGCAAGGTAAGTGTCCAGAAGGTTATGAGGTAGAGAGATTCATGGCTGGAGGATGTGTTAAATGTAGAAGGAAAGCAATGGCTGAAGGCAGTAAAGCTATGGACGTATTCAAAGATAAATGTGGAGGTAAAGCCAAGAGACGCATTAAGAAGAGCGAGAATGGTGATAAAATAGCAGTTAATAAGACTGATACTGTACACACCAGTAAGGGAGTATATAATGTTAGTAATAAGAAGCTCCCTTATAAGAAGATGTCCAAAGCAGATTACAAAGGACTACCTTTAAAAGACAAAATGAAAGTTGATATGAAAGACCAGGCTAACGGCAGAGGTGCTAGCGGAGCAGGTGCAACTAGAGGTAGTAATATAGGTAAAAAGTTAAGCGGTGGCACTATTACTTCGTTCAAGTGCGGAGGAATGGCTAAGAAGAGAATTAAGAAGAATATGGGCGGAACTGTTAGCAATAAATGGAGTATTCCTAGTAAAGCTAGCGGTGATGCTATTAAACACATTAAAGGTGGACCAGGCTCAGCAGATAGCACTAGAGAAATGAAATTTAATGGGTTTCAGAGGAAAGCACTAGCTGGTAAGCCTTATAAAAACAAATAAATATGAAAGTATTCCTATTTGATAATGGTACTAATTCGGTGATTGTGAATGAGCCAGAGGTTCTTCTTATTAAGGAGTTCGCAGCTCTATGGACTAATGAAAGGAATAAGACCAAAGAAGACCCTACGGGAGTTTGCAAATCAAGAGCTTATAGAGAGCTTGTTTACATATGGCTAATGTTAGATTGGGCATCTCCATACTCTGATTATACAGAACAGGAAAGGCATCAAGCATGTCTTCAGGATGCTAATTTAAGTGAAGAGGAATGGGCAGACCCAATCTTCAGAGCCGCATGTAGGAAGTACAGAGATATTCAAAACGAATCTAGAGCACTTAAACTCATTAAGTCTGCTCAAAGTGTAGTTGATAGAATTACTGATTACTTTGACACCATAGATTTATCTGAAAGAGACCCAGTTACTAATAGACCTGTTTGGAAAGTGGCTGATGTAATGAAAGAAATGCAATCAGTTTCTAAGGTTATAGAAGAACTTAAAACTCTTGAGTATATGTACAAGAAAGAGCAAGAAGAAGAGACTGGTATCAGAGGTGAAGGTAAGAAAGGACATTTAGATTAGTTATGGCTGGACGTGGTAGACCTAAGAAGAAAGTCGAAGTTCCAGAAACAGTTCAAGAGTTAATACAGAGAGTAGAACCAGAGTTAATAGAAGCTGTTCAACATATGAATCCTGTCATAGAGGACAATTCAATTAAAACATCTAATGTTGAATGGGATGTATCATTAGATACCGAGATTAAGCATTTCGACCCTACTCTATCTTATGAGCTGACTGGATATCGACCAGTGGATGAAGAAAGAGGACTGGATTTTAATCCAGAGTGGTTCACTGAAGCTAGACAGATTAAACTAAGAAACGGTAAATACTGTGCTTATCCGGAAGGAACAAAGAAGTATAATGACTTTTGGGACGAAGAGGTTAGAAGATGTAATCGAGGATATGAATCACATGGGTATAGGATTACAGGTGATAATTACTTCTTCCTTAACTATTATAGACTAAAGAACACCGATGTGTCTCAAGCTGGTACTGGTCGTGAAACTACATTCCCTTCATTCTTTAGTAAGCAGTATGAGTACTTCCATTACATAGAAATGTGTGAGAAATTGAAGAAAGATGTATGTGCCCTTAAAGCTCGTGGAGTCGGATTCTCTGAAATTGCAGCATCTTTAGGAGTTAGGTTATATACAACTGTTAGAGGTTCACATACAGTATATGTAGCATTTACCGAGAAATTCGTTAGTGACGTGCTTCGTAAATGCTGGGAACAGCTTGAATATTTAAATGCTGATACAGAAGGCGGCATGAGACATCTAAGACAGAAGTATAATTCTGATATGCATAAGAGAGCTTCTCTTCTTACTAAAGACAGAGAAGAATTTGGATTCATGTCAGACATTATTGGCTTCGTAGTAGATGTTCCTCGTAAACTCCGTGGAGACCGTGTGGATAGATTGTTCTTTGAAGAATCTGGTTCTAACCCAATCCTAGTAAAGACTTACTTACAGAGTACAGCTCTTGTAGAAATTCTAGGTAATAAGTTTGGAACTAGATTTGTGTGGGGAACAGGTGGAGACCAGGGACCTGCACTTGACGGACTTAGTAAGATGTTTTATAATCCAGCTGGATATAATTTCTTACCTTATAAACATAACCATACTAAAGACGGGTCTTATGCTTTTACCTCATTCTTCATACCTGCCTATACATTCGTAGCAGCAAATGGATATGTAGACGATAGAGGAGTTACTAATACTGCGAAGGCTAAGAAGTTCTATTTAGACCAAAGAGAAGCTCTACTAGCTAACCCGAAGGAGCATTTAATTGCATGTGCAGAGTTCTGTTTTACTCCTGATGATGCTTTGGCTCTAGAAGGAGATAACCAGTTTAATACTGTATTGTTAAGTGAGCAACTTGCTAATATTAAATTACATAAACTGGGACCACATATTGATGTAGGCCAGTTAGAGTATAATTTTACTAACAACCAGCACACAGAGGAAGCAATTGATAGTGTAAGATTTGTTAGTAATCCTAAAGGTAAGGTTAAGATACTTGAACATCCGATTAGAGGAGAACATGGAGCTGTACCTAGAAATTTATATGTTGCTGGTATTGACGGTATTGATATGGGTGGTGAAGACACTTCTGATAAGACTCAAGACCCTTCTGATTTCTGTGTAGTAGTTAAAAAGAGAGCTTATGGGTTAGATGAACCTAAAATAGTGTGCTATTATAGGGACAGACCTAAGACTTTACGTGAAGCACATATGACATGTCTTAAGATATTGCAGTATTACGATTGTCAGGCTGTTCTTGAATCTACTAGAATGTCTACTCTGCAATTCTTTAGAGAGAAACATAAAGAGAATAGACATTTGATGAGAAGACCTAGAGCTACTCAATCTGACATACAAGGAGGTCGTAGTAAACAATTCGGAGCTCCTGCTACTGAAGTAGTAATTAGGCATCAATTAGATTTAATAGCTCAACATATAGAAGATTATTGTCATAATATATGGTTTGAAGAAATTCTAGAAGAAGCAATTAAATACAGTTATGAGAATAAACGTAAGTTTGATATTATAGCTGCATGGGGTATGTGCGAACTAGGAGACGAGGAATTAATGGGGGTAGTTCCTAAAGAAATGGACAGTCCTAATAACAAACTAAGACCTTTCGGTTATTGGGTTGACGAAAGAGGAATTAGACATAAAGGAGTTATTCCAGAGAAACAACAGATAGTACCTAAGTTTAATTTATGGCCTACACAATACGATGACCCTACAAGAATTAGAAGTAGCAATCAGAGATTTATTCAAACAGATTTATCATAAAGAATATGTGGCTAAATTAAAGCTAGAAGAGCTACAAACTGCCGAGGGGACACATAGGGGTTATAAGTTAACACTTGGCATGAATAATATAGACAAGCCACTTATTATATCGTTTGAGGGTGGTGAAGTAGCGTATCTTAAATTTCTTAGACAGGAATTAAGAGATAGAAGATTAGGCGACACACATTATTTCCTAGGATATAAACAATATAACGGATTAGAGAGTTGTAATGAGTGCACAGAACAGGAGTGATGAGTACTTAATGGAGCATATTGATAAGGCAGTGTCAGAATTAGTATTTCCTAAGTACAAATTACAGAAAGCATATAATTATTATAATGGATATAGAGATGCCGAACAATATAGGTATCTAGAAGAGAATTTTGGAATAGGTAATCCTACTTCTATAGAATTTACTCCTCTTATCAGGAAGCATGTTGATGCTTTACTTGGAGAATACCTAGGTACTCCATTACTGCCTAAAGTGTCATGCAAGGATAAAGAAACTATATCTAAGATATCTAGAGATAAGGAATTACAAATTAATAAGGAAGTATATCAATACTTACAACAACACCTTAATAATCAGATACTAGCGTTCTTAGGAGGACAAGAAGTAACTGATAAGGCTGTAGAGGCTCAACTTAATAAGTTAGTAGAAGATATTAATAATAGCTTTGTTAGCGAGTATGAAATAGCTGCACAGAATGTTGTTGAGTATATAATCCAATCTAGAGATATTAACTTACTTACTAAGTTAAAGAACCTGTTACTTGACTTACTAGTAACTGGCATGAGCTTTTACCAGGTTCATCCTAGTAGGAAGAGAACTAATATAGAAATAGAGGTATTAGACCCACGTAATGTATTCGTTGATAGAAATCCAGAATCTGTATATGTTAGAGATAGCTACAGAGTAGTTATTAGACGTTGGTTAACTAAGCAACAAATACTTAATAAATATGGTCCTCAACTAGATACAAGTAGTATCAATGAATTAGAGGAGATGTTTGAGGGATATTACGATAGTAGTTATATATATGTACGCGCTATGAGCAATCAAGCTACTGGAGCTCCTATTACAGACGGACTCGAGGCGGGTAAAGAAGTAATACCTGGATTCCCTACCGACTACTATGAGACTTACAATTATAAGTTAATACCTGTGTTTGAAGTTGAGTGGATTGATGTTGATAAAGAAGGAGAAGATTATGTAGAGAATAGATATGAAGGAGTCAAAATTGGGGAATCTATTTACATTCTTACTGGTAAATCTCCTGATGTAGTTAGAACTAAAGATAATCCTACGCACTGTGGATTGTCAGTTAATGGTTTGTTCTTCGTAAACAGAAGTAACGAACCATATTCACTTGTGCTTGCATGTTCACATCTTCAAGACAAATATGATTTGATTACTTTCTTTAGAGACAATGTAATTGCTAATAGTGGTACTAGTGGAGACTGGATTGACTTTAGTATGCTACCTATGGCTCTTGGTGATGACTTGACTGAAAGATTGCAGAAATTCATTGCATATAAGAAGACTGGTGTGGCTCCTATTGATACTTCACAAGAAGGTAGGGCATTTAACAACAATACTTCTTTTGCTGGATTCGATGACTTATTAAAAGCTGATACTATTCAGGCATTTAATATGGCGTTGCAGATGTTAGAAGAGCAGACATCATCTATTACTGGAGTGTTTAGAGAGAGATTAAATGGAATAGAAACCAGGGATGCTGTTAGTAATGTTAAGGCAGGTATGAGAAATTCTTATATCATTACTAAATCTTACTATCAGCAAATGGATACTTTGGCAGAGGATATTCTGATTGATTCTCTTAATTGTGCTAAGAAGGTATGGAAACATAAACCACTTACTGGAACTTTAGTGCTAGGTGACAAACTACAGAAAGTGTTCACTGCTCTCCCTGAACATTTTACTTTTACTGACTATGATATTCATGTAATAGCTAGTAGTAGAATTATGGAGGAAATGCAGAACATGCAACAATTAATGATTGAATTCATTAAGAGTGGTCAATTAGACCCAGACATAGCTATGGAGTGTATGACTGCCAGAAGTATGACTGAACTTAAGTCTAAATTGTCTAAGGCATTTCAAAAGAGAAGAGAAGAAACTCAGAACACTGCACAGATGCAACAACAGAACGAAGAGCTACAGAAGCAACTTCAAAAGGCGGAACAAGAGAAAGAGCAGCTTAATAATAAGATTGCATCTCTTAATGAAGCTAAGATTGCTATTGATAGGCAGAAGGTTGAATATGACTATGAGATTGGCCTTATTAAGGCTAACGCTGATAGAGATTATAAGCAGAGTACTTCTGATAATGACACCAAAAGAACAGATATTGAGATAGCCCAATTGTACGATGGGAATCAGCAGAATAACGAAGTGAAGAACGTATAATGGAATTAAAAATTAAAGTTTGCACTAACGATAGCTGTAAGGTAATCATACTTGACGATACTGGTACAGGAGAGAATGGCTATTTGCCTGAATCTTCTTCAGTCATCGTCAAGAACAGATTCAAGTACTCTGACACTGTATCTATTGATGTCTTACAACATAATAAGGCAGATGGGCCTGAAATACAACTTCCTGTTTACACTTTACATGATGACGGTAATAAGTCAGTAACTATGCCAGTAGGGTTTGATGGGTGGTTTAATGTATATCATATAGTTCTGCCGACTAAAGATTGGTTTGATAGAGAGATGGGTAAAACGGCTGGTTCAGCTGTAACTATGTATGCCACTGTGTACTATTCGGACGGCATCTACATCTATAAGTATTTTAATGGCACATCTACGACCGTAACTGTAGATGAGATAGTAGAGAGGAACGTAGAAGATACTACAATTTCTAGGACATATAATAATTACGTGTCTATTTGTTTTCTTAAGAAATGTTATATATCTTTGTGCCAGCAAATATTTAATAGCAGAGGTTTCAGTAAATGTTGGAGTAAGAATGCTGTAGCGGCCGAATTATCCTACAAGAGAGATTTAGTCTGGATGGCTATTAATGTAATCAAATATATGGTTCAATCTAATCAGTTAGCTGAAGCTGAACGAATCATAGAACAAATAGGAGGTTGTAATGGCTTGTGTAAATCAGAATACAGCAAATGGCCAGAGCAAGGCTGTGGATGCTCTCAAAGATAAGGTGATTTGTGAATACAAAGAACTGCTTAAGTATTTAGAACGGGGGCATAGATATGACTACCAACTAATTCTCGAAGAGATAAGTCTCATCGAATTGCTAGAAGAGAATGAAGTTAATAGGTCTGAATTTGTAGAACAATTTTATCTTAATAATAAATGGCAGATAACTCTATTTTAACACCAGGTGGTTCTGGAAATGAATGTATCAATCCTGTTAACGAACAAATTGATACTTCACAATTTCTGAAAGTAGATTACCGCTTAGGGGAGTTTGAGAGTGAGTCAGATAAACAAATTGCTAGAATTAATCTTGGAGCTGCTGGCATTAATGATGTCTATGATAAGACTTCAGCAGATTTAAAGACATTAGAGGCAGTTAAGACCTCAATGGATACTCACCTAGCTACTGAAGACCCACATAATATAATTCCTACTATAGAAAGTAAACTGGAGGGTTTTGTTAAAGAGGATGGAACCACACCATTCTTAGCACCTCAAACAGGTGTTGACCCGTTGACAGACTTTCATTTAACAACCAAGAGATTCGTGACTGCTTTAATGGACAGTCATTTAGCTAAAACAGACCCACATAATATAATTCCTCTTGTAGAGGAAATACTTAAAGTATATGTAACTACTGACCAGATTTATAGGAAGGTAGAGTTATATACTAGAGAACAAGTTGACGACTTAATCAAGAATTTCGTTAGACGTGACGGAACTACTGCATTTTTAAAACCACAGTTAGGAGTTACTCCAGTAGCTGATGGGCATCTATCTACTAAGAAATATGTAGATGATGTAATGTTTAAACATTTAGTTGATGCAGACCCTCACGGATTTGTAACGTTACTTAATCAGAGACTAAACAACTATTTCAGGAAGACTGAAACTTACTCTAGAGCAGAGACTTATTCAAGAGCTCAAATTGATGCCATTATTAATCAATTGGTAATTGATGCGGCTAGAGGGGCTATTGAGGAACATATCAATCAATATGACCCTCATGGAACTCTTAAAGAAATCTATAGTAAGCATTATGTACCTCGTGATGGTTCAGTTCCATTTACTGCCCCACAGAAGGGAGTAGATGCTGTAGAAGATGACGAATTAGTAACTAAGAGACAACTGGATGCTTCTATTGTAGAAGAGCCTGTTTGGATTACTAGTGGACCAGTTCAGACTACAGTAGGCTTCGTTGAAGATGAAACTGACCCAGGAGAGAAATTGAATCTTCAAGAGGTTATGGATGCAATCTTCTACGGTAAATCTGTAGATGTTAAAGCTCCTGCGTATGCTTTACTGGGTTCTATAGTAGACGTTGAACTATTCGTTAGAGGTTCTACTGGAGTGATATCTTATGCTGAATTATGGCAGAACGATGAGCTTATTGGAACATATACTAAGGACGATTTCGAATTAGGACAGTTGACTGTAAAGAGTTTACCTATTAACGAAGAAACTACTTTCACATTTAAAGTGTTCTATCCTAATGGTACATATCTGGAAGCTAGTTGTACTACTAAAGTAGCATATGACATATTTGTAGGAATCTTACCTAAATGGTATGCAGCCTCTAATGTTAATTATGATTACTTACTTCAGCTAGTTCAATCAGACCCAGAGAACAATAGCATTGACAGTTCTGGTGACTTAGTATCAGAAATCAAACACAAATATAATTTCTCAAGTCCTAAAGAGCTTAAGCAAATATTTGTAGCAATGCCTAAGGAATATCCAGACTTAGTTCAAATGACAACGCCTTCTCAACAGTTTGGTCTTGAATCGTTTGACATTATTAGCGATATCCCATTTGAAATTCCTGGATTGTCAAATAGTAAAATATATAAGATATATGTATTCAAGGAGTCTCTAGTAACTCTCAACTTGGAGGTAACATTTAAGTTTGACCCAGCTAACATTTAATAAGTATGAGAGCATATAGTGAAATTATAGCAAGTTTTAGAAGAGGTGGTCCGTTCCCTATAGAAGCTGACTATATCTTCGAAACTGAAGCGAAACTGAAAGAATTTTATTCATCTCCTGAAGAGAATGCTATTTTACACAAGGGATTGTTAAAGGTAGTTGAAAATGACGGAGATGGTAATCAAGCACTATATTGGGTCACTAGAAAGGAGACTAACGATGAGTTAGAGTTTACTAAACTTATTACTTCTAAGAGTGATGAAACTATAGCTGACTTGATAACTAGATTAGAGCAGGAAATTAAAGATAGAAAGACAGCAGACGATGCTATCTGGGGAAGTGTTGACCATACTAGTGTACCAGAGGACTTAAACAGTCTGAAGGACATTGCAGAGGAAATTACTAAAATTAGAGAGCATCTAGGTAATCTAGACAGCACTGATGAGGAATTACAGAGTAATATTGATAAGGTACAAGCCGAACTCGATAAGACACAAGAAGGAGTAGGTTTGGGAGAAGACGGAGCTTATGTTCCTGACACTGAAACTACTTACCTTAAAGACTCTACATCTGTAATGGATTCTCTGCGCAAGCTAGACGAATTAGTGAATCATGCTATTCACTTTAACTGGGTCACACTAGAAGATACTCCAAGCATTGAATTAGATATTGATAGACAGATTACTGGAACTACAATATCTGGTAATGTTAAGGTATCTACTGATAGTGGTAACGGAATTACCATAAAGAATGACGGTCTATTCTATAAACTAACTACTGAATATTTAGACGGACTCTTAACTATTAAGGTTAACGATAATGTTATAGGGCAACATCAAATTGGTTTGTCAGCTATCGTAGAGGATGCTAAGTACGACCCAGATACGGAAGAGCTAGTTATAGTATTTAAACTTCTAACTGGTGATAAGCAAGTAGTTAGGATTCCAGTTGGAACTCTTATTAGAGAATGGGAAGTTGATAACTCTATTCCTGATAAGGTAGTAGAATTGGAGAAAGTGTTATCATTAGGAACTGGCGCTGATAAGCTTTCTGCTGACGTTAGGTTGTATACAGCTAAAGATAACATCTTAGTAAAAGAAGGAAATGCTCTGTATGTTAAAGGTACTTCCGATAACATTACACATGATTCTAAAGCCTTGGATGTTGTTATTAGTGAATTACAAAGTGATATTGATAGCCACCTTAAAGATTTCAACAATCCACATAGAGTCACTCCAGCACAGATTGGAGCCATTTCTTTGCCCGAAGTTGAAATTCTACTAAAGTCTAAAGCAGATTTAGTAAGTGGAAAGGTTCCTAAAGAACAACTTCCAGATGATATAGGTGGTGAAGTAACTTGGATTGACGTAGAAGGTGATGAAGAAACAGTATCCTAATAGGCCCGCTAATATGAGCCAGTTGGACTATTTGTGGACAACATATGGCCCATATACGGTGTCGGACTCAATAGACGTTGAAGACTCTATTCCTTCTTCTAAAGCTATCAAAGATGCTATTGCTACTCAGGTAACTGGTATAGTAGAACTCGATACTCAAGAAGAAGGTAATAAGGTTAGAGTTATAGGTAAAGGAGGAAGTGGTGAGGAAATATCATCAATCCTTCTTGATAAAGATACTAAGATAGTTTCGTTTGAAAGACATCTTATAACACAAGAGGATATAGATAACGGATTCGGTAATGCACTGAATGAGGAATGGCTGATACTTACTGCTTCTAATGGAGATAGATTTGAAGTGTCTCTGGAAGACTTTGTAGTTAAAGGACAAATAACTAATACTATTATTACCCAGACTAAGAATGGTAATATTGCATCAGAATTAAGAATTAATAATCCAATTACTAATAGGTCTGTAGATTTATTAACTTCAAACTTTGGAGTTAGGGCAGACTTAGTAGTTGATACTGATGCTGATTCTAACATAGTTATTACTAAGGGTGATAAAGGAGTTGTTTGTAAATTTAGTTGGGAAGGTACAGAATATCCAGTAAGAATTAAAGCCGTAGATACTTACGATGAGTATTTACTACAGACTTTGGAACCTAATACCATTTACTTCATAAAGGACATTAAGTCTATTTACCTTAATGGAGTTAAATATGCCTCTGAAGGTGGTGGAGGTTTAGACCCTGACTTGTATTATACTAAATCAGAAACTGATGCTCTTATATCTAATATTGAAAGTGACTTAGACAATAAAGTTAGTTTGGTTGATGGTAATATAGTATTAGAGGAAGGTCAAGGAATTGTGGTTAATCGTAGAGACGGTGTTCAGAATTTAATATCATCTGACAATTCCGGAGGGTTTAAACTTGGTAATGTTAATTCTTATCTGGAGATATACACTAATACAAGACCAGCCGTTGTAGTAGGGGAAGACACTGATTCACTTGCATTAATGTCAGACTTGACTTCTTATACTTGGAATGAAGTAACTACTGCTAAAGCTACCAGACTCGCTGATTTACCAGAGAGTTATCCAGTAGGAACTTTAACAGTTAAGCATTCTGAAGGAGAAGTTAGTTACGACGGTTCCGAAGATGTATCTATTGACTTAACACATATACAACAATCAATTAATACATTGAAAGATACTATGGAGTACTTACTATCTACTAAACAAGATAAGCTTGTTAGTGGAGTTAACATTAAGAAGATTAATGGTAAGTCAGTACTCGGCAATGGAGATATACTTATATCTTCTGATTCTACAGCTATTAGATATAAGGGGTCTGTAGCTACTCGTATGTATTTACCTTCTGCTCCAGAAGTAGGTGATATTTACAACGTTATTAATGACGGTGCTAACTATGCTTGGAATGGAGAAACTTGGGAAACATATGGAACTATAACTCCAACTGGAGTAGATTTGTATAAGAATGCCAGTGGTGAAATAACTGGCGGGGAGGTAAGATTCAGTGATAATACTGTGCTCCCTATTAACATATTTATTAAATAACATCATTAAATTTTATGGCACAATTAAAATTTTACAGAGGGTTAAAAGCCAATTACGTAGCTGAAACTACTCACAAGGATGGGATTTACTTTGCTACAGACACCAATGAAATCCTTATGAATGGTAAGGCTTACACAGGAGCTCTAGCTGCTGGTAAAGTCGTTACTAATGTAGCCTTGTCTTCTGATAAAAGCAAACTGGTCATTACTTACTCTGATACCACTACAACAGAGATTGAAGTAGGTAGCGGTAAGTATACATCAGCTATTGAAGACAAAGATTTAGCTATGCCTAATGCTGTCGGTGGTATCGCTAAAGGAACTAAGGTAAGTGCTCTGGAAGGACAGACATATGATTATATGTGGGATGAACTGCTGTTCCCTACTATTAATCCTACATTTACTGCTCCTACTGCAAGCATCTCATTTAAGAGTTATTCAACTCCTCAAGAAGTTGGAGCTACTGCACCTACTGCTGCTAACTTCAACACTAGTCTTAATAAGGGAGCTATTACCTTAAATGGAACAAAACAAGCAGACAGGTCTGGTAACTTAGATGCAGATAATTCATTTATCTTCGTAAATGGACAAGAATCTAACACAACTCTGCCTACTACTGTAACACTTGGTAATACTACTTATACTTATAAGGCAGCTTATTTGCAAGGACCTCAACCTAAAGATAACAAAGGAAACAATTATAGCACTCCACTTGCAGCTGGTTCGGTCAACTCTTCAGCTATCACACTTAATGGTACATATCCTTGGTATGCATCTACAAGTACAGCTTCTTCTGGTACGCCTGTGGTTAAACAAGCTCTTATTGCTTGGAATGCTTCTACTGGAGCTATGACTACTCCTAGATTTGAATTACAACCTTCTGGTACTCTTCCACAGGTATTCAAGCTGCCAAGAGCTGTCACTCAACTTCAAATGTTGAACACAGTATCAGGTAACATGGAAGTTATAGGACTTAGTGACTGGACTAAGACAGAAGAAGAGATTACTATTGGAACCACACCTGTAACTTATTCAGTTTACACTTACAATGGTTCTACTAGAGGTTCAGTAACTTTAATCGCTAAATTCTAATTTGACATATGGCAAGAAATAAAGGTACATTCCAATTTGCAGCCAACTTTGAGGTTAAACTTCAAGGTGCTTTAGACCCAAGAATCTTAGTAGATAATAAGTCTGAACTTATTAATAAAGAGACTTGGCCGTATGATGGCGATACTATCTACGTATATAATGGATTGTTAGTAGCCGTTGCTGCTGATAAGGCAATTTATATGCTAGTTGATAAAGATAAAATTCTGGAAGCAGATTACTCCGGATGGAAACAAATGGACGTTGCTGCTGCACAGACAGTAGAGATTATTGACAACTTAAATTCTTCTTCTACCACTGCTGCATTGTCAGCTAATCAAGGTAGAGTATTAGGACAGAGAGTTACTACCCTTGAGGGCAAAATTTCTTCTGTATATTCATACAAAGGCTCCAAAGCTACTTATGCAGAACTTCCTAGTGATGCAGCAGCAGGTGATGTATGGAATGTAGAGGAAGCTCATGACAATCATCCAGCTGGTACTAACTGGGCATGGACTGGTACAGCATGGGATGCTCTGGGTGGAGCTATTGACCTGTCTGCATACTACAATAAGACTCAAACAGATGCTGCAATTGCAGCTGCTGTTGATGCAGAGAAGACTTTAAGAGAAGCAGCTGATACTGCATTAGACGGTAAAATTACTACTAATACTCAAGCTATTGCTAAGATTAATGGTAGTGCTGATGCTGAAGGTTCTCTAGCTAATACTCTGAAACAGGCTAAAGATTATGCAGATACTAAAGTTAGTGATGTTAGTAATTTAGTAGCTAATAAAGTTGATAAGGTAGAAGGTAGTACTCTGATTCCAGAAACTAAACTTGCACTTATTGACACTAACGCTTCAGATATTGATGCTCTAGAAGTTAGAGTTGCTGCTAACGAGGCTAAACTTGTTGGAATCACCACTACTGTAGTTTCGACAATTAATACAGCTATCGACGCAGCTATGGCTTGGCACGAAGTAACTGAATAAAACACATAATATATTAAAATGGAGAAAATGTTTGTACACGTAGCGAAGAAGTCCACATTTACCAGTGAACTACAAGAACAATACACCAATAGTATTGTTTTCATTAAAGATTCGCAGGAGATTTATACTCATGGAACGTTCTACGCTATTCCTGATTCTTACAAAGGCAAAATTACTTCATTGGAGAGTGCTGTGGCAGCTTTACAGGCTGCCAAGGCCTTCTCTAAAGTTTCTGACGGTACTAATGTTGCAGAGTCTCCTTCTCATGACGGAACTCTTAAATTCAACAAAGGCTCTAATGTAAATATCACTGTCGGAACAGATGGAGTAACAATTAGCGCTACAGATACTAAATACACACAAGGTTCTGGTATCTCTATTGAAGGTACTACAATTAATCACTCTAATTCAGTAACTGCTGGCACAGCTAAAGGTGATAATAGTAAGACATTAGCATTTGGTGGAACGTTTACTATTCCTAGCATTACTTATGATGCACAAGGACACGTTACAGCTAAAGGAACCACTACAATGACTATGCCAGCTGCTCCTTCATTTACTAACTGGCAAGCTAAGAATGTTGTTGGCGCTTCTGCTACAGCTACAGCTAATGCAGCAACTACTAATGCTACTACATTCTTGAACTTAATTGAGAATGGTGCAGTAAGAAGCTCACATCAAATTACTGGTACTGGTAAAGTAACAGTTACAGCTGATGCTACTGGTAAAGTAACAATTAATGGTGCTGCAACCACGGCTGCTTCTGGTTCTGCTAATGGTACTATTGCAATTGACGGAACTGATGTTGCTGTTAAAGGATTAGGTTCTGCTGCATATACAGCATCGTCTGCATATGCAACTGCTGCTCAAGGTACTAAGGCTGATAATGCTGTTCCAAATACTAGAACTGTAAACGGACATGCACTTAGTGCTAATGTTACTGTTACTAAAGCTGATGTAGGCTTAGGTAACGTAACAAATGAATCTAAGGCTACAATGTTTACAAGCCCAGCGTTTACTGGAACTCCTACAGCTCCTACTGCTGCTGGTGGAACTAATACTACTCAAATTGCAACTACTGCATTTGTAATTAACGAGATTGGAAGTAAGATTTCTGCTGCTCAAGCACTTAGATTCAAAGGAACTATTGGCACAGACGGTGATGTAACTGAACTTCCAGCTAATCACACAGTTGGAGATACTTACGTAGTTAAGGCTGCTGGTAACTTTGCGGGCGAAGGCTGTGAAGCAGGTGACATGATTATCTGTGTTAAATCTGGAACGACTGCTGCAAATGGTGACTGGTCAGTTATTCAGAGAAACTTAGACGGTGCTGTTACTGGCAAATCCCTAACTGCTAACGCAGTAATTTTAGGTAACGGTGGGTCTACTGTTAAAGCTCTAGCTAATGGTACTGCTGGATACGTACTGAAAGCCACTGCTAGTGGTCCTGCATGGCAAGCAGAGAAGGACACAGTTTATACTCACCCTGCTGGAGGTGCTCCTAGTAAAACTTCTGGATTCTATAAATTCAGCACAGATTCTACTAGCCACGTTGCTTCAGTAACCGCTGTTACTAAGGCTGACATTACAGCTTTGGGTATTCCAGGAGCTGATACTAATACTACTTATACGTTCGTTGGAGGAAACGGCTCATTCGGCGTAACTCCTTCTGGAGGTTCTAAACAAACAGTTAGTATTGGTAAACCTGCTACTGCTGGTGCGGCTGATACTGCTGCTAAGTGGGCTACTGCTCGTACTATCACAGTTAGTGGTGGTGTAACTGGAAGTGTTTCTTTAGATGGTTCTGCTAACGTTACACTAGCTACTACTCTAGCCAATCTGGCTTCTAATAAGGTAACTGCAATGACTGGTTATACCAAACCGTCAGATACAGGTGCAATTGCTGCTGGTGATTCACTTAATGCCGCTATTGGTAAACTAGAAGCTGCATGGGATTGGGTTGAACTATAATATATGTACAAGAAGGAGGGAGTAGCATCCCTCCTTTATTTTATAATGATTAAAATTTAAGTGATATGGCAATTAATAAGAAATTAATTCACTTTAATAAGAAAACTACTTTTAACTCACAGAAGTTATCAGCCAATGCTTCTAATACTCAATATCAGGTAGGAGGTACTGGAACTGTTCAGACAGGAGCTCCTGACATTAACTATCAATCTATAGTTTATATTAAAGATTCTAAAGAAATTTGGACACACGGGCAGTTCTATGCTACGCCTTTAACATGGAGTACTATTACAGGCAAGCCTAGTTTTGCTGCTGTAGCTACATCGGGTAGTTATAATGACTTGAATAACAAGCCCACAATTCCTACTAAATTACCTACCCCAAACGCATTGACCTTTACTGGTGCAGTAACAGGCACATGGGACGGTAGTTCAGCTAAAACTGTAAACATACCTTCTGGTTCTTCATACACATTACCGTTAGCATCGAACAGTACCCGTGGAGGTATCAAGTTATCAAGTAGCACACAGGGAGGAACTCCTAACGGAATCACTACAACTTCAGGCAGAACATATGCTGTTCAGGTTAATAGTAATGAACAAGCAGTAGTAAATGTTCCTTGGACTGATACTAAATACAGTTTACCAACTGCATCAGCTACTACACTTGGTGGTGTAAAAGTAGGAAGTGGTTTGGCAATTAGTAATGGTGTTCTATCTGCTACAGGTGGTGGAGAAGCCGACTCAGTTGCATGGGGCAATGTGACAGGTAAACCATCATGGATTGGTTCTTCTAAACCTTCTTATAGCTGGCCAGAAATCACAAGCAAGCCTACCTTAGTTAAACAAGTAGAACCTGGAACTCCCAGTACGGATTGGCAATCAGCGTATGTTCCATTAGATGTTACATACAGTGATACGTCTATTTCTCATAAAATCATTTCTTTACCTATGGCTTCTCCAGCAAGCAGTAATAGTCAAGGTCGTGCAGGTTTAATAACTGGTGTTGATAAGAAGAAACTTGATGACTTTACAGATACAAAGAACACAGCAGGTGCAACAAATTCTTCTGATAGACTATACCTAATTGGAGCTACATCACAAGGAGCTAATCCACAAACTTACAGTAAGAATGGTGTTTACATAGAAGATGATGGAATTCTTATGTCTTTGCAAGGATTTGAAGGTGGTGCAATTACATCAACAGCAGCTATCTATGCAGCTAATGGATTCTTTGATACATCTGATGCTAGAGTAAAAACTAACGTAGTAGAAATTGATGCAAGTAAAGCTGATGCTGTTAGACTAGTAGAGTTTGATAGAACAGACAAAAAACATCATGGTTATGGAGTTATTGCTCAAGAGCTTGAGAAAGTATATCCAGAAATGGTGAACACTGATGATGAAGGATTCAAATCAGTTAATTATAACGAACTTGCTATGGTTAAAATTAAATATCTAGAGGATAAAGTTGCAAGACTTGAAGCTCTAGTTGGAAGATTACTCGCAGAGTGATTGTTATCCAGAATTTAACGTAACTTTGCAACATCGAATTTGGAAGTATAGTATATTTATATATTATGCCCTCAACAGATATTGTATTATTTATCGTAAATTTATTTAATTATGGCAGAATTTCTAACAATGGACGAAGCTAAGTCAAAGTTCGGTACTAAAGGAAGAACAAACGCTGGACTTACACTTGGTATTATCGGTACTGCATTAGCAGCTTTCGCTGGAAACAACGGAGGATGTGGTTGTGGTAACGGTGGCGGAATCCTTGGAAACCTCTTTGGAGGTAACAACAACTGTTGCGCTATGCAGGCAGCTGAAAATGCTAAAACCTTAGCTATGGCTCAAGCACAGCAGAAGACCCAACCTATTCTAGATGAAATAAACAGAGAGGTTGGGTCTCTGTCTTTAGATGAGCAGAAGGTTCTAGCACAGATGCCAGAATATCAAATGGCTAAGCAAACCTATGAAGCTGGCTTTATGTCATTCTTAGGCACTAAGTTTAGTCAAGAGTTCGTGTCATCAGCAGATGGTAAAGTAGCAGCTGATAATCTATTAGCTACTATTAGAAAGAGTAAAGAGCACATTCATGCTCAATTAAAAGCTAAAGAAGATAAGGTTAACACATTATTAGAACTTGTGGAACAGGACCCAGAGATTAAGAAGAGATTAGACGAAGTTATGTTAAGTAAAAGTAAGTAATGAGCGATAAAGAAATTGTATTTCAAGCTATTAATAAGTATGCTAAAGACTTGGCGAGTAACCTATTTCATTTTAATAGCGTGGCAAGTCAAGCTGTTATCACATACGTAGTTAAGAATATGGAAGATAAATATGGTAAGTATTTAGACATATTCACAGATGTGCACGGCAATATTAATCTAGAGTTGCTTGCCAATGCAGTTAAAGCAGAGATGAAAGAGAAGTCTGCTGATGGGTTTGTAGTTAACATTCTTAACAAGCCAGTAAGGTTTGGAGAGGACGACGTTAATCAATTAGTAGAAATATTTAAGACATTTAAACAGAACAATTAATCCAAATTCGAGCCATGATTAATTTACGATTAGAGAGAATTTATAAAGGTGTGTCTTATACTATAGGGAAGCTATACCTAAACGGTAAGTATTTCTGCGACACTCTTGAGGATACAGACAGAGGGCTGAAAGATACTATGCCTACAGAGGAAATTGAGAAGATTAAGGTGTATGGTAAAACCGCTATACCTACCGGCACATATAAGGTTGATATGAATACAGTCAGTCCTAAGTTTAAGGATAGGACTTGGGCTAAGCCATATAGTGGTAAATTACCTAGATTATTAGATGTTAAAGGTTACAGTGGAGTTCTTATTCACGTTGGTAATAAACCAGAAGATACATTGGGATGTCTTTTAGTTGGAGAGAATAAGGTTAAAGGGCAAGTTATTAATAGTACTGCTGCATTTAATAGACTTATGACTGAACTTAATAAGGACAAGAATATAGAAATAACTATTGAGTAATGAGCAACTTTGATAAATTATTTGGAAGAACTTATAGTACAGTAGGTAACTCTGATTCTGACTTTATTATTAAAACTAGAGGACAGGTTAAGGTACAATGGGGCAAGAAGTTCATTGATATTATAAAGGACGGTAAACTTAATGTTAATACAGAGGTCATTAAGAAAGTCAAAACCATTTCCAATATTGTACAAGACGGAATCTATTTCATAGAGGATACTAGTAGTGTTATACTTAAGGTTGGTAATACATTAATAAATTTGTCTGCGGATACTGAGAGTTCATATGTGTCGTTTATAATAGACCAAAGTACTACTGAAAAGCAGAGATTGACTGCGCAGTCTAATATAGGACTTAGATATAAGTCCATGTCTGATGCCACAAAAGCCGGAATCTTAAATGGTATAGTGTTTCTGGAAGATACTCAAAAGTGGTATATAGTAAATAATGGCGCCTACTCAGTCTACGCTCAGGAAATACCAAATCCATATACTGAGCAGTTTAGAATATCCAAATCTGACTCTTCTACAGGAGCTTTGTACATAGAAGGAATAGGAATAAGTAATTCTATGGTAATTGGCACAACACAGAATGAAGGAGTGCTTTATAAAGATTCTAATACTTTTGTGATTGATAATTCTGATGCTATAGAATTTAGGGTTAATGGAGAGAACAAATTAAGGATTGGTGAGTACAATAATACTATTACATCAGATACCTTATTTAACGGAGTTTTAAGTTCTAACAAGCTTCAATCGATAGGAGCTTCTCCATCTAGTGGTTATAGGATTTACACCGAGGCAGGGGAGTCTTTTATAGAAACTGATAACCTATTAGTTAGAAATGGAATTAATAGTATTTCAACATCCTATTCAGAATTTGTTGAGATGTTAAATGATAAAAGTTTAACCCCATTTAGTACTTATATTATTAACGACTTCCAAAATGAATGGGAACTTACCATAGAGGAAGATACTATAACCGAAGATGTACAAGCGTCTGATGAAGATGGTAATAGGTTATGGCAAGATGAAGATGAGACCATACCAGTTATCGAAACGTATAAGAATGTTAGGCCATTGATAGTAACAGCTATCAGCTCCTCTGAAATATCGGGAGAAGTTGCGTACCAAGACAATCCTTTATGGAAACTATCCTATAACCCATATTATACCGACACTCTTCAAGTAACTACTTCCAACGGGGACATTAGTGAGGTACAAGCCAAAGGAAGAATTACTAAATTAACAGATGAGAAGGGTAATTCCTGTAACTATGACTTTAAACATCTAAAATTTAAAATCACCGAAGACGGTGTAGATAAGTGGATTTATACATTTAGAAACGGAGAAGAGGATTTAAGTTTAACTGATACATGTAGGAATAATGTATTAACTGTTAATAATTACGAGATTAAATCTGAAACTGTAACTGTACGTGATAATGGTAATATTGTTACATTACAAGGAACTCTTTCTGATAACAACTTTGGAACTATTAATAGTAACTTTAACTTTTCCGGGACTGCTAATAAATTGAATGTGTCCAGAACATTAGAGAATGTAACATTTAAAGAAGATTCTACTATAGATGAGGTAGCTATTAGAAGTCTTACTAACGTAACATTTAATGAATCGTTCTCAAGGACTACATTCCATTCAGATATAAACGATGTTGACTTTGATACTACTGTATACGCTCTACTTTATGATAATGAAAAGGTAAAAGATGTATATTACAACAATAATACAGTCTCTGTTATTTGTATTCCTGATATGTCAACTGCAACATCTGGAATACCTGCGGGCACAATAGTAATGTATAACGGAACATCTGGAATACCTGCGGGCTGGGCTATATGCGATGGTACTGAAGGTACTCCTAACTTGACTGGCAACTTCATTAAAGCCAGTGAAACTGCTGGTGAAACAGGGGAATTTATACCTGCAAGCTCCGGTAGTTCAACTGAAACTCCTATTACATATTACTCATTAGTGTTTATTATGAAATTGGCTTAATGGAGATAGCAATATTTAGTGATAGATTACTAATTTACGTTAAATTAAGAATAATTAGTCTTTAATTTTAAGGTATGGAAATTTATCACTAAATTTGCAAATAACTTTAAAAGGGAATAATATGGACATGAAATTAGAAGAATTAGGTTTTGACGATGAAGACCTGCTAGGTGAAGACGGTGTAGTGCAAACAGGAGACCCTGATGATGACATTAAACGTTGGATTGACAATGATACTCCAGTAGATTTGGATGAACCATTGGACAATCAAGAACCACCTAAAGAAGGTGACGGAGATACAGAACCTACAGAGGATGATTTAATCACAACTATGCTCAAAGCTAAAGGAATCAATCCAGAGGCTATTAAGTTCCAAAATGATAACGGAGAAGTAGAAGAAATTCCATTCTCTGAACTATCTAGGGAAGAGCAATTAGAGCTTTTAAACTATGATGATACAGATTATAATTATGGTTTAGAGCCAGAAGAGATTGACCTTATTAACGAGCTTAGAAGAAATAATTTAAGTGTAGATGACTATTTGGAATCTCATAGACGTCAAGCTATTCAGGATTACCTAGACCACCTAGAAGATGAACCAGAATATCAAGTAGATGGCATGACAGATGATGAACTATTTATTGCAGATTTAAAGGCAAATGTCCCAGAACTTACTGATGATGAAGCTTTAGAACAGTTAAATCTTGAGAAGCAAAACGAAGCTCTCTTTAATAAGAAGATGAGCGGAATGAGAGCTAGCTATCAGCAACGCGAAGAAGCAGCTATGCAGCAAGCTCAAGCAGAAGCAGAAGCTCAACAGAAAGAAATGTATGAAGCTTACGAAGACGAAATTTTACAAGCTATTCAAGATAACGAAACTATAGATTTGGGAGAGTCATCATTAACGCTATCAGAGGACGATATGAATGAAATTGCTTCCTTTATCTTAGATTCAGATGCTGCTGGAGTAAGGTACTTAGCTAAAGCCATTAATGACCCACAAATGCTAGTGCAGATGTCGTGGTTTGCTCTTAAAGGACAAGAAGCTATACGTCAAATCTCCGAATATTATAAACATCAGATTACAGAGCAATCCAAAGCCAATTATAAGAAAGGTTATGAGGATGCTAAGGCTGGCAGAGCCTCTAATCCTGCTAAGACTGTAGTTAAAAGACCAGAGCAGCAAACTGGTCGTAAACCTAAAACAACATCTATTTACGATTTAGATTAAAATCCAAATAAATTATTATGATAGTAGCAAATTTCGTAACTAATCGCGCCACTATGGGCGACACTAGAACTTATGAAGACTTCTATAAGTTTCTAGGAACTAAACCAACTAGACTTGGTGTAGTATCAAGACTCTACCCAGAATTGACTGCTTCTTACCTAACAGAATCTTTGAGAAACATCTTCTACATGGATTCTAAATCAAATAACAAGTACAGAAGCATTGACTCAATGTACTTTGAATGGGAAGTTGAAACCAACTACATTAAGAGAGTTGAGTTTGCAGATGTACCAACTGAAACTGGAGAGAACGGAACTGAAATCGTAATGGCTTTCAAAGAGAACTATTACCAGAAGTACGACATCTTCAAGATTGACAAAACAATGCAGCAATGCTATGTAACCCAGAGACCAGTTCGTAAAGCTGATAATTACTGGGAAGTAACTGTTAGAATTATTGACAACGACTACTCTAGTGTTCTTGACCTTAGCGGATGCCAAATTGGTGACACTACTCGTTTCCAATCTAACGCTATGCCAGAAGCACACGAAGAGGGATATGTTAAATATCAATCTAACATTGAAAGACACAGAGGTTATATTACTACTCACAGATGTGATGACAGTTATACAGCTCTGTATGCTGCACAAGAAGACGTTCTTATTAAAATAGGTGAAGGTAAAGGTAATGGTCAGATGTCTGAAACTATGTACCGCATGGATAAGACTCAATCTAACTTGCTGAAGAACTTCCTATATGTAAGAAACAACGGTTTGCTGTTCAACAAAACTAACGTTGACAAGAATGGTAAACCGACACTGTTCGACCCTGACACTGGTCGTCCTATCTACATTGGTGATGGTATCATCCCACAAGTAGAAAGATTTGCATCTAAATATGCATATAATAAGCTTACTGTGGAAGCATTCACTACTGCTATCGCTATGATGAATGAAAAGAGTGAGAATCCAACTGGTAACAAATATGTACTTATTTGCAATGAGAAAGCTTGGCAAGACGTACAAACTTGTCTATCAGAATGGCTTGCAAGATTCAAAACTTGCGGAACTTATCTGTGGTCTAAGAAAGCTAACGGCTATGTTGACGTTGGTGCTACATTCCAATCTTATGAAATCGGTGGTAACACAATTTCATTCAAGGTTGACCGTACATTCTCTCGTGAATGGGGTAGCGACAAGGGCTTCATGCTAATGTTAGACTTGACTGCTGACAAAGTAAGTGGAGAACCAGCTATTCAAATGTTCACTCTTAAAGGTGGTGACTTCATCTCTAATAAATATCCAGGTGTTGGTGGACTTGATGGTCTAAGCTCAGGTGTAGTTTCTAGCCCTGTAGCAGCTTCTAAACTAATCAACTGGGGTTATTCTGGTGTTGGTGTATTCTCACCATACAGAAGCTTTATTATGAAAGAAGTGTAATTAAATAAGTAGATATTGTGGGGAAGGCATAGACCTTCCTCACATTATTTTACAAGATAGTAATTTATATTAAGTAAATGATTGAAATAATATGGCTAATGAAACAGACAACATAATTGTCTTAAGAAGTGTATTCGGTAAAGTAGGACAAAAGTACTTCCTTAATCCAGTTAGAGACCCACAGACAGGTAGATACCCTGACTGTGTAAGACCAGTAGATAGTAAAGGTGATATGCTATTAAGAGGAGAAGAAGATAAAGGTAAATGCTTGATTGCAGAGAACCGTGTATTTATTATTGAAGACGGTAAAACATTTGACCTTAATGACCCTTGGCAAGCAGCTGAATGGTATTCTATTCAACACTGTCCTATGATTGCTATGTCTCGTGACCAACGTGACAAGAATGGCAATTTAGTGATTGACGGTGACTCTAAAAGATACGGAGGAGCTGAACTTTACGTTGAAAGACCTGGTTATGAAACTAATAAGCGTGTTAATAAGAGACGTCTTATCCATGATGCTGAAGAGTATATCATTAAAGACCCACAAGGTGCTGCTGGTAGACTTAAAATGGCTAAATTGCTTGGACGTAACATGCGTAATGCCCCTGATGCCGACGTAGAAGACTTCTTGATGAACATTGCGTCTAAGGACCCAGAGAAGATTATTAATCTATATACTGGTGATGACATTGCACTTAGACTTCTGTTTATTGATGCTAAAGACAAACGTGTAATATACGTTAAGAATAAAGTATATCTATATAGCGAGAATCAAATACCATTGGGCGCAAGTGATGATGCAGTTATTACTTGGATGAAGAGTCCACAGAATAGAAGAACTCTTGAACTAATTAAGAGGGACACATATCCGGAACTGTATGAACAACCAGAGCCTGATTTTACTAACAAAATAAAAGATGAAGAGACTAAGAAGTCATCTTCAACTGGTAACTATATTAAATAATGACTGCTAGACAGGTTTATGAAGGAACCGCTACTGAAGTAAATAAAGTACAGTCTATGACTCTATTATTAGAGGATTTTAACTACTTCTTTAATAAGGCTATATATCAATATATTAATAAGAGATATAATATATATGATATTAACCAACAGACTACTGACGACATTAGGGTTCTAAAAGCTACAATAGCCCTTCCTGTAACACTTGCTACGTCCGCTTACGGAGACACAGAAGGTCTTGATTCACTATATGGCGCGACGTATGAAGTGGAATTACCTAGTGATTACTTACATTTACTTAATTGTGTATGTGATTTTGAACTAAAGAAGACTTTCAAATGTTATAACGCTGGCTCCAGAGTTCAAGTCGGAGCTAGCCGTTTAACATCTGACGCATGGTCTCAAATCATTCAGAATATCTATATGAGACCTAGCTATAAACGTCCTTATTTTTACATACACAATGTTGACATAAATACTAGCAATCCTACTAACCCGTATGATGCTGTTAATAATCCACATGGTACTGATATTAGTTCTGCTAAGACAGATACTGATACTAATGCTACAGAAGTAACTGGTGGATTACCAAGAACAATTTCTATTGGTGGTAATGCTGTTACCACAGTGGAAAGAGAAGGACAGATTCGTTTCGGTAATCCTTCTACTGTTAGAATGGAGATACGGTACGGGAAGGACCATACTCTATTTGAGTTAAAAAAAGTATATGTGGACTACCTGAAAGCTCCACAAACTATACGATTGACACAAGAACAGATGGATATGACAGAAGACACATCCCAAATTATGGAATTTCCTGATTACGTGTGTCACGAGATTATTAATGAGCTGGTACATATAATCTTGGAGAACGAAGGTAATCCTAGATTACAAACACATATTCCGATATCAACGTCAGTTGCAAATCCAGCTCAGCAACAGACACAAACCAAATAATTATTTAAATTATGTTTAAGTGGACAAACACATTAATCGTAAATTCTAATTTAGATTCTAGTGGCAAACCAAAATGGTCAGCACAGGCTGAAGACACTGGTAGTGGAGTTGTAGGTAGCTTCGAATTTAAAAGAGTTAACAAATTCCTCAAACCAAACGTAGTAGCAATCTATAAGAAAGAAGCATCAGACCCAGTACTTGGTAAAGTTACTTTCACTATGAGCAATCAAGGTGTAGGTAATTATAGAGTTGCTCTTTACATCAGACTATCTGGAAGCCAGAACTCTTATTACTCAAATGACTTTGTATTCAAAGGTAAACCTTTGATGTATGAATTTGCAATTAAGAATGCAAGTGCTACAGCAGCAGATGTTGCTAAAGAAGCAGCTAGAGTAATTGAGAAGATTCAGACTATCTATGGAGACCACTGGATTAAAGCTAGTGCAAATGGTAACAACCTTGTTATTGAAGGAATGGATGAATATCAACTATTTACTAAAGCTGAAATTCAGAAATTCAATCCGGACTTGAACACTGCTTTAGTTGGTGGAGAGTTTGAAACAATTGCAACAGCACTTCCAGCTGACGACCCAGACTACGATGGACAAAACACTATTGTGAAATCTAAAGAAGGATTCGGTACTTACTGGATGATTCTTAAAGACCTAAGACTTCCGACTATGGAAGCTAGACGCTTTGCTGGTATTAACGAAGAAGAGCTTCCTGTTCCAGGAGCTAAGTATAATGAGTATATTATTAACTATTGCGTTAATAGAGGCATTATGGGCGGAGATGCTGTAGGAGAAGTTACAAGGTCACTTACGACTCATGTATTCTATGTTAAACAAGATTTGGCAGCTGATTTTGAAGCAGCTCTTGCTAAGATAGGTACTATCGGTCAAGAAGTTACTCCAGGTGAAACTGCACAACAAGCTCTAGAAGCTAGTAGTGCTAATGCAGCTGAAATTGCTAAATTGAAGACTGGCAAGGCTAACGTTGCTGATGTTTATACTAAAACAGAAGCAGATGCTAAATTTGAGCCAAAAGCGTAACAACTTAAAACAGTAATTGAAGGCGGGGGCGTCATACGCCTTCGCCTTTATTTATTATAATCATATGGGATATTACGAGAAATTATCGTCAGCCATATATAATGACATAATGAGTGGTCTTAGAGGTTATAGCTCCACTCCAACAATGTCATTAGAACAGTTAGAGGATGATTGCGTTGATGAAAGACTTCAAATTATTAAGGAATATTTTATTAAAGGATTAGTTCCTAAGAAGGACTTACTGATGACTATACCTTGTATAGAAGTTGACTGCAAGAATATTGAAAGGTGTAGATGTAATGCTAGTCCCTGTGACACATTAACTGCTCATTTTGAAATTCCTCAACTTCTTACAGAGTTCGGAGAAGACGGTATAGAATATATAGGAGCTACTGATATGAGTAATCCATTTATATATTATACTAATCCTATCGTAATGAAGTATCATAAATATAGAGTAAGAGGAAAGAATAAACCATACGTGTGGATTGATATAACTCCTAACGAGAACAATATGTACGATTGCTTTGTATTTAATGCTCCATTATTAAAGAAAGTAACAGTAGTGGCAATATTAAAAGACCCTAGACAATTAGATTGGTTCGGATGCTGTGCCCCTGTTGATATTAATAATATGACATTCATTGATGCTGAAATTAAGAAGAGACTAACTGAAAAGAAGATTCGTTATTATAGGCAGCTCGCAGCTCCTGTTTTACCTAATGACCAAGTACCTAAATAATGAAGGGAATAATATACAAGTACACAAGTCCATCTGGTAAAGTATACATAGGACAAACTAGATGTGAAAGAACCAGACGCTCTAGATGGTTCAATATTAATAAGCCTTATGCAGGACCTAAGATAAATGCTGCAAGAAGCAAATATGGACCTACTAACTTCAAGTACGAGGTACTATTGGAAATTAATTCTGAGAATGAATATGACCTAATAGAGTTACTAAATGCTAAAGAGTCAGAGTATATACAACTTTATGATTCAATTAATCTAGGATATAATTTGTCTAGCGGTGGGATTCCTGTGATTTTAACAGAGGAACAGAAGCGTAAGGCAGGAGATAGTCATAAAAGACCAGTACTCGTTTATGATATCAATGGAAATTTCTTAGCAGAGTATGACTCTGTCGTTGCAGCTTCGGAGAATCTACGTGTAAGCGCTGGCAATATAAGCCTAGTTTTAAACAACAAGCTTAAGCAAACCAACGATTATGTATTCATTTTTAAAACTTGCTCTGACTATCCTAAACTTATTGACACGTCAGATAGACAAGTTAGAAACAGAAAGTCTATAGGTAAGTATACATTAGACGGAGAATTGATATGTGTCTATAAGAGTATAGCCAAAGCAGCCAAAGATAATGAGATGGATAGGAATTGGCTTGCTAAGTTCGTAAAAGGAAAAGATAATCATATATTCAGAGGGTTTATGTGGAAGGAAGTGCATGATGCTTGAGAATTTTAATTCAGCTTATTATCAAATGAATCTGCTCTATGGAACAGAATTGTCTCCTGAAGAGTTCGAAGAAATTGGACTGATTGCCTGGCATAAGATAGGTAACAGGAGAACTAGATTATACAGGTATGTTACTGATATTCAATGCCCTGACAACACAGTGGATTTACCTTGCAACTGTGACATAATTGAAGCAGTCACTTATGGCTTTGAAGAGTGGAATTATGTTACGAATGACACAGTAAACGGAGATTACTCTTCACAGTTTACTGAAAACTATATAGAATCAAGAAAGCTTTATAGTGACCCTCTCTATATAAGTGGCAAGTATGCCAAATTTGAAAGAGTGGGTGATACTTTGTACTTTGAGAAGAATTATGGACAGGTAAACATTCTCTATAAGGGCATTCTGGTAGATGAGGACGGATTACCTGAAATCAATTATAAAGAGAAAGACGCCATTGCATGTTACTGTGCTTGCACTAAGAGATTTAAAGAAGGTTGGAAGAATCACAACCAGAATATGTTACAGGAAGCACAATTATTGGAACAGAGGTGGTTGAAACTATGTGACGCAGCCAGAGTTTCAATTCATTTAAGTCAAAATGACATGAATGAAATCTTAGATGCTAAAACTAGTTGGAATAGAAAGATATTTAATAAGTCATATAAGCCCTTAAAATAATATGAATTATGCTTTAGGATATGCCTTTAACATCCATGACATGTTTGCTGGTTTTGATACCAGCAGACTTGACTTGGACAGTAAGACATGTGAGGAATTAATAGGTAATAGACATAAAGAAGTAATTGCTAAGCAAGTGTTTAAATACGCAGTTAAGCTAGTAATTGATGATATTATACATAGAAACAATAGATTTGAGCTTCCAACTTTAGGAAGAAATGCCTGGTTATACATGAAGAGAGTTTCTGGTAATGAATTTACCGAAGCTAGACGATTTGGTAAGTGGAAAGATGTAGACTTTCTAGCTTCTGATTTCTGCGGATATAGAATGGTATTAACTTACAAGAATCAAGAGATACAAAGGGAGAAGATGGCTTATCTAGACCCTGTTAATAAGAACGTAATCACAGAGAATACTAACAATGGAATGCAATACTACTAAGAAGTTTACTGATTATACAGACGAAATAATGAAGGAATTTCCATATCTTAGTAAGCATGACATAGAAATTATTGTTAGATATGGCTGGAGACAAATATACTTCTTAAACCAAAGAGGAGGAGATACAATCCTTAATAGCCATAAATATAAGTATTGGTTATATATAGGGGAGTTGACTAAGAATCCTATTAAGCATTTTAGATATTACAGGAGAAAGATGCAGAACAAGTTGAGAGTGATGTATACTAGAAAGAAGATTCAATGGGACGGGTACTACTATGTAGCCTTAACCAATGAAGAATACGAAGAACTACTAGAATCTTTTAATAAGAAAGGCAGGAAGAGGAAATATTACACCTTCAATAATAAGAAGGTGTTTAAGATTCTAGATGAGTGTAAACTATCATTCTCTGGCAGTCCTTGTATTATAAAATTCAAAGGGCTTGTAGATTTAGGATTCTCCTATAAGAAAGAAGTACTTAAATGTGAGTATCCAGAGATAGCGTTCACAAGAGATAGAAATGCTAAGTTTGAAGACATCTTAGTAAGTAACGACAATTATGAATATTTATAACAATGAAACAAGAAGCAACAAATACCTTTGGAGATGGAATGATAATGGACCTAAATCCATTAACCACTCCTAACAATGTACTTACAAGTGCTCTGAATGCTACTATGATTACTTATAATGGTAATGAATTTGTGCTTCAGAATGACATGGGTAATGGTAGAGTCGAAACTGCTTATTTACCTTCAGGCTATGTTCCTATAGGTATAACCGAATTTGGAGGGATAATTTATATAGTGTCTTATAATCCAATAACAGACAGGAGTCAAATAGGATGCTTCCCGTCTCCTGAAAGAAACATAAGTACAGATGAATTAGGTACAACTCAAAAAGTTCTGTCTAAAGCTGACTTTGTGCAAGGAGACATGCTTAAATCTATGTATGTTAAATTAGAGTTAATGGGAGAGGATGTTAAAATACGTCCTGGAGATAAATTTATTATATCGGCAACTAACGTAGAGGCTAATGGAGACATACTATCTGATTATGCTGGGGAAAGCAGTTACTATTTAAAAGACCGTAAGATTGTCAGATTACATTTAGCAGTTGTGACCGACAATGGCAAACTCACATACATAGAGAGAAACTTAGATAGCTGGAAAGATGGATATTGGGTAAAAGACAATAACACTATATCAGCTGGAGGTAAAGTAGATATAGATGCATATAGGAAATTAGTAGACAACTATATTTACAATGTATTCTCCGAGAAGTCTTCAGGAAAGCTAGTACTAGTAGCTGAACTTGAAGCTATTCAGTCATTTAGTACATCTGTTAGCCCAATAACCTCTGATGATGAAGACGCTTATAAACTGCTAATTCACAGTAATTGGGATGAAGATACTTCCGAGCCTACAGTTGCTTTAGACGGTATAAAATATGAGGTTACTGTAGATTCTGAGCCTACAGTTGCTAAATGGTTTCAAATACAGAGCAAAATGGCCAAGGAGTTCGCAATAGTCAAGTTTCAAAATATGTACAATTCAGAGGGTGAGCGCTATAAATACTTAAGGTATAAAATTACTCCATTTATGAGTTATGGTGAATTGAATTACTTACAGAGAAGTGGAGTTGTAAATCTAGAGCTGTTAGGAACTGGTGAGATACAGTTATCAGAATGGAGGTATTATATAAACAACAATGACATGCTAATCTCATGGGGATTAGATGCTTATCCTAGAGAAGGAGAACTTATTAAAACAGTTACTTTTAAATTTGCGCCGTATAACATAGTGTCTTCTGATGACATAGTAGAATATACATGTACATCCAGAAATAGTTACAACGGTCATTTTACAGAAGCTATACCATTTGACCAGGAGTTCGTCAAGATTGCTAACAACAAAACTTTAAAAAAGAATACTTTATATATAGTTCAAATTAAAGCCTACGTATATGGTGCAGATGGGACTCCCATACCAGCCAACGATATGGTTACATATAGAGCAGTTTATACAGCATCAGTATTTAATAAGGAGTATTTGGATACTACCATATTAGATTTCAAGGACCAGTCACCGACATTAACTCTGAAGGTTGGCACATCTATAAAAACTTCAGTTAGTGTTGAACCCACCAGAGCTATAAGTTCTTATAAGACTTTAAATCAGCCAGCTGATTTAGAATTAAATAAAACATATAGAATGTATTCGGCTATAGGTCAATATACAACTACTAACGGTGATGTAGCTTTCTCTGAGAAATTTGATGAAGACTATGAGTTCTTTGACAATGTACCTTCATTCAATTCTTTCGTCCAAAGTGTTTCTAAAGGAACCATAGATAGTCCAGGATATCAATTAATAACTACTTCAGACTACCCAGAGAATGAATTTGTAAATAGTGTAGCTCCTAAAACTAAAGACTCGTTCAGCAGTACCGTGAAGTTTGAATTAAGTGAAATAGTAAATAATCCGGATGTCATTAGTAATCAGTCCAAAATAACTAAGCTAGGTAACTCAGGATTTAAACTTGAAACAGTAACATTCAGAGAATTGAATGCATCTAACAAGGAGAAGAGATTTAAGATAGGTAAAGGATACAAACCCTACTTTGATTTGTACAGCATGAAAAGCAACAACATCCAAAACTCTTTCTCTATTAGAATTAACCCCAGTTTTACTTCTCATCCATTCTATGTTGGAAACGCTATAGCGTATATGGTTGGAAACAATGACGGTAGTAACGGGCGTTATCAGGGAGGAACAATTACTAACTCTCCTAATGGTGCAGGGATTAGGTCTGAATACAACGAAACTCTATATAGCAAGAAAGACGGAGGTGGAGGCGGTAATCCGATGGATGTAGGCTCTGGATTATATTCAAATATTATGAGTTTAATAAACTCAGCATTTGGTAATTACCCAAATGCAGTATGGTGGAGATATTTTAGGGGTAACAAGTATAGAAGTTGGGAATGTGTTGGTATAGACTCTGCTAATTCAGGATTTATTGATTGGAATTGGTTTGGAGGAGCTGTAGAATATATCTCAGAAGGTAAAATTGGAGGTAATTTATATAGTTTCGACCGCTACGGAGGAGAAGAAAAGGACGGAGGAAAGAGATGGAGGTATAACAGGTTTTGTTCATTACTATGGAAGACTGACAGTGATAAATATGCTACCTTAAATGCCATCATGGCTATGCATAATACCAATGATAGAAATAATCTTGACTGGTATGGGTTTGGACAATGCGAGTATGGTCAAGTTAAAAACGGACCTTTAAAATCTCTAGCAGAAACCATAGTGACTTTCATCTCTCAAATATACGTGTTGAAGGATTTAAATATAACTGAGGCTAGATTACTTCCAAATCAACTATATTACCCCAATGCATTTAATACTGTATATAACTATACCCTTAGCTGTGCTAAGACTATGACTAATACCCCTCAAATTAAGAATGGATTTGGTGCAGAACAGGGAATATCTATAATTAAACAATATTTCAATGACTCTCTGGAGGAAGACACTATTAGTGCAAACCTAACACTAAAGGTTAAGTATGAAGGTGAATACATAACTAGCGGAGACACTATTATATATAGCCATAGCGATTCTATAGCTATAAGTCCTAACTTCTCTGACAGGCTTGAAGAGTATAGAAGATTGTCTTCTATGGAGAACCTAGACATGACTGCTGTATACATTGATGGAGAATTACAATTCATAGACCAAATCGCGGATGATATATATTGGCATCCTAGAACAGAGGATGATGGAATAGAGGTGTTATCAGATTTAAGCAACATAGTAATATATGACAAGTCCTACATTTACAACAACGAGGATAGTATTAAGGAAACCATAGATACTAATAACAAAGTACCTGCACAAAACTTAAGGGATATGTTTGTGTATAAGAATGGAGAATTACTTATAAAAACAGCTAACTTAGGTACTAAAACGTCTGGTGCTAAATTGAAATGTAAAGATGATGAATACAATGCGGATATTAGTAATATATATAATATTCAAATAGACAGACATGCCAAATATGTTAACAACTAATTATCCCCTATTTGAAGACGGATTAGACTCATATACTTACGATTTGCAACTGCAACCAATGCAATTCTCATTGTATTTAAAACAATTGAGTAATAAAGGCAACTTAGTGTATGAGTATAATCCTTTCAGAAATTACAGGCTAACTAAAGAGGAGACCATAATAGAGAACGGGCAACCCGTTATATACAAATCAGGGTCGTTGGTTGATTTTGATACTGATGCTTCGGATTTGGGATTTGACCTAAATCATCCAGTAATGATTACTCCTCAATATTCTTACGATGGGTCAGTCAATCTTATTTTAAATGATGGGAATAATATCCCTAGACTGATTAACTCCAGATTTACTTCTGTAGGCAAGAATAGGTATGAGATAATAGATAGAGCTGGAAGCAACGATACTAATATATATAATCAGGGTGACCAGTTTGACATAGATACATCATTATATAAAAGAATTATCAAGATTCCTAACGTAGAGTTCTATGGAGTTTTGGACGGAGGAAACCTTAAAATAGGCAATTATACATTCTATTTCAAATATGCAGATGCAGACGGTAATGAGACTGATTTTGTAGCAGAATCAGGAATGGTAGCGGTGTTTATAGGTAATAGTAAGCAAACCATAAGGTCAGGGTCCAGGGATGAAATTTCATACAAGTCAGTTCAGTTCAATCTTAGTAATATTGATTCTGCATACAACTACGTTACCGTATATTATACCAGGAGCACTTCCTCTTATGGGGAGCCTGCGGTTACTACAGCTCACAAATTGGATAGAACGTATCTTGTAAATAACGCTGGTAATTGTAATATAATAATCAATGGGTTTGAAACTGTTATAGACCTTGCGCTGTCTGACATAAATGTACAATATAACATAGCAAAAGCTGTTGAAGCGCAAACTGCTTGTCAAAATATGTTATTCTTAGGGAATGTTCATAAACCAGACATTCCATATTCGGAATTGTCAGATTTAGCGTTAAGATTCTGCCCAAAAGAGCATGCGACTGTTAATCCAGAAGGCTGGGATTATAGGGACCCAATCACTATTTATAAATATACTGGTTACTGGGACGAAGAGATATATAGAACTGGTATAGTGTTTATATTACCTGATAACTCATTATCACCAGTGTTTAATACAAGAGGAATTACTAGTACCTCTCTGGAGCCTACAGACTTCTTGTTATATAAAGGAGAAGAAAGGGTTTATATATCTGTTAATGAATCTGACTATTCTTTAACTGGAGAGACTTCAGAAGGAGCTGTAACATCTAGCATAGAAAATGCTAAAGGTGTGTTTCAAATAAACTCTAACCATACAGCTAATAATGACTATACTATATTTGGAATAGATTTCGTTGTGACACAAGAGGTATTATCTGAAATTGCTAAGTACGCTAAAGGATTCTTCTTTGTAAGGCAGAAGAGAATACCCCTTGTGTTATGCCAGGCATTAACAGTGGGCTTAGATAGAGAAGCTAAAATACCGGTGATTCCAGTTGGCCAAGGGTCTAATAATGAGATTAAATTTATTGCCGAAAGATTCTTTAACGATGATAGAGTGCTGACTCAATCCTTTGATGACAGGTTGTACTATTTAAGTCCAAATCAAGTCGATATGCGAGCGGCAATATGTCCAGAATATGATTTAAATGCTCCTTATCTGAATCAATTGTTTACTGGTGGAGAATTTAAAATTAGAGAATCTTCGTTCAGCCCAAGTAATAAGTATTTTACAAGAAGTTATAGGAATTTATATGTTCCTACTTATAAGTCTAGAGAGATAGAGAACTCTTATGTTACGACCAAAATTATAGGCGTAGGTGATAATGTCCCTCTAGTTGCAACTAGTGATTATCAATACAGAGGTAGAGTAGGGGAGGCAGAAGAAGCCTGGAGATTTAGGTATCTAAATAGAGAGAATAAAATAGCTGAAGCTAATAACTTAGTTAGGGGTTCGTTTGGACCTTACATAGGCATTGAAGGATATAACGACTACATGACTATAATAGACATCATGGTGCCTGGCTATGAGTATGGGTATGAAACCAAATACTTCTCTATTAGATATGAAGACAATTCTCCATTTTATGCTATCTCAAATAGGTTTGATATTAATGACCTATCTACTGTAAACGGAAGGTTAAGTAATGGAGCTGAAGTAATAACCTTATATAGAGGAGATTGCTATATCTGTGAATTTACCCACAGAGTTAATAGAAATTTCCAAGACCCAGATGCTCCTACCAACGACGTTATAGTAGATGAAAATACGTGGAAGGATAATTACAGTCATGAAGATACTGAGAAGAACAAGGAAATTAATAGAGGTGATGTGAATGCTGTGGAAATGGGAATGTGGGTTACGTTTAAAGTTAGGTCTAACTTTAATTTAAATTTAAGAGACTTGGATGCCTCGTACCCAACGGAGGAAGGTTTGACTGGACATAAAAGAGGATTTTACCCATTATTAGACATGAGTACTGATGGCTCTTCCAAGATACCAGAGTCCTTAACATATAATAACGGATTTAAGAACACACTAGGAGAGAGATTTAATTTTGAAACCCCTGATGTTCCGTATATAAAGAATGAATTTGGAACTAGAATTATGTATTCAGACATCTATGTTAATGATGCATTCAAGAACGGATTTAGGGTGTTTCAATTAACCCATTACAAAGACTATCCCAGAATGTATGGCTCTATCATCAAAATGGTTGAGTTATTTGGCAATATTCTTTGTGTATTTGAACACGGGGTAGCTTTAATTCCAGTTAATGAACGTGCCGTAGCAGGTGAAGGTTCAGGTGGGAATGTCTTCATTAACACCTCTAATGTGCTGCCAGAGAATCCAAAGATGCTGTCAGATACCTATGGTACTCAGTGGCCGGAAAGTGTCGTACAGACCCCGTATTTCGTTTATGGAGTAGATACAGTTGGAAAGAAGATTTGGAGAACTAATGGAGACCAGTTCGAAATAATATCCGATTTTAAAATACAGGAGTTTTTAAATGAGAATATTACACTAAGTGAAAGAGAACTCACCCCGGTAATAGGTGTTAGAAACGTTAAAAGTCATTATAATGCATTCAAACAAGATGTTATGTTCACTTTCTATGATAATTTATATGGATTTGAAGAGAGGGCTTGGAACATCTGTTATAATGAGGTCATGCAAAAGTTTGTAACATTTTACTCTTGGATTCCTTCCTATTCAGCTAACATTGACAACATGTATTTTAGTTTTGATAGGAACACTTCTAAATGGATAAGCAAATTAGGTATATCTAATTCTAACTCAGTAATAGCTGACGGAATCTCTTTGAGTAATAATGTAATAAAAGAAGGAAGTACATTAGTAGGGGCTTTGTCGTTGTCTAATAGAAACCTCCCTATTGAAACTGAACAAGTTACAGTAAGTGTATCTTTTGAACTGCAACGTGACAACTTTGATAATTACAAGTTATTCGATATTAAGGATGGAAATCTGTTATTTACAGGTGATTATGATTCTATCAAGGCAAATATGTTCCTAATGAGTAATGGGGAAATAGCTAAGGATGAATTGGGAAGGAGAATAAGAATACCGCAAACAGATTCGGCTTATAATGACAAGTTAGTATTACTATTGAACATAAAATGTAAAATAGGGTTAGAGTATGAAGGTGCTGCTGATAATGAAATTAAACAATATGTAGCAGGATGGAAGAATACCACTTTTGTAGACGCAGGGTATTATGAATCCACTGTGGCAGTTGTACCTGAATATAACTTGCAATTCTTATCCACAGACTTCTGGAAACATGGTCAGTCTGGAATTATTGATATACAAGACTCAATTCATCCATGTTATTGGTATGGTAAGCAGCATCCATTTGAGTATGAATTTGTAGTAGTTGACAACCCAGCTACACACAAGATATTCGAGAATTTACAAATTGTAAGTAACAAGGCTGTTCCGGACTCATTCCATTATGAAGTAGTAGGTGAAAGTTATGAGTTCCATGAGGACAAGAAGAACATGTATATAAGACAAGAAGCTACTAAGGACTTCTATCAATATAATGGTTCTGATATACTGTACAACAGGAATTTCTTAGACCTAAGAGGTAAGCAAAGAGACATTCTTAGAAACTGGAAACCCACTGGACAGAAAGTGAAATCTACAATGTTCCCATTATACTATGCTAGAGTAGATACATTTAATGAGATTGAGGATTACTACAAAGGTAAGACTGCTCCTAATAAGGATTATGTTAATCTGTCAGGTTCTGAAATAGTTTATAATGAGAAGCTAGATGAGTTTAGAGTCTGGACTCATGCTAAGGCTGCTGATATTAAAGACCCAAGAATTGGAAGATTAAGAGGAAATATGAATTATCAAGGAGATGTTTGGAATATTCAAATTAATCCTATTATCTTTGTACAGCGAAACGAGCCAGCATGGAATACAGCAAAACTTACTAAGGAAACTATAGATAAGGTTCCTATCTCTGTAGGTAATTCTCCTATACCAAACGACTTAAAAGGATTTGATATAACTTCAGAAACTCCTGTGGAAGACTATATGCCTCAAGATTTAATAGACTTAGGATATGGACCTGAAGATATAGACACATCTGATTGGTGGAGTGGTAGGAAGGAAGCAAGACTTAGAGACAAATACATCAAGATTAGAGTAAGATATACTGGCGAAGAGTTAGCAATAATAACAGCATTAAAGACATTATATACAATAAGTTATGCGTAAAATTATGAAATTCCAATGGGGAAATTCGCTATTAAGACAAGGTATGGGGAGTATAACTCCCCTACAGTCTAGTAGCGACCTCTATACAGCAATGACTGGATTACAATCCGCTAACTTCGATAAATTCTCTCCCGCCAATAATCCTTTATTACAAGCTGGTGCGGCTAGTGGTGACATGGCTTCTAAGGCATTACTAATGAATGCTAATACTAATAAAGCTGTCAATGGATTATCTAAATCAGCTGCTAATATGGCAACTGGAACTGCTGGAAGTACTGTTAAACCTGGTGGAGGGCTGTTTAGTAAAGCAAATATCGGTAACACCATGTCTAAGGCAGGAGGCTATGCTGATATGATTGGCAGTTTTATTCCGAAGAAGGAGCAATCAGCACTTACTACTGGCTTAAATCAGGGATATGATGCAGCAGCTAATATGATTTCTAGTGTACCTGGAGTAGGAACTATCGTTGGAGGGGCAATGAAGATTGGTGGTATGTTGTCAGATGGACTTACAGCTTTAGGAGTAGGAACCGACCAAATGACTACTACTGATAAGATTCTTGATAGTAAATTTATGAAGTTAACTCCAATGGGGTTAGTAAATGCTTTCGGAGCTAAGAAGGCTGATACTATTTATAAAGATAACGAAACCTGGGAACAGCAAGGTTCAGCTTATGGAGGTTCAATGGCTAAGGTAGATGATGCTCTCACCAAAAGTGGTAAGAAGTACGGAGCCTTCAGTGGTAAGGCTAGACGTAAAGCTAATGCACAAATAGCAGAAGCTAAACGGCAGCAGAATTTGGTATCTGATATTAATCAAGAAGCACAAGATGCATTTGCAGCTTCTAATTATAGTGGAATTGGTCTTAGAAACGAACTAGCACTTAGTGGAGGTTATAGAAATATGGCAGTTGGTAGAAACGGAATGAAGATACTAGATGCTGAATCACAATGGGCTAGAGAAGTTCTTAATAAAGCTAAGATTAGACCTAAAGAGAAGTTAGAAGAGCAACCACCAAAATTTGCAGAGGGAGGTACAGTCAATGTAATCCCAGACGGAGCATTACATGCACACAAGCATCATTTGGAGGATATTAGTCCAGAGTATGAACAAGTAACTAGTAAAGGAATACCTGTAGTAACGGAAGAGGAAGGTGGTAAATTGAAGCAACATGCTGAAATTGAGCGTAATGAAATCATCTTCAGGTTAGAAGTCACTAAGAAACTAGAAGAACTTATGAAGGACGGAAGCGATGACGCGGCTATAGAAGCTGGCAAATTACTTGCACATGAAATTATTAATAACACTGTTGACAATACAGGTCTAATGGAGGTAGTAGAATGAGAATAGAAATTGGCGATAAGAAGTATAATGTAGAGGTAGCTCAAACAGATGAGGAGAAGACCAAAGGATTGCAAGGCAAGAAAGAGCTTGCTGAAGATGAAGGTATGCTGTTCATATATGATGAACCTCAAACAGTTGGTTTCTGGATGCAAGATACTGACATTCCACTTGATATAATATTTATTGACGAAGATTTTGAAGTAATATCAGTTTATAAGGGACAACCGCACGATGAAACTATTGCTGAAGAAGACGATGTGCAGTTTGTATTAGAAGTAAATCAAGGTTCTGGAATTAAGGAAGGAGATGAGCTTGACATAGATGACGATGATGAAGTACCAACTATGAAGGTTATAGCTCCCGATGGTTCCACTCAAATGGAATTAAATGGAGGGGAGAGAATCTTTAGTAGAAAGAATACTAAAACTCTTATTCGTATGGCTAAGAGAGCAGATAAATCTAAGGCAGACAGAGATTATAAGGCACTCGGGAAGAAGATGTTTACCTATTTAAAACAGCAAGATGAACGTGAGCCTGAATATGTGGAGGCTCCTGAAAAGTAACCATAGTATTTTAATATGATTACTATCTACATTAATGTAAATAACAATAGTAATGGTTAGCTTTGATATGTCTAATTTAGTCACTAAATTTGTAGTCAAATATAATGTTATGGGTAAGTACTTAACACAAGAAGAAGTCATAACCAGGCTGACAAACACATTTGGTGATAAATTAGACATATCTAAAGTTAAATATATAGATGCTAAAACCAAAGTTAAAGTTAAATGCAACGTATGCTCTCATGAGTTTGAAGCTAAACCACTTCATTTGTTCAACGGGCATGGATGTCCCAAATGTGCCAGAGCACTTGTAGGAAAGAAATGCAGAAATAGTACTGATAAGTTTATAGAGAAAGCTAATGAAGTACATAATTATAAATATGACTACTCTAAAGTTACATATGTTACTAATAGAGTTAATGTCTGTATAGTATGCCCCATTCATGGTGAGTTCTACCAGACTCCTCACTCACACTTATCAGGTAATGGTTGCCCAAAATGCTTGTACAAGTCACAATACAAGCTATATAGTAGGTTATGTAATGAATTTCCAGATTTGGAAATATTATATGAATATAGTCCTGATTGGCTAGGTAAGCAAAGATTTGACATCTACATACCTAAATATAATATTGCTATAGAATATAATGGGGAGCAGCATTATAAACCTATAGCTAGGTTTGGAGGAGTGCTTGGATATAATAAAACTGTTGAAAGAGACAGTTATAAACTAGAGAAATGTAAAGCTAATAACTGTAAGTTGTATGTTTTAAAGTATGACTATAAGAACGATGACTTGCAAGAGATAATAAACACAATTCAATCTTTAAATTAACATAATTATGAAAATTCAAAGTAAAGTAGCTAGATTTATGCAACAAGGTGGTGCAGCTCCTGTACCACAAGACCCCGCAGCAGGAGGCGCACCTGCTGAAGGAGCACCAATGGAAGGCGGAGCACCGGAAGGAGCACAAGCAGGTAATCCTATGGAACAGATTCTTCAAGTGGCAGCACAGGCAGTGCAAACAGGTAACTGCGAAGCAGCTCTAGCTGTATGTCAGACTCTTATGTCGGCAGCACAGGGAGGTATGGGACCTGGAGAAGCTCCTCAAGAGGAACCAACCTTTGCAAGAAATGGTTCTAAACTTAGAAGAGTTAGATAATCATTTAACAAGTTAGAAAGGGGCATATATCAAACAGTATATGTCCCTTTCTTAGTTTATAATACGATATGTCACAAGCAATAAGAAAGTATCAAACTGGTGGCAAGTCCTCACAAGAACCAGAGCTGTTTGAGTGGAAAGATGTTAACAAATATAACAAATCAGATTTAGTATCTGGCTTATATAGAAACATTGACACCTATATACAGAATAACGGACTAAAAGGGGACAAAGCTGACCAATTCAGAAAGGCTGCTGGTCAATTCATAGAGGGTCTTAAGTCCGGGACTGTGACTATGAATGGAGACGGAACCTTTACAGATGCTTCTGGGCAAATGAGCAGTACTGGTAAATATGACAAGAAATTTCTAGGATTAGGTACTAAGAATACAGAGAATAATGCATTCAACAGAGTTGGTGATTATGCATTAAGCTATATTAAAGGTATGAGTCCCTATAAGGCACAGGTTGAAGAGAAACCTCAAACTAAGGCAGCTCCAATTTCATTTAAACAAAGACTAGCTAATATAGCTATGGGAGGAAACTGGGATGATAGTCTATGGAGGAAGTTTAATTCACAAGACCGCTTAGGGTTCCTAAGACAAGCAATACAATCTAGTCATAATGATTTCATTAATAATCCAGAAGCAGAATATAACAAAGATGTATTCGGAACTAGAGAGAATTGGATAGAGAGAAGCTCTAATCTATTAAAAGCTCTAGAAGACAATAAATATGACCCTGAAGACCTAAAATTCTCTGCCGCTATGGGCTATGGGGATTTAGGTACTTATTTAAATGATGAAGTTCAGCAACAGCCTACTCAAGGCTTACAGAGACCTGAAGGAATAGACGATGATGAATGGGCTAAAATGCAAGAAGCATATAAAGTTAGACAAGCTAGGGATAAGGAAGCTAGAATGCAGTCTTATGAAGACGTTATTAATCCTAAGCCTACTGACGAAGAAATATACGAAGAGCAGAGAAGAAAGTTCATTGATTTAGGAGATTCTAATCTATCTAAATATAATAAGATAGATGTATTGCCAGAAGTGCGTCCATACGATTTTGATGCTGCATTTGAATCGAGAGCTGGAGATGCCAATTCTCCATGGGACCTTAAACATTTCTTTGCATCCTATAATACTAACCCAAATGCAGTCGTAGATGGGTCGATTATAAAAGATGTATATAATAAAAATGTAAGACACATTAATGACGTCTTATATTATGTTCCTGATACTACTAATGCCCAGAATCTATCTAATAATTTGGATTACTGGATTAGAGAGCAGGAGAGACGTGGACAAGAAGTAGAACGACTTCCTTCTGGAGAATATGTAATTCCTCACACTTATGACGCAGCTACTGGGCTCATAAGAGTGTACGATAGAAACAAAAGGACTTTAAGGTATATACAGGCCCATAGTACAAAAACTGGTCGGGGATTGTTTGAATCTAATTATAATGAGTCTAATAAGGATAAGTATGCTAAATGGAGTAAAGCAGATGGCGGAGTTATTAAAGCGCAACAAGGTGCGTCTTTAGGATATGACTCGAAAGCTGAACGTGCCGCAGTTCATGAATGGTATAAACAACAGCAACAAGCTAATAATGCAGCTAAAGTAGAACAGGCTGTGGCGTCTGGTAAATCTCCTCAACAGGCTACTAACGATTCTAAACCACATACTCAATGGTCTAAAGCGGATATAACTAGAATGGGAGCTTTAATGGGCGACGTTACTAGCTTATTAGTTAGCTTGACTGGAGTTGGTTCTGTAGCGTCAGCTGGTATTGGAGCTGCATCTACTGCTGCAAATCAAGCAGCTGATATGATGGAAGGTCAAGGCTTCTTTCAATCCCTAGGTAATAACATGGGAAGTTATGCACTAGATGCATTGTCCCTCATTCCTTTTGCTAAAGCTGCTAAAGTTCCAAAGATTATTAAGAATGTTAGTAGGTTTGCTCCATTAATGACAACTGCTTTGGCAACTTACCAAGGACTATCAAATGGAGGAGAATATATTAATACTTGGAATAAAGTAAAGAAAGGAGAGTCTTTAACTGTAGGTGATTGGAGAAACATTCTAAATTCTATGCAAGTAGTACTAGGAGGAGCAGCTGCTACTCATAGAGCTTCTAAAGGAAAGTCTCATGTGGAAGCTGCTAAATCTGCTGATACTGTATGGATGAAGACTCCACAGGGTTGGAGAAAGGTAAACTCTAACATTGCTAAACAAGTTGAAGCCGCTACTAGTATTGACGCACAGAATAAACTACTTAAAGATACTGGTATCAGACTTGAGGAAGCTAAGTCTTGGGGAGGTTTTGGTAAAGGTAAAGGTGTTGCTAAGGTTGAAACTACTCCTTATTATGACTTTAGTAAACCAGTGACTACATATTCTGGAGACTTACCTCTACAGCACACATTTGGGCCTGGAGAACAGTGGATAGGTACATTCAATCCTATTAGCTTGAAGATTCCGGGAGTCAGAAATGCTTATAATAGAGTCGTACATCCTCAAGCTTATAAAAGAGCTAGAAATGCTAAAAGTGCTAAAGGTAAGAATCAAAGTACAGTTAAGCCTTCAGAGCTGTTGGCGTTACCTGCCCCTAATCAAGTAACTCCGTCTAACAGGGTATTTTACATGGGAGATGGTAAGTCAAGACAAGTTGTAGACATTACTGACCCAAACAAGCTGGCACAAACTAGAGCCACAGGAGATAGAAACAGACGTAATGAAGCTATTAGGAATGAAAGGCTTAATAAGCAGGCTGAAGCTAGAGAAGCTCAAAAAGCTAGAAATGAAGCTTTGACTGCATGGGCTACTAATCAACCTTCACCTAAACAACCATTAGCTGGAGCAGCCAGAGCTAATAAGGAAAGGACTTACAGAGAAGTATTCCAACCAGTAGCTGAACGTGAGTACAATAAAGTATGGGATGAAGCAGTTAAGAATAAAAAGGATTTTGGATATGAGGATATGACTCCTAGAAGAAACATATACGCTCCACCAACTCCAACTGAAATTACTGTTACTCCTACCAATACGATTACCGATAAGAATGCCAGATACTTATGGGAATTAGTTAATCCGCCCAAACGTAGTACTGCTCATGTTAAAAGAGAGCTTCCTAAGAAGCAATCTAAACCTAAGACTAAGAAGAAGTCTAAAGACGACAGAGTTACTAAGAAAGCTAATGGAGGAGTACTAATTCCTAAATATCAAGGAGGTAAAGGTATACGTAATGTACAATCTGCTAGCGACTTAAGTTGGAATAAGGATATATTAGGAAGTAGTGGTTATAATAGTACTCTTGGCATGATTACTCCAAGTAACGCTTGGAATTATAATGATATGCAAAGGGAGTATAGTACTTTAGGATTTGGTCCAAACAAACCTGGAGCGGTTAGATTACCATACAGTGATAAGGTGGCTAGCTATCAAACTGACTTTAATGCTAATACTAATATTAACACTGGAACTATAGCTGGCTTAGAAAGCTCTGGAAGAATCAAAGGTAGGGGAGGAAGTTCTGATAATAATGCACAAGGGTACGTTGCTGATGGTTACGCAGGAGATAAAACTTGGTTAAGACATCTAGGAACTAACAATATCAGTGCTGACAATCTAGCTAAAGTTAGAGCTGGAGTTAATGATAATATTGATGTTATTAAGAACTTAAATACTGGAATGCTAAACTTTATGCCTAAAGCTAAGGCAGCAGGCATTACTAGTGGAAATCCACAACCAGCTATGCCAACTAAATTAGAATCTCCAGTTCCAGCTATGGGTAGTAATCCTACTAAGAAGCAAATTAGAGATGCTAAAAGGTCACAGAAAGCTGCCGGAGACGGTACTGTACGCGGAGCAGCTGGAGGTGAAAAGAAAGGTTTAGGAGGTTTTAGTGTATTGCCAGAGGATGTGATAGCATTAGGCAGAATGGTTGGAGGATTGGCAACTAATAACAAGGCAGCTGAACAGTACAAAGCTGGACTAAAACCATTGCTAATAGATACATATGAGAACACTGTACCCATTACTGGTAACTACTTTGCTAAAGCATCTGCTGATAGGCAAGCTTCTAATTTGACATCTCTTGCCGCTAGACCTAGAACTTCTGATGCATCGCTTCAGCTTGCTGGAGAATTAGAAGCACAGAACAAAGCTGGTGATATAAGATTCCAAGGAGATATGGCTGATGCTGATATGTTCTATAAGACAAGAATGATGGCTCAACAAGAGTCAGATGCTGCTAAGGCTAGAAGAACTGATGTTGCCAATAGAAATAGAGCTTCAATGCTACAAATTGATGCTGCTAAGGCGCAAATTGATTCTGCTAAGACTACAGCTAATTATCAGCAAGTTATTAATCCTTACCTATCTGGTATTGAAAATCAATTCAGACAGAATAGAGCAGCTCGTAAACAATACGATGCTGAATCTTATAGGCAGGGGTTACTATCTACAATGCAGCCACAATATGATGCAGCAGTTCAAGCTGGGGATACAGCTAAACAGCAACAATTATTAAGACAGTACAATACAGATATGCTTAATTATTCTAGAAATAATGTTGGAATGCCTTGGATGTTCCAAAGAACTACTCCTTCTCCTAATGCCCCATATACTTATGCTAAGGGTGGAAGGTTGACAGCCCAGGAAAGGATTATAATTCAAAGAGCTAAGGATTTCAACAGAAGAATGCTAGCAGATAATAAGCAATTCCATAAAGACATAATGGCAGCGAAGAAGCAACATGCTGATATGATTAAACATATGTCTTCATTAACTTCTGAACTAATTAAGAAAGGAATGTCATGGAAATAATAAATAAAATACAGAAGCTACAGGGCGGGGGTATTCCCGCCTTTGTTAGCTATACTAACGTTCCTCAACCGCAACCTACGGCTCCCTATGTTGAAGGAGCAATGAGCAGCAATGCAGAAGCAGATAAGAATACAATAGGAGGTATAGATAAGTCATTGATTACTGCTCTGTATAAAGAAGGACTTATTAGCGATACTGATGCAGTAGCTGAAGAAATAGGTAATCTATTCAGTAGTCAGAACAACCCATTCAATCCAAATCAAACTGCCACAGCTTATAGAAGAACTCTTCAACTAATGGCAAGACTTAGAGAGGGCAAAACTCAACTAAAAGATGCTATAGCAGAGTCACAGAAGAATGGCTCCTTTGGTGAAATGGCGATTACTACTGACGGTAGATATTATGTAATGGGAGAGGACGGAATTACTACTAAAGCAACTCTAGAGCAAGGTGATAGAGTTCTTACTAATGCAGACCTGGCTGACCTACGAGCTAATAAATTGCCGTATGCTAATAATATATCAACTGTAATTGCTAATGGAGTCAGCATGGATAGTATTAATAAGACAGTATGGGACCTCATTGGTAAAATAGGTAAGGATAGCACTTCTAAAGAGTTCTTTAAAACTAAGAAAGGTAAAGATATAAAGGAGGGAATAGACGAATTACTAGCTGCTGGACAGGACGGAGTGTATAAAATTACAGAAAGTAATACTGACCAATCAAAGAAGGCTAGAGTAGCTCTTACTTACTTGCTGTCTACCATGCCTAATAATGCAAAGGCTTTACTAAGAGGTAAGGCTGCATTGTCTGGATTGGACCCTACTAAAGGTGCGTATGAATTACTGGCTGGTATGATTTCATCTGGAATTGATTCTGACTATTCTATTAAAGTAGATTATGATAAGAATGCCACAGAGGGAGCATCTGAATCTGGCTCTAAATCTAATAAGACTATGCAGATTAAACCTATTATGTCTTATTACATGGGGGAGAATGGAGATGCTGGTAAATACATACTTAATCCCGGACAAGGTTACCAAATGGAAGCGGATGCTGTATTTTATGGTACACCAATGGGTCAGGACGGTAAACTAGTTACTAAAGGTTCGCTAGAGTCACTATTAATGTCAGGAATAGGAGGTATCGTTGACAACAATAGCATTTACTTGGGTAATCAGAAAGTAGATTCCTCTAAATTTGGACAAGTGCTTTATGATGGTACTCAATTAGTACGGGCTGTGTTACCGTATACATATGATAGAAATGGTGCTATTGTTCCAGATTTCGACCTTGTGCCTAAATTTGTTGAAGCTCAGAAAGATATAGCATCTAGAGGAGCTAATATAAGTGCTGATGAAGTACAAAGTATACTCATAACGCATGAATTAGACGAGTATATGACTCAGAATGAAAAGGGAGAGTTAGTATGGAGTAAATCAAAGTTTAGGCCATTCTTGCTAACTAACGTGTATGCCAGTGGAGAAGACTCATTGTTTGGCGGTAAGAAAGGTGTAATTGATGTAGATAGAGCAGGGGAAGGCTATATGACTAATATCAGAAGCTTACGCAACGACGAAACTGGCATGCCTGTAGACCCTGATGATATAAAGAAATCGTTTGAGAGTGTATTGGGAATAAGACCTTACGATGACATATATAAAGGTGTAATTTATATGCCATTAATGGAGAATGCCGGACTTGCCCTTAACGTTGCAGGAGAGAATCCTACTGTACCTGCTGACTGGGGAGATATGACAATCCTAAAGGGAAGGGCAGCTAGAGCAGCTAAATTAGACTCATTTATGACTCCAAGTACATCTAAAATATTAAATAATTGATATGAATGATATAAAGAAACCTAATGATTGGTTTGTAGCTCAATTAGAGAATCCTTCATTTACTATGGACAATTTTAGAGATGTGGGATTAACAGCTGATAATACTGGATTACTAGATAAGAATACTTACAGGAATAGTAAGTTTGTCCAAGAAATGTTTAAGGATGAGAATGGTAAGTTTAATGAAGTGGCATTTAACCAAAAGTATGATAGTGCTGCATTTACTTATCAGAAGTTTGCCAATGACCAATTCGAGGATACAATCATGGAGGACGTTGATTGGGACCCATACTCTCAATTAAAACCTAATGATGCAGAGGATAAACCTATTAATTTTAATGTTAGAAGGGTACTTAATCCTGATAGATTGAAGACTGGTGTGTCACAAATAGGACGCACAGATAATAGAGAATGGACAGCATCAGAACTAGCACAAACACAGAAGGTATTTAACTACGAAACTGGTAAGTATGAAGACTATACTCCTAATGATAATGTTCTATTTGGCAGCCCATTAGGTTTCTTGAAATCACTTTCAGAACCTTTAGTACTTGCCCAATGGGATTCAGACGGAGAGCATAAAGACCCATACTCTGGCAGAATAGTTAAGCATAGTAAAGGTGACCTTAAATACAATGACGAAGGAACCTACTACTATGAGACACTAGCCGGAAGAGAAGCTTACGGTCGTAAGTTTAAATCTATGTTTGACAGTTTTACAGTAGACGGTTCTGCTGCTAATAAATATGACTTCTTTGATTCTGACGGACTTGATAAGTCTGTTACTGGTACTGTTATGAAGACAGTGACTTCACTAGCACCTTTATTTGTACCTTATGTGAATTTGGTATATGGAGGAGCTATGATTGGTGCCCAGTTAATGGATATATTGCCTACTATTTATAAATCTACTCTAGGATTAAATGAGGATACTCCCACAGCTAATCTAATACAAGGTATAGGTAGAACATTTAAAGGCTCTAAATCAGAATACTCTCAAGGTAAATTGATGTCAGCAGAGAATTTCTTTGATTTAGTAACCGATGTGGCATTACAGTGGGGACAGCAAAGAACTATCTTCAAAGGCATGAATGCATTACTAGGTACAGACAAGAAGTACAAAGCTGCAATGCAAGCTGCTGATTTGGAATCAACTAGATTACTGGCTTCTAATCCTGATAAATACAAAGGAGCTATAGGCAGCTTGTATGAGATGAATAGGCTTAAAGGTACAAAAGCGTTTGAGACTATTCTTAAAAGAAATAACAGAATGGCAGCTAATACAGCTCTAGGTTATATGGCTATGATGCAAGGTCTTGAGACTTTTGAAGATGCTATAGAGCAAGGAGCTGATAGAGCAGAAGCAGCAGCTATAGCATGGGGAGCAGTAGCTGGCATGTATGCAGTTGATAGAACTGGACTTGGTGAATTATTCTTCCCAGAGCTTAAAGGAGACGCTCTCACTTACAGAAAGGCTATCTCACAAGTAACTGGAGAAATTAATAAGGGGCTGGGCCAACTTGCTACTAGTAACATGCCTAAGCCTAACAAGCTGGCTAAAATGTTTAATACTGCTAAACAATACTCTTCTAATTATTGGTCTGACATCAGAAATCATACTACAGGATTCGTAGGTAAGGCCATAGGTGAAGGTCTGGAAGAAATGTCTGAAGAATTAGTAGTTGACTTATCGAAAGCTACATTTAACTGGGCTCAAGAAATGGGTTACACTAAGAGTAAACAGAAACTTGATGCTTGGGAGAATGCAGCCGAAAGATATGGTATGAACTTCTTCGGAGGAGCTCTTGGTGGTGCTATCTTCTATGGTGTAGATATTGCACAGAATAGGAAGGCCACTAATGAACAAACTAACCAAGAACTTATCTACCTTATTAGAAATGGCAGAACTAGTGAGTTAATGGAAGAGTTAAATGATATGCGGAAAAAGGGCAAACTTGGTAATAAGAATCTATCTGCTACTAAGACAGAAGACACAGACCAAGGCACAATATGGACCTCTCCTACTACTCCTAGTGACAATCAAAACGAAGCAGTCTATACCATGACTAAGAATTACCTACAGCATCTTGACGCTGTTATTAATCAAGAGGGATTAAACTTCTCTGATGAACAGCTCCTTGACAAAATGGTAATGGGGGACATTAGGATGAAAGCTCTAGCTAGCTTTGAAGTATCAGATGGGCAGAAGTTCGGTAGAGCTATAGAGAATGGATATAATGGCAAAATGCTTCAGGATTTTAATAGTTTAGTTTCCGACATTATAGAAGTTCGTAGAAAGATAGCCGCATTAGAGTCTAATACACAAGACACTGGAACAGAAAGTAAGAAGAGTACTACTTATGCTGACGACTTACAAAGGCTAAGACAAGAGAAGGCTGACCTTGATTTGAAGAAACAGAAATTCCTAGACGGAACATTCTCTGAATACTATACTGGTCAAATGCTGTTCGCTATTGATAATAGTGTAAATGCATTCTTCTATGCACCAACATTTAGGGATTTTGTTGAGTTTAAATCAGGACAAAGATTCCAAGATATGGCTCCTGAACAAGTTAAAGGTTACGAGTCTGATTATGCATCTTATAAACAGCAAGACAAGATGCAAGCTCTTGATACAGCCTATGGTATATTTAAGAAGCTTAATAAAGATTTCTCTACTAAACTTGAAGAAGGCACAGTAACTTACGATGATTATTATAAGTTCAAAGCATGGGCATATAATAATCTAATCGATTTAAGAGCCACTGTTGACAAGTTAGATGTGCCAGAAGGTGCTGATGCTGAACAGGTACTTATTTCTAAATTAGGAAGAGACAAGAATATTAGACCAGTACTAAACAAGAAGTTCGTAAGAGAAAGATTCTCTCCTATTGAAGGCGAATCTGAAGTTGATGCAGACTTAAGGAGACAAGCTATTGAAGTTCAGAATCTAGAAGTAATCGGAAGAGTGCAAGCTGTAATACAACAAGCTATGCAGTTTGGATTTATGGATGCTGATACCAAGGAGATTCTATTAAGTGTACTTGGAGACAAAATCTCTAATGAAGCAGCATTTGATGTAGTGTTAAAAGCTATTGCAAATGATGTACCAGTTTTAGATATAGACGGGAACAGAATACCACATCCTATATATGATGCCTTATTAGAAACATTAAAAGACATAGACGGTAATAATTTGGATACTGTTATAGACAATATTCATAATATTCTTCATTCTGATGTACATAGAAAGAGACTTGTTTATGACACTTTAGACTTCATGGACAACAATGGGGACGTGTACCCTTCGGAAGACGCTCCTGTAGTAATGGAGAAAGTCGAAGAGAGAATAAATAATTTCGAGAAGACATTTGTACAAGCAGCTAAGGATATGGAAAGTCTTGTAATGTCTAATCCTACTAATGCTACTATAGCTCAATTAAGGAAGGATGTTTTACAAATCAAAACTAGTCCAGTATATGATTTCCTTGACCAACTTACTAATACTGTATATGGAAGCAAACTCACTATCTTTGACTTACTAAGAGATGAGAATAGAAGACTAGAGAACGCCCCTTCTGTATCTGACTACGTATTGGACGGTAATAAGGAGAAGGAAATAGACCAAGCATTCAAAATCATAGACATGCTTAGTGCTGTTATTGATGCCAGTTCTACTACTGATTTAGACATCAATAATCCATTTGGACACAATGCTACTATGAATTACTTCTTAGAAACCTACTTCCCAAAGGAAGAGAAATATGGGATTATTAGAGGTGATATAGCTGCAATCATGAAAGAGGAGTTGGCATTAATAACTAGGCAACTTACATTCTTGAAAGAGTTGTCCAGAATGAATGCTGTTAATCAGTTCAGCAAACATGGTAGAACAGGTCAACAAATATCTAAATTGACAGCTAATATATTAAAGGGTAAGGATAGATACCAGTTCCTAAAAGAACTTAAGTATAAAGGCATGCAGCTATTTAAAGATATAGATACTATGCCAACCCCTACTCTTGATGATATTGACAATGTTAGCTATGACAATCCGCTTATCTCTAAGGAACTTAGTTCATTGCAGAACAAACTGTATGACAACTTCCAGGAGATAGTGCAAACTACTGGAGATTCTCCACAAGTTATATTGAAGGACCTATTCTCTGATGTAAGAAATCAATTCAACATTAATAATTTGGTAGAGCAAAGAAACACCAAATTTAGCCCGGAGACTAAATCTTTAGAGGATTATGATGTTTATATGCTATTACATGCAATGATAGCTTTTAAGAAGTCAGATTTTGATTATTACTTAAGAGAATCCCTTGTTGAGACAGATGCTAATTATGCCCCTTTATATTCACAAGAATATGCTGCATATTTGGCTACAGCTATGGCAGTTAATCCGGATATAATGAATGCTGCTGTTAATAATATAGATACTCCTAAAGGAACTTATGGTAGCGAGTTAATACGATACTGGAATACTGTAATGGTAGACGGTATTGGTGGTGCTGGTAAAACAGCTGTTATTGCTAAGTTAATTCAGAACATTGTTAAGAAGTACTATCCTGATGCAGAGATATGGAAGGTAGGTCCAACTAAACAACAAGTTGACAATCTTGTTAATTCTTTGGGAAGTGATGGTAAAGCATTTACCGTTGAGGATTTAATGAGTCATGTATTGGGAGAATCTAATTATGCAGAGCTGTCTAATGATATATTACATAATGATAAGGAGTCTAAGCAGTTCACAATAGAAGAACTTGGCCCCATTACATCGCCTGGTGGAACAGTAATGGAATCTTATAGAGCTGCCATTATCAATGAAGATATAGAGTATAACGATGTTCAAACTCCGAGGCTTGTATTTATTGATGAGGCTACCTGGGTAAATAGCCTTTATATGCAACATTTGTCTAATTGGGCACATAAGAACAATGTAACTATTGTTCCACTAGGAGACTTAAATCAGAATGGATATGAGAATCCTACCATCAGTGTCTATAATGTTAAGTCATCTGAATCTTTAATGGTCAGAACTCCTAAGCTGGATATTAGCTTACGTATTACTAATACTCAACAGAATGATAATAATACTACGGTAAATGCGGCTTTGAGTGTGTTGACATTTACTCCAGAACAAATGGCTGATTCAGAGAGTCAAGCTAATGCTGTTAATAATGTCAAAGATACAATAAGTAACATGATGGAGTTACATTATTATCAAGACGGAGACAATATCCTTAATGGAAGTAAATTTGTCACTGCTATTACCGAAGACGACGTTAGACAAATACTAGAAAGGGACGGAGAAGTTGGATATGTGTATGATGATGAGAATACTCCTACTTACAAAATGCTAACCAATATGGCAGATAGTAGGATTATTATGCGTACTCCTAAATCAGTTCAAGGTTCTGAGTTTAAACATGCTATAATTGATGTAAACTTCAGTAAGTATAATACAAATACAGTCTCTGGACTTATTGATTATATGAAGTCATTTTATACTATGATGTCTCGTTCTAAGGACGGAGCTTACTTTATTAATAGCAAAATGGGAACTATTATCAAAGAAGCTAATTTACGTCAAGATGAATATACATCTACTACTTCTGACCCTTCTGCTGTGATAGATAGATTCAAGGTAATTAGAATGGCTGCATTTAATGCCGAATTAGAGGGATATACTCCTTCTAGGAAAGCACAGGAGCCACCTATACCTGAACCTGCTCCAGTTAATCCAGAAGAAGCTCCGGAGCCAGTAAAATCTACTGATATACCAGAGCCTACTCCTACAACTAAAGAGAAATCTAAGGAAGTGCAAGCTCCTACATTTATACCACCTAGTAGAACTATGACTGGCACTAATGAGCTTGAAAATGAGTTCTTAGCAGATATAGAGGGTAAAGGAGAAGAATCTGTTATAGATGAATCATTACTAAGTGAACCTCTTTCTGGAATTAGAGCATACGGCTGGTATATGAGATATGGTATGGCAGAAACTTCCGATGGTAAATTTACTAGAGTGGTAAGGAATGATGTAGTTGATGATTTGAATGTCTTCACTAGAAGTAATGTAGAGTATGATACTAATACATTACAACCTGCCAAGGATATGTTAGTAGACGTTAGAAACTACTTGACATTTGGCGAGAAGTTTGATGCTGACTTCATTCAGAAACTAAGCGACAATGGTTATAAATACTTAGCTGGATTGGGTGCAGAAGTTTGGAATAATGGTACGTTCAATCTAGAAATCAGGAAAGATGATACTAACGAAGAAGGCACTGATAAAGCTAGAGACAAACAGGGTTATGACTCTACTAAAGTAGAACCTGTTGCGTTCAATATAGTATATAGAATACCTATGGAGAAAGGTAATGATTTACAATTCACTATAGGTAAATTAACCAATCCTGACACTTGGCAGAAATGGAACAATAGTAACGGCAAAGATGCTGATATTGCTGCTAGAATTAATAAGTACAAGAAGTGGTATAAGAATATGCAGAAGGAAATCTTAGATAATCCTAGTACTGTTAAATATCTTGGAATTGATGAAAGTGATATATCATTCTCTGCTGCGACTAGACTTAAGAAAGTTCCAGACCAAACTTGGAACTTGGATAAGGTTAGAGAAGCATTTCCTAATGCCATTATTAGTCCGATGTATCTTTATGCAGGACATGGTGGAGTAGCTATGGTAGATAAGTCTGTAAGAGGTAAAGGTGTAGTATTTGCCACTTCTAACAAACATCTTAAAATTGACGGAGAGAAAGTAACCGAATCTAATCTTGCAGAGATGTATCTAAGAATGCAGAAGAAGCGTAAAGCCGCGCTAGATGAAGCTAAATCTAGAGGTCTTAGTGATAAGGATGCTCAAGCTGAAGTAGCTAAGACGGTACCACCACTTATAAGAATGATAGTAGCTAATTCCAATGGAACCTTTATTGATAATTACTTTAGACTGTCTTTTAATGATTTAGTTCATACTGCTGATGACGGTAAAACTAAATTAGACAAGAATCAAGTAAAGGAATATTTAGGAACATTTGGAAGTAATACTACTGCTGCTAGAATGCTAGTAAGTATGTGGAATTACAGGTCTGGATTAAAGAACTTCATTAAGGCTTATGACACTTACAGACAGGCTAATAACCTTGATGATGTTAGAGGTACTTCTGAAGTTAATGAGTTTAATAGACTAATCGACCAATCTACTGTGGATGGACAGAAGAGAGTTCCTTGGGATTCTTCTATTTATAATGGATTTATGTTTAGACTTACATACGCAGATGCTATCAAGACTAATGCTCCTGGTATGGTAGTAAGACCTATAAATTTAAGTAGAAATGAATGGCAAACATTTGACTCTAACGGTAAAGTTCCTAGAACTCTTACATACGGTGTTTACATAGACCCTAAAGTAGCTCAAGCTCAACTATCTATATTGGATAATCTATTTAGTATATTAGAAGAGTATATTTCATTACCGGGTAATCCGAACTTCACCATAGCTACTAACGGCAGAGATATGGACAATATCTTAGCACAGTTAATAGCTGACGACGGAGCCATAGAATTGACTGACGGTAAGAATACTTATAAACATGCAGCATCTAATATAGGTGGAATGGGTGGTTCATTCAAAATGGTTGGATTATTATCATCAGTTTACAAACTATTCTCCGCTGGTAAGAAATCAGATGAAAGTTATGTATTCCGAGCTAAGGCTAGAGACGGTAAAATGAAGGAAACTAGGTTAGAGGAGTTATCATTTAATATAGTTAGGGCAGTTAGAGATGCAGGTAGAGATAACTACTTCTCTGTACTAAACAATATGTTTAATGTGATATTCCATGGCACTCCAACTATTAAAGAAGGAGCTGCAACTACTACATATGCTCCATTTATAAATGGAATATATTATACTCCTAGAACTCCGACTTCACATGATAGTAGACCTTCTGATTTCTATCCAACTAGAAATAATGACAATCAATTCTATATTGATACTGCTATAGAAAGTCCTAACTTTGAAATAACCATTGACCCTACTGTATTATCAGAGAGACAATTTAATAAAGGAGTTCCACATAACAGACAGTCAGAGTTTGATAATAACATTACGTTAATTGCTAATGGAGTATCCAGTGCTTTCACTGGCTATACCTCAATAGACCAAATCCTTAATGATGCACGCAATGAATATCTAGAGAAAGGTGATATTGCATTAGATGAAATATTAAAAGGAGTAGCAACTAAGGTAAATACTAGTCTTACTAATGACATAAATAACAGACAGCTATTAATTAACAACGACCCTGTAATTCATCTAGATATGACTGTTGATGTTAACAACATGCCAGTCATTAATAAGGTACATACTCTATTACAGGAAATAAATGTTAAGAGTCCGTCTGTACTACCCAAAACTAAAGACGGAGAGATTGATACTACGGGTATTCAAAATGTTGATTATAGTAGTGGTAATTTACAAGATTTTACAGTATATTTGCAAGGTGGACAAACAATTAAAGGAAGCATTATTGGAAGTGAAGTTAATATAGTTGATACAGTGATGTATGAAGTTCCATTTGACCCTAATAGAGAACAGAAACTCAAAATATTCGAAGATACCATTGGAGACCATGAGAATCTTAGGGAGACCGAAATCATGACTGTTATCCAAGAATTGAGAGCTACTACCTCTCTTACTCCGGAAGCTGCTGATGCACTTCTTGATAAGATAAGATTAGTGGACAATCACTTCGAAGGTTACTTGACTGATGAGCAACTTGACGACCCTGACATATTAGATGTTATGGAATATATTAACAGTCTTGCTAATAATAAGCAAATAATTGATAGTCAGAACTGTAAATTAAATATATAAGAATAATGGCATGTACTAACTTTGACATAGGACTACATAGGATTGATGCCGAAAGTGTCCTTAGAGGAACAGTACTTAAGTTTAGAAAGGCTGAACCGTTGTCTACTACAGACTTTGTTCAGTATTTCTTTACTAACTTGAAAGGTACTAACCTATTCAACCTAGAAAGCGAGGCAGAGTATGTCTCGCTTTCTAAGGTTTTTGAAGATTATATTAAAACATCAAGAATACTTAAAGATACACAGAAAGAACAGCTGTTAGCTGAATATGCACAACCTCTAGGTCAGAATTTTGGACTTTCTCCTGAAGCAACTACAATTGAAGTAGCTGATAAAGACCTTATCATTCCGGACGCTCCAGAGAATATTAATAATGAGGTTTCTAACTCGGAGAAGAGAATACTTACTCCGTCTCTGAATGATACGTATGGCTCTGCTACAGTAGTAAAGGAGTACATGCTAAATCAATTCAGATATAATATAATTGAATCGTCTTTAGTTAATTTTACTGACGGTAAATTAATTAAGACTACCGATGATTTGAATATATATATTGCTAAATACAAGAATACTATGTTCAAGAACTTGGTTGATTATATTAAAATGACTAATGAAGAAGATGGAATTACTACAGATTTCAATATGCCTAATGCTATCTACATAGATGGAACTCCAGATGTGGAAGGTATGCAGAAAGTTCTTAGACTAGCCGATGAGTTGTTTAAGGATATGCCTAGGTCTAAACTAGATAATGCATATGTCTCAAGAAAGCAGAAGTTCGGAGACCTGTATAAGAATCAAATGCTGATTGATGCGTTTAATGCTTGGGCTGTACTGTCGAATGGTAATTTTGATACTATTCTTAAGAATCTATTCGGAAAGAATATGGAGATTAAGAATAAGGGATACATTGGAATAGAAATTCCTGTATCAGTTAATAAATATCAATTTAGAGCTGGTTCTAACATGGTTAAAACCTGGAGAACTAATGAGAATGTGGATGCAATATCTGAAATAGGTAATGTGTCTAGGTTACTTATTGAGCAAACTCCTGTGCTTAACTTTACCACTGGAGAGCAAATAAGGGACAATTACCTTACACTTAAACAGTTCTTGCACTCAATGAATAAGCTTAAAGATGAAGCAAACTTCCTATACTTTGGAGATAGACTGCAAGAATTAGTTATTAACTTCCATTCAGCTCCTAATTATTACTTGAAGAGGATTCTTGAAGAAATTATTAACAATGGGGGAGGTTCTAGAATATTTCAAATAAATGATTTGAATGTATTTAAATCTATTTATGAGAAGTTCTATAATGATAGTAGAGCTAACTCTCTATATAACATTATTAATAATGATTACAAGCAATCCAAAGCTATAACCACTTATGATTTACTTGATTCAATATCTGGAGTTGTAGATAGAACTAATAATGCTAAGTATATTCAGTATGCCATGAATCAAGACACAAATGACCTAGATTCTATGGAAATTAAACAAACTAATGTCAACAGACGTAAAATCCAGAGAGAGAATGATATTGATATTAGTAATGAATTACGTGGCAACAGACAAGAACTACTTGACAAGTGGGGAGTAGAAGTACATAACGCTACTCTGGGAGAC